>Ga0066682_10000275_pt1 | contig 14555 bp, 15 predicted proteins | sample GraSoiAngelo_131_FD_65628 | JGI IMG/M metagenome (GOLD analysis project Ga0066682, IMG submission 65628) | Grasslands soil microbial communities from the Angelo Coastal Reserve, California, USA - 14_0929_02_30cm | ecosystem: Environmental > Terrestrial > Soil > Grasslands | place: USA... | reverse complement strand
GGGCATGACGCGCGAGAAGCTCATCGGCGAGATGGACGCCGCGACGACGCTGCCGGGCGTGTCGAACATCTGGACCCAGCCGATCATCAACCGGATCAACATGCTGACGACCGGGATCCGCTCGGAAGTCGGCGTGAAGGTGTTCGGCAACGACCTCCAGGTCCTCCAGGAGCGGGCGGCGACGGTCGCGGACGCCTTGCGGAAGATTCAAGGGGCGGTGGACGTGTACGCGGAGCAGGTGACCGGCGCGCCGTATCTCGACGTCCGCATCAACCGGCAAGCCGCGGCGCGCTACGGGATCACGGTGGGAGCGATCCAGGACGTGATCGAGACCGCCGTCGGCGAGACCAACCTCACGGTGACCATCGAGGGCCGCCAGCGCTTCCCGGTGCGCGTGCGGTATGCCCCCGAGTACCGCGCGAACCCTCAGGCGCTCGGAAGCGTTCTCGTCGCGGCGCCGAATGGGACGCCGATCCCGCTGGGTCAGCTCGCCGAGATCAGACAGGTGTCGGGGCCGGCCATGATTTCCAGCGAGAACGGGTTGCTCGTCGTCACGGTGCTCCTCAACGTGCGCGGCCGGGACGTCGGCAGCTTCGTCGATGAGGCCCGGCAGGTGATCGCGCGAACGGTCCAGCTCCCGCAGGGCTCCTACGTCGAATGGAGCGGCCAGTACGAGAACGAGATCCGGGCCCGCCAGCGGCTGCAGATCGTCATCCCGATCGTCCTGCTGGTGATCTACCTCCTTCTCTATCTGACGTACCGCTCCTTTCTCGACGCCGCGCAGGTGCTTCTCGCGGTGCCGTTCGCGCTCGCCGGGGGCATCTACCTGCTGTACGCGCTCGGCTACAACATGTCGGTGGCGGTCTGGATCGGCTTCATCGCCCTGTTCGGGACGGCCGTCCAGACGGCCGTCGTCATGGTGATCTACCTGGAGGAGGCGGTCGCCCAGAAGCGCGAAGAGCTTGGTGGCCGGCTGACGCCGCAGGCGCTCCTGGAGGCGGTGAAGGAAGGGGCGTTGCTGCGGCTGCGACCGAAGGTGATGACGGTCTCGACGATCGTGGCCAGCTTGCTGCCGATCATGTGGAGTCACTCGACGGGCGCCGAAGTCATGAAGCCGCTGGCCACCCCGGTGCTCGGCGGCATGGTGAGCTCGCTCGGCCTCGTGCTCATCGTGACGCCCGTCATCTTCTACTGGTTGAGGGAGCGCGACTTGCGGCGTGTGGAGGAGAGGCCGAGCAACCTGACAACACACAACGAGGAGGAGGCACGAGCGTGAAGCGACTGATGGCGACTCTCACGGTAGCGGCCCTGTTCGTGATGGCGGCGGCGCACGTCTCGGCTGCCGACCTGAAGGCGATTCACACGCAGAAGACCAAGGACGTGGTCGTGACCCTGGCGAGCGAGTCGGGCCGGTGGAAGCAGGGGAAGAACGAGTTCGTCCTCGAGCTCACCTCGGCCACGGACAAGCAGCCCATCGATGCCAGCAAAGTGAGCTTGAACACGAGCATGACCATGCCGGGCATGGCCCCGATGATCGCCGGAGCCACGCTATCGCCGGACAAGACGCCGGGCCGCTACCTCGGCACGATCACGTTTCCGGACAGCGGGACCCGACAGGTCACCGTCACCTGGGACGGGCCCGCCGGCAAGGGCTCCACGAAGTTCTCCGTCTCCGTGCGGTAAGCGTGGCGATGCGACGCGCCGTGCCGGTAGTAGCGCTCTTGACGATCGGCCTCGCCGCGCTCGGGCCCGGGCTCGCCGTTGGTCAGGCGGCGAGCGAGCTGACGGTGGACGAGCTCGTCGGCCGGGCGCTGGGGGAGAACCCCGACCTCATGGCGGCGAGGATCGAGGTGGAGGCGGCGGCGGCCCGGGTGCAGCAGGCGGGACTCCGGCCAAACCCCACGCTCGAGCTGGGGGGCCAGAAGGCGATCAGCCCGGACAACAATCTGAACGTCGGCCTGTCGTTGCCGCTCGACCTCAACGGTCGCAAGGCGGGCCGCGTGGGTGTGGCGGAACGCGAGCTGGACGCCAGGCGCCGGCAGGTCGCCGATCGCGAGCGCCGTCTGCGCGCCGACGTTCGCATGAAGGCCGGCGAGGTCCTGGCGGCGCAGCGGAGCCTGCGGGTGATCGATGACTTGCTGCAAGTCAATCGGGACGGGCTCGCGCTCGTGGAGAGCCGCGTCCGAGCGGGCGCGGCCCCAGCATTGGAGGAGAGCCTGCAGGTGGTCGAGGTCAACCGGCTCGACGCGAGCCGTCAGCTCGCCCAGAGCCGCGTCGAGATCGCGACGCTGCAGCTCAAGGCGCTCGCCGGCATGGCGCCGGAAGCGCCGCTCGTCGTGAAGGGCGACCTGGCACCCCCGCCGTCGCCCCTCAGCCAGACCGAGGCCACGCGGCGCTCGATCAGCGAGCGGCCCGACCTGGCGGCGGCGCGGGCAGAGGTGGCCATGGCGGCCGCGATGGTGAAGAAGGAGCAGGCCGAGGGGCGCTGGGACGCCAGCATCAACGTCGGCTATCAGCGGCAGGACTTCGGCTTCAACTTGAATGGTCTGACGGCCAGCGGCCAGGCCCGGCCCATCCAGGACGTCTTCCACTACTTCGGCGGCGGCGTCAGCATCACGCTGCCCGTGCGCAACGGCAACGAAGGAAGCATCGCCGCGGCGCGCGCGGCCGAGCGCGCCGCCGCGCGCCGCGTCGAATTCGTCGTATTGACGGTGCAACAGGAGGTGGCCGCCGCATTCGCGCAGTACGACGCGGCTCAGCGGTCGCTCCAGGTCTACGAGCGGGGCGTCCGCGACGTGGCGCGTCGCAATCTGGCGGTCGTGCGGCAAGCCTACCAGCTGGGCCGGGGCTCGCTGCTGGACGTCGTCGCCGAGCAGCGGCGATACATCGAGATCGAGAACGGCTACACCGACGCGCTGAAGCAGGTGTACGACGCGGCGGTCGACATCGAGCGCGCGGTCGGCATCGCCGATCGCTGAACGAGGGACGAGCATGCGACGGCGCCTCTGGCAAGGTCTGATCGGTATCGCGTTGATCGCCGCCGGTCTCGTGAGCGGTGTCGTCTGGAGCGAGCGGCGCGGCGCGCAGAAGCAGACGGCTTCGAGCGCGTCGACGCGGACCGGTGCAATGCCGGCCATGCCAGGGATGCCGGCGAAGGCCGCGGCGCCGTCTAGCGACGACGCGGTCGAGGTGTCGTTGACTCCCGAGGCGATCGAGCGGGCCGGAATCAAGACCGCTGTCGTCGGGACGCAAGGCACGGCGTCGGGAATCACCGTGCCGGGCTCGGTGACCACGAACGCCTACCGTGATACCAAGGTCAACTCCCTGGTCGGCGGCATCGTGCGGCAGGTGTCCGCCGACCTCGGCGCCACCGTCAGCCGCGGCCAGCCGCTCGCCGTGGTCTTCAGCGCCGAGCTGGCCGACGCACAGGTGAAATACCTCTCGATGCAGGCCATGCTGGAAGCCGAGCATCAGAAGCTCGTCCGTAGCGAGAAGCTCGTGGCCCTCGGCGCCGCCAGCCGCCAGGAGCTCGAGGAAGTGACGGCGACCCATATCGCGCACGCGACGGAAGTCGTGGCGGCTCGACAACGACTCCTCTTGCTCGGGCTGTCACCGGACCAGGTTGCCGGCCTCACCGACGCCTCCCACGTCGTCTCGGATGTCGTCGTCCGCGCGCCGGTCGACGGCACGGTGATCGCGCGGAGCGTGAATCCCGGGCAGGTGGTCGGCGCAGCCCAGGAGCTCTTCGTCGTCACCGACCTGCGCACCGTCTGGGTGATCGGTGATCTCTACGAGAAGGATTTCGCGAGCGTCAGAGTCGGATCGCCGGCGACCATGGCGATCCCGGCCCGACCGAAGACCGTCTTGAACGGGCGGGTCGCCTACATCGATCCGCGCGTGGATCAGGCGACCCGGACGGCAAAGGTGCGAGTCGAAGTGCCGAACCGGGACATGGAGCTTCGGCTCGGCATGTACGTGACGCTCGACTTTCGTACCGGCGCCGGAGAGCGGAGCATCGTCGTGCCGCGCGAGGCGGTTCAGGCGGTTGGTGAGCGCAGCGTCGTCTACGTTCCGGTCGAGGGTGATGACGGACGTTTTATGGAGCGCCCCGTGAAGCTCGGTGCTGCAGCGGGCGACGGGGTCCAGGTGCTCGAGGGTGTGAAGGCGGGCGAGCGCGTCGTCACCGCCGGCAGCTTCTTCCTGAGGGGAGAGGCGGCGCGCAGCCGATCGGGCGGATAGCGCGCCAACGCGCACCGGGAACGACGTGATACCTTCGCTCTGAAGCGAGACGGGAGCGATTCGATGGGCCAGCCGGCCACGCTGCAGCTGAAGGTGCGCCACTACGAGCTGGATCCGTACGGCCACGTGAACCACGCGCACTACGTCCACTACTTCGAGGCCGCGCGGATCGAGGCGCTGGAGGCGCTCGGTCTCTCGCTGCCAGAGATGCGGCGGCAGGGATACGTGATCTTCGCGGTCGAGCTCAACGTGAAGTACCTGGCGCCGGCCCGCGCCGGCGATACGCTCGAGATCGCCACGTCGATTCGCGAGATCCGGGGCGCGCGGACCATCTGGATCCAGGAGATCCGCGAGGCGGCCAGCCGGCGGCTGCTGGTGACCGCCGCGGTCACCGGAGCGTTCGCGACCGAGGATGGGCGCCCTGCCCGCGCGCCCGAGAGCTTCCGCGAAAAGCTCTCCGCTCTCCTCGTTCCCGACGGGGCGACCGCTCAGAGCCAGTAGGAGCGACGTCCTCACGCGGCCGCGAGCGACCCCCGAACCGCGTCGTACTCGAGCCACAGATCTTGAACGCAGTCGCGCCAGCGCTCGCGGTACCCTTCGCGTTGCAAACGGTAGTAGATAACGAGCCGGACGCTGGGCGACGTGTTCCCGCCGATGTTGTGGCTGAGCATGTAGTGAACTCGCGCTTGTTCAGGTCAGTCAAAATCACCGCGTCAGTCTAGCGCCCGCGTCAACGGCCTGCTACTGTCGCTCCGCTACCGTGAAAACCGATCTGCTCCTGATGCCGATGAGCGCGCGGTATCGCGACATGCGCGCCGCCGCCGTGGCCGCCGAGGAGGCGGGGTTCGACGGGCTGTGGACCTGGGATCACCTGCGCGATCCCGACGCGGAGGCGGGTCCCGGCACTCCCGAGGCGTGGACCGTCCTGACGGCGCTCGCCGAGGCGACCCGACGCATCTCGCTCGGCCCGCTCGTGCTCAACGTGGCGAACCGCCATCCCGGTGTGCTGGCGAACATGGCGGCGACCCTACAGGCGGTCTCGGGCGGCCGGCTGCTCCTCGGGCTCGGCGCCGGCGGGAACCGCCGGACACCGTACGCTGCCGAGCAGCAGGCGATCGGGCAGAGCGTGGAGCGCGACGAGGTGCGCGCCCGGCGCGTGGTCGAGGCGATCGAGCTCATGCGCCGGCTGTGGTCGGGACATCAGGGGTTCCTGCGCCCCGAGCCGCCCCCGCCGATCATCGTCGGCGGTTTCGGGCCGAGAATGGCGGCGATCGCGGGCCGGCACGGCGACGGCTTCAACACGCAGGCGATGCATCCGCGCCTGGCCGACCTCGCCAAGGTCGCGCGCGACGAGCACAAGGCGGCGGGGCGCGACGCCTCGCCGTTCGTCCTCACCGTGTTCGCTGGACTGGGCGAGCGCTGGCTCGCGCCGGACTCACGCGCGCGGCAGTCGCTCGAGCGCGTCGGCGTCGAGCGCCTGATCCTGCTCGTCGAGCCGCCGTTCGGTCTTCAAGAGATTCGCGCAAGCGGGCGGCTGCTCGCGCGGCGGCCGGACTAGCCCCGGCCGCTCCAGGGCGTCGACATCAGCCGCAGGAAGCGGGTCGCGTTCTCCCACATCAGCTTCTGCGTCGCGGCCTCGCCCAGCTCGCGCCGCCAGGCGATCACCGTGTCGGCGTGATCCGGGAAGATGGTCTCAGGGTGCGGATAGTCCGAGGCGAACATGAACACGTGATCGCCAATGAGGTCGATCGCGCCCTTCGTCAACGCCGCGCCCTCGGAGAAGTCGATGCTGCAAAACACGCGGCCCATCTGCGCGTACTCGAGGGGCGTGTGCTTGAGCGTCGCCGGCACCGAGCCCCGCACGTAGTCGATCTGCCGGGTCAGGCGCACGAGCCAGTGCGGCAGCCATCCGTGGCCGCTCTCGAGCGTGCCCACGCGCAAGCGGGGATAGCGGTCGAGCATGCCGCTCATCAGCATGAACGAGATGAATCGCTGGCCGCCCCACGTCTGGCCCGCGCAGCGACCCATCGCGGGGTTGTCCCACACGTCGCGGTAGCCGGGGAAGTACGGCGTCTCGATGGTGAAGGCGTGGTACATGATCGGCAGATCGGCCTCGTCGGCCGCCGCCCAGATGGGCTCGAGGTCCGGGAGATCGATCGGCATTCCCTCGGGCAGCAAGGGCCAGACCGCGGCCACCCAGTCCTCCCCGGCGTGCTGCTCGATCACCTTGGCGCTCCAGGCCGGGTCGGTGCCGAGCGCCATGACCATGCTCTTCAAGCGACGCGGATCGGCCGCGCAGTATTCCGCCATGTACCGGTGGTAGGCGCGGTAGAGGCCCTGGGCCAGGTGCGGCGCCAGCGCCGGCGCGCCGTACGCCCACGGCCCGGGGATGATGAAGTCGATGTCGCGGCCCTCGAGGTCCATGTCGCGCAGGCGCCCGCGGGCGTTGTCCTCCGCGACGCGAGAGGTGATCGGCTGGCGCGTGACCATCTGCGTGCGTCCCGACAGAAAGCCGCGGTCGGCGCCTTGCTCCGGTGCAGGGCTGGGCCGCGAGCCGGCCGCCCGCTGCAGGCGCACGGGCTTGATCGACAGGATCGACGACTCGCCGACGTCCTCGGCGTCGCCCCGCCCCATGACCGTCTTGACGGTCCGGCGATACGGCGCCAACTCATCGAACCGGTCGCGGAATTCCTTGTCGGCGTAGCGCAGCAGCACGTCGAGCGACGGGTTGACGTGGGTGTCGCTGTCGATCACCCGAAACCCGGCTCTCATCGGACACTCGGCGGCCGGTTGCGCTGCACGGCCTCGGGATGCGTGGAGTCGGCGCCCATGTAGATGCCTTTCTCCCACGTGCGCTTGAGGGGATCGCGGACGTGGAGCCGCATGCGGCCAATGCCGTGGATCTCGAAGTCGACGACCTCGCCGTCCTGCAGCGGGCCGAGCCCCTCGTGGTTCGTGCCGCACGCGATCAAGTCGCCCGAGTTGAGGGTCATGATCGTCGACGCGAACTCGACGAGCTCGGGGACCAGGTGCTCCATGTCGTCGGTGTTGTAGTTGTGGCGCAGCTGGCCGTCGACCCAGAACTGCACGTGGACGTCGTTGGGATTCGGGATCTCGTCGATCGTGGCGATGCACGGGCCGATCGGCGCGAACGTGTCGAACGACTTGCCGAGCCAGCTGCCGGCCTTCCAGGTGCGCCGGCCCTCGCCGCGCGCCGACACGTCGATCATGCCGGTGTAGCCGAAGACGGCGGTGCGCCAGTTGTCGCGCTTGACGCCCTTGGCCGGTCCCTTGATGACGAGCGCCAGCTCGGCTTCGTGCATGAAGATCCACGGCTCGGTGAACTCCGGCAGCACGATCGTGTCGCCCGGACCGATGACCGCGTCCGAGCTCTTCAGGAACATGTTGAGCGGTCGCGCCTCGAGCGCGCCGTGCTCCCAGTAGTTGGCGATGCACGCGAGGATCTTCCCCGGTCGCGGCAGCGGCGGGCGCAGCTGGACGTCCGAGGCCGGGATCGCCTTGCCCTCGCGAGCCAGCCGCTCGAGCGACGCACGCAACCGGTCGAAGCCCTCGATGATCCCGGTCATCGTCGTCTGCGGTGTGACGCCCGCGGGCACCGCATCGGTGATGCCGACCACGCCGCGGTCGGTGAACAAGCCCGGCAACACGGTCTGATTTCCCTTTGCCTGGAACAGGACCAGCTTCACGGTACCCCTCCTCGCCGTGAGTCGTCGTGCGGTCGAGGAGATAGCGCCCCGTTCCCCGGGTGTCAAGAGCCTTACGTTTGCGTGTAGACTAGTGCCCCGCGAGCCGGGTGCACCTAGGCGAGGGCAGGTCGGGGGAACCGAGGAGGGCCGAGCGATGATTCAGGCCACCGGGATCGACCATCTCGTGCTCCACGTCACGGACGTCCAACGCGCCAAGAAGTTCTACACCGACATCCTGGGCATGAAGGTCTACCGGGAGAACGACCGGCAGGTCTTCCTGCACGCCGGCCAGCAGGGGGTGGCCCTGTTCAAGAAGCAGGGCGAGACGCCCCTGTCGACCGGCAACGACCTCAACCATCTCGCCCTGAACGTGGCGGCCGGCACCTACGAGGCGCTCAAAGCCGATCTGGAGAATCAGGGGGTGGTCGTGACTGGCCGCCCTGGGGAAGACCGCTGCATCTATTTCCAAGATCCTGACGGGCATCGTCTCCAGCTGATGGTCCGCTCGTGATCCTGGTGGACGCCGAACCGTGGTGGTGCGCGCTGCAGGCCGTCGCGGGGCTGGGGCCCCGCCGGCCGAGGCGCGCCGACAAGAGGAGGGGCGCATGAGAGCCGGTCTGAAAACGTGGGATGCCGATACGCACGTGAACCCTGCCGCGGAAGTCCTGGAGCGCTACGTCGATCCGAGTTTCCGCCCGCGCCTGGCCGAGCTGACGGCGCATCGCCACGCCACGGGCCAGATCGGGGGCACCCCCAACACCCACCAGTACCGCGTGGGCACGAAGTTCTACCGCCGCGTGCTCGGCGAGGCGAGCGCCCACGAGACGTTCACCGGGCGCGGCACCAACTGGCGAGGGACGAAGCAGCCGAGGGCAGGGGTGCAGGACGATCAGGCCGAGAACCGCATCAAGGACATGGACGACGAAGGGACCGATGCCCACCTGCTGATCCCGACCTCGTGGGTCAGCGTGGTGGGGCTCCCCGACGTCGACCTCGAGGTCGGGTTGATCCGCGCCTACCACCGCCACGCCGCGGACTTCTGCGGGAAGTTCCCGGGGCGCCTCAAGACGATGGTCGTGGCCTCGACGCGCAACGTCGGCGAGGCGGTGCGCGAGATCAAGCAATGGGGCACGTCGAAGTGGGCCGTTGCGGTGTGGCCGCTGCTCGCCCCGGACCTCCCGGTGGACCATCCCGACCTGGAGCCGATCTGGAAGGCCGCCCAGGAATACGATCTCGCGGTGATGCACCATAGCCTGACGTGGAATCCGCCGTACTTCCCGGGTTACCGGGATCTCTGGGACAACATCTTCCTCGGTCGCCTCGCCTCGCACCCCTGGGGCGGCATGCGCTTCATGGCCGCCTTCATCGGCGCCGGGATCATGGACCGCTATCCGAGCCTAAGGATGGGCATCCTCGAATGCGGTTCGGGCTGGCTGCCCTTCTGGGCCAAGCGCATGGACGAGCAGGCGGTCTACGTCGGGGGCATCGCGCCGCTCAAGCACGCGCCCAGCGAGTACATGACCAGCGGGCGGTTCTTCTGTTCTATCGAGCACCACGAGGGCGAGGACATGTTCAACTACGTGCGCAGCGTCCTCGGCGACGACGTCCTCATGTACGCCTCGGACTATCCGCACTCGGAGTGTCAGTTCCCCAACTCCGTGGACAACGTCCTGAAATGGTCGAGCCTCAAGCCGGAAACGCAGAAGAAGCTCCTGTGGGACAATGCGGCCAAGTTCTACAAACAGACCTGAGCGACCGCGGGACGCCGGAGGGAGACATGTCTGAGATCAGCGGGCTGGGCCATGTCGGGCTCTACTGCCACGACCTGAAGCGGATGCGCGACTTCTACTCGGGCGTCCTGGGCCTCACCATCAGCGACGAGGACGTGGGGCGCGGCATCTGCTTCCTGAGCGCGGCGCCGGAGGCCGAGCACCACGAGCTGGCGCTCGTCCAGGCCAAGGAGCCGGGACAGAAGACGCAGAACGTGCAGCAGGTGTCGTTCAAGGTGAAGAGCCTGGACGGCGTGCGCCAGCTCTACCACCGGCTCCAGAAGGAAGGCCTGAAGATCGATCGCACCGTGACCCACGGGATCGCCTGCAGCGTCTACTTCTACGACCCCGAGGACAACCGCGTGGAGCTCTACTACACGACCCCGTATCAGGTCCGGCAGCCGTTCGGCGAGCACATCGACCTGGACGAGCCCGACGAGAAGCTGATGAAGTTCGCCCAGTCGTTCGAGGAGGTCAAGGGGCCGCCGCGCGGCGCGACGGCGTAGCGCATGAGGAAGCACATCTTCTAAAGCTGCTCGTCGGGTCCTGGCACTTAGTAGCGAGGACTTGCCATGGACCCGGCGGCTTCGACGATCCGTCGCATCTTGCGTGGCCTGATCGGCCTCGCGCTGGCATCGATACCGCTCGCGTCGACACAGCTCCCTGCGCCGGCGACGTCCGTGCTCGACCGCTGGGAGCTGCCCGCTCATGGCGGCCTCTTCTCGCCGAGGCAGGCCGAGTTGGGGTCGCCGGTGCGACGACACCGACATGAGCGGTGATGCGGCGCGGGCCCTGCGCTATTGGGACCGCGCCGCCGGGGCGTACGCCGCACGACGGCGTGACGCCTGCCTTTCCACTGCATCGATCTACGCCCCGGTCGTCGAGGCGCTGCTGGGTGATGTGCGTGATAAGCGCGTGCTCGACGCCGGGTGCGGCGATGGGCGCGATGCGCGCAAGCTCGCTACGGCGGGCGCGTGGGTGACAGCGGTCGACGGCTCGACCCGAATGATCGCGCTCGCGCGGCGCGAGACATCCGAGGCGAGGATCGAATATTGCGTCGCCGACCTGACGAATCCGCTCCCGCTGCGGTCACGCTCGTTCGACGTCGTGCTCGCGAACATGGTGCTGATGGACATCCCACGCGTCGACGTCGCCATCGCCGAATTCGCGCGTATCCTCGCGGCCGGAGGCGTCCTGGTGTTCTCGCTGCCGCATCCCTGCTTCTTCTGCGCAGACTGGGTTCACGATCGACAGGGCGCCAGGCTCCACAAGGCGGTCGCCGACTACCTGACGGCGAAGGTGGCGCAGCTCGACTTCTGGGGACCGACACTGCACTTCCATCGGCCCCTCTCGAGCTATCTCGACGAGATGAGCGGCAACGGATTCGTCCTCGATGCCGTCAAGGAACCCATGCCCACCGAGGATGCCGTGATCCAGCATCCCGACCTGGCGCACCATCGGCGCATTCCATCTTTCATCGTCGGGAGGGCGCGCCTGCTCCGGTTTCCCACCCCATAAAGGTTGCGGGCGTTGGCCGGCACTTATAGGGTGGGAGCTGGCTATGGACCTGGAAGCCTCGGTACGACGGGCAGCGGATGGCGACCTGGACGCCTTCGCCGAGATCACCCGGCGCTTTCAGCACATGGCGTTCGGGTACGCGCTGTCCTTCGTCCGCGATTTCCAGCAGGCGGAAGACGTGGTCCAGGAGGCCTTCATTGCCGCGTGGTACGCGCTGCCGACCCTCACGGCGCCGGCCGCGTTCGGCGGCTGGCTGCGGTCGATCGTCCGCCATCAGGCGCACCGCGTGCTGCGCCGGAAACGACTCGACGTCGTGCCGCTCGCGAGCGCCGAGACGATGGCCGCGGACGTCGAGCCCGCCGATCACCGCCTCGAGCGCGATCAGAAGCGCGGCTCCGTCCTCGCCGCCATTACTGAGCTCCCCCGCACCTTGCGCGAGGTCGCCGTGCTCTTCTACGTGTGCGATTGCTCGCAGCAGGACATCGCGACGTTCCTGGGGCTATCGGTGACCACGGTGAACAATCGCTTGCACGCGGCCCGCACCAAGCTCAAGAAGGGGATGGTGACCACCATGCAGGACACGCTTCGCGCCCACCGGTTGCCGGACGATTTCGCGGCGCGGATCGGGTGGATCGTTCGCGCGCGCGAGAGCGTCGTCGAAGCCCGCTTCGATCCCGTGGCGCTCCCCGATGTGCTGACCGAGCTGGCCGTGAGCGACGAGTCGCGGCAGCGCGCCGTCACGCTGCAGGTCGTCCAGCGGCTCGGCAACGGCATCGTGCGCTGTGTCGCCACGTCGCCGATCTCGTCGCTGTCGCCGGGCATGACGGTGATGAGCGCCGGCCGCGAGATCGCGATGCCGGTGAGCCGTGAGTCCTTCGATCGCGTGGTGCGGCTGCTGGCAGCGTCCACGCTCGCCCCCGGCACGCTCGTGCCGACCGGAATCAAGGTCATCGACGTCATGTGCCCACTGGTCGCGGGCGGCACCCTCGCGATCGCCGGCGAATGGAAGGCCGGCACCGCCGTGCTGCTGGAAGAGCTGGTTCGTCGCCTCAGTGGCGGTACTGATCGGATCTCGATCTTCACCTTCGTGCCCGGCGGGGGCACGATGACCTACCGGGAGATGATGGAAAGGGAGGGCTACAGCGACGGGACCGTGGGCGCCGTGCAGACGTTCTTCTTTCGCCGCGAGGAGGGTCCGTGGACGCCGGAGAGCCTCTCAACGCTCGCGGGCGTCGACGTCGTGATTCGCTTGTCCCAAGCGCTCGGGCAACTGGGCATCTACCCGACCGTCGATCCGTTGACGTCCCGGTCTCGGCTCTTCGAGTCCGACGCGCTGGGCCGAGAGCATCGGGAGATCGCGGCCCGTGTGCGTGAGAGCCTCACGCGGTTCGCCGCGGACGCGCCGGCCCACGACGTGACGGCGTCCCGTGCCCGCAAGCTCTGGCGGTTCTTCGCGCAGCCGTTCTTCTGCGCCGAGCCATACACGCATCGCCCCGGCGTAGCGGTCAGCGTGACGGACGCGCTCCGTGGCTGCCGGGAGATCCTCGACGGCGCCCACGACGAGGTCTCCGAGCAGGCGTTCTACTTCACGGGAGGCATCGCCGAGGTCCTCGCCGCCGCGAAGAAGACCCAGGCCCCGTGAGACGTCATCGTCTGCTCGGTCTGGTGCTGCTAGTGGCGCTGGCGCCGGCGGCATCGTCCGCGACGGCGGACACCATCGACGACTACATCCGGACGGAAATGAAGGCGCGTCGCATTCCCGGCCTGACGCTGGCCGTCGTCCTAAACGGGACGGTCACGAAGATGCAGGGGTACGGTGTGGCCAACCTCGAGCACGACGTGCCGGTCAGGCCCGACACCGTCTTCGAGCTGGCGTCGGTCAGCAAGCAGTTCACTGCAACGGCGATCATGGTGCTCGTCGAGGCTGGCAAGGTCCAGCTCGACGAGCCGATCCTCTCGTATCTGCCTCGCGGACCCGAGACGTGGAAGGGCATCACGGTGCGCCACCTCCTGACCCACACGTCGGGCTTGCCGACGCTCGGGGAGGATTTCAAGGCGCTGCGCCCTGGCGGGACTCGAAAGGACTACTCGACCGCGCAGCTCTTCGACGCCGCGAGCAAGGACACGCTGAGTTTTCCCGCGGGCGCGCGGTTCCAGTACAGCGACGTGGGCTACTTCGTGCTCGGGATGATCATCGAGCATGCGAGCGGGCGACGCTACCGTGACTTTCTCGAGGAACGGTTCTTCAAGCCGCTGGGGATGTCGTCCACCTCCGTGCTCGACCACTGGAAGATCCTGAAGCATCGCGCCGCCGGCTACACGCTTCGCGAAAATGAGCTCGTGAACAGCCGGCGTGTGACGCAGAGCGAGCTGCCGTCGTGGGGCGGCGTGCTCTCGAGCGTGAAGGACCTCATCACCTGGCAGGCGGCGCTGACGGCGGGGCGGGTCGTGAAGCCGTCGACGCTCGCGCATATGTGGACGCCGGTCCGGCTGAACGACGGCGCCAGCTATCCGTACGGCTTCGGCTGGCAGGTCGACGAGCGTCGGGGACATCGCTGGATCTCGCACGGCGGTATCACGGGCACCGAGGTGTCGGAGTTTCCCGACGACCGTCTGACGGTGATCGTGCTCAGCAATCTCGGCCAGACCCTGGGCTGGACGAGGGTCAACGCCTGGGGGCTGACCTACGGCGTGGCCGGACGTCACATCGCGGGCTTGCTCGTGGGGCCGGAGACCGCGCAACCCGATCCGGATGCCGGGCTCAGCCAGCGCCTGCGCGACGTCCTGGCGGCCATCAGCCGTGGTGAGAACGCGCCGCTCGTCACTCCGCGCCTCGCGCAGTACTTCACGAGCTTCACCCAGCAGGTGACCGCCGAGCGGCTCGCCACCCTTAAGTCGTTCACGTTCGTCACCTGCGACGACGTCCGCGGTCGCGCGATGGAGCGGTTTGGTGCCACCGTCCATCGCATCTGCCACTACCGTCTCATCAACGCTGCGGAGACCCGCTACTACTCCTTCTGGTTGACAGGGGAGGGCCGCATCGCCGACATCTGGTCGTCGACGGAGTAGCGCAGCCGCCGCGCGGCGCCCAGCCTGAAATAATCCTCGGGCGTCGCCCGTACTCTCTTGGAGACGGCGAGGAGTGTGGCAGCCACCCAGGGCTCGGATGCGGACAACCGGCGGGCAGAGTTCGAGCTTGCGAGTCGCGCTCGCCGCGGCGATGCGGCGGCCTTCGATGAGCTGGTACGCCGCTTTCACCGGCCCGTCCATCGCTTCTGCTGGCGACTGCTCCGATCGCCCGACGCCGAGGATCTCGCGCAGG
>Ga0066682_10000270_pt1 | contig 14655 bp, 11 predicted proteins | sample GraSoiAngelo_131_FD_65628 | JGI IMG/M metagenome (GOLD analysis project Ga0066682, IMG submission 65628) | Grasslands soil microbial communities from the Angelo Coastal Reserve, California, USA - 14_0929_02_30cm | ecosystem: Environmental > Terrestrial > Soil > Grasslands | place: USA... | reverse complement strand
GCGGCGATGGAGCCGGCGGGCGTGCTGGCCGTCGACAGCACGCGGCTGTCGAGCTTCACGTAGGCGCCCACCGTCGGCGCGATCAGGTCCTTGCCGGCGGACGCCGGCGTGACCGTCCAGTCGATCGTCACCACCGCCTGGCCGCGGATGTTGGGCAGGACCGACTGGTGGTACTCACCCTTGGCGTACATCACACGCACACGCGGCCCGCCATAGACGACCTCGATGCTTCCGATCGCGCCCCAACCGTCGTCGAGCATCAGGCCTTTCGGCGTGCGCCAGATCCGATACCGCGCGACCTTGAGCGCGCGCGTGACGTGCGTGGCGAACTCCGGATGCTCGACGAGGAACTCGAAGACGTCGTGGCGCGCGACGAACGACTCGCCCTGCACGCGGGTGGCGACCGAGGCTTGATCCACGACGGAGGCCAGCCGCGCGCGAACGGCGACGGGAAGCTCCGCGGGCAGCGCGGGCCCGAGACGTCCGGCGAGCGCCGGAGCGGCAACCGTCAGAAGGGTGGCGGTGATGAGCGCAGCGGAGAGGTGGTGAAACCGCGGCACGACCCGCCGATTATCGCACGACCCTTGACGGCGGCCCGGGCTCTCCGTACCCTCGGCCCACTTGGCCCGAACGCGACCGTCGGGCCCCCGCCGCGGGGGCGCAGGAGCGGAATGCTGCTGCAGTATCTGTATGCCGTCGTCGAAGGCCTCCCGCCCGGCTGGCGGCCGCCGCCGCCCGTGGTCGGCGAGCGCGTCGAGCGGCACTCACTCACAGGCCTCGTGATCCTCGGCAGCGCTGCGTCCACCGTTCCGCCCGCGACGCCGACGACCCTCGCGCTGCATCACGACGTGGTCGCCTCCGCCCTCGACGCCGATGGCCTCGTCCCGTTTCGTTACGGCACGGTGGTGCGCGCGGCGGACGTCGACGGCTGGCTCACGCGCGAGCGCCCCGCGCTCGACGGCGCGCTGGCGAGCGTGCGCGGGTGCGTGGAGATGAGCATCAAGCTCTTACGCCTGGACGCCGCACCACCCGCGGCGCCGCCGGTGGACGCGGCGCGTGACGCGGCGGACGAGCGGCACCTGCGCGAGCTGGCCGATCAGATCGTCGAGCGCGCGGCGCTCGCGCAGTGGCGCTATCGGCCGGCGGGCACCGCCGGCAACGTCGTCGCCTCGGTGTCCTTCCTGTTGCCGCGCGCCGAGCTCGCCGACTTTCTGGCACGGATCGCGCCGGTGGCGTCACGGGCGGTCGGGGTGGCGGTGGTCCCGACGGGTCCTTGGCCCGCGTATTCGTTCGTCCCGGCCTTCGACCGACCGCTGCTGGCGCCGGCCGCCGCGCCGATCGACCGCGCCGCCGACCGCCGCGCTGGGTAAAGACGGCCATTGCGGACCCGGGGGGCGGTCGGCTAATCTGCCCGGCACTCTCGGAGGACGGCATGGCGAGGATTGCGGTGTCCGCGGTGAACGCGATGATGGCGGAGCGGCCCGGCACCACGCTGGAGGCCGCGCTCGATGTCTTCGAAGTTTTCGCCAGCGGCTCGCTCAGCGACGAGATTTATATCCTCGAGGACGTGGCGGGTAAGCGCATCGCGATCGCGCCTACAGTCGTTCGAGACAAGTATCGGCGGGGGTGATACATGGCCATCATCGTCGTCTCCACCCAGATGGGCGCCGGCGGTCCGGAGATCGGCATGGCGCTCGCGCAGAAGTGCGGCTATCGCTACGTCGATCAGGAGTTGCTCCAGGACGCCGGGCGCCGCTACGGCCTCGCGGAGGAGCGGCTCTCGCATCTCGACGAATCCAAGCCGACGATCTTCGAGCGCTTCGACGCGGAGACGCGCCACCACATCACCGTGCTGCAGACGACGCTGCTCGAGCTGGCCGAGCTCGACAACGCCGTCTTCATGCGCGGCGGCGGTCAGTGGCTGCTGCGCGGCGTGCCGCACGTCCTGCGCCTGCGACTGATCGCGCCGTTCGAGCACCGCGTGAAGCAGTGGATCAAGCGCGTCGCGGCGATGACCGGGGAAACGGCGAACCAGCGCGCAGCCGCGGACTTCGTGCGCCGTGACGATACCGAGAAGGCCGGGCGCATGCGCTACCTCTACGAGGTGGACATCAACGATCCGATGCTCTACGAGCTGATCATCAACACCGAGCGCGTCAGCCACGACGCCGCCGTCGAGATGATCAACACGGTCGTGCGGCGGCCCGAGCTGGTGACGACGGACGCCAGCCGCCGGCTCGTCGCGTCACGCGCGCTCGCCTCGCGCGTGCAGGTGGCACTGGCGACCAATCCCGAGACACGGCGGTATCGGATCACCGTCGAGGCGCAGGACGGCGTCGTCACGCTCGAGGGCACGGCCGCGCTCGATCGCGCCGTCGAAGTGGCGCGCTCGGTGCCCGGGGTGAAAGACGTCCGCACACAACAACTGGAAATACCCCCGATTCCACCGTTTGTGGCGTAGGCATAAAAGAGATGGGGGGCCACGAAATGGCCTCCCAATCCCCCCAATCCGCATACAAACCGTTAGGGCCTCGAAGGGCCCCCACGTTCCCCAGTCCGCATAGAATCGTCGCGGCGCCAGGAGTCGCCGACGCTACTTCGCCCGGGATTCGGCGCTGGGGCCGGAGTCGGGCGCCTCGGCGACTTTCAGTGCGAGGCTTTTCTTCTCGTGGCGACGCATGACGTCCACCTTCACGGTCCGCCCGACCTCGGCCTCGGACGACATGCGCTGCAGCTGGTGGTAGTCCTCGACGGGCGTGCCGTCGAAGCTCACGATCACGTCGTTCTGCGCGAGGCCCGCGGTCGCCGCGGGACTGCCCGGATAGACGCGCGCCACGATCGCGCCTTTGGCGTCGGCCAGCCCCATCGCCTGCGCGAGCTCGGGGGACATCGGCTGTAGCGCCACGCCGATCCAGCCGCGCTGCACGCGCCCGCGGTCGATGAGCTGCGCGGTCACGCGCTTGACCATGTTGGCGGGAATGGCGAACCCGATGCCCTGCCCGGTGGCCACGATCGCGGTGTTGATGCCGATCACCTCGCCCCGGAGGTTGACGAGGGGCCCGCCCGAGTTGCCGGGATTGATCGAGGCGTCGGTCTGGATGAAGTTTTCGTACGTCGCGATCCCGACGTCGGCGCGGCCGGTCGCGCTGACGACGCCGACGGTGACGGTCTGATCGAGGCCGAACGGGTTGCCGATCGCGATCGCCCACTCGCCGACGCGCAGCGCGTCGGAGTTGCCCAGCGTCGCGACGCGCACGTCGACGGGCGCCTCGAACTTGATGATCGCGATGTCGGTCTTCGAGTCGGAGCCGACGATCCGGCCGCGGAACTCCTGCTTGTCCGCCAGCCGTACGGTCACCGCGTCGGCGCCGCGGATGACGTGGAAGTTCGTCAGAACGTATCCGCGCTTGTCGACGATGACGCCCGAGCCGAGACCCGGGGTCTGGAACTCCTCACGGCGCCCAGGGCCGCTGCGCCCGAAGAACTGATCGAAGAAGTCCTTGAAGAAGGGGTCATCCCCCTTGGGGCCGGGGATCATCGGTGGCCTCCGGCCCCGCGCGACTTGCAGCGTTCCGATGTGGACGACGGCCGGGCGCACGCGGTCGGCCACGCTCACGAATGCCGCCTGGAGCGCGTCGGCGGTGGCGATCGGCGCCGGCGTCGCCGTCCGCCCGGCCGCGGACCCCCTGGCAATAACGCCGTAGACGGCGAAGCCCGCGCCTGCAAAGGCGAAAAGAATGGACGCGGCCAACACGGCACGAACGGCCTGCGGAGTCATCGTCGTGGTCGCCATCCCTCGCCGCAACTATTCCAAAACCTATGAAAAAGTCTACCCATTTTCCTTGACCCCCAAAGAACGAAAAAGCGAAGATGCTTTATTGGAACATCAATTGTCGCGAAAAACCGTGTTGCGACTCCTACGTCGGTCCCTCGCGCTCACCCTTGTCGTCTGCCTTCTTGCGCCCACCGGTGCTGTCGGCCAGCCGACACCCGGAGCCCCGCCGCCTGGGGTCCCGCAGACCCCGGCGACCCCTCAAACCCCACGCACGCCGGGCGCCTTCGCCCCGCTCGCCCCGGGCCGGGGCGACCTGTACCTCGGACAGCAGGCACGCAATATCGCCGGTCCGGAGTATCGACTGGGACCGGGCGATGTGCTCGACGTTCAGATCGTCGGCCGTCTCGACGTCAACCGCGTGCAGATCGTCGTCGACCCGGAGGGTTCCGTCGCGCTGCCGCCGCTCGGCACGATCCGGGTGGCAGGCCTGAGCCTGCTCGAGGCCAATCGCGTGATCGCCGAGCGCGCCCGCGATATTTTCCGTTACGCGGATGTCAGCATCGCCGTGATCTCGCCGCGCTCGTTCGAGGTCATCGTCTCCGGCGAGGTCGAGCGCCCGGGCACGCTTCAAGTCGTGGCCACGCAGCGACTGCACGAGGTGATTCTCACCACGGGTGGCATCACGCCGCGCGGCACCGCGCGCCATGTGCAGGTCACGCGCGAGGGCACCACGCGCGAGATCGACCTGCTGCTGTTCGAGCTCAAGGGCGACATCGCACAGAACCCGTTCGTGCGGGAGGGCATGCGCATCAACGTGCCGCCGCGCGTGGCCCCGGTGACGCTTCTGGGCGCCGTGCGGCGGCCCGGTGAGTACGAGCTGGGCCCCGGCGGCTCGCTGCGCGAGCTGCTGGAGCTCACCGGCGGTGTCAGCGTCGCGGGCGCCCCCGCAGACGCGCGCCTCACGCGCGTGGGTGAGGACGGGCGCAAGGAGACCACGTCGCTCGACCTGCGCACGCTCGCGCCCGACGCCGACGTGCCGCTGCGCGCCGGCGACGCCATCTACGTCCCGCCGCTCACGAGCATCCAGGACGTGGTCGAGGTGCGTGGCGCCTTCAACGGGACGGCCGAGAGCGGCAAGACGCAGACGCAGGGCAAGCCCACCATCGTCCAGCGCCTCGAGCTCGCGCGCGGCGACCGCCTGCGCGACGTCGTGGTGAAGGCGGGCGGCGTCGCATCGTTCGCGGATCTGCATCTGGCCTTCGTCGACCGCGCCGACGCCGGGCCGGGCCAGCGCATTCCCGTGGATCTGCACCGACTGCTCGTCGAAAAGGACGAGACGCAGAACATCGCGATCCAGAACGGCGACGTCGTCGTGGTGCCGGTGTTCGAGGACAAGGTCTACGTCGTCGGCGAGGTGAAGACGCCGGGCGCCCAGGATTATCGGCCGGATCTCACGCCGCGCGAGTACCTGGCGGCCGCCGGCGGCCCGAGCTCGCGCGCGAAGATGCGCGCGGCCACGGTGACCTTCCGCAACGGCCGGACCTACGCGATGGCCGAGGCGCCGCCGGTCGAGCCCGGCGCGGTGGTAACCGTGCCCGAGGTGGCCGTGAAATGGTGGCAGGACTACGTCACGATCGCGTCGTTCGTCGCGAGCCTGGTCACCGCGTACACGGGCATCTTCATTCTGTTCAACGGGCCGATCAAGGCGAATTAGCGATGTACGAAGCCTACTGGCAGCTGTCCGAGCCGCCCTTCGACAACTCGCCGAACCCGAAGTTCTTCTACCTGTCGCCTGAGCACGAGGAGGCGCTGGTGCGTCTCGTGTACACCGTGCGCCACCGCAAGGGCTGCGGGATGCTCACCGGCGAATACGGCTGTGGCAAGACGACGCTCTCGCGCGCGCTCATCCAGCGGCTCGAGGCCGAGCGCTACGAGATCGGCCTGCTCACGAATCCGAGCTGGAACGCGGTGGACTTCCTGCGCGAGGCGCTCTATCAGCTGGGCGCCGAGTCGCGCGACAAGACCAAATCCGAGCTGCTGCATCAGCTGAACGACGTGTTCTTCCGCAACTTCCGCGAGGGACGCGACACGGTCCTGATCGTGGACGAGGCGCAGCTGATCGAGGACGACGCGGTCTTCGAGGAGCTGCGCCTGCTGATGAACTTCCAGACGGACGATCGCTTCCTCGTGACGCTGCTGCTCATCGGCTCGCCCGAGCTGCGCGAGCGCGTGCGCCGGCTCAAGTACCTGGATCAGCGCATCACGATCCGCTACCACCTCAACACGCTGGACTACACGCACACCGCCGCCTACGTCACCCACCGGCTGAAGATGGCCGGACGGGGCACGCCGATCTTCACCGAAGAGGCCATCAAGCTGATCTTCGACTTCACGCGCGGCACGCCGCGCGAGATCAACAACCTCTGCGACGTTGCGCTGCTCGTCGGCTACACCAAGCGGGTGCACGAGGTGGGCGAGAAGATCGTGGCCGAGGTCATCAAGGACCAGGTGGGCATCGGCTGATGGTCCGCATGAGCGACCTCGTGCGCGGCATCGTGCGCGAGACGCCGCCGGCGGAGCGCGCGGCGCCCGCCGAGCGCACGCCGCCCGCCGAGCGGCCAGCGGAGCGGCCGGCCGAGCGGCCGGCGGTGGCTCCGACGAGGCGGATGTCGCTGAGCTCACCGGCCGAGGCGCCGGCGCAGCGCACCGAGCCCGAGCGCCACGAGCCGCCGTCTCCCGAGCCGGCGGCGCCCGAGCCGCGCGCCGCCGAGGTTGCCGCCGAGAGCGCCGAGCCGCTGTTCGGCGAGCTGCTGGCGTTCCTTGCCGAGGCACGCGGGCTGCTGCGCGGCAGCGGCTTTCCGTGGGGCCGACTGCAGGCGCTCGTGGACCGTTGCGTCACCGCCCTGGCGCGCTCGGCGGACCTCTTCTGGCTCGCCAACAATCCGGCCGCGCCGGCCGGCGCCGACTACGTCGCGCTCCACCAGGCGCGCGTCTGCATCATGGCGCTGCGCATCGGCGGCGGCGTCGGCTATGACCGCGCGCGGCTGCACGCGCTCGGCATGGCCGCCGCGCTGTTCGACGTCGGGCTGTGGCAGCTTCCCGACACGATCCTGAGAAAGCTCGACGCGCTGTCCGGCGACGAGCTGGCGCTGTGGCGCTCGCACCCGAAGCTCTCGGCCGACATCGTCAGCCGGTGGAGCCCGCCGGTCGAGCACATCGTGCAGACGATCCTGCAGCATCACGAGCGCGAGCAGGGGCAGGGCTTCCCGCAGGGACTGCACGGACCCGCCATCGATGCCGATGCGAAGATCATCGCCCTCGTCGACACGTACAGCGCGCTGACGCTGCCGCCGACGTCGCGGCCGCGCCTGCGGCCACACGAGGCGATTCGCGACATCGTGAAGACGCGCAACGACCAGTTTCCGTCGGCGCTCATCAAGGCGCTGCTGTCCGAGATCTCCGTGTTTCCGCCCGGCACGGTCGTGCGGCTCAACACCGAAGAGGTCGGCCGCGTGATCGCGGTCAACCGCAACCATCCGCTGCGGCCGAAGGTCGAGGTGCTCGCCGACGGCAAGGGACAGCGGCTGCCGGCGCCCAAGCTGATCGATCTCTCGGAAGCGCCGTTCCTGTACATCACCGGCTCCGTCGGCGAGGGCGGGCGGTGAGGGACTGAGCATGGCGCAGTACGAGATGAACTTGCGCGATTACTGGCTGATCGTCCGCCGCCGGCGGATGATCATCATCGTCTGCACGCTGCTCGTGGCCGCGTTCAGCGTCGGTTTCGCTCGGCAGAAGGTTCCGCTCTACACCTCGACGGCGGCCGTCAAGTTCGAGCAGTCCACCACCTTGTCGGGGCTGCTGGTCGAGGTGCTGGCCGTCAACAGCGCGGACAACATCGAGACGCAGGTTTCGCTGATCAAGAGCTACCCGGTGCTCGAGGAGGTGGCGCGCCGCCTCGGCAAGCTGCCCCAGAGCGCGAGCGGCGAGGCCCTGCGCGAGTCGCGCGCCTATCAGGCGACGCTCGACAACCTCGGCGGCAAGATCCGGGCGGCGCGCGTACCCAGCACGAGCATCATCGAGATCACCGTCACGTCCACGAATGCCCGCGAAGCCAAGGACCTGGCCAACACCGTCGCCGAGGTCTACCGCGAGCACAACAAGGGGAACCGCAACGCGCGGGTGCGAGAGGCGCGCAAGTTCATCGAGGCCCAGCTGCGCGAGGTCGACGCGCGCGTGAAGCGCGCGGAAGAGGAGGTGTGGGCCTTCCGCGACGCCAACCACATCATCGCGCCCGGCGCCGAGTCGACGGTGCTGCTGTCGCTCTTCACGCAGGTCCGTGGCGACATCGAGCGCACGCGCCAGCAGCGGATCGAGCTCGAGGCGATGCAGGGGCGGCTGGCGCGCAACGGCCCCACGAAGCCCGACGAGCGCATCTACGTCGACGCCAGCAATCCCAACCTCGCCAAGCTGGCGGCCACGCAGAGCGAGCTGATGCTCGAGCGCACGAACCTGGCCCTCGAGGTGACCGACCGCCATCCGCGGCTGCAGGCGATCGACGATCGCCTGCGCGAGGTCCGCGCGGAGATGCGCCGCGAGATCGCCGCGCAGGTGGCCGCGCTGCGCAACCGCGAGGACATCCTCAGTCGCCAGATGGGCGACCTCCTCGCGAAGAACCGCGAGGTGCCCGCGACCGAGCTGTCGCTGGCGCGGCTGCAACGCGACGCCAAGGTGAACGACGACCTGCTGACGCTGCTCAAGACGCGTCACCAGGAGGCGCTCATCAAGGAGTCGGAAGGCGTCGAGGAGGTCTCGATCGTGCGGCCGGCGAGCGACGCGACCACGCCGGCGGGCACGGAGATGGTCAACACGGTGCTGGTGGGCGCGCTGCTCGGTCTGTTCCTCGGCGTCGTGCTGGCCTTCGTGCGCGAGACGCTCGATACCTCGATCGGCACCATCGAGGACGTCGAGTCCTACCTCGGCGTGCGCGTGCTCGGCATCGTGCCGCACATCGACCCGCGCGAGACGATGCAGCGCCTCATCGAGCGACGCCCGAACCTCGCGCACGTGGACCCGGACGCGCTGCAGAGCCACGCGCTGCTCATCACGCACTTCGATCCCAAGTCGCCGGTGGCCGAGGCCTATCGCACGCTCCGTACGAACATCCAGTTCGAGCGGATGGAGCGCGGCGGCAAGGTGCTCGTCGTCACCAGCCCCACGCTGCAGGAAGGCAAGACCACGACCATCGTGAACCTCGCGCTCACGATGGCCCAGAACGGGCAGCGGACCCTGCTCGTCGGCGCCAACATGCGGCGGCCGTCGATCTATCGCTTCTTCGGCATCGAGCGCGAGCCGGGCCTCTCGGACATCCTCGTGGGCAACGCCGAGTGGCGCGACTGTGTGCGCGGCGTCGCCGACATCCTGATGGGTCGCTTCGAGATGGAGGATGTCATGGCCGCGCCCGGCCTCGACAACCTGCACATCATCGAGGCGGGACCGATTCCGGCCAACCCCTCCGAGCTGCTGTCCACGCCGGCGATGACGGAGTTCCTGCGCGCCGTCGGCGCCGAGTACGACATCGTGCTGATCGACACGCCGCCGATCCTGCCCGTCACCGACTCGGCGATCGTCGCGGGCAAGGCGGACGGCGTGCTGCTCGTGTACCAGGCGGGCAAGGTCGGGCGGCTCGTGCTCAAGCGCGCCAAGACGCATCTCGAGAGCGCGCGCGCGCAGGTCTGGGGTGTCGTGCTCAACGATCTGCAGACCGAGGTCTCGGGCTACACGTACACGCACTATTACACGCACTATTACGGCGAGGAGACGCCCGGCGAGCCGCCGCGCAACAGCGGCGTCGTGCAGCGCACGCTCGACCGCGCGCGCAGCTGGTTCACGCGCGGCCGCGCCGACGCCGCGGTGGCGCAGACCGACAGCAGCACCGGGCTCGGCGTCGCCACGCTTGCGCCGCCCGGCGAGGTCGCGGCACCCGAGACGACCGGGCGCGGGCGCTCGCGCACCGTGCTGCTCACGGTGGTCGCGGTGCTGAGCGCGGTCGGTGCGCTCGCCGGCGTCGTCATGTGGCGCTCCGGCGGATTGGACGCGATGAGCCCGCGCGACCTCGTGCGCCAGCGTGTGACGCCCACATCACCGTCGTCGGTGCCGCCGCGTCAGGGCACGCCGCCATCGGCGCCCGCCTCGCGTCCTGGGACGCCGAGCTTCCCGCCCCAGGCGACTGGACCCGCCGCGCCGAACCAGTTGTTGCCGGACGTGCCGCCGACACGCTCGCTGCCGATGAGTCCGGGACTGGCGACGCCGTTCGACGCACCGTCTTCGGGGCCGCTGCCGACGACATCCATCGGCACGACGCAGGGGCCGCCGCCGTCCGCCGTGGCGCCCGCGCCGACGGCCACGCCGACGAGACGCGCGCCGACGCTCACTCCGACGCCGCCAGTGCCGGTGCGCCCGATGCCCGCGGCCCCGCCCGCGACCACGCCGTCGCCGGCGGCCGACGTCGTCGCCGGCGCGGTTCGTCCGGCGCCGAACGTCGTCGCCGGCGTCGTTCGCACGGTTCCGTCGGCGGCTGTGCGCCCCGCGCCGGCGACCGCACTCACACTCGCGACGCCCGCGCCAACACCGGTGACCCCGGAACCGGACGCCGTGGGCGGGATCGTTCGCGGGGCATCGCCCGCGAAGCCCGCGGCGGTCGCGGCTACCACCACGCCGGCGGCGTCGCCCGCGCGCGCGACCCCCGTTCGCCCACACTTCGCGATCGAGTTCGGCCCGTTCGTGTCGACGGCCGAGGCGCAGCGCGTCGAGCGCAGCCTGGGCGAGGCCGGCTACTCGTCGGTGCGCACGCGGAAGCCGGCGGGGAGCGCCATTTACGCCGTGCTCATCGACCGCGTCCTCACCACGCGCGAGGCCAAGACGCTGGCGGCTGCGCTTCGCGCGCAGGGACTCGGCGACGCCGTGATCGTCAGCCGCGATCCCGTCGTCTTGCGCGTGGGCGCGCCGCTCGTGCTGCGCGGCGCCGTCGAGCTGGCGGGACGCCTGCGCGCCGCCGGCCATCGCGTGCGCATCGCCGCGCAGCCTGGCGAAGCCTCGGCGTTGTTCATCCGCCACGGGGCCTACGCGTCTCGCGAGGCGGCGGAGGCCAAGCGCAGGGAGCTCGGGCAGCTCGATCTGCCGGCAAACCAGGTCGTCCAGGTTCGGTAGCCGATGTCACAGTACGCACGGGCCGCGGTCGCACCGGCCGCCGGCAGCGTCTTCGTGTTGGGCATCGTCGCCGTCGTCGGCGCCTTTCTTGTCGCGCAGGGCCTGACGAACGTCTCGTTCAACTACACGATGGGCGCGATCGCCGCGCTCATCCTGTTCGCCATCGCCTTCGTCCGCACGGACTGGGGCATCTACATCGTCATCTTCTCGATGCTCCTGTCGCCGCAGTTCGGCAGCAAGGGCGCCGGCGTCGGCGCCGGCCGCGGCGTGACGTTCCGCACCGAGGACTTCGTGCTCCTCGTGATCGGGCTGTCGTGGCTGGCCAAGACGGCGGTCAACAAGGAGCTCAACCTCGTCGCGCGTACGCCGCTGAACTGGGCGATCCTCAGCTACGTCGCCGCCAACCTCGTGGCCACGATGCTCGGCTACATGACGGGCACCATCGGCTCGTGGTCGGGTTACTTCTATGTGCTCAAGTACGTCGAGTACTTCGTCATCTATTACATGGCCGTGAACAACCTCCGCGACCGCGAGCACGCTTGGCGGCTCGTCGGCGCGGCGTTCATCACCGCGGCCATCGTGAGCGTCATCGGGCTGGCGCAGGTTCCCTCGGGCGAGCGCGTGTCGGCCCCATTCGAGGGCGAGGTCGGCGAGCCGAACACGTTCGGCGGCTACCTGCTCTTCATGATGGCGATCGCCGCCGCCATCGCGCTGGAGACGCAGAGCCTGCGCCGACGGGCGCAGTGTCTGGGCCTCCTCGCGCTGATGGCCGTGCCGTTCTTCTTCACGCTCTCGCGCGCGTCGTACCTCGGCATCATCCCCGCCTTCCTGGTGATCGCGCGCTTCACCACGCGGCGGCGCTTCGTCGTCGGCCTGATCCTGTTCGCGATCGTGACCTCGCCGGCGCTGCTCTTCGTGGCACCGAAGGCGGTCAAGGAGCGCGTGGCGTACACGTTCAAGGAAGAGCGCGGCGCGGACACCGTCCGCGTCGGCAAGATCGTGTTCGATCCGTCGACCTCCGCGCGACTCATCTCGTTCAAGGCGGCGATCGACGGCTTTGTGCAACGACCCGTCTTCGGCTGGGGCGTGACGGGCTTCGGCTTCATGGACGCGCAGTACGCGCGTGTGCTCGCCGAGACCGGCCTCGTCGGGTTCGCGGCCTTCGTCTGGCTCATCTGGGCGGTGTGGCGCCACGCGCGCGCCGTCCTCGACACGCGCGGCGATCCCGACGAGCGCGGCCTCGTCCTGGGCTTCGTGGCCGGCTTCGCCGGGCTGCTCGCCCACGCGTTCGGCTCCAACACGTTCATCATCGTGCGCATCATGGAGCCGTTCTGGCTCGTCACCGGGATCGTCATGATGATCCCCGTGCTCGAGGCGAAGGAGCGGATCGCGGCGGCCGCCGCGGCGCGCGCGACGCCGCCGACGAGGGCTCGGCTCGGGGTGCGGCCGTGATCGGCCGCAACGTCTCGGCGCTCGTCGCCGCCCAGGTCGTGACGAAGGCCATCAATCTCCTGATCGCCGTCGCGCTCGTGCGCTGGCTCGGCGTGCACGAGCTCGGCCGGTATGCGTATGTCCTCGCGTTCTGCTTTCCCTTCGGCGCGCTCGCCGATTTCGGGCTGGCCACGCTCGCCATCCGTGACGCGAGCCGCGCACCGGCCCACGCGTCGCGCGTCATCGCGGTCACCCGACGCACCGCGCTGACGCTCGCGACGGCGGCATCGGCCGCGATGGTCGGCCTCGCGCTGCTGTTGGGCCACGACGCGGCGATCGTCGCCGCGATCGGCCTCGGCGGCCTCGCCTCGCTCGTCTCGGCCCTCACGATGCCGTCGCTCGTGTGGCTCACCGCGCGCGAGCGCATGGACCGGCTGTCGCTGCACCGGGTGATCGGCGCCCTGCTGTCCTCGGCGATCACGCTCGGCGTCGTCGGTGTCGGCGGCGGCGTCGTCGCGCTGCTCGCCGGCTCGGTCGCGACGAGCGTCGTTATGCTGGTCGTGGCCCGAGCGCTCGCCGGTCCCGTCGGCGACCCGCCGGCCGTGTCCGCCGGCGCGGTGCGGGCATTGCTCCGACGCGCGGTGCCGTTCGGCCTGCTCATGGCCGGCTTCGCCCTCTATTACCGCGTCGACATGGTCATGCTCGAGTGGCTCGCGGCACCGGGCGACCTCGGGCGCTACGCCGCCGCGTATCGCTTCCTCGATGCCGTCATCGCGCTCGCCGCCGCGCTCGGCGGGCCGCTGTTCCCGCGCTTGTCGAGCGTCGCGCTGACGGCCCCGGGTGAGGCGCGACGACTGCTCGAGGCGGGCTGGCGGCCGCTGCTGGCGCTGGGTCTCCCGCTCACCGTCGGCACGCTCGCCGTGGCGGACGAGCTCGTCGCGCTGCTGTTCGGGCCGGACTTCGCCGGTGCCGCGCCGCTGCTGCGTGTGCTCATCCTCGGCACGCTGCCGCTGTTCTGGGTCAACGTCGCCGGTCACGCGCTCATCGCCGCCGATCGCGTCTGGCCGCTCGTCGGCGTCTACGCGCTGAGCGCGCTCGTGAACGTCGCCGGCAACGCGGTGCTCATCCCGCGCTGGGGTGCCGGCGGCGCCGCGCTCGCCACCGTCGTCTGCGAGTGGCTGAACCTCGTCCTCGTCGTCCGCCTGCTCCGCGGCGCGTTCGGCGTGACGCTGTCGGCGGCCGGGCTGTGGCGCTACGCCGTCGCCACCGGCGCGATGCTCGTCGTGGTGTCGCTCGCGCGCCCGCTCGGCGTCGCCGTCGCAATCACGCTCGCGGCCGCGACCTACGCGGCGGCGCTGTGGGCCCTCGGCTACACGCGCAGCAGCGATCATCTCGTCGTCAAGCGGCTGCTGGTCGAGCAACCGCAGGCGGGGTGGCGATGAGCCCGCTGACGCGCCGGCTCAAAGACCTCTATCTCACCGGCCATCACCGGCGCGTGCGGCGACGCTCCGATCATCCGACGCGTCACGCGCGGCTGATGCTCGAGGAAGCGGCGCGCCGCCGGCCGGGCGGCGGCGTGCTCTGCGACGTGGGCGCGGGCGCCGAGCCGTCGGTCGCGGCCGCGGCCTGGCCCGGGCGCCGGGTGGCGATGGACGTCCTCGCCGGGCCGGGACTCGATCTCGTTGCCGACGGCCACGCGCTGCCGCTCGCCGACAAGAGCGTCGCCGCCGTGCTGCTGATGGAGGTGCTCGAGCACGTGGCCGAGCCGACGCGGCTGGTGCGCGAGTGCGCGCGCGTGCTGGCGCCGGGCGGGCACCTCTGCGTGACGGCCCCGCAGTACCACATCACGCATCACCATCCGGCCGACTTCTTCCGCTACACGCGCCAGGGCCTCGAGGCCCTCTGCGCCGCGGCGGGATTACGCGTCGTCGCCGCGTGGGCCACCGGCGGCGCGCTGCTCGTCGTGTTCCACGCGATCGAGCTGAATCTGCCGCCCAAGTCGCGCATCGGCTTCGTCGCGCTCACGTACGGGCTCTTCGACTGGCTCGACGGCCGGCTGACCGGACACGGCAATCGCCCCGGCGCGGCCGACGCCAAGGGCTGGGCGCTGCTGGCGGCCAAGCCATGACCTGCGCGCGCACCGACTACGCCGCGCACCGGATCGATCTGCGCGAGTCACGCATCCGCAAGCTGCTGCGGCTGTTGGAGAGCGAGCCGCGCGGCCGACTGCTCGACGTCGGCTG
>Ga0066682_10000268_pt1 | contig 14668 bp, 7 predicted proteins | sample GraSoiAngelo_131_FD_65628 | JGI IMG/M metagenome (GOLD analysis project Ga0066682, IMG submission 65628) | Grasslands soil microbial communities from the Angelo Coastal Reserve, California, USA - 14_0929_02_30cm | ecosystem: Environmental > Terrestrial > Soil > Grasslands | place: USA... | reverse complement strand
GGGCTAATTGGAACCTTGCCCTACATGCCGCCGGAGCAGTTGCGAGGAAAGCCAACGGACTTCCGGAGCGACATCTATTCCGCTGGCGCCGTGCTCTACGAGTTAGCAACAGGCCGTCGCCCATTTCCAGAGACACATGGGCCACAGTTGATAGATTCGATTCTGCACGAAGTACCGCATCCGCCCAGCAGCCTGACGCGCTGGGTGTCGGAGGCGTTCGAGACTATTGTCTTGAAATGCCTGGAGAAAGAACCCGAGCGACGCTATCAATCGTCAGCCGAGCTAGGCGTGGACCTTCAGCACTTAAGTACGTCCACGGCATCCCTACCCGCTGAAATTGAAAACAACGCCAAGAGCAAAGCCGAAGTTTGTGGGGAAACACTTGCCCAGAAATACATGTTTGTGAACAACGCGACGTCAGACTCAACTTGCCGTGTCCGTTCAATTATTTAAGGTGGAGGAAGGGATAATTGGCTGCCGACCGCGTTCATTCGAGGCGATCTGGCTGGCGACTCTCTGGCTTCGCTGATCGCACAGATGCAATTGGCCGTCCGGCGGTCGGCAAGCTACCGCTTTCTCCAGCGAGTCCATATCTAAGCGTGGTTTGTCCCAAATCATCAGTCGAGAGTTGCCAATAAACTTGAATGTTGCGCCCTGTTTGGGGCGGAACGTCGATTCGTGAATCGCTGGTTGGGACACGACGCCGCAGCGAATTGAGAGGCAGTCGGTTGCGTTGTGAATTCAGTGGAATTGTATTGGTTATGTTGTGCTCTGCTACGAGGTGACGAGGTGGACAAGAACGTAGTCCGGAGGCGATTTTGACAGGAAATGGGTAGACGCCTGCTAGCGATGGATCGCAGGGCAAGGCGGAACCACAATGCCGAGACGGTGCTGAACCGATTGCTGGGCGTGGATTTCTACCTGGAACCCGACGAGGGCTTGCCCGAGGAATTCGGTTCCGCATCGGGCGGACAGCGTAGGCGGCTGCCACTCTGCAGGCAAAGCAGGCTGTACCGAATACAATGCAGGTCGTCGTCGGTCGATTGGATTTCCATTTTCGGCGTAAGTACCTAAAAGGATTGTTAAGCATTCCCTGCGATGGACGGGGTGCCAGACGCCCCTGGGTCAGTCGTTCCGTGAGTCCGTTGGGCCCCACGCAGGACGGGCTGCAAGGCAGTGACAAGTCCGCTGGTCGGAATGACGGCATCGATCCGACTTACCCTCGCGAACGTGACTGTACGGCTCCCGGTTGGAGAGCACGAACAGGCGACTGTCACCCAGTTTGCTGCGCACATGTACCGACAGTCGTTCCGAGGTCCAAGATGATTCCGCCGCTTCCCGTAATTGTGCTTCTCTTTCCGCGGCCGAGCGAGCTGCAGTGAGGCTTTCCGCAAGAGTTGTCATCTCCCTCGCCAGCGGGCGCAGTAAATCCAAGTCGGGAAAGCCAGCCGGGGAAGTGACGATTTTGCCGGTTCGCAGGGTTCGCATCCATTGCGCAGCCCGGGCAATCGGCCCGGCGATACTCCAACGCCTCAGCTGATTGGTGTAATGCTAGATGGCGTAACAGGGGAACGGCGCGCTTTTTGTGGTCTAAGAAGAATGTCGCCGCAGGTGTAAGCGAGTCGCGGCGCAGGCCGGCTGCGGATGTGATTGGAAACTGGAGTCCTGACCGACAACTTCCATGTAGGGCGTCATCCCCTTTGCGGGCATTTCCTAGCTGAAGCACTTTCCAGCCGCAAAAATAGTGACCCATGTCGCAATCATGCGGTCATCAGTGCTCTGATTTCCATCCTGCCCCACGCAGCACTCGGCCGGTGTTGACGCCGGTCAGGTGGCCGTCTTCGTATTCCAGTTTGCCATTCACAAAAACGTACTTTACTCCCTCAGAAAGCTGCGTAGGTTTCTGGTAAGTGGCTCTATCCCCAATCGTCGCAGGATCGAATATTGTCATATCGGCGAAGTAGCCTTGCTTTAAGAGACCACGGTCGCGCAGGCGTTCGCGTTGTGCTGGCAAAGAAGTCATCTTGCGGATGCCCTGTTCGAGTGGAAGGAGATGCTCGTCACGTACGTAATGTCCGAGAAAACGCGGCATGGCTCCGAAAGCGCGCGGGTGAGAATGGGGCTCAAACAGTGGGCCGTCGAGAGAAAGTTCGCTGGCATCGAGACACAAGCTCGTCCAGGGCTGCTTCAGCCCATAGCGTAGATCTTGTTCGTTGGCGATGAAATAGAGTGCGCCGGTCTGGGCCTTGTCATCCAGGATGAAATCGAAGAGCGTATCCAGCGGAGCTTTCTTCTGCGCTGCCGATACTTGGGCGATCGTTTTGCCATCGAACTGCTTCAGATCCGGATTCACAACACCAGAGACCAGAACTCCGTTGGCACCGCCACTATCGAAGTAGAGATTTTCCCAATTGGGGTGGTCGCGTGCCATCTCTTGTTTGATTTTTGTGCGCACAGCAGGGTCCTTCAGGCGTTCGAGCAACTTGTCCGTGCCGCCCTCCGCTGCCCATGGGGGCAAACTAGATGCCAATGCCGTCCCGCCCGCGGTGTAGGGATACATATTGGCCGAGACGTCCTGTCCTGAATCCCTTGCCGCTTGGATCATAGCCACGATCTTCGGCATTGATCCCCGCCGAGTTTTGCCGCTGACTTTCAAATGAAAGATTTCAACCGGCAGACGGGCTTCACGGCCGATGCGCAACGCCTCCTGGATGGCTGCAATTTCGGTCTGCCCCTCACTACGCATATGCGTGCCGTAGATTCCCCCGTATTGCCCAGCGACTCTCGCCAGTTCTATGAGTTCGTCGGTTCTTGCATAGTGTCCGGGCGGATAAATAAGCGCGGTTGAGATTCCGAAGGCTCCATGCTGCATGGACTGTGCGACCAACGCTTTCATTTCATTGAGTTCTTCGGGCGTGGGAGCACGATCGATGTCGCCGAGAACGGCTTCGCGAACTTGGGCAGCACCGACGTAAGTACCGATATTAAGAGGGGTGCCACTTTTTTCCAGGCGCTTGAAATACTCATCCAAGGTGGACCAGTCAACCCTCAAATGGTACCGGTCGAGCTCGGGCTGGAGCTGAGCCAGTGTGCGAGCATTCTGCGGAGCAACCGAAGCGCCCTCACCAGTGATTTCAGTCGTTATGCCCTGCGAGAGCTTGCTCAACGAGCGGTTATCGATGAGCAGATCGAATTCCGACTGACCGAGCATGTCGATAAAGCCTGGCGAGACAACCAGGCCAGAGGCATCGATGACACGCTTCGCTTTAGTATCGTCAAGTTTGCCAATGGCGGCGATGTAGTCGCCGCGAATCGCTACGTCGCCCGAAGCCCATGGATTTCCCGATCCGTCGATGATCCTTCCGTTCTTAATGATCACATCGTAAGCAGGACTGGTTTGTGCAGCTACTGAAGAGGCGGTGAACGGCGCGTCGTAAGCCGACGCTGCAATTTCCGCCAACGCTTCTCCTGCGATCTTCTGGACCGCTTCGGGATCATCCATTGGGACAGAGACCATGTTCGCGTAAATGGCCAGAGCTAAATGCTGGCCGCTGGCAGTTTCCATGTAACCCGCCAGGCCTTTACCGGTGACCATCAGATTCTTGTTCAGCGCGTCGTACACATCGTAGGTTCCAGTCTTAGCGTAGATATGGCCGGCAGCGGCTGAGTTCACTTGAATCTTGGAAAGGGTCCCGTCGCGCCCCAGAATCGGCAACGCATCATGAAAGTCGGCAAAATTCTTCTGGGTAGACATGAACGCGAGGTAACGAACTATGAAGTCCGGCGTGAAGAAAGCATTTCCGCCAGCGCCGTCGCTTTGTGATGCGGCGGTCAGATCGAGATTGGCTTTCTGCAGAAAATCATGCTCCAGGTCAAAACCGGCTTGATCGATCTCTTTACCTTTATGGGCAAGCATCGCACCCAGGAGGGACGGGCTCATGCTGGCATGCAGGTTCTGACTCACCTTGAGCGTGATCTTCACTTCCTCCTTCAAAGGCGGCGAGACGTGCTCGGCAAGCAGGTTCTCCGGTTTGTAATTTGCAGCGAGCTCTTTGAAATTTGGCGGCACACGGGTGGGAGAAGGCTTTATTTCGATGCCCCTCTGCCGCAGCGTCTCGGTGAAAACCGCGACGGCAAAACGGCTCGGCTCGGGTACCGGGTAGGCAACCATCTCAGACGGCTTGCCAAGTGGCAGAGTGCCAGTCATGGTGATGGTACGTGCCCCGTCGGGATTGATCTTCTCGGCCGTATAGTTGAGATCCGGCTTGGTATCAGGCTTTCCAGTTATGGCATGATTGATAAACTGTACGTAACCGGTCCTGGGCGAAATTTGCAGATTGACTGGCACCCCTTCTTTCTCCCCCGGACTGGCGATGACATCGATAACGTTGTCATTCACCACAATGGGAGAGATGACCACGTTAGTTCCCAACTCACGGTCCCCTTCAGGGAAAAGACTGGTATCCACCAGCACGCGGCCTTTCACACGCTTGATTCCTTTGTCGGCGATCTGCTGGGCAAGTTCATGGATAACAAGTAATGGGTCTCCGATTCCTCTGCTGTCGGGGCCGCCATAGGAATGGTCCATCTTTTCGTAAGCGAGGCTGCCGTCAGACTGAATTCGGCCGGACAGGTTCGGATCGCCGCTGGCAAGGATGACAATATCTCCGTGAAGCGTACCTTTTTTAATCGGGCCGATGCGGTACACGCGCGTGTGGAAGCGATAATCATCCCCCAAGAGTTCTAGTATGGCGCCTTCCGTGAGTAGCTTGGTGGTGGATCCCGGCACCATCAACTTGTCGGCATTCAACTGGTAGACGGGCTGGCCAGTTTCGAGGGAATAAAATTCGATGCCGAAAGTGGAATGCGCGAACTCGGGCCGGCTCATAACGGCCTGAATGCTCTCCGGCAAAGTCGTGCCGTTTTGTGGAAACGCTGCTGGCGACAAGCACAAAACCCAAAGCGTAAGGCATACGATTGTTGTGCGGCGCTGTTTCTTCATTTTGCGTGTGACCTTGATTTGCACTTTAGACGCTGACCTGTTCTGCAGCTCTCCAGCTCCTGCTCCTGACTGACAATCGCTCCACCAGGTCGCGTTTAATTACGTAACCCAGTCCGGGATCGTTTGCCACACGAATGGTCCCTTTAGGAGTGACTTCGACTTCGGGCTCGATAATATCTTCATTCCAATAGCGGCTGCTCGCCGAGACATCGCCCGGGAGAGTGAAACCCGGCAGCGTTGACATGGCAATGTTGTGGGCGCGGCCAATGCCCGACTCCAACATGCCTCCACACCATACCGGCAAAGCGGATCCTCGGCAGACATCATGCACCCTGCGAGCCCCACTGTGTCCTCCAACGCGGCCCAGTTTGATGTTGATGATTCTGCAAGCGCCCAACTCGATTGCGGCGCGGGCATGGCCGGCATGGTTGATGCATTCGTCAAGGCAGATGGCGGTCCGGATTTGCGCCTGTATCTTCGCATGAGAATGGATGTCATCCCATTCCAGCGGCTGCTCAATCATGAGAAGCTGAAAGTCATCGAGTGTCCGCAGATGGTCAGAATCTGCCAAACGGTATGCAGAATTCGCATCCACAGAGAGCACAATATCTGGGAATCTGTTTCGAACTGCCGAGATGAAGTCGACGTCCTTGCCCGGCTTGATCTTTAACTTGATCCGCTGATATCCACTTCGCAGTTCGCGCTCCACCTTATTCACCAGGACGTTAGGGCTTTCCTGAATCCCTACCGAAACACCACAGGCAATCTCTGTCAGAGTTCCACCGAGCAGTTTGGAGAGCGGCATCCCGCTGTGTTGGGCTTCTACATCCCAGAAGGCGTTCTCCACCCCAGCCTTGGCCATGTGGTGGCCTCGAATTCCGTCCAGCAATTGCGGTACTTGGGCGGCGCTCACGAAATCTTTGCCAATGACGCACGGCGCAATAAAGTCAGAAATGATGTGCCAAGCGGTGTCGGTGGTCTCGGAGTTGTACGAAGGAGCCTCGACGGCGGTCACCTCTCCCCACCCACTGACCCCGTCCGCGATTGCTTCCACCAGAAGAATGCGGCGATTTTGAGTAACCCCGAAGCTGGTTTCAAAGGGCGTTTTCAACTGCATTCGGATTTCTCGCAAGGTGATGCATTCGACCTTCATTAACACTTCGCCCGGGGAGGAGCTCGAAAACGAACTACCACTTTTAGAGACGGGGCAGGCTCCTGTCAAGAGAAAATGCACCATTTGGTGATTGTAGTTGACAGTATGCACCGACTGGTGTAAAGCTGTGGCCGCTCAACAAGGCAAGCCTGCGGCAACCACAATGACTCTCGACAGAGAAGCGCTCTCAGCAGTTCGGGTCAACGGTAACCTGGCCGAACGCAAAGCCTGGATGACGAACCTAGAAAGCCGCCTGACGCAGGCGTCCGGCAGTTTAAATTCCAGCCGCACCAAGCTGCTTGCGGCCATCGTGGATAATGCCGAGGACAATTACTTCCTGTCTTCGCGCGCTCTCGCCAAGCGTTATGACGTAGACAAAGCCACGGTCGTGCGCAGCATCCAGGCGCTTGGCTATGAGCGCTATGCCGAATTTGCCGCCGATCTGCGGGCGCATTTTGTCAGCCGAATCACCCCGTACACGCTGATGAAGTCGGCGGCCCGCGAGAAGCGCAGCATAGCGGATCACGTCGAGCACAGCCTTGAGATGGACCTCAATAACCTGCAGGCATTGCGCTCGAGCCTGCACGCTGACCAGGTGATCCAATTGGCCAAACGCCTTCATCGCGCGCGGCGCATCATGGTCGTGGGCGTGGATTTCGCTGCTTCCCTCTCCCACCTTCTGGCCTATGGCCTGACTACGTTGGGTTATGACGCAGAAGCTCCGCTGGGATCCGCCGGAAATCTGCAGCAGAAAGTGAATCTGCTCGGCCGCAAAGACTTGCTGATCGCCATCAGCTTCGGCCGATGCTTGCAGGCGACGGTTGACGCAGTGCTACGAGCGCGTGCGAACGGAGTGCCCACGTTCGGAATCACCGATACGGAGAAGACTCCCATTGCACGGTTCTGTGACTCATTTTGGCTCGCCTCAATCGCGAATCCCTCGTTTCACGGATCTTACGTAGCCCCAATCGCCGCCATGGATGCGCTCTTCGTCGCTTGTGCGCATATCCAGCCAAAGCGTTCGCTCGCCCTATTGCGGCGAAAAGATCAGGATTCGAAATCACGCTGGTATGCGCCGGCTCGCGCGGAAGTATCGTCTCGCGAGACCAGAGAGGAGGTCCAGCATGTCGAAAATTCGTAGTATTCCGGTTGCCCGATGCAGATTAGCTCGGTTTGCTAAGCACTGGAAAAGATCTGCACGACCAGGGACTCTCTGTCCAAGCTTATTCGCCAATATTCATGTGTTTCTGTTTTGCCTCCTGTTCGGGTTCAGCCCCGGATCACTCTTTGCGCAGACGGCTGCGACTGGAGCATTGAAAGGCACGGTCACGGATCCGAGTGGTAGGGTTGTGCCGGGTGTCACCATCAAAGTGACGAGCATGACAACGGGACAGACCCGCACGGCAATCACACAGAACAATGGAAGTTATCTGGTTCCGCTCCTCTCTCTCGACGACTACAGGTTAGAAACTTCGGCTAAAGGCTTCAAGTCGGTGGCATTCCAGAATATTGCAATCCATGTCACGGAAACAGCGACACTGGACATCCGTTTACAAGTGGGCACCTTCGCCGAAACGGTCACGGTGCAGGCCATCCCGGAGCTAGTCCAGACCAATTCCAGTGCGCTCGGGAATGTGACCGATCAACGCATGGTTGAGAACTTACCCTTAGTAACCCGCAACTATATGCAGATTCTAGGTCTGTCCTCCGGAGTCTCTTCCGAAATCACAGATGCTGCCAGCATCGGGCGTGGAAACGTAGGTCTCGAGTATTCGACTTCCGGCAATATTGTGAACGATAACAATTTTCAGATGAATGGTTCACATGTTAACGATCTTATGGGTTCCGGGGGCACCAGTGGCGGTATCCCGGTGCCCAATCCGGATTCGATTCAGGAATTCAAGGTGCAGACGGGACAGTACGATGCGTCCTACGGCAGGAACGCAGGCGCAAATGTTGATGTTGTAACCAAGTCCGGGACCAATGCGCTCCATGGCGATGTGTGGGAGTACTTCCGCAACACCGCGCTGAATGCAAATGATTATTTCCTTAAACAAAAGAACCAGCCGCGTGGTGTCTTGAACCAGCATCAGTTTGGCGGGACGCTGGGAGGACCGATCAAGAAGGATAAGGTTTTCTTTTTTGTGTCATACCAAGGCACGCGCGAGAAAGATGGCTTGGATGTCGGCGCGGGATGTTTGAGCGGGGGCACCCTACCTATAGGTTTGACCGACAACGCCAGCGACCGTACTGCTGCATCTTTAGCAAACACTTTTGGGATTTCGTCGCCTTCCCTGATCTCACCCACCGCTCTTGCCGTATTAAATGCGAAACTGCCGAACGGCCAGTTCGTCATTCCAGCACCCCAAGACCCGGCAACCGGTAGCAGCACATTCAGTTTCCCATGTCCTTATAGAGACGATCAGTTTGTCAGCAATTTGGATTTCTATCAGACGGAAAAGAGCCATCTGTCAGGCAAATTCTTCTTCATGGATAGCAATCAAACGATGGAGTTTCCGGGGAACAACATCGGACTGAGCACGGTGACGGTGCCGGGTTTCCCGGAGGAAACCAGCAATGGATTTCGGGACTTCTCTCTTACACACACGTACGCCTTCAACGATCACTTGGTCAGTCAAGCCGTGCTCGGATTCCACCGCGCCAGCGGTCTGTTGAGCCAGGTTTATCCGAAGATAAGTTTTGCCAACACGCCGGCGTGCACCGGAAGTGTCTCCGGAGTAGTGACACTGGCCAGTCTTTGCGTACCCGGCCCTGCCTTTGACAATCCATTTCCGCAGATTCTCGTGCAGGGAGCTTTCAATTTGGGCGGCAACGGGCAGGGAGCTTCGATCTTCCAGAACTTTTATGATTTCGATGATTCCGTCGCATATGTCCGAGGGAAGCACTCGCTTCATTTCGGCGGTGGAATCGATCGCAGTCAGATCAATTTTCCCAACTTCCATTTTTTAGCAGCTCTTGGCTTCGCAACGTTTAACTCGGATTTCCTGGAGGGCAGTCCGCTGGTCAGCGTTGACCTGCCGGGCTTGTTTGGACGCGAGTGGAGAGTCTGGAACGGTAATCTGTACCTTCAGGACGATGTCAAAGTCCTCCCCCGGCTGACTCTCAACCTCGGCTTCAGGTACGAGCGCCAGGGGCAATTGGGTGAGATGCTGGGCCGGGCATCCACCTTTGACATTGCGACTGCGAATCCTAATCCTCCCGCAGCGGGAACTCTGCAAGGCTATGTGGTTTCATCGAATTTCCCCGGTTCGCTTCCTGTTGGACCGGACGGCAGCGCTCCGACGCGCGCCCACACAAACACGGCCCTGAACAACGATGGCCAAAACGGATGGGAACCGAGGATTGGGTTCGCGTGGCAGCTGCCTGGAACGGACCGGCTAGTCTTGCGCGGAGGATATGGAATTTATTACACCCGCACGACGGGGCAGCCCTTCGTGCAGCTATTGGCAGCGCCTCCCTTCGGACTGATCCGGGAAGCCTTTGGCCCGACCATTGACCAAGCATTTCCCGCGTTTCCTCCCCTTCCGTTCTTCCCGCCCTATTCGCCGAGTACAGACTTGACCCCTACGATCTTTCCCCTGAATTTCCGCGCGCCAATCATCCAGCAATACAGTATGAACCTGCAGACGACCCTGTCCCGTGACGTGGCGTTGGAAGTCGGCTATCGCGGTGCCAGAGGTTCGAAGTTGATTCAGGTTCGGTCTTTCAATCAGGCGGTCGATGCTACTGTTACCCCGATCCGCGGTCAGACGAACAACACTCTAGCGAACATCCCATCGCGTGTGCCTGTCGAGGGACTTGATTCATCTTTTGCAAACGCGGTCGAGAGCCGCGGCGCATCCTGGTACAACGCCTTGGGAGTCAGCCTTAACAAGCGCTTTAGTCACGGCCTCCAATTTCTCGCGTCCTACACTTGGACATCTGCTCTAGAGACTGATCCCGGATACGTGAACGGCACACTCGACGGCGGCGCCCTGCAAGGCAACCAGACCAATCGCTCCAACTACGGCTTCGATTCATTCATTCGTCCGCAGCGCTTCGTCGTCAGCTATGTGTACGATTTGCCATCCCCGCAGAATCATTTTTCGCCGCTAGGTCGACTCCTGTCGGGATGGTCGGTGGCCGGTGTGACTACGTTTCAAAGCGGACAGAAACTTACTATCTCGGAAACTAACGAGCTGAATGCGTTCGGCATTGTCGGCTTCGATCAAGATCGGGCGCATATTTCGGGTTGCAGCACGCGCGACCTGGTTACCAGGGGTTCGGTTACCACTAGGCTTAACGGCTACTTCAATAGCTCTTGCTTCACGGCACCGCCGATTATCGGAGCTGATGGCGTAGCCACCGGATTCGGCAATGGCGGGATCAGCAACGTCACCGGACCAGCTCAGCAGGATTTCGATATTTCCATCATCAAGAAGATCCGATTCGGACACAGTGATGTCAGAAACTTGGAGTTCAGGGCGGAATTCTTCAATGCCTTTAACACACCTTCGTTCTCGAACCCCATTCTGGACGCGGGCGGGGTTTGCCTCGTTGGCATAGATTGCATCAACGCCACCACGGGCGTAGTGGGGTTCAACCCAGATCCGGCGTTCGGCGTGATTTCGACAACCAGCGTCGCCCCGAGAATCATTCAGTTTGCACTGAAAGTGAACTTCTAAGGGCAGGCGCAGGTTTCACTATGACGCCGTACTGCAACAACAGAATTCGCCAGTAGGAGACAATACCAATGGGTTTAGGTCAAGCGGAACATCGCTCGATCCGATTTTTGTTGGGTGGTACCCGGTTAACGATAGCAGTTCTAAGCCTGATGATTGGCGTCTCATTTGGACAGAAGGCACAGCCGAATCCATTGGCGCCAAAAGCGAGAGTTCCCGTGCAACTGGAGCAACCGCCGCAGTCGGGCAGACATGAGATAACGGCGGACGACATAGAGGCTTTCCTTGATGGCGTCATACCGCTGCAACTGGCGAGAGAAAACATCGCGGGAGCTGTCATAGCAGTCGTAAAGGATGGCAAAGTTCTGTTTTCTAAGGGGTACGGCTATGCCGACGTCGAAAAGAAAGTGCCGGTTTCGCCGGACTCCTTGTTTCGGGTTGCGTCTATTACCAAGTTATTCACTTGGACTGCAGTTATGCAACTGGTGGAGAAGGGAAGGTTGGATCTTGACCGTGATGTGAACGACTACCTGGACTTCACCGTCCCCCACACCTTCGGCAAACCCGTTACATTGCGCGACCTAATGACCCACACCCCTGGTTTCGAAGATGAAGCAAAAGATTCTGAGATGAAAAAGGCTAGGGAGCTATTGCCAGTGCGCGCCTTTCTGGTGGACCACTTGCCGCGCCAGATCTTTGCGCCAGGGACTATAACCGCTTATTCGAATTGCGGGGCAGTTCTTGCAGGTTACATCGTTCAGCGCGTCTCCAATCAATCCTACGCAGATTACATCGACAAAAACATCTTCCAGCCACTTAGTATGAGCCATGCAACTGTCCTTCAGCCGGTGCCGAAAGATTTAGAACCGCTGATGTCGAAAGGCTATGGACTGGCTTCGGAGGGGCCGAAACCCTTCGAACTCTTGGCCCCCGAGCCCGCCCCCGATGGCAGCCTGTCTGTGTCTGGGATTGAAATATCGCACTTCATGACCGCCCACTTGCAGGATGGGCAGTATGAAGGTGAACGCATTTTGGAGCCTAAGACTGCGCAGCTCATGCACACGCGCCAGTTCACGATGGACCCTGCCGTCAATGGCATGGCGCTCGGCTTTTATGAAGAGAACCGCAATGGGCTCCGCATTATTGGACATGGGGGTGATCTCAACTATTTCCATAGTGACCTGCACCTCCTCCCGGATGCCAGAATCGGGTTTTTTGTTTCCTACAACAGCGCGGGCAAGGCAGATCCACGACCTGCCCTTTGGGAAAACTTTCTGGATCGCTATTTTCCATCTGATCCTATCCACGATCCCTCCACGAATAGCGCGCAGGATGCTGCCTCAGTAAGCGGAATGTATATCTCTAGCAGACGGGAGCAGACGACTATTCTGGCACCGGTTTGGTACCTGGCCACGCAGGCTTCAGTCTCGAGCCATCCGGACGGGACGATCGAAGTTGATCAGATCACGGGCACTGATGATAAACCAAAACGCTGGCGCGGGATCGGCAACTTAGTTTTTCGCGAGGTAAATGGCCACGGGAAATTGGTCTTTAAAAAAGGCCCTGCGGGCGAGTTGGACATGGTGGGCGACGACCCGACTTTCATTCGTCAACGCGTACCCTGGAACACGAACAGCTACTTTCTCCGTGCTGTAATCGTCCTTGTGCTGGTTATCTTTGCGGCGACGCTATCGCTCTGGCCAGTGGCAGCAATTGTGCGAAGACATTATCAAGCAAGGTTGAATCTGGACCAAGTGCAACGTCGTCTTCGCTTGTTGGTCAAACTTGTCATTGCATTAGACTTGATTTTTTTGCTCAGTTTGGGGGGAATCGTAGCCTATGGAATTGCGCGGCCCACAATACTTGGAGATGCGCTTGATCCGTGGCTTCGCGTGATTCAGATGATTGGGTTGCTGGGGGCAGTCGGAACCCTGCTCATCATTTACAACTCCTATGTGTCATGGCGAGACGCTGCTGTGGGACTGTGGATGAAAGCCTATAGTACGGGATTAGTGCTGGCCTGTTTTGCCTATGTGTGGTTGATTTGGAAGTTTAACTTATTGCAGGTCAGTCTTTCGTACTAAGTGGACCTCGCTGGAACCATCATCCGCGGACCGCAGAGTGAATTGCCAATTTGGTACGCGCTAAACGTGCTGGTGGGTCGTTTTAATATTCCAAATCAGGTTTCGGAGTGTCTATGATTACATCTCTCCAGGACGAAGCATCATGCTGCTGACTTTTAGTAGTGACTATAAGAGCTTTCCGGCGTTTCGACATGTCGTCGCCGGATTGGCGTACTCATTTCTCGTTCTGGCCGCGATCGCAGCTTACGCACAAGGACCCAAGCCAGCACTGCCGCGGAAAGAGCAGCCCGAGCCTCCGAAAGGCGTGACTATACCCACCACGTCCCACGCACTGACCACAGATGATCTGGATGCATTCTTCGGCGGATTAATGCCGGTGCAATTAGGCAGAGAAGACATCGCAGGAGCCGTGATTGTAGTCGTAAGAGACGGCAAGATTTTCTTTGCCAAAGGCTACGGCTACGCCGACGTGGAAAAACGGACTCCGGTTTCACCCGAGAATACCCTATTCCGTCCTGGTTCAATTTCGAAATTGTTCACTTGGACAGCGGTAATGCAACAAGTAGAGCAAGGCAAGCTGGATTTGGATCGCGATGTGAATGATTATCTCGACTTCAAGATTCCAGCCACGTACCCAAAACCAATTACGCTCCGCAACTGCATGACCCACACACCGGGCTTCGAAGAAACCATCCAGGAACTGTTCGTCCGCGATGCGAAGGATCTTAGGCCAATTGATAATTACCTAAAAGAGCATTTGCCGCAGCGCATCTTTCCACCGGGCACGACCCCGGCGTATTCCAATTACGCCACTGCCATGGCCGGATATATCGTGCAGCGCGTGTCCGGGCAGCGATTCGACGACTACATCGAGGAACACATCCTCAAGCCGCTGGGCATGGCCCATTCGACGTTCCGTCAACCGCTGTCTGATTCCTTGAAGCCGCTAATGTCAAAGGGCTATGACGTTGCCTCCGAACCGGCTAAGCCGTTCGAATATGTGGAGGCAGCGCCGGCGGGAAGTTCCTCAGTAACGGCCGCTGACATTTCTCGCTTCATGATTGCCCACCTGCAGGAGGGAGAATTTCAGGGCGTTCGGATACTGCGGCCGGAAACAGCTCGGCTGATGCATTCGCGCCAGTTTGAAAATCTGCCAGGGATGAACGCCATGGCGCTGGGGTTTTATGAAGAAACCCGGAACGGCCACAGAATCATTGGACACGGCGGCGATACCCAGTATTTCCACAGTGACCTGCACCTGATTCCTGATGTGGGCGTCGGTTTTTTTATTTCCTACAACAGCGCCGGGAAGGGCGAAGTTAGCGCCCGCGAAGCAGTCTGGCACAACTTTCTCGACCGCTACTTTCCTCACCCGACAGTGGCTGACCCTCAGGTGGCCAATGCTGCTCAGGACGCGCGATCGCTGACTGGCAGGTACGTCGTCAGTCGCCGCTCTGAAACCACCATTCTCAAAGTACTGACGGCCGTCGGCGAGTCAAAAATCTCCGCCAACAGCGATAGCACAATCAGTGTCGATGACCTGAAGGACCTGAATGGTGAGCCGAAAAAGTTTCGTGAGATCGGCCCTCTTATGTTCCGAGAAGTTAACGGACAAGATCGAATCGCATTCAAGCGCGACAATTCCGGCAATCTGCTATTGGCCATCGATTTCCCGTTCATGGTTTTCGAAAAAGCGCGATGGTACCAGAGCAGCATGCTGAATCTGCCACTGATCGTCAGTTCCCTC
>Ga0066682_10000264_pt1 | contig 14756 bp, 13 predicted proteins | sample GraSoiAngelo_131_FD_65628 | JGI IMG/M metagenome (GOLD analysis project Ga0066682, IMG submission 65628) | Grasslands soil microbial communities from the Angelo Coastal Reserve, California, USA - 14_0929_02_30cm | ecosystem: Environmental > Terrestrial > Soil > Grasslands | place: USA... | reverse complement strand
GGCAGCCACGTGACGGACGTTTTGGTGACGTATTTCTGGTTCATCGGCATTACGAATGCTATCAACATGCTCGACAACATGGACGGCCTGGCCTCGGGTGTGGTCATCATTGCCGGCATCACGCTCATTGCCCTCATGGCAGGCGTGAGTGGCTCTGTGGAGCAGGCGCCGATCGCGCTGCTGTTGGCCGCCGTCTTCGTCGCCTCGTTAGCCGGCTTCTGGGTGCACAACCGTCCGCCGGCCACAATCTTCATGGGCGACTCGGGAAGCCTCTTTCTGGGATATACGTTAGCTGCACTGGCAGTGCCAACTCCGTTGAATGCCTACCTGGGAATCCAAACCGGGGAGATGCTCCTGGGGCCAGTCCTTGCCCTCTTGATCCCGGCTACCGTCCTGGCGGTCCCGATCTTTGATACGACGCTGGTTACCATCACACGAACATGGCGAGCGCAAAAGGCCTCCCAGGGAGGCCAGGACCATGCCTCACATCGCTTGGTTGGGCTCGGGCTGGCGGAGAGAACGACTGTCTGGGTCCTGTACGGGTTCGCCGCGCTTGGTGGAACGGTCGCGGTGGTCATGCAGAGGTATCCAGCCCAGGCATGGCCACTCTTAGGGGGATTTATTCTGATCCTGTGTTTCGTCGGGGTGTATTTAGGACATGTCAAGGTACAATCGGCGGCCCCTGAGTCCCTGCCACCAGCGTGGACACCGTTGGTAGCGATGCTGTTCTATAAACGCAGGGCGGCGGAAGTCTTGTTGGATACGATTTTGGTGGTTCTGTGTTTCTATGGGGCTTATCTGCTTCGGTTTGACGGAATGCTGGCGGTACCAATGCAATCCGCTATGAGGATGGCCCTGCCGATGGTCGTGGCAAGTTGCATGTGCATATTCTTCCTGGCCGGTATCTACCGAGGGCAATGGCGGTTGTTCTCCATTTCCGACCTGCCGACTTATGCCGTTGCAGTTTCCGGCGGCACCACAGTGAGCTTGGCGATAGTCACTCTGGTAACCCGTTTTGACGAGGGACATAGTCGCAGTGTCTACATTATTTTCGGCGTGCTCGCTTTTCTCACGATGGTCGGCTCCCGTTTGAGCTACAGGCTGATCGATGCGCTGCTCGTCAGAATAGGAGGGAGAAGGTCTCTCAAGGGACGAAGGCCGGTGCTGATATATGGAGCAGGCAAGTCAGGGAAGATGCTGTTCGAGGAGATCCTGTCCAATCCAGAACTGCGAGAGTATGTCGTCATTGGGTTTATTGATGATGATATCCATAAGATCGGACGAACGCTCTGCGGCGTGCCAGTGCGGGCAGGGGAGGATTGGGCCGGCTGTCCAATGAGCGCGCAACCCGAGGTTTGGATTTCGAGCCGCTTTGTCGACGATCAAAGGGCCTTTGATGTCACGGATCATTGGCACGGCCCTGTGACGATTCGTCGTGCGCAGCTGCGACTGGTTCTCATCGAACCACAGTCCGGCAAGGAGCCAATTCAAGGCCACGAGGCGGTGCTTGAGTGCGTCATGGCTAGAGAACGGCCGGAGAGTACGGTGCATGATGCGCACATCTAGTCGGAGAGGTCCACCGATAACAAGGCTGTATTAGAATGGATGAGTCTGCGTCTCTCGTTCTTGGTCGAACAAAGTATTGGCGAAGCCAGATCAGCCCCGCAGTTTGGAAGATAGAGGGGATGGCGATCCCGAGCTTCGCCTTTATTACCTTCTTCCCGTTTCTGTTTCGAGTGCAGGAACATGCGTTCTTTGTTTTCCTCGTCCTTGCCGTCGCCATACGATGGTATCAAAGCGAGTCTCCATGGATCCGAACCCCCATCGATGTACCCCTTCTAGCCTTTGCCGGTTGGGTCCTCCTCACGGTGCCGTTCTCGATTAACCCATGGTACAGCCTGGGTGAATGGCGCAAACTCATGGCAGGCATTCTGTTTTTCTACTGGGTGGTGCTTATACTGCACCAAAATGGAGGTAGATTCGAAACGCGCTACCTCATGCGCGCGGTTGTCGGAGGAGCGGCGGAGCTCTGCACGTATGCCTTGTATGACTTTGTCGTACATGGCGGCTCATGGCAAGACCGCGCAGCTTTCAGGGCACGCGCGATCGGCTCGGATTCCAATTGGCTTGGAACTTATATGGTCATGGTCCTCCCGCTGATTGTAGTGGTCACTCTCGTCGGGGCTAGAACACGAAAGGAGATGTTCATCTATGGCTCGATGTTCATGTGCGTGATGGCTGCCCTGGTAACAAGTTACATGCGCGCAGCCTGGTTAGCATTCATGGTCGAATGTCTTACCTTGACTGTCATTTCAGGCAGTCGCAAGCTCCGATCAATTATTCTCGCGGTCTCCATGGCGGCCGTATTAGGCTTCTATGTAATGGTGCAGGCGGGATATCACGTGAACACCATTTCCTCGGTTTCCCTGGAGTTGAGGGTGGCCGTTTGGGAAAAGGGTCTGGAAGGGATGCGGTCGAATCCGACAGTCGGAGCGGGCTATGGCAACTATATTTTCAGAGAGCTCTACGGAGAGTTCCTAGCAGCCGCGCCCCCTATCAGGGGGTCCAAATGGTTGGAACATCCTCATAGCTACTTTCTGATGATTGGCATGGGCAGCGGGGTCCCGGCATTGATGCTCATTGTATGGGTGTTTTGGACCGCGGGAAAGACACTGGTCGAGGGAATCAGACGACAGAGTGACGTCTGGACCGGGCGATTCATCACAGGTGTTCTGGTGATGATGATGGGGTTCATAACCAGGAATCTCTTCGACTACATGTTTGCAGGAAGCCTTGCCTACTTATTCTGGTTGCTATTAGGGGCGGGGGTATATCACTGCATGACTGCTTCAACTGAAGGGTCCATAGCTCGGAGACCTGAGAGTGCACCCGCCTCTCTACAAACATGCGTGCTAGATAGAACTGTTTAGCTCTTCCTCCTACCTGCGCCTCCCTCCCAACTTGTTGTAAACCCCCCGTACCTCTGCTAAGATCGCGGCTGGTTGAGGTCGTGATTCTTGGCGCTCCAGTGCCCTCAAAATCCCGCAAGAGACCATCCCGCAAAGCTTTCCTGGCTATGCTCCAGCGCCTCCGCCTATTTGCCACGGACGTTGACGGAGTCTTGACCGATGCGGGGATGTACTATTCGGAATCCGGCGAAGAGCTGAAAAAGTTCAACACGCGGGATGGGATGGGGATCAAGCTGCTCCAGCGCGCCGGGCTGATCACGGCGCTGATCACCATGGAAGAAACGAAGTTGGTCACACGGCGCGCCGAAAAGCTCGCGATCCCCGAGGTGCACCAAGGGGCGCGGGACAAACTGGCGGTCATGCGCGAGATGGTGGCGAGACACGGTTTGACCCTCCAGCAAGTGGCCTACATCGGGGACGACGTCAATGATCTGGAGGTGCTCAACGCGGTGGGTTTCAGTGCCGCCCCGGCCGATGCGCTACCGGCTGTTCGAAATGCTGTGGACTATGTGTGCCGGCAGAAGGGCGGAGAAGGGGCGGTCCGCGAAGTGGCGGACCTGATTCTGGAAGCGAAGTCTAAGCGTTAGGTCGGTTAGGTCCATTGTGGCCGTTATTTCCGTTAACGGACTGAACAGACAAACGGACGGAACGGACTCAACTGAAGAAACGGCCTCAACGGACAAAACGAGCGCAATGAAAACCAACAAGCATCTCTACGCGGTCATCCTCGCCGGTGGGAGCGGCACTCGGTTCTGGCCGCTGAGCCGGCACCTCTACCCAAAGCAGTTGCTCCGGATCATGGGGGAAGAGACCCTGATCCAGCAGACCATGCGCCGGGTGCTCCGCTGCGTCCCGGCGAGTCGGGTTCTGATCTCGACAACTCCCGCCCAAGCCGACTCGATCCGGTTCCAACTGGGACAATGGAAGGACAAGCTCCAGGACAATTTCGTCATCGAACCGGAAGCCCGCAACACCGCGCCGGCCATCGCGTTGGCGGCGATGGAACTGGTCCGTCGGGACCCTGACGCAGTGATGCTGGTGCTGCCGGCCGATCATATCATCAAGGGTGATCAGCGGTTTCAGGCTGCGGTGGCGCTTGGGGCCGTGCTGGCGACACAGGGTCATCTGGTCACATTTGGAGTCCGCCCGATCAGGCCGGAAACCGGCTATGGCTATATTCAACCGAATCGGCGCGCTCGATTAGCAACGCGGGCCAGGCTGGTGGGCTACGCTGTGGCCCGCTTCGTTGAAAAGCCGGACACCACCACGGCCGCCCGGTATCTCAGGAGCGGGAACTATTACTGGAACAGCGGGATCTTTGTCTGGCGCGCGTCCACGATTTTGGACGAAATAGCTCGATACCAGCCTGCTGTGGCGCGCCCCCTACAGAAGATCGGAGCGGGGCTGAAGTCTGGCGTCGTTGCTGGGCAAGCGGCGCGGGCGTACCGACGGCTCACCCCAGTCTCGATCGACCAGGGAGTCATGGAGCGCTCGTCGCGCGCCGCCATGATCCCGGTTGACTTTGCCTGGTCCGATGTCGGCAATTGGTCCAGCCTGGACGAGGTCGCTCCACGAGACCGCTCCGGCAATGCGGTCAGCGGCAACGTCGTGGATCTGGGCAGTCACGGTTCAATCGTGTACGCGGACCGACGGCTGGTGGCGACGATCGGGCTCGCAGATATGGTGGTCGTGGATACCCCGGATGCGACGCTAGTCTGTCCGAAGGCACGCTCGCAGGACGTGAGGAAGGTTGTGGAGATTCTCAAAAAACAGGGCGCGCCGGAGCATCTGGAGCATCGAACCGTGTTCCGGCCCTGGGGCTCCTACACGGTGCTGGAGGAGGGGCCCGGTTACAAGGTCAAGCGGGTCACGGTCAACCCCGGCGGGCGGCTCTCCCTGCAGCTTCATCACCGGCGGAGCGAGCACTGGGTCGTCATCCAAGGGAAAGCGCGGGTGACGTGTGGGCCTCGCGTCTTCGATCTGGGAGTGGGCCAGAGCACCGGCGTCCCGAAGGAGACTCGACACCGGCTGGAGAATCCACGTTCCGAGCCGCTGGAGATCATCGAGGTGCAGAATGGCCCGTACCTCGGCGAGGACGACATCGTGCGATTTTCGGATGATTATGGAAGACGATGACAGTAATTGAGTAATTTGTAATTAAGTAATTGATTAAACAGAATGGAGCAACCTGCTGCGAGAGAAGGCTTGCGATCGTTTGAAGAGTTGTACGTCTACAGGCTTGCGCGTGACTTTAGAAAATCTATCTCATCGCTGGCCAAGAATTTGCCGCAGGATGAACGCTTCAATCTGACGAGCCAAATGAGAAGAGCAGCTCTATCTGTGACCAACAATATTGCGGAGGGGATCGGCAGGTATCACTACCAAGAAAATATTCAGTTTTGCCGCCAGGCGAGAGGCTCGGTCACAGAGCTGATTGATGACTTGAATGCGTGTATGGACGAAGGATACATTGATCCAAGATCTGGCACTGAATTCAAAACAAGAGCCTACGAACTTATCAAGGTGCTCAACAGTTACATTGCTTCACAGAAACGACGTAAAGCATAAATTACTCAATTACTCACTTACTAACTTACTGAACATAGGGTGATCGATTGTCGGGAATATTCAGGGAGTATGACATCCGCGGCATCGTGGGCAAGGAACTGACCGAGGCTGTGACCGAACGGATCGGGCGGGCCTTCGCCACCCTCGGCCACGAGAAGGGGGTGAAGGCGGTCAGTGTGGGACGGGATGGCCGGCCCAGCTCACCGGCCTTGCGCGACAGCCTGATTCGAGGTCTGACGGCGGGTGGATTGAACGTGATCGACATCGGGGTCTGTCCGACTCCCGTGCTCTACTTCTCTCTCTTCCAGCTTCCGGTGGATGGCGGCGTGATGATCACCGGCAGCCACAATGCGTCCGAATACAACGGCCTCAAGCTGTGTGTGGGCAAGGAGGCGCTCCACGGGGAAGAGATCCAGCATGTCAGGAAGCTCATGGAAGCCGGCCGTTTCTCCTCGGGAGCCGGGACGGTCTCTTCCAGACCGATGCTTTCTGATTATCTGGGCTATCTCAAAAAGAGCTTTGCGTCCGTGCGGGCCGACCGCCTTCATGTCGTCATTGACTGCGGCAACGGAGCCGCCGCGCTCGTGGCCAAGGAGGCTGTGGAGCAGTTGGGATGCCGGGTCACCGGTCTCTTCTGCGAGTTGGACGGCCGGTTCCCCAACCACCATCCTGATCCGACGGTGGTGGACAATCTCCAGGATCTGATCAAGACCGTGAAAAAGACCGGCGCGGATGTGGGCATCGGGTATGACGGCGACGCGGATCGTATCGGGGCGGTGGACGAGAAGGGCAATATCCTCTGGGGCGACCGCCTGATGGTGGTGTACTCGCGGGACATCCTGGCCAGCCGGCCGGGGAGTTCGATCATCTCGGAGGTCAAGGCCTCGCAAAGCCTGTACGATGACATCCAGAAGCACGGGGGCCGCCCGATCATGTGGAAGACCGGCCATTCGCTGATCAAGGCCAAGATGAAGGCCGAGTCGGCCGTGCTGGCCGGGGAGATGTCCGGGCACATGTTTTTTGCGGACCGGTATTTCGGCTATGACGATGCGATCTACGCCTCCTGCCGGCTGATCGAGATCCTGGCCAAGACCGGGAAGCCGCTCTCCGCGTTGATCGCGGATTTGCCGGTTACATCGGTCACGCCGGAGATTCGGGTGGACTGTCCGGACACGCTCAAGTTCGACCTCGTCAAGCGCGTGCAGGCGCGATTCGTGGAGCGCGCCAAGTCCCGCCCCGCGCGTCGCGATGCAGGCCCCGCGATCCGCGAGGTGGTCACGATCGACGGGGTCCGAGTGGTCTTTGATGACGGGTGGGGCTTGATCAGGGCCTCGAACACCCAACCCGCGCTCGTGCTCAGGTTCGAGGCCTCTTCCCCTGAACGCCTGGCGGCTATCCGGACCTTGATCGAATCCGAGCTGGAAGAGTCGCGGCGCGCGTTCGCCCGCTGACCGGTGCCTCGCCGCATCCCAGGCCTCCGTTGCCCTCACTGGTCTCTGCTCCTGGTTCTTCTCGCCTCGCTCCTGTTCCCCGGTGACCCTGCCCATCCGACGCCCGCTCTCTCAGTGTCGGCCGCTCGGCCCTTTGCCGCGGGGGAGCGTCTCACCTACACGATCTCCTGGCTGAAAATCCGTGCCGGATCCGCGGTGATGGAGGTGAAGGACTCGGTTCCGATCCAAGACCGTCCGACCCTCACGCTGCTGATCAACGCCAAGACCAGCTCCTTCGTCTCCACCTTCTATCCGGTGGAGAACAGGGTGGAATCCGCCATTGATGCGGGGACGCTCTCGCCGCACCGGATGATCTTTCATAGACGTGAAGGGAGGAGGAAGAATGACTTCGACGTCACGTTTCACCACGCGGAAGGGACGGTGACCTCGATCAAGGACGGGGTGGCGAACACGCTGGGCATTCCGCCGGGGACCCAGGACGCGATCTCCTGTCTCTATTATCTCCGTAGCCTGCCGTCGCTTCGGCCTGGATCGTCACTCGCGATGACGGTGCATCACGACCAAAAGAATTATCGTCTGGAGGTGCAGATCGAGGCGGTCGAGAAGGTGAAGGGACCATGGGGCGAGGTGGAGGCGCTCAGAGTCCTGGCCATTATGCCGTTCCAGGGGATTTTCCTGAACGAGGGAAACATCCGCGTGTGGTTGACGAACGATGCCCGACGCGTGCCGGTGATGATGAAAGCGAAGGTGATCATCGGTTCCATCGTGGCCAGGCTTGTCGACGGGTTCGGGATGCCGCCGGCGCGGTGAGCCCCGCCGCCGAGAGGATTGCTCGGGTTTTGGAAAACCGATATAATCAGGCATCCACCAATCCAGATATCGGAACGCGTTGAAGAACGGACAAACCATGGGACCGTCTCCGGTCACCCTGACCCGGTTCATACTTGAGAAGCAGGCAGCGCCTCCGGGTGCGGCCGGTGAGTTCTCCGCCCTTATGGCCCAGATCGGCCTGGTCGGGAAAATGATCGCCCAGGTTCTGCGCCGGGCCGGATTGGTCAACGTCCTGGGAGTCACCGGGGAGATCAATGTTCAGGGAGAGGCCGTCAAAAAACTGGACGAGCTCGCCAACGAGACGTTCCTCAAGGTGTTCCACCATAGCGGACTGGTCTGTGCGCTGGCCTCCGAGGAGCTGGAAAAGCCGGTCCACCTCCCCGAGAACTGGCCGCAGGGTAGATATGTCCTCTTGTTCGATCCGCTGGACGGGTCCTCGAATACCGACGTCAACATGCCCTTGGGCACGATTGTTTCTGTCCTCCGATACGAGGGAAGCGGGTTGCCTTCTGAACCGGAGATGATCCGGAAGGGGACTCGCCAGGTAGCGGCCTGCTATCTACTGTATGGGTCGAGCACGATGCTGGTCTTTACCGCCGGTCAGGGGGTTCAAGGGTTCACCCTGGACCCCGGCGTGGGAGAGTACCTGCTCTCGCATGAGAATATCCGGATGCCGCGCGCCGGCAAGGTCTACAGCGCGAATGAGGGGAACTCTCGCAAATGGCCGTCCGGCACCCGTCAGTTTATGGAGTATCTCAAGGCGCCCGACAAGGCAACCGGCGGGACGTACAGCGCCCGCTATACGGGCTGCCTGGTGGCGGACGTCCACCGGATTCTCCTTGGAGGCGGGATCTACCTGTATCCCGGCGAGACGGACAAGCCGGAAGGGAAGCTGCGGCTGCTGTACGAGGCCAATCCTTTGGCGATGGTGGTCGAACAAGCAGGAGGACAAGCCAGCACCGGGACCATGCGAGTCCTAGAGGTCGAACCCAAAACCCTTCACCAGCGGGTCCCACTGATCATCGGCAGCCGTGAAGAGGTGAGCCTGGCGGAGGACTTCATCCAAGGACGCCGATGAGGTTCGGTCCGTTGAGTCCGTTAGGTCAGTTAGGTCCGTAAACGGACTCAACAGACTCAACAGACAAAACGTTCTTTCTGGAGGTCTAAGCATGAACGATCGCATCCGAGAGATCCTGAGTTGGTACGGAAGCGACAACGCGGGCACGCGAACGAATCTGGCCCGTCTGCTCAATCACGGTCGGCTGGCCGGGACCGGCCGGCTGGTGATCTTGCCGGTTGATCAAGGATTCGAGCATGGTCCGGCGCGCAGCTTCGCTCCCAATCCCCCAAGCTATCACCCGCACTATCACTTCGGGCTGGCCATCGAGGCCGGGTGCAATGCCTACGCGGCGCCGCTCGGGTTTTTGGAGGCCGGAGGCGGTCAGTACGCGGGCGCGATTCCGCTGATCCTGAAGCTGAACAATCACGACATGCTGCACGAGGACAAGGACCCGCTGCCGGCGGTCACCGGAAGCGTGAAGGAGGCGCTGCGGCTGGGCTGCGTCGCCGTCGGGTTCACGATTTATCCTGGGTCGGTGCATTGCGGCCGGATGTATGAACAACTGCGTGAGATCGCCGAGGAGGCGAAGAACGCCGGGCTGGCGGTCGTCGTCTGGTCCTACCCTCGCGGCTCTTCACTGAGCAAGGAAGGGGAGACTGCGATTGACGTGGTCGCCTACGCCGCCCAGATCGCCGCGCAGCTCGGCGCCCACGTCATCAAGGTGAAGCTGCCGACCGCGCATCTTGAACAGGCGGCGGCCAAGAAGGTGTACGAGGCCGAGCAGGTCCCCATCAAAACGCTCTCCGAGCGGGTCAAGCACGTGGTCCAGAGCGCGTTCGCCGGGCGGCGGATCGTGATCTTCTCCGGTGGTCCCAAGGGGGACGACAAGACGTTCTTCGAGGAAGTCCGGGCCATTCGAGACGGGAACGGGTTCGGGTCCATCATCGGGCGGAATTCCTTCCAGCGCCCCAAGGCGGACGCCATCAAGTTTTTGCAGACGGTGATGGGGATCTATGCCGGCGAGATCCCGTAATATTAAGAGCTACTAGCTATGAGCTACTAGCTGCCAGCTATTGGAAGAGGGTCACGTGAGCGAACTGAATCCCAGTAGACCAAGAAGTCGCCGGGTGTCGTCATTGTTGATGAGCACTCTACTCGTGGGAATCGGGATTCTGATCGGGCTGGTGGTGGCCTCGGATCTGGGGTGGCTGCCGTTCGGGCACGCGGTTCCGGAACCGACGGTCACGAAGGAGGTCCCGGCCGCTCCGCCCGCCCCTGCCCCTGTGTCCATCGGGGTGGACCGTAATTTTGTCTCGATTGCCAAAGCGGTCAGGCCGGCGGTGGTGAATGTGTTTACCACTCGCACCGGCAAGGGTGGAGAAGGCTTGCACGGGATGCCGTTCGAGGACCCTTTCTTCCGCAGGTTTTTTGGCGAGGAGTTCTTCCGCCGGTTCGAGGTGCCGCGTGAGCGGAAAGAGCGGAGCCTCGGGTCAGGGGTGATCGTGGATTCAAAGGGACTGATCATTACCAACAATCACGTCGTCAGCAAGGCGGACGAAATCAAGGTGCTGCTCTCCGACAAGCGCGAGTTCAAGGCCAAGCTGATCGGGACCGACGCCAAGACCGATCTCGCCGTGCTCAGGATCGACGCCGAAGGCCTGCACACGATCCCTTGGGCGGATTCGGATAAGCTGGAAGTCGGGGAATTTGTCCTGGCCGTGGGGACCCCGTTCGGCCTCAACCAGACGGTCACGCTGGGGATCGTCAGCGCCGTGGGGCGGGCCAGTATGGGGATCGCCGAGTACGAAGATTTCATCCAGACGGACGCGGCCATCAACCCCGGCAACTCGGGCGGTGCGCTGGTCAACACGCGAGGGGAGCTGGTCGGGATCAACACGGCCATCTTCAGCCAGAGCGGGGGCAATATGGGGATCGGCTTCGCGGTTCCCAGCAATATGGCCCGCCCGATCCTGGATCAGCTCGTCCAGGGCGGAAAGGTGGTCCGGGGCTGGCTCGGCGTGTCGATCCAGGAACTGTCTCCCGATTTGGCGACGCAGTTCGGGGTGCAAGAACCCAAGGGCGTGCTGGTCAGCGAGGTGTTGGATGACAGCCCGGCGAAGCGCGCGGGGTTCGAGCGCGGCGATGTCATCGTGGAATTTGACGGGAAACCGGTCGAAAACCCGACGCAGCTCCGCAATGCCGTGGCGCAGACGGCGATCGGGAGAAAGGCGACCGTCAAAGTCATGCGGGACAAGCACGTTCGGAATCTGGAGGTCACGATCGCAGAGCAGCCGAAGACCGTCGCTCAGGCGGGAAGCGAGGAAGAGGGCGGCTCTGCGCGCCCGGCGGGTCTCCTGGCCGACATCGACGTGCGCGAATTGAATAGTGACCTCGCCAGTCGCCTGGGACTCGGAGGGAGCGACCGAGGAGTGGCCATCGTGCGGGTTCGAGCAGACAGCGTGGCCGAGGAGGCCGGTCTCAAGGAAGGCGATCTGATCCTGGAGGTCAACCGAATGCCTGTGCCCAGCCTGACGGTGTACGAGCGGGTGGTCTCCAAGCTCAGCACGAACCAGCCGGTGCTGCTGCTGATCAAACGGCAGGGGCGCACCAGCTTCATCACGCTCAAGCAATAATCCTCTTCGTTGGTTCGAACCGCGGTGCTATAATGCGAAGCCGAAAGGGGGTGTACATATGGTACGACGGACTATATTCGTTCTCCTGTGCGCCCTCGCAGGAGCCGGTCTTTTCTTGCGCGGAGAAGAGTTCGACAGCCCGGTCTTGCTCATGGGTCTGGCGATCGGGGCGATCACGGGGGGACTCATTCTAGCCGGGGAATATGCGCTCCAGAAAGCATCGTTCGGCGTCATCATCGGAGGAACGGTCGGCCTGGCCGTCGGGCTCATGTTGACCGGTCTTATCGAATGGGTCGGCAGCGTGATATTTGACGTGGAGACGTTCCTGTTCCACATCGGCGGGCTGGTGTTTCTCCTCGGTCTGCCTTACCTCGGGATGGTGCTGGGCGCAAGGTTCGGGAAGGACCAGATCCCCGGGACGGACACGCACGCTGGGCATGCGGCGGAAGCCGGCAATACTAAAATTCTTGATACCAGCGTGATCATTGATGGGCGCGTGGCCGACCTGTGCGAGACCGGATTCCTGGAGGGAACGTTCCTGGTCCCGCAGTTCATCCTGCACGAGCTTCAGCACATTGCCGACTCGTCGGATACGCTCAAGCGCGCGCGGGGCCGCCGCGGGTTGGACATCCTCAACAAGATTCAGAAGATGGTGGATATTGACGTGCGCATCGTGGATGACGACTACCCGCATGTGAAGGACGTGGACTCCAAGATCGTGGTCCTGGCCAAGAAGGTCGGCGCCAAGGTCATTACCAACGACCTGAATCTGAACAAGGTGGCGGAGCTCCAAGGGGTGCGGGTCCTGAACATCAACGAGCTGTGCAACGCCCTCAGGCCTGTAGTGCTGCCGGGCGAGACGATCCGCGTGTTTGTCCTCAAAGAAGGCAAAGAAGCCGGGCAGGGCGTGGCCTACCTCGACGATGGAACGATGATCGTGGTGGACAACGCCAAACGCTGCATCGGAAGAAATGTGGATGTGGTGGTCACGAGCGTGCTGCAGACGACTGCCGGCCGGATGATTTTCACGCGGCTCAAGGAAGAGGCCGAGAAGGAGGAGTTCCAAGTCGCGCGTGGCTAGGAGCCTGAGTGAATTCGTCTCCGGTTTTGGTCGAACCTGCGGCCTCGTAGCTGGTCGCATCTCCTTCGCCTCGTGACGAACGGGACTCTCCGACAGGCTCCTTACCTTCCCCTTGCCATCGTCCCTGCCGCCGGGCGGGGACATCGCATGGGGAGCAACATCCCGAAGCAGTTTCTGACGTTGGGGGGCCTGCCTGTCCTCGTTCATACCCTCCGTGTGCTGGAGGCCGCGGACTCCGTCGGCGAAATCATCCTTGTCGTGCCTGAGGCCGACCGCGAGTTCTGTCTCCGGGAGATCGTCACCCGCCACCGGTTGTCCAAGGTCAACAAAATTGTGGCGGGGGGCGAGCGACGCCAGGATTCCGTGCATCATGGGCTCTCTGCGATAGACGGCGACCCGGATCTTGTGCTGGTGCACGACGCCGTAAGGCCGTTTCTCACCCGGGAGATGATCGGGGGAGTGCTCGAGCAGGCGGCGAAGCACGGGGCCGCGGTGGTGGCGATTCCGATGCGGGATACGGTCAAGCAGGTGGGGACGGACAGGCTGATCGAGTGCACGGTGGACCGTCGCAGCTTGTGGCTGGCTCAGACTCCCCAGGCCTTCCGGCTTGCGCTCTTGCGGGAGGCTCACCGGAAAGCCAAACAGGAAGGCATCCAGGCGACCGACGACGCGCAACTGGTGGAGCGCCTGGGGCATCGTGTGGCGCTCGTGGAGGGCAGCGCGGAGAACATCAAGATCACGCGACCGGAGGATCTGGCGATCGGCGAGGCCATCCTGGCGGCCCGGCAGGGGCAGCGGAAAATGTAATTGGTAATTGAGTAAGTGAGTAATTGGGCGAGGAGGGAATTGTGGTAGCTACTCAATTACTCACTTACTTAATTACTTCCTAAGGAGAACATGCGAATCGGGCTCGGCTATGACATTCATCCGTTAGGGAAAGGCAGGAAGCTCATCCTCGGAGGGATAGAGATTCCGCACACGCAAGGGTTGGTGGGCCATTCGGATGCCGATGCGTTGGTCCACGCGGTGTGTGACGCCCTGTTAGGGGCCATGGGGGAGGGCGATCTCGGCAAGCGATTTCCCAGCTCGGACCCGCGGTTCAAGAATATCTCAAGCCTCAGGCTCCTGGAAGATATCGCCGGATTGCTGGGGAAGAAAGGATTTCGCCTCATCAATCTTGACACGGTCATCATCGCGCAGGCGCCTCGGCTGAGTCCCCACCTCGCCGGCATGCAGGCCCGGCTCGCGGAAGGCCTCAAGGTTGACCGGGACATCGTGAACATCAAGGTCAAGAGCGGAGAGGGTCTGGATGCGATCGGGAAGGAAGAAGCGATCGCCGCCCAAGCAGTCTGTTTGATCGAAGAGATCCCTTAGGCCATGTTTAAGACCATACGGGACGACTTGGCGGTGGTCTTCGAGCGAGATCCTGCTGCGACCAATCGGTTGGAAGTGATTCTCACGTATGCGGGTTTCCACGCTCTGATAGCCTATCGTCTCGCGCACTGGCTTCATGTGTGGGGCGTTCCGTCTCTACCGCGTCTCGTCTCCCAAGTCGCCCGCCTGTTCACGGGCGTCGAGATTCATCCTGCGGCGAAGATCGGTCGAGGCTTTTTTATTGACCATGGCACGGGCGTCGTGATCGGCGAGACGGCCGAGATCGGCGATTACGTGACCCTGTTTCAGGGCGTGACCTTAGGTGGAACTGGAAAAGAGCGCGGCAAGCGCCATCCGACCTTGGGTAACCACGTGGTGGTGGGGGCCGGTGCGAAGATTCTGGGCGGGATCAAGATCGGCGACAACGTCAAGATCGGTGCCAATTCCGTGGTGTTGAAGTCGGTGCCGGCCAACTCGACGGTCATCGGGGTCCCGGCGCGGGTCATCAAAATGGAAGGGGAGCGGATGCCCGAAGCCACGATGGACCACATCAACCTCCCTGACCCCATCGCCGACCGCTTTGAAGCCCTCGAGCGCGAGATCATCGAGCTGCGCAAGAAGCTCGACAGTCGAGACTCTTCTCGATGAATTGACTTCGCCCCTTTTCACGCCCTCCCTTTTCACGTTACGCGAGGGCCAGAGCCACCTGAACCACCAACGCGAGCCGGTCAAGGTCAACCGGCTTGCCCACCACATCCACCGACCCCAGCTCCAGCATCTCCTGGAGTA
>Ga0066682_10000249_pt1 | contig 14952 bp, 9 predicted proteins | sample GraSoiAngelo_131_FD_65628 | JGI IMG/M metagenome (GOLD analysis project Ga0066682, IMG submission 65628) | Grasslands soil microbial communities from the Angelo Coastal Reserve, California, USA - 14_0929_02_30cm | ecosystem: Environmental > Terrestrial > Soil > Grasslands | place: USA... | reverse complement strand
TGTAGTCCTCGCGCACCGTGCCCCACTGCCGCTCGGCCAGGTACGGCCCCCACTTGCGCCAAGGTATCCGGGCCTGACGGGCTTCCTCGAGACGGCGTCCCTCTTCGGTCATACAAGTCTTCTCCTATCGCGGCTCCTATTGCGGCTTCGTCAGGAACATGTCGCGCCGATTGCGCGCCCAGCACTTCTCGTTCGCCTCGGTGCAGAGCGGGCGGTCTTCGCCGTACGAGACGATCGAGAATCGGTTGACTGCGATGCCCTGCGCGACGAGGAAGTTCATGGCCGCGCGCGCCCGGCGCTCGCCGAGCGCGAGGTTGTATTCCGTCGTGCCCCGCTCGTCGGCATGCCCCTCGATGAGCACGAGGTCCCGCGGGTGCTCGCTGAGCCACCGGGCGCTTGCTTGCAGGATTTCCGCGTCGCTCTTGCGGATATCGGACTTGGCGAAGTCGAAGTGGATGGGCTTCAACGCGTCATTCGGAGAGAACTCGGCAGGCGGCGCCGGACGCGCCGTCTCCACCGGTGGTGGAGCCGCGGCGACGGGCGGCGGCGGGGCGGGAGCCGGGGCGGGCGGCGGCGTGACGGCCGGAGGCGGCGCCGGCGTGGGCGGAGCGGCCGGCGCCGGGGCAGGCGGCGCGGGCGCCGCCGCGACGGTGACGGACGGACGTTTCGCACACCCGCTCACGACACTGAGAAGGGCGGCAGCCAGGAGGAAAACGACCGGACGTCGACATCGGATCATGAGGCCTCCCTCGATCACCTTTAGTTCTACATAAACGGCTCGCGCGCCGGCGGCGACGAATCCGCGGCGCGCGAGAGAGCGTAACCCTTTTGCAAGACGTGCATATCGGACTTTCGTCCGACCCCCCGGACCCTTGGTCCGATAGGACCGGGGGACCGATTGCTGTTACTCCCTTCCCCGCGGTCGAACTCCATGGGGCGGAGGGAGCATGCACAGGCGAAGCCGGTGGCAGCGATGCAGCGTGTTCGGAGGCGTTGTCGGGATCGTCATCGGCCTTTCGGGCCCGGCGCACGCCCAGACCACGAACGAGCCTGCGACCGGAACCTCGGTCTCGTCGCAATCGCCGCTCAGGGAGCCGCGGCCGGAGCCCGAACAGCAGCTGCTCACCCCGAGCCCGCCGACGCCCTCCGGCGACATTCCGCTGTTGAAGCGATTCGTCCCCGGGTTGGCGGACTGGCTGAAGGATCAGCCGGCATTCATCCGCGACACGTCGATCAAGCTCCACCCGCGCTCGTTCTACTTCAATCGTCTCAACAGCAACGACACCCAGAACGAGGCGTGGGCCTTCGGCGGCTGGCTCGACGTCCAGACGGGCTGGCTGTTCGACATCTTCAAGCTCGGGGCGACCGGGTACACCTCGCAGCCACTCTATGCGCCGGACGAGACGCCCGGCACGTTGCTGCTGCACGACCCGTTTCAGGAATCGATCCTCACGCTCGGACAGGCGTACGCCCAGTTCCGCTACAAGGAGTACGCGCTGCTCACAGCGTACCGCCAGCTCGTCGACGAAGGCTACGTGAACCCGGCCGACAACCGGATGATCCCGAACACGTTCGAGGGCGTCACGATCAAGGGCGAGCTCGGGCCCGTCGGCTACAACGTCGGGTACCTCACGGCGATGAAGGCGCGGGACCGGCACGCCTTTCACGACATGGCGGGCGTGGCCGGCGCCAAGGGCTCCGACAGCGGGCTCATTCTCACGCGGCTGTCGGCGGAGCCCATCAAAGGCCTCAACTTCTACGCAGCGAATTACCTGGTCGAGGACGTGTTCAACACCGCCTACGCCAACGTGGAGTTCAAGCGCGAGATCGTCAAGGATCTGGTGGGTCAGATCGGCATCCAGTTCACCGATCAGCGCAGCGCCGGTGACGACCTCATCGGCAACTTCAGCACGCTGAGCTTCGGCGCGCGAGGCGGCGTGATCTGGCGCGGCCTCACGACGGGCGCGGCGCTCTACATCACCGGCGACGGAGCGGCGTTGAAGACGCCGTACGGCTCGTGGCCCGGCTATCTGTCGTTCCAGGAAAAAGACTTCGATCGCGCCGGCGAGAAGGCGTGGGGCGTCGGCGCGAAATACGATTTCGGCAACGGATCGCTGTTGCCGTTCCGAATCCCCGGACTCACGGTGTTGCTCCGATACGCCACCGGCACCGACGCCAAGAATCCCGGGCCGACCCACGGCGCGCTGCCGCGCGTTCACGAGGGCGACCTCGACATCACCTGGAACATTCCCTGGGTCAAAGGCCTCCAGTTCCGGTTCCGCAACGCCTACGTCGAGGACGGCGGCAAGGACATCGTGAAGGCGTTCCGGCTCATCCTCAACTACGAAATCCCGCTGCTGTGAGCGAGGAGACATCACGATGAAGTCCGCGGCGCCACATTCCGAGCGCATCGATCGCCTGTTCTCCACCGCCGAGGCCCGCCTGGAGCGCTGGTACGCGCTCGTCTCGGTGGCGCAGGCGTGGGCCGTCAAGCCGGACAGGGCGGCCCGTGCCGCCGTCGAGGTCGCGCTCGCGGAGCTGCGTCCGGCCGAAAGCTTCTTCGCGTACCCGGGCCCGCGCCTGCTGCGCGCGGTCGAGGACGAGATCGCTCAGGGCGACGCTGGCGATGTCGCGCGGCTGGTGCGACGCATCTACAACGCGCTGTTGTCGAGCGGCTACCGCGCCGATGCCGCGGACTGGGAGACGAGCGACGACGGCGCGGACAGCGACGGCATGGTGCGCCTGCCGCCGCGGCTCGACTCCGCCGACACGCGGCGGCCGTACTTCGAGACGCTGATCGTCTCGCCGGCGCCTCCCTCGCGCTGGCCCGCGATCGCGCTGGATCTGCGTCGCCTGCGCCGGCCCGAGGATCAGTTCGTGTACGAGAGCGTCGTCGTCGGCAGCTTCGAGGACGCGCTGCTGGCCGCGTTGTTCAACGGGAGTATCGAGGCCGTCGTGATCTATGACGGCTTTCCGTTCGCGTCGCAGCACGACGCGCCGATCCTGCACGAGTTGCTCGCGAGCCAATTCGGATCGCAGGCGAACGGCGCGACCGTCGAGGAGCAGGGCGCGCAGCTGGCGCGCACGCTGAAGCGCATCCGTCCCGAGCTGGACGTGTATCTCTTGTCCCGGCGCAACGTGGGTGAGGTCGCCGGCGACGCCGAGGTGGCGCGCCACGTCCGCCGCGTCTTCTACGGCATCGAGGAGCCGCTGGAGATCCACCTGAGCGTCATCGAGGGCGTGGCCGAGCGGTTCGAGACGCCCTACTTCGACAACCTCAAGCGCTACGCGCAGCGCCCGATCGGCACCTTCCACGCCCTGCCCATCGCCCGCGGCAAGTCGATCTTCAGGTCGAACTGGATCCGCGACATGGGCGAGTTCTACGGACCGACGCTGTTCCTGGCGGAGTCGTCGGCGACGACGGGCGGTCTCGACTCGCTGCTGGAGCCCACCGGGACGATCAAGCGCGCGCAGGACATGGCGGCGCGTGCGTTCGGCTGCGACCGCGTGTTCTTCGTCACCCACGGCACGTCGACGTCGAACAAGATGGTCGAGCAGGCGCTGCTGGCGCCGGGCGATATCGCCATCGTCGACCGCAACTGCCACAAGTCGCATCACTACGGCATGGTGATGGCGGGCGCCCAGCCGTACTACGTCGAGGCGTATCCGATGACCGCCTACTCCATGTACGGCGGCGTGCCGCTGCGCTCGCTGAAGAAAGCGCTGCTCGGTCTCAAGGCCGCGGGCCGTCTCGACCGTGTGCGTCTCGTCACGCTGACCAACTGCACGTTCGACGGCCACGTCTACAACACGCGCCGCGTGATGGAGGAGCTGCTCGCGATCAAGCCGGACCTGATTTTCCTCTGGGACGAGGCGTGGTTCGGTTTCGCGCGCTTCTCGCCGTTCCTGCGGCCGCGGACGGCGATGGGCGCCGCCGCGGACATCGAGGCGTGGCTGCAGACGCCGGCGGCGGCCGAGGCCTACGCCGCGCAGGCGAAGACGCTGGGGAGCGACCTCGATCCGTCGGACGCGCGCGTGCTGGACGCGCGACTGGTGCCCGATCCCGCGAACGTCCGCCTGCGCGTCTACCAGACCAACTCGACGCACAAGTCGATGTCGAGCCTGCGCCAGGGCTCGATGGTCCTGGTACGCGACGTCGACTTCCACCGCGTGGAGGCGCAGTTCAAGGAGGCGGTCTTCACGCACGCCTCGACGTCGCCGAATCTGCAGATCATCGCCACGCTCGACCTCGCGCGCCGACAGATGGAGCTCGAGGGCTACGAGCTCGTCACGCGCGCCATCCAGCTCGCGCTCGACATTCGCCGCGCGGTCAACGGCCACCCGCTGATCTCGAAGTACTTCCGCATGCTCGACGCCGCCGAGATGATCCCCGCGGAGTACCGGGCCTCGGGATTCACGAGCTTCCTGCGCGCCGGTCTCACGTGGGGCGATGCCGTCAAGGCCATGCGTGAAGACGAGTTCTTCCTGGACCCGACGCGCCTGACGCTCGTCTGCGGCACCGCCGGCTTCGACGGCACGCAGTTCAAGGGCCTGCTCGCGTCGAAGTACGAGATCCAGCTCAACAAGACCTCACGCAACAGCGTGCTGTTGCAGACGAACATCAACAACACGCTCAGCGACGTCGCGCACCTCGTGAAGGTGCTCGCGGAGATCGCGGGCGGGATCGATGAACAGCTCAAGCAGGGCACCGACGCCGAGCGCGCGGCGTTCAAGGCGCGCGTGAAATCGCTCATGGAGGACGTGCCCGACCTGCCGAACTTCACGCGGTTCCACGACAGCTTCCGCGAGAAGGGCGCGACGATCGAGGGCGACATGCGGGCCGGGTTCTACGCGGCCTACCACGAGGACGGCTGCGAGCACATCCCGCTCGGGAGCGAGGAGATCGACAAGCGGCTCATGAGCGGACCGGACCTCGTCTCGGCAAGCTTCGTGATCCCCTATCCGCCGGGATTTCCGATCATGGTGCCGGGCCAGGTGCTCGACGCCGGCACGATCGGCTTCATGCGCAAGCTCGACGTGAAAGAGATCCACGGCTTCAACGCGAGCCGCGGCCTCAAGCTCATCAAGCCGTCCGCGCTCGTCGGTCGCGAAAAGACCACGCCCGCACCAGGCGCGCGAGGCGCGACGGGCGGCGCGAAGGGAGAACGCCATGCTTGATTGGTTCGCCGCGACGCTCCGCTCGTACCCGGAGATCGCCATCTTTCTGTCGCTCGGCATCGGCTACTACGTCGGAAAGTTCACGTTCCGCGGCCTCGGGCTCGGCTCGGTCACCGCGACGTTGCTGGCCGGCGTCGTGATCGGTCAGCTCGGGATCACGATCTCGCCGCCTCTGAAGGCGACGGTCTTCCTCATGTTCCTGTTCGCCGTCGGCTACGGCGTTGGCCCGCAGTTCGTCCGCGGCGTCGCCAAGGACGGGATGCCTCAGGCCGCCTTTTCCGTGGTCCAGTGTGCGTTCAGCCTGCTGGTCCCCTTCGTGATCGCCAGGGCGGCCGGCTACGACCTGGGCTACGCCGCCGGGTTGTACTCCGGATCGCAGACGATCTCCGCCGCGATGGGACTATCGACCGACGCGATCAATCGGCTCGGCCTGGCTGCTGACCAGGCGAAGGCGATGCTCGACGGAATGCCGGTCGCCTACGCGGTGACCTACATGTTCGGCACTGTCGGCTCGGCGATCGTCATTGCCCTGGTCGGGCCATCGCTTCTTCGCATCAACCTCGTGGCCGCCTGCAAGGACTATGAGGCGAGACAGGGCGGCAGCGTCAAGGAGATGGGCGGCGCCGGCTCGGCATGGCACCGCTGGGTGGTGCGCGCCTTCGTCGTGCAGCCGAATTCGAAGGTCGACGGCCTCCGGGCGGCCGAGGCCGAGGCGCTGATCCCGGACGCGCGCGTCTTCGTCCTGCGCCTGCGTCGCGACGGCAAGACGCAGGAAGCGACCGCGGATACCGTGCTGCGCAAGGGCGACGTCGTGGCCCTCGCCGGCCCACGCGAGGTCATCGTGGGACTCACGGGGGCAGGGGCAAAGGAGATCGACGACGCGGAGCTGCTGAACGTGCCCGTCGAGGGCGTCGACGTCTACGTGACCAACAAGGCCGTCGACGGAAAGACGCTCGCGGAGCTGGCCCAGCGCCCCAGCGCGCGCGGCGTGTTCCTCAGAAAGATCACGCGCGGCGCAACGGCGGTTTCGATTCCCATTCTGCCGAACACGCAGATCAATCGCGGAGACATCCTCACCCTGATCGGCCGCACCCAGGACACCGCCGCCGCCGCCAAGGATCTTGGCGTCCCCGACCGGCCCACCGACGTGGCCGACGTCGCCTTCATCGGCGGCGCCATCACCGTCGGCGCGCTCGTCGGCGCGCTGGTCTGGAAAGTAGCCGGGGTGCCGCTGACGCTGTCCACCGCGGGCGGCGCACTCATTTCGGGCATCGTGTTCGGCTGGCTGCGCTCGACCCGGCCGTTCTTCGGGCGCATTCCATCCTCCACCGTCTGGTTCATGAACTCGGTCGGTCTCAACATCTTCATCGCCGTGGTCGGCATCTCCGCCGGCCCGGGCTTCATCAATGGGCTGAAGACGCAGGGCATCAGCCTGTTCCTCTGGGGGGCGCTCGCCACCACGGTGCCTCTGGTCCTCGGGATGTACGTCGGCAAGTACGTCTTCCGCTTTCACGACGCCCTGCTGTTCGGCATCCTGTCCGGCGCGCGCACGACAACCGCCTCGCTCGGTCTGGTCTGCGACCGCGCCCAGAGCCAGGTGCCCGCGCTGGGCTACACCGTTACCTACGCCGTCGGCAATACCCTGCTCACGATCTGGGGCATGGTCCTCATCATTCTGCTGAGCTAGGAGGAATAGATCGATGGATGTCCGGACTCTGAAGGAATACGAGACGCTCAGCCCATTCGAGATCAAGGACTTCTTGATCAAGGCGGCGCTCAACACCTCGAAAGCCGCGTCGATCACGTATCTGAACGCGGGCCGTGGCAATCCCAACTGGATCGCCACCGAGCCGCGCGAGGCCTTCTTCCTGCTCGGCCAGTTCGCGATCACCGAGAGCAAGCGCGTGCTCGACCTGCCCGCCGGTGTGGGCGGCATGCCGAAAGCGCAGGGAATCGCCGATCGCCTCGAGGGATGGCTGCGCGGCCACCGCGACAGTCCCGGCGCACGGTTCCTCGAGAAGATGGTGCCGTGGACGGTGAAGCGGTTCGGGTTCGAGCCGGACAAGTTCGTGCACGAGCTGGTCGACTCGATCATCGGTGACAACTACCCGGTGCCCGATCGCATGCTCGTGCACAACGAGCAGATCGTGCACGAGTATCTGCAGTGGGCGATGTGCGGCAATCCGCGGCCGCAGGGCACGTTCAAGCTGTACGCGGTCGAGGGCGGCACCGCGGCCATGTGCTACATCTTCAAGTCGATGAAGGCCAACCGCCTTCTCAACCCGGGCGACACGATCGCGCTCGGCGTGCCGATCTTCACGCCCTACCTCGAGATGCCGCATCTGGAGGACTACGACCTCAAGATCGTCGAAATCTGCGCGCCACAAGAGAACCGCTTCCAGTTCACCGACGCCGAGTTGGAAAAGCTGCTCGACCCCACGATCAAGGCGTTCTTCGTCGTCAATCCCGGCAACCCGAGCGCGATGGCGCTCAACGACGAGACGATCCAGAAGATCGGTGGGATCCTCAAGAAGCGGCCGAACCTCATCTTGCTGACCGACGACGTCTACGGCACGTTCGTGCCCGGCTTCCGCTCGCTGCTCGGCGCGTACCCGCGCAACACGATCGGCGTCTACTCGTACAGCAAGTACTTCGGCTGCACCGGCTGGCGCCTGGGCGTGATCGCCGTCCACGACAACAACGTGTTCGACGAGATGATCGCCAAGCACCCGGAGCCGATCCAGGAAAAGCTCGGCAAGCGGTACGGCGCGCTGACCCTCGAGCCCCGCAAGCTCAAGTTCATCGATCGCATCGTCGCCGACAGCCGCGACATTGCCCTCAACCACACCGCCGGGCTCTCCCTGCCCCAGCAGGTGATGATGACGCTCTTCTCCGTCGCCGAGATGATGGACGAGAAGAAGTCGTACCAGCAGGCGTGCATCGACATCGTCACGAAGCGCGTGCACTCGACCATCGAGGGGCTCGGCATCGAGGTCCAGGAGAATCCCAACTTCGACCACTACTACGGTTTGATCGACCTCGAGTTCTGGATGCGCAAGTACGTCGGCGACGACGTCGTCTCGTGGGTCAAGGCCAACGTGCACCCGCTCGACATCGTGTTCAAGCTCGCCGAGGACCACGGGATCGTGCTGCTCAACGGCGGCGGGTTCGCGGCGCCCGACTGGTCGGTGCGCGTGTCGTTCGCCAACCTGAACGACGACGTCTACGACGACATCGGCCGCGCGGTGCGCGCGGTCGCCCGCGGCTACGCCCAGGCCTACCAGCTCGCGACGGGCAAGACGGTGAACGTCGCGAGAAGGGCGGCAGACGGCACGGTCACGAAGGCCCGCTGAGAGAGGGAGGGCGAGCTCGTGGACTGGTTCGTCGCGGCGCTGCGGAACAATCCCGAGCTCGCCATCTTTCTCACCCTCGCCTTGGGCTTCGCCGTCGGACGCCTGAGGATCGGCAGCTTTACGCTGGGCACCGTCGTGGGAACGCTGCTGGCGGGGGTGCTCGTCGGACAGCTCAACGTCCAGGTCCCGGCCGTCGTCAAGACCGTGTTCTTCGACCTGTTCCTGTTCACGACCGGCTACAAGGTCGGCCCCCAGTTCTTCCGCGGTCTGAAGAAGGACGCGCTGTCTCAGGTGGCGCTCACCGTCGTCCTCTGTGTCACGTGTCTCGTCGCTGCTTTCGCGGCCGCGAAGCTCCTCGCATACGACATGGGGACGGCCGCCGGGCTCTTGGCCGGCGCATTTTCGGAGTCGACGGTGATCGGGACCGCCGGCGAGGCGATCCAGCGCCTGGCGCTTCCTCCCGACGAGAAGACACGGCTGGTCAACAACATCCCGATCGCCTATGCCGTGACGTACCTCATCGGCACCGCCGGCCTCGTGTGGTTCCTTCCCGTGATCGGTCCGAAGCTCATGCGGGTGAATCTCAAGGCGGAGGGCAAGAGAGCGCTGGGAACGACGGCCGGCGCCGCCGCGAGCGAGCCGTGGATCACGTCGGCGGCCCACCGCTTCGACGTTCGCGCGTATCGGGTGGCCAACGAGCAGCTGGCCAACCGAACCGTCGCCGAGCTCGAGGCGCAGCCGCGGGACGTTCGCGTGTTCATTCTCCGAATCCGGCGCGAGGGCGAGATCATCGAGCCGCGGCCGAGCACGGTGATTCGCTGGGACGACATCATCGCGGTGGCGACGCGCCACGAGGTGCTCGTCAAGCATGGCGCCAAGCTCGGGCCCGAGGTCGACGATCACGCATTGCTCGACATCCCGATCGAGACGCTCGACGTGGTGGTGACCAGCCGGACGCTGACGGGACGGCCGCTGGCGGAGATCGGACGTCTCGACATCGCCCGCGGTGTGTTCCTCAAGAAGCTCGTGCGGGCCGGTGAAGAGATGCCCATCATCCCCGAGATGCGCCTCGACCGCGGCGACGTCCTGACGCTGATCGGCACGAAAACCGACGTCGAGCGCGCCGCCGACATGCTCGGATATCCGGATTGGCCCACGCACACCACCGACATGATCTTCGTCGGCACCGGCATCGTCCTCGGCGGATTCGTGGGCCTGCTGTCGCTGACGATCGGCGGGCTGCCGCTCACCCTCACCGCCAGCGGCGGCGCCCTCGTGATGGGACTGGTGTTCGGCTGGCTCCGCTCGGTGCGGCCGTCCTTCGGCCGGATCCCCGAAGCCGCGATCTGGATCTTCGACACGGTCGGCCTGTGCGTGTTCATCGGCGTCGTGGGCCTCAGCGCGGGCCCCGGCTTCGTGACCGGGCTTCAGAAGACGGGTATCAGCCTCGTCCTCGTGGGATTCGCCTGCGCATTGATCCCGCACACCGTGGCGATCCTGTTCGGGCGCTACGTCCTGAGAATGGAGCCGCTCATCCTGCTGGGCGCGTGCGCGGGCGCCGGCACGATCACGGCCGCGCTGCGCGCCATCCAGGACGAGGCCCAGAGCAAGGTGCCCGCGCTCGGCTACACGGTGCCGTACGCCATCGGCAACATTCTGCTGACGGCGTGGGGCCCCGTCATCGTGGCGCTGATGTCGATCGGTCATTGAGGAGCGCGCCATCACGCGGGCGAGACTCGCGGTGTTCTTCGCCTGCCTGCTCGGGATTCCCGCCGGCGTCGGCGCGTTCACCTTCGTGTACGCAAAGGGCTTCTCCTATCTCTCGACCGACCCCCGGGCGTGCGTGAACTGCCATGTCATGAACGCGCAGTACGACGCCTGGCGCATGAGCGGCCATCGACACACCGCGACGTGCGTCGAGTGCCACTTGCCGCACACGGGCCTGGCGAAATGGCTGGCGAAAGCCGACCACGGCTTCCGCCACTCGGCGGCGTTCACGCTGCAGAACTTCAAGGAGCCGATCGAGATCACGCCGAGAGACCGCGAGATCGTCCGCGTCAACTGCGTGCGCTGCCACGACGGCCTCGTGCACGCCATCGCCGACGCGCCCGGCCGCAACGCCGGCGCACTCGATTGCATGCATTGTCACGCCGGCGCCGGTCACGGCGCGGGCGGCTGAGCCGGGAGGAGCTATGAAACGCGGTTGGCTCCTGGGAGTGTTGGGGCTGGTCGGGGTCGCGGGCGTCACCGTGCTGTTGCTCGCGCTCCTGACGAACATCTTCGAGCGCAAGCAAGAAGCGCGGCAGGCGTTCGTTCGGCTCGTCGACGTGACCGAGGACACGCTCGACCCGAGGGTGTGGGGCCAGAACTGGCCGATGCAGTACGACTCCTATCTGAAGACCGCGCTGCCGACGACGACGAAATACGGTGGACGCGGGCTCGGGGCGAGCGACGGCGGGCCCGCCGAGCAGAAGCTCGGCCGCGATCCCTGGCTCAAGCGCATCTTCGCGGGCTACGCGTTCTCGCTCGATTACCGCGACCGGCGCGGTCACGCCTACGCGCTCTTCGACCAGGAAGCGACGCGGCGGGTGACCGAGAAGCAGCAGCCCGGCGCGTGCATCCAGTGTCACGCGTCCAACCTCGCGCTCTATCGCTTCGCCGGCAAGGGCGACATCCGCAAGGGCTTCGAGCAGGTCTCCGGGATGCCGTACCGCGACGCGCGCGATATGAAGGACGACAAAGAGCAACCGCTCGTCCAGCATTCGATCGCCTGCATCGACTGCCACGAGCCCAAGACGATGGCGGTTCGCGTCACGCGGCCCGGCTTCATCGCCGGCATCAAAGCCCTCAAGGCCAAGCAGGGCATCGCCGACTACGACCCCAATCGCGACGCGAGCCGTCAGGAGATGCGCTCGTTCGTCTGCGGCCAGTGTCACGTCGAGTACTACTTCAAAGGACCCGGCAAGGTCGTGACGTACCCGTGGGCGAACGGACTCAAGGTCGAGGAGATCGAGGCGTACTACGAGCGTGAAGGCTTCACCGACTGGGTCCATGCGGAGACCGGCACGAAGGTCCTCAAGGCCCAGCATCCCGAGTTCGAGGTGTGGTCGCAGGGCATCCACGCGCGCGCCGGCGTGGCGTGCGCCGACTGCCACATGCCCTACGAGCGCGTCGGCGCGCTCAAGGTCAGCGATCACTGGGTGCGCAGTCCGCTGCTCAATCTGAACCGGGCCTGCCAGACCTGTCACGCGGTGCCCGAGAAAGAGCTCGAGGCACGCGTCCTCGCGATCCAGGACCGCCACCACGCGCTGCTGCAGCGCGCGGCCCGGGCGACCACCGACATGCTCGACGTCATCGTGGCCGCGAAGAAAGAAGGCGCCAGCGAGGCCACGCTGCAGGCCGCCGCGGCGCAACACCGCAAGGCTCAGTGGCGGCTCGATTACGTGGCCGCCGAGAATTCGATGGGGTTTCACGCGCCGCAGGAGCTGGCGCGGATCCTTGGCGAGGTGATCGACCACGCGCGCCAGGGCCAGCTCGAGGCCGAGCGCGCCATGCGGAAGAAGTAGCGCGGGGTGAATGCTGCGAGCGCCGACGCTCAGGGTGCCGGCGTGTCGCGAATCGCCGGAAGGACGACGTGGAAGACGGCGCCTCCGCCGGCGGCGTTGCCGGCCCACAGCTGCCCCTCGTGCGCCTGCACGATCGAGTGGCTCACCGCGAGGCCCATACCCATTCCACTGGGCTTCGTCGTCACGAACGGTTTGAAGATCGAGCCGAGGCGGTCGTCTGCGATCCCCGGACCGTTGTCGGCCACGTCCACCTGTACGCGTGTGTCGTCGACGGTGCGCGTGCGGAGCGTCACGACCCGCCGCCGTTCGGTGACCTCGACCATCGCCTCGAAGGCGTTCAGGATCAGGTTCAGAAGAACTTGCTGGAGCTGGACGCGATCACCGGACACCGCCGGTAGTCGGGGGGCCAGGTCGAGGTCGATGGACACGCGCCGGCGCCTGGCTTCGCTCAGCATCACGGATACGACGTTGTCGATGACGCTGTTGAGTAGAAGTGGCTGGCGTTCGACCTCCCCCTTCGTGAGCAGCGAGCGCAGATGATGGATCACCTGATCGGCGCGGCGGCTGTCCGCCACGATATCCTCGAGCACAGCGTGCAGCTCGTCGGCGTTGTGATCGCCACCGGCGATCGCACGGACGGCGACGCGGGCGTTGGTACGAATGGCCGCCAGGGGCTGCGCGAGCTCGTGCACGATGGCCGCCATCAGCTCGCCGACCGTGACGACCCGGGACAGGTGAGCCAATTCGTGGCGAAGGTCTTGCGCCTCGGCCTTGGCTCGCCGTCGTTCTGTGACGTCGATCACGGACGCCACGACGAACGGCCCATCCACGGTACTGATCGCGTTGAGACCGATCTCCAGCGCAACCTCACTCGCGTCCTTCCGGCGCCCGAACAGCTCGCGTCCAGCCCCCATCGCGCGGAGCTGAGGATCGCCTGCGAAGCGATCTCGGTACGCCGCGTGCTGCGCACGGAAGCGCTCGGGGATCAGCGTCTCGATGGGCATGCCGATGAGCTCGTCGCGCTGGTAGCCGAAGATTTTCTCCGCCTGGGCGTTGACCAGCGCGATCCGGCCGCCGGCCGCGACCACGATCATGGCGTTGGGCGCCGCCTCGAAGACCTGCCGGAACGTGTCGTCGGCCATCGCGCCCACCCTCCCCGCAATGTCGCCGAGGGCGGCGACGCTCCCAGACTAGGGTGCGCGTCGCTCGGCGACTACTGGCAGAAATACCAAGTGCGCGAGCGGAAAACGGACAGGCAGATCGCGCAGTCAGCGGCTCGTGACTCCTGTAGAATCGGCCGCGCTCGGCGCCGCGTCGATGATCGAATGGACACGGGCGATCGCACGGACACTGTCAGTGCGTAAGAACAGGGCAGGCGGGCGCTTCAGGAGGTCGCTCTCGGCGATGACGCTCCTCGCCGTCCTGTGGCTCTGCCCGTCGGCGTACGCGGCCGACCCACGCAACGCCAGGACCGTCGTCCTGCTGACGCCGGAAAACACCGTAGGAAGTCCCGCGGGTGTGCTGATCAATCAGGGGCTCCGCACGACGTTCGCCGCCGCCTCCTCCGAGGAGATCCAGATCCGCAACGAGTACCTCGATCTCTCGCGCTTCGAAGACCCGCGTCACGAGCGATTCCTGGTCGAATACTTGCACCAGAAGTACGCCGGACAGAAGGTTGATCTGGTCATGGCGGCCCTCGGGTCGGCGCTCGATTTCGCGCTCGCGAATCGGGCGGAGATTTTTCCGGGAGTCCCCGTCGTGTTCATCGCCGTCGATGAGCAGGAGCTGCAGACGCGCGCCCTGCCCGCCGACGTCATCGGCGTTCCGATTACGAGAGATCTGGCCGGCACGCTCGCCCTCAGCCTCCGACTCCAACCGAGCACCCGCCGGGTCTTCGTCGTTACGGGAAGCGCCAATTTCGACAGGTATTGGGAGGGCGTGGCACGCCGGACGTTCGCCCCGTACGAACACCAGCTGGAATTCGTCTACCTCTCCGGCCTCCCGATGAACCAGCTGGTGAAGCGGGTCGCGAATCTCCCCGACCGGAGCGTCATCCACTACCTCCACGTGTTCCAGGACGGAACCGGAAAGACCTTCATTCCCGCGACGGCCCTCGAGATGCTGGCGGCCGCGGCGAATGCCCCGATCTACGGTCATCGGGATTCCCACATCGGTCATGGAATCGTCGGCGGCCGGGTGACCAGCTTCGAGCTGGAGGGCAAGCACGCGGCCGCCCTTGGCTTGCGCATTCTGGCCGGCGAGCGTCCCGAGACCATGTCCCGCCCGAACGTGAGCTCGAACGTGTCTATGTTCGATTGGCGTCAGCTGCGCCGCTGGGGCATCAGCGAGGCGCGCGTGCCGCCGGGCAGCGAGATCCGGTTTAGAGAGCCGGGCCTCTGGGACCTGTACCGGTGGCACATCGTCGGGGCGATCGCGCTGCTCGTTGTCCAGACGGCGCTGATCGTTGCGCTGCTCGCACAAATCGCCAGCCGCCGACGGGCGGACGACGGACTGCGTCGGAGTCAGAACGAGCTACGCATCCTCACGGGCCGACTCCTGCAGGCTCGGGAGAGCGAATCGCGGCGGATCGCGCGCGAGCTGCACGACGACCTGGCCCAGAGCCTTGCGCTCCTGACCGTGGAGCTGGAGCTTCTGTACCACAAGCCGCCCGAGGCGGCAGACCAGCTCGGCGCACGCTTGCGGGCGCTGTCCACCCGCGTCAAGCAGCTTTCCTCGTCGGTCCACCAGTTATCGCACCAGCTTCACCCGTCGAAGCTGGAGCAGCTGGGGCTGGTGGCCACCCTCGACAGCCTCTGCCGAGAGCTCGCCGAAACCCATGCTTTCAAGATCGAGTA
>Ga0066682_10000233_pt1 | contig 15213 bp, 19 predicted proteins | sample GraSoiAngelo_131_FD_65628 | JGI IMG/M metagenome (GOLD analysis project Ga0066682, IMG submission 65628) | Grasslands soil microbial communities from the Angelo Coastal Reserve, California, USA - 14_0929_02_30cm | ecosystem: Environmental > Terrestrial > Soil > Grasslands | place: USA... | reverse complement strand
CAGCCCGTGGCAGAACCCTTTCGCGGAGCGACTCCTCGGCTCGATCCGGCGCGAGTGTCTGGATCACGTCCTCGTCCTCGGCGAACGGCACCTGCGCCGCACTCTGGCTCGCTACTTCGCATACTATCACCGGGCGCGTACTCACCTCTCGTTCGCGGATCCGGATGGGCTCAAAGCGGCTGGCTGCCCTGCCTCCGACCCGTTGCCTAATAGTCTCCTGGCGTTCCTGGGCCTATCGGGGCAGCGTCGGCCATCGTCAACCGAGTGGGATGAGCTTTTGGCGAAGGGCAGGCTCGCGCATGACGGCGAATACCCACTGATGAACGATGAGTACTGAGGTCCTGTAGGCCGAGGTTATGTAACACCTATAATTCGTAATAACCTATAATAGTTACTAATATCAATCAGAGATTTATGGTGGAGGGTAAGGGATTCGTAGGCCACGTCTCCAATTATCGCGCACTTTTGCAGCACACCAGAGTGCAAAATGCGGCAGAGCACGGCACTCCACGCAACCAGGCGCAACCAGGTTTCTGCCGTTGTCCGGCAGGCGAAGCACTACTGTGTGGACCGAGGCCGATCTCCAGGACGTGGTAGCCGACCCTCCACGCCTTCCTGGTTGGGAAAGGGTGGTCGGTGATGGGCGCCACCTACCGGAAGAAAGGCCGGCGGCTTGACCAGCCGGTGATCATTCCCCTCGCCTTCTCCGGCTCCTGTCAACGCCAATTCAAATCTCCCCAGGCGCTGAAAATTCCCCACCCCAGGGTTCACTCCGTGGCCTCGGCAGGGCGCACGAGGCCGGCCTTGAGCTTCTCTTTGAGTCGATACGAATTGCCCCGGATGTTGACGGTGATCGCGTGATGCAGAATCCGGTCGAGGATGGCCGTGGCGATGACGCGGTCGCCAAAGACCTCGCCCCAGCTGCCGAAGCTCTGGTTGCTCGTGAGGATCATCGGGCCTCGCTCGTAGCGGCGGCTGATGAGCTGAAAGAAGAGATTGGCGCCGGCGCGATCGATCGGCAGGTAGCCGATCTCGGCGACGATCAACAGTCGCGGCATGGTGTAGATCTTGAGGCGCTCGTCGAGTCGGTTGAGGTTAGCCTGGCTCAGGCGCCGGTGCAGTTTGCGCTGTTCGCGGTGCGTCCACTCGGGATCAAGGAGCAGGCCGAGGCGATCTTCGAAGCTCAGCTCGGCGAACTGGGGGTCGCCGAGCTGGCGTTGGAGGGCCTCGGTGAAAGCCGATGAGCGTTGATCTCTCAGAAGGCCGGTAGCTTCTGTAGCGAGTCTCGGACGGTTGCCTTGACATCGTCCCTCAGCGGCAGTTGCAACGCTTCCTGTAGGGCCCGCCGCGCGTCGGCCCCTCCGATCGTAGCGAGCGCTCGGGCCGCCCTTATCTGATAGAGCGCAGTCTGATTCGCGGTGTAGAAGCGGACATACTCATCTTCGCTCATCGTGACCTTGTTCTGAGGATGCTGCTTCTCGTAGTCCTTCAGCTGCCGGTAGGTGTCAACGAGATGAGCGCGATGCAATTCCCGGTTTGCAGGGGGCGGGCCCTGCCGGAGAGTGACTGCTAGAGTCGGAACCGCGACCGGGCCCAGCCGAGTCACGGCCTCGAGCTGCCCCTCGGTGCACTCTTCGCATTCCAGCCAGGCTACAATGGTACGTCGCGCGTTAGCCGCTTGCTCTGGCGAAAGAGCGGTCGCTGGCGGTGAGGCGGGCTCCGGACTCTGCTGAGCACATCTCACCACGAGCAAGCACATACCCAAAACCGCCATCGTGGCTAGGCTTCGCATACCCGTTCTCCTGCGCCTCACGCTTCTTAGCACGTTACTTAGGCAATACATCGAGTATAAGCGAGGGACACGCAGCGCTTGTCGTAGCATCTGGACAAGCGCGGGTCGATCCGGTCCGGTTCCCATTAGCATTCAGAGCCGAATTACTGTTCGCGTTGCACCGGAAGCATTGGCCAGTCGTTATGCTGTTACGATTGGTGCCGCCCGTGACCATGACATTGGTAGCCGGCATTCCTACAACATTGTTCGTGTGACCGAGACTAAGGGCATGTCCGAGCTCATGCGAGAGTGTTTCATTGTCAGCGATGCTGGCAGCGACAATAATGGTGTTGTTTCCGCACGACCATCCGCGGCTGCCTCCGGCCGCATTGACGTAGTAGACGTTAAGCTGGTTTTGCGTGAAGCCGATCTGATTATTGAGGTTGGCCGCATTCGCACAAGTCGAGTTGAGCAAATTCTGGGCGTTGGGATTGTTTGCCGCGTTGTTGACCGTTACGGGCCCCAACCCGATGCCGCACTGCATCGCGTTGTAGAACTGATTGGCGCGCACGACGTCGTTGTTGGCCTGGGCCTGAGTCTGGGGCGCCACGAGCCATAGAGTCACCGGGGCTTGAATGACGGGCGTCATGTTGACGAATTGGGTGTCCGTCGGCTGGTCAGTCCAGGTGGTGACGGGAGTTAGGAGCTGCATCGCCCGGTTCTGAGACAGGACAACAACTTCAGAGTTGCACGAAGCCGCGCTTAAGACGTTGCCTAGGCCGGAGTCCGGCTGTGCGCGATTCACTTCGTCATCGACACAGCCGGTGTTGCGGCGTCCGTCGAGCAGCACGGTAGCGCGGTCAGTCGTCATATTTTGGAGCCGGATCCAATCCTCCGAGGCGCCCCCGGAACCCCCCAACTCGCATTTTTCCCAGGTGACAAACCCTCGGAACTCCCGCACGGGTATCTGGCCAAGCCGCTGTTCGATGCTGAAGTCGACTTCCCCGAGGCCGCTCTTGCTCAACGACATTGGGCGCGTAGGTAACGCATCATACGTGGCCAGCTGCATTCGAGAGATCGCCGCCTTGTCGAGGACCAGGCGGGGCTCCGCAATGGCGGCCCGCTCCTTGAGGTCGCCCGGGATTCCGGTCAAGACGGTCTTCCCCTTTCCGACCCGGAGCGTGCTCCTATCGATCCACTTAGCATTACCCCGTATTGAGATCGCCTGCGCGCGATCGGCTGGCAGGTTCTCGAACCGAAGCATTAGGGCTTCTACCGCGTCGCCCGATACCTGAAGCTCCCAGACAAGGGGTCCGGGACCGGGACAGCCCGGACAGCAGTCGATTACCTCGCACCCGACTGGTACTCGCGGAATCTTCACGGGGTTGAACGGGTCGACGAGCTCAATGCACAAGGACCCCCTCAGATAGATCGCGCCTGGCCCGATCTGTCGCTGTGCAGAAGCCGGCGACGTCAAAAAGAGCGGACAGCCAGCAAGCAACAAGGCGCTGATGATCCGGTGCCGTACCATAGTTCATCTCCTGTTATCGTTTCTCTGAGGGCGCGCCCTCAGCCCCGAGCGCTCGACGATCCGCGCGACGGTGCGGCGTAGCATGTGTCAGGTTCGCGGTGATTTCGGCGCCCGTCCAACGCGGTCGCCGGAGCTACTCGATTTGTTCGATCAGGCTCCGGGCGTCGCGCTCGGGGTCGGCCGCGGCCGACACTAGCGATCGTGCAGGCCGCCGGCCGCGCGCCGGCGCCGCTATCAAGCATCGTGGTTACGACGAAGGATAGCGGCGGTCGTTTCATACCAGGCTCCTGACGGCAAGAGATGGTTCGATAAGGTCGGCCTACTCAGGAACGGTCAAAGTCGTCAGCTCCGAAGACGCAAACGCCTCGTCTAGTGTGTAGCTATTAGGCTTTCTCCTGGACAATCAGGGCGGACGTGGAAAGCCCTGAACCAGGAGGCCATCGATGGGTCATTCGGCGAAGGCACGAGAGCAGGAGCGCAAGGCTCGGGCACGCCTGCGCGTCCTCCACCACTACGAACAGGTGACCCGGAATGTGAGCCGAACGTGCCGGTTCTTCGGGATCTCACGGACGCTTTTCTATCGTTGGCGGGATCGCTATCAGCAGGAGGGACTGCCTGGCCTTCAGGACGGGCCTCGAGGCCCTCGCTACCACCCCTTCACAACCCCGCCGCAGATCGTGGCCCTGATCCTCCAGATTCGCCGCGAGCGGCAGTACGGTCCCCTTCGGATCAGCTTCTTCTTGCAGCGATACCACAACGTCTATGTGTCGGCCCACACGATCCATCGGATCCTCAAGCGTCACCGGGTGCCGCACGTGTCCCGGAAGCGCTACCGCCCCGGGCCGCGGAGACGCCGGGAGCTGCACGTGCCCGGCCAGTCGGTCCAGGTCGATGTTAAGCACCTCAAGCTGGGCGGCCGGCGCTTCTACCAGTTCACGGCCATTGACGAAGCGACGCGCTACCTATGCGCACAACTCGATCCGCTCGGCGACCGACTTCGTCGACGAATTGCGCCGCCGCTTCCCGGCGGCCATTCAGCGGATCCAGACCGACCATGGCTCCGAGTTCGGCACCGACTTCACTTGGCACCTCCGCGATCTCGGCCTCGCGCACCGCCACATCCCGCGAGGTTGCCCGGAAAGCAACGGGAAGGTCGAGCGCAGTCACCGAACCGACGAGGATGAGTTCTATCGCCGCACCATCCTTCGAAGCCCGGCTGAGCTCGCCCAGAAGCTCCGCCAATGGGAGCATGAGTACAATCACCGGCGCCCGCACTTGGCACTTCGTGGAAGCACCCCGGCCGAGCGGCTCTGCGAGCTCCGCATCGCATGCGACCGCGTTCAACAATTAGCTTGAACACCACAGCCTAGAGAGACGGCGCTCAAGATAGCGCCTCCGCGCTTCGCGGTGTGGGCCGTCGAGCATTGACGGTTTCGGGCTCATGGAGGGTCATCTCGCGGGCGCCCAGCAGCCAGTGCTCCACCGCTTCGACGCCCTGGGCGAAGCTGTGGTCCTGGTTCGACACTTCGTACTTCCAGGCGCCGAAGCGGCCGCGGCTCCAGACGTCGTAGGCCTCGAGGGCCGGCAGCGCCACGTCCAGAGCCCGATCGTAATGGAGCGAGGGCGTGGGATAGCCGTGTTCGAGGCGGCGGTGCCAGACGTGGTGCACGGCCTCCCGACCCGGGATGAGTCCGGTCCGCACCAGTCCCTCCACGGTGTCCTCAACCACGCGTCCCGCGTCGACGACCTTAACATCCGACTCCGACACCTCCGCCATAAGCGACCAGTATCGGGTCGCGTCGGGCACATTGCTAGGCGAGTAGTGCGAGAACACCGTCACCCGGTAGAAAGGACAGTCGTCCTCGGGGAAGTAGATCCAGCACTTGCCGCCGAGGTGCGGTCCCGGGCGCCCGTGGAGGCCGATGCCGATGACGTGGGTCGAGGAGTAGCGTAGGTGGCGAAGCACGGGCCCGAGCGCCGGCTCGATATCGGAGAGCCCCACGAGAGTGTCTAGCGGCAGCGTGCTAAGCAGCCGCTCGTAGACGACGGCGCCGCCGTCGGCGAAGTGCGCCGTGTGGCCGGCTGTGTCGAGCCGGACGAGCGTCCGTCCCATCTGCAGCCGTCCTGGATGTTTGTCGCGGAGGCGCGCTGCTAAGGTGCGCCAGACCACGCCGGTGCCGCCTCGCTTCGGGAACCGGAAGCGGGTGTTCGGCCCCCAGGGGATGTCATCGCGCCCGAGACGGACATTGTCCCGCACGCGCTCCATGTCCACCATCGCGACGCGGTCGCCGATCCAGCTCCAGGCGAGCTCCTCGGGCGGATAGGCCCAGACCTTGAAGTTGTAGGGCCTGAGAAAGACGCGCGCGATGCCGAGCCCGAAGCTCTGGTCTATCCACTCTCCGAAGTGGGCCGGCCAACGGCCGTTAGTGGAGCGTTGGGCGAGCCCCTCGAGGCACGCGTCCCGCTCGGCCGGAGGCAGGCGGTGCAGGTTGAGTTGGAAGGGATACGGGACGAATCCGCCCCGCACCCAGATCCAGGACTCGCGCTCGTGGTGAAACCACCCGTCGGGACCCAGCAGATCGTCCATGAGCCCGTCAAAGTGCTCGTAGTGGCTGAACTGGACATGGCCGCCCAGGTCCCAGGTGAAGCCGTGCTCGTCGAGCACGGACGACGCCAGCCCGCCCGCGTCCTGCTCTGCTTCGCACAGAAGCCAGTCGCGGTGGCCGAGGCCATTGAGGCGCCACGCTGCGCCGAGCCCTGTCGGGCCCGCGCCCACGATGAGGATACCCACCCGCTCCATCACTGGGGCGCCGGGCCGCAGGCCGATGACGGCTCCGTCAGCGTGTCGTAGAGCCTGAGGTGCCGCCCCCAAATGGCCGCCGGCGTGAACTGGATCTCCCAGCACGCGCGAGAGGCGCCGCCTAGGCTCCTCGAGCACCGCGGCCAGCATTCCGAACATGGTCCGAGGCCAGCCGCGATCGTGGCCAGCTCCAGATCAACCAGCATGACGCAGAAGGCTTCGAACTTCTGGAGCGTCCGGTTGCCGGCCACTGCGTGGAGGAGCATGGACTTGCCCGCCTGGGCCGCCTCGATCAGCGAGAGGCAAAAGAGGTTTAGGCGATTGACGTTGATGACGAAATTCACGCCCGCAGCAGCTCCATCACGTCGCTCACACGCTCGCGGCCAGGCCGCGCGGATCGCGAGGGCTGCGGCACGGGCGGGTCCGTACCCCGACACCAGGCCTGGGCCTGCGAGCTTTACTTGCGGCGCGGCCGCTTCGCGGCGACCTGCCTCGAGAGCTTTAGGATCGCCTTCATCAGGTCCTCGTTTGTGACTCTTCCCTGATGGCTCGTGGGGCCCGTTGGCGGCGTGCCGCCGTCCGGTGTGCCCGGCTCACTACCGAAGATGGTGAACTTTCGTAGGATCTCGATCATCACGCTAGGATCCTTCTCGAGGTCGATCACCGAGCCGTAGCGCTTAATGATCTGATTTACGACCTTCATCTCGTCTTTCATGTTCCCCCTCGGCTCTTCTATTTCGTTCGAATTACTCGCTGCCTGATCCAAGTGACAAGCGTGGTCTTAACACCACGCTTGACCGGCATGCTCGCGTGCAACATGTCCGGATCCCTGGTGCCGTCGCGTAGGAGATTCTCCCAAGCGACCAATCTTCCTGCCTGCGCCCGGATCTCGATGTCCTGGTCCTTGAAGTGCGTTCCACCGCCACTCTGCGGTGCGTCCAAGTAGATCAAGATGGTCATGGTGCGTTCTCCAGCGGAGTCCGCGGCCCAGGGTCCGGCGTCGAAGTGGTAATCGAATGCCTCGCCTCGGCGATAGCGGGTCGCCTGCCAACGCTCGTATCGTAGTGGATCGTAATCCAGCAACGTAGCGAGGCGCCTTTCGACCTCGCGTATCTGCCGACGTAGCTCCGGCGTGAACCATTCCTCATCGGTGCTCTCACTGGTTCGCACCTCGGAGATATAATGAGAAGCGACTGCACCATCAGGCCTGCGATTCGCGACCGTGCTGGGGTACCAGAACGCGTACTCCAACTCCACGAGCACCAGTTCGCAGGTCTGCTTCGACAGGAAGCCGTCGATCCACAGCAGCTTTCCGTCCCGTTCCACCTTTTGGGGCCGCGTGCTGTCCTGGAACCTTAGCGTCCTCGACCAAGTCGAGGCAGATGCGGTTCTCATAGTCCTTCACACTCCTTGCATGGCCCACGCCGAACTCGCCTGAGTACACGCCCCGGAACATCTGGCGTATGATCCGTAGGGAACGCCAGTGCCTCTCGTACCACTTCTCGTGATCGTTCCAGTGCGGCACCCGTGCCTTGCGGTCGTAGCAGTGCCAGCCAACAATAACGTGCGGGTGGAACATATCGTAGCCATGCGTGTAGGCCCTGAGGCTGGTCACCACCTCGTCACCGCGGAAATAGATGGCTGGATGAAAAGGGATCTCGCGATTATACGTTCCGGCAGCGAACAGCATATGTAGTGACGCGAAGTCCGCTTCGATCGGTGCGCGCAGTCGTTTCCAGAACGGAATCGGATGACTTGTCAGATCGGTCAGGAGACCTTGTTCACGTCCGAGCGGATAGATCTTGTAGGGCTGCTTCTTCCGTCCCCCGGGCTCGCGATCGGGCTCATACGAGGGTAGATAGCAGGTTAAGATGGGCTTGGCGACGCCGCCCGAACGCAGACCGCAGAGCATGTCCACCAGCGTGGTATCGAAGCCAGGAGCGAACCGATGGTGGGAATCGATCAGCAACGTGTAAGGCTCGTCGCGCCAACGCGCCTGGAGCATATGGCGCGCCCAATTGCAGCCGCGACTTTTCTCGAACGGCACTTCGATCAGCTCCAAGCCCGGCAGTATGCGCACCGACGCAGGCAGGGCCTCGTCAGGAGCGCGCTGCCAGACGACGCATACTCTGAGCAGCTCGGGATGTTCGGCCTTCGCGTAGAGGTCGATCAGCGTCTTGGGCAGCTCGGAGTCCCGATAGGCTGGGACCTGCACGTAGATGCCTCGGTCTTTTCCCGATTGTGATCGCAACATGGCCACGATCTGATCCACCTCGCTCGGTTGCCGACCGATAGGCTACATAAACGTCTCTTCTCGGCAGCCGCGCCCTCCTCCCTCTTTGTCTCAGACAGGCGGCCGACCCCCAGAAACGGCCCCTCCCAGAGACAGCGCGGACAACCCGTGCCCGGGCCCTACAACGCGGACGAAACGACCGTCAAGCCGTATTCCGACCGCACGCGTGTGGCGGAGATTGCTTTCCTGGCGGAGTGCTCGCCGCGCTCGTCCGTTTCCTTCCAGTATGGGACGGGCCGACACATTAACTCGGGATTTCCGATATGCACCCATCTTTCTTCCTCGTTTCACACGGGCGACTGGCGAAGTGATATCCTAACCGCGCATGCCCCCGTCCGCAATAGGTGACACGGCTCCTTCTCGCGGCGCCAGCCACTGCGCCCGCAGCCGTCGAGGGTTGCCGCCCGTGACCACTCTTCGCGGGGACACTTCCGTCGCCGTCCACCCTGCTCCGAACGGCGCGCTCAATAGGGGCTAGCGCGGATCGATCGCGCGCCCGTAAACCTGACAGGCTCGCTGCGGGCCTCCCTACATCGGCCCACGAGTTGCGAAGGACACCCACATGTGCGCCGTTGCCGATGATGACGTGGTCGGGTGGTTCTGGATCAGGATCAGGGCCGCTGCGTCGTACCGAAGCGCAGGCCCGAGCACTTGGCGCGGATGCACGAGAGTCGAGGACTGAGGTGGGAAGGGTGTCAAGAACGAAGACGAGCGTTCGGAATCTTGCGGTTGGTTCCGAGTTGGAGGCCATACTGAAACGGCTCCACTCCGCGGGCGCCGTGCTCATTTGCGGGGACAGACCCCTGCCGGGTTCACTTCCCTCCTGCGTTCGCGTCTGTTGACAGCTGGGATCAGCCGTGCGCGGGAAAGGAATTCGATCGCCGAGTCCCGGCCGAGGCGCGATACGGCGACCACACGAACTGGCGCCAGTAATTCTCCGCGAGCTCCACCCAGGTTTGAAGCCCCTGTCTGGACTCTAGGAAGTGCCGCACGCTAACCAGGAGCCAGGTCTGGACTGCCTGACTGTCTCGGCAGCCCTCGCAGTGGCCCGAGGTACAGCAGAAGTGAATGCCGGGAACGTAGGTCCGGGCGATCTCACCGACACGGTTGCCCCGGTCCATCAAGCTTTGCGCCTGGTCACCAAGCTCAAGCTCGGGCGCTGTTGGCTCGTGCATCATCCACCAGAGAAGCTTGTGACACTGCAGCCCCGCCATGACGCGCGACTTGGAGAGACCGGCGGGTCGAGAGGGCTCATGGATTCTCACCTCGTGCGCCCTCGATCGTCGATCATGCGCGCGTGTGAGCGCAACGGGGTGGAGTGTCCGCCGTATCTCACCCGCGCGAGAGCCGCCCCGACTCGTCGCCAACAATGGGTAAACCGATAGTCTCGAGGGCGTGAAGGCGCGATAAAACCGGATTGCCGACGGACGGCGTATCCTGAAGAGGTCGACCTGAGCGAACGGGCGAGACACGCTGTCGAGTGTGGCACTTCCAGAGTAACTAGACGCCGCCGCGCCGGCCCCCTGTGCCGAATGAAACCCCGTCGGCTCCCTCGACGTCGAGCTCGAGCGAGGCGGGCTCCTGGAAGGGAGCGCTGCTTCGCACCTCGATCCGATGCCGCCCCGGCCTCAACGTCGCCGACAGGCGCGCTCCTCGCCCCAGCTCGCCATCTTGGTCGGAGTACCAGGAGAGCTCGCTCGCGGGTGCCGCGCCGCCGGCGGCGATCGCGAACAGCTGCACCGGCTCCCCCGACAGGACGCGTCCGCTCGGGGCCGACGACCAGGCGAGGATCGGCCGCTCACGAGCCCGCACCCGAAACGGCTCCGAGCGCTCCACCGCGGTGTGATAGCCAGAGGTGGCGAGGACCTCGAGACGGCACTCGTCCCCGGAGCCCTCCAGAAGCGCACTCACGTCGACCTTGCCCTCGCGCTCCCGCGACACGATGCCGGTCCAGGTGGCCGCGCCGTCATGACTTGCGCGAATCGCGACGGCGAGGCGCTCAGACCCGCCTCGGACGCGATAGGACAGAGTCCCGCGGCCGCCCTCGAGGTCGCCGGGTCCCGGAAACTCGACCTCGAGCGCCGGGGCGGGCTCGACCGGCATCCGTGCGAGCGTCTTCTCGCCTCGGCGAAGCTCGACCGCCGCGGCATCGGCGAACCACGGGACCTCGGTCTCGACGAGATCCGGGATCTCCTCGTCGGCCACCTCCGGTGCGCCGGCCGGAGCCGGGCCGCGAAAGAGCACGGCGTCGCCCTGGTCGAGCACGACGACTTCGACCTCGGTCCGGGCGAATGGCGGACGCGGCGGCAGCGGTCGGGCGAAACCAGGGAGATTCACCACGACCCAGCGGTCCGGGAACCGAATGAAGCCGACGGCGACGAACCGGTCGGGCACCGTGAACCGAGACGGCTGCTCAGGTGGGGGCGGCGGTAGCGGCGGGAGGCTCTGGAACCCACGCGTGTAGTTGTAGGGCGAGATCCACTTGGGAGAGCAGTACGACATGAGGTCGAGGGTCGTCAGAGGGTCGTAGGCCTTGAGCGTCGTCCAGTCGAAACCGACCTCTCCGATCGAGGCAGCAGGCAGCGCCGAGAACGCCGGGTAGTCCGGATAATTGGGATCCACGTTGGCCGGGCCGCCGCAGGGCGCGTGCTGCGGTGATCCGCTCTTGTGCAGGATCTCGTGCGCGAAGGTCTCGCCCCCGCGGTCGCTGATGATCCAGCGGCCTACCGCCCAGCCGCTGAAAGCAGCCTGGCTCACGTTGGCGGGATAGATCCCGACGTAGACGACGTCACCCGGAAGCGACTCCGCACCAACGAGCGTGTCGAGAATGTTGAGGAGATTGCCGGTCGTGCCCCGGTTGGCGACGTAGCCGGACCAGGTGGGGTCGTGCGCGGAAGGGTCGATGCGGGTGAAGTCGCCGTCGTAGGACTCGACGGAGTCGCGAACGATCTCGAAACCGGGGGACGGGATCGGCAGCACCCGCTGCGCGAAGTCGGTCGCGTCCCAGAAGTCCTTAACGGTAGGCGCGGCGACGTTCATCCCTCGCCCGGTGTAGTGGATCCGCACCAAGCGGATCCGGATCCGTCGCCGCTCGGTGAAAAGCAGGGTGATCGACGCCGTCGCGCTCGCGACGACGCTCCCCCAGTTCGGGGCGTACTCCAGCACCAAGACGTCGAACCGGTACGTGCCGGGCGGGTGAGGGCGCATGACGACCTGGAGTGTCGTGCCGGGGTTGGTCCGCGTCGCAGGCGCCCCGCTCGCGGTCATCGTGCCGGTCCCCGCCACGCTGAACGTCGAGCCGTAGGTCCCGCCGCTCGTCGGGCTCGTCGCGACACCGCCGACGTTGGCGCCCGGCGTTGCCCCGCTGACGTAGAGGCGGAGCACGGTCGGCTTTTCGGCGACGAGAGGCACGCTGTTGTCGACGCAGGGGACCTTCACCCCGCCCGAACCCGGACACACCGGGTGGGTGGATCGGAAGAACTGGATCGCCTGCGTGGCTTCGATGCCCCAGATTTTGAGCACGGCGTTCGGTCACCTCGGGGCTCGTCTCCGGCTGCTCGTCCCGGCCACTGAAATTAGGAATCTAGCATAAATCGTCTCGCGATGGATCTCCTGCATCAGCTGGCCGAGCCGTCTGGTATCCGTCCCGGTCCAGCTCGAGTTGATCCGCTTGGCGCACGCGGGGAGTAACGCTCGAAGGCGAGACGCGTGCCGCATGGAGCTCAGATGGATTATAGGGCCTGGGCACAGAGACCTACTTTCTGGCGCCCACGTACCTTCTCGCACCCACGTCAGGCACCAAGCCAAGGTTCCTGGAGTATCACCCCTGTACCCACGATTTTGGCGAGGAGCGAAGGAAACATAAAACGGCCATTCTCGGAAGTCCCGGCTCTCACGGCGATGGGTCTCCAGGAAGGTTCGCCACGTTGGTGACAGTTGAGGGGATGTCCGGCCCATGTGCTGGGCGACGGTGCGGTTGGAGACGGCGCAGCCAAGGAGGGCGAGTTCGGCCTGGATGCGGCGGCGGCCCCAGGTAGGTTGGCGCGAGCCATGCGGCGGATCAGAGTCCGGATCTCGACGTCGATCGCGGGGCCTGCTGAACGGCGTCGCGACAGCCAGCGCCAGTAGAACTGGAAGCCCCGACGGTGCCAGGCGAGGACGATCGCGGATTGGACATTGAGGAGGCTGGACCGCTCTAGCCCGCCCATAGACGGCATCTTCAAGAGAGACGGCTGCTGAGGTGACGAAGAGGCCGCGGACGAAAGCCCAGAGGATCATCACGGCTCCCGGTCGTGAGGGATGAGGGCTGCGCCTCAACCCTATCCGCAAGCATAGCGCCGCGTCGTCCAAACTTACTCCCGGTGGGCCGAATGGGGTTTTTGACCGGGACAGGCCTGAGCCAGCCCAACCAGTTCGCTACGCTCGGTCCCCACCCTCCGTTAGACGGCTCGCCGGAGCTCGACCACTGTGTGCGGTGGGCCGGATGGGCCCCAAGTCCCGCCGCCGAGCGGGTGTCGACAGTCTCCTGGCCTTCCTTGGCCTGTCGCGAGAGCATCGGCCGTCGTCAATCGAGTGGGATGAGGTTTTGGCGAAGGACAGGTGCCCCATCCCGGTCAAGCAGCTCCTGACGACTCCAAAAATCCCCTTGACAGACCCGTTGACCGCGCTGTACCTGGGGGGCGGCACAGAGCCAGCCGCTGGCGCGTGCTGGTAAGGACTTGGCGGTGAGCCGGGACGTCCGAGAATGGCCGTTTATGTTTCCTTCGCTCTTGCAGTTGGCGGCAGCGCTTCTCTGTGGCGGCTGCGCCACGTGTCTCACGGTACCTGCAAATGATCCGAATCCGCCCGTAGCGACCGTATCCATCTTCGTCGACGACGCCACGGGTACCGGAGTCGAGGAATACGTCAACACGACCGACCACAACTCTCCCGTCACCATGGAGGTGCCGAGGACAAGGTCGTTCACGGTCCTGTACGGCGGCCGCGATGACGGAGGCGTCAAGACGACGACACTCGACTGGAAATACTACGCAGGCAATCAGCTCGTTCAACCGCTGATCACGCCTGACGACTACAGCGGTGACAGCTGCGTCGTGGACACACGGGCGAAGGCGATCGAATACAAGTGGCAGGGTGTTCGACGCTATGAAATCGCAGCAAGCGCCACCGATTTCCATGACAATCGCGCCACGACGCCGACCATCTCGGTCCGCCACGGGCCTACTGATTGGCCGCTCGGCGACGGCCCGTTCAAGGCCGGGTTCCGGGTCGTCTCAGACATCCCGATCGACGCCAACGTCCCTGTCATCTCGACGACGGTGAACGGGGTCAAGCTAGAGACGCCCGCGCAGAATACCGCGATCGTCTACCACCCGGCCACGACCGACGGAGAGGCCGCGGCGTTTGCGCCGGGAGGTCCTTTCCCTGTAATCGTCTTCGGGCATGCGAAGCGACTGCCGGCTCCAGCAGCCCAGTTGTGCCCGGGAGCTCCAGCGGACACCAAGCAGGACTTCCGCCAGGTTCTCGGCATCCTGGCTCAGCTCGCCCGTTGGGGATTCGTGACAATCGCTCCTGACCTTTCCTGGCTGACCACGGATGCTGGATCGCCCACAAGCCGAAAACTTGTCCTCAAAGACGCGCTCGCGTATCTGAAGGGGGAGAATTCCCGCGCGGGCTCACCGTTCAGCGGCAAGCTCAAGACGACGAGCTTTGCTGCCATGGGTCACTCATTCGGTGGGGACGCAGCCATCTTCCTTGGCACGAGTGGACTCATATCGATCGACGCGCTCGGTCTCATTGCGCCTTCGGCTGCTGGGAGTGAAATCTCGGAGATCGCCGCCTTCGCTCCAAAGCCCGTCCTCATCCTGCACGGAACGCAAGACACGTCTACCTTCGGCGCGCAGAACGCGCCGCTCGACATCTTTGCGGCCGCCTCGGCCACAAAGCACCTCGTGAAGATCGATGGCGCCAATCACTTCGGTTACACGGATGGCATCTGTATCCCTGGCGACGGGCCCGCCACGATCACCCAGAGAAATCAGCAGCGAATCGCGATCGCGTACCTGACGGCGTTCTACCGGCGATACTTGGGCAGTGTGACCGCAGCGGACGACTACTTGACGGGCGTGAAGAAGGTCCAGGGGCTCGAGGCCTTCGACATCACCGTGACCGCGGTGCCATGAGGAGAACCGTATGAGCTGGAATGGCGAAGTCGTGATCGCCCTGAGATTCCCATATCATCGAGCGCGCGGATCGCTTCTATCAGGACTACCTCGATCTTGCGTACCGCGATGCCTACCAGCATCTCTCCGAAGACGCTTCCCGGTCCGAGGAGTTCGATGACGGCCTGTTTACCCTGCCCTGAGACAACCGTCAGCTTCCCTCGCTCAACGAGGAACACGGTGTCCGCGCTATCACCTGGCGAGAAGATTATCTGGCTCTTCCGATAGTCCTAGGTCGTTCGTTCCGAGGCGCCCGTCGTCAGCAATTGGGATCGAACGCCGGCTTCGCCTTCCGATCCTCGGGGCCACCCTTACTTGAAGTGAAACGGCGGATTAGCGACAAGGTAGCGATCACGAGGAAGGCGTATCATCCTCGTCGAGAACTACTGGGCATGAGTGCTCCTGGGATGCGTTCTCCTCCAGTGGCTTCCGGGTCGTGCTAACACCTATAATGACTAAATAATATTCTAAGAGGAATTATGGTGGAGGGTAAGGGATTCGAACCCTCGACCTCGGCGTTGCGAACGCCGCGCTCTCCCAACTGAGCTAACCCCCCAACGTCACAAACCGAGCGTATTCTACCTTACGCCCTCGGCG
>Ga0066682_10000219_pt1 | contig 15405 bp, 13 predicted proteins | sample GraSoiAngelo_131_FD_65628 | JGI IMG/M metagenome (GOLD analysis project Ga0066682, IMG submission 65628) | Grasslands soil microbial communities from the Angelo Coastal Reserve, California, USA - 14_0929_02_30cm | ecosystem: Environmental > Terrestrial > Soil > Grasslands | place: USA... | reverse complement strand
CGCCTGCGTCCCGGGCTCATCTTCCACGTGCGCCGTCTCGTCACCGATTCGCTCCCCGACCGCCTGATGGTGCGCACCGGGCCGGCGCAGCGACTGTGGGTGGAGCGCACCGCGGCGGGCTGGCTGCAGCATGTCGAGGAAATTCCCTGGACGATCCAACGCGTGCGGGTGGTGGGGTCGATCGTGACGTCCTTGTACGACGCCCTCGACCAGGCCGTGCCCGACAGCTTCCTCCCCGCTACGGAGCGGCGGCAGCTCGCCTGGGGGATCGCGGACGTGTACGACTGGGAGGTGGACTTCACGCGCGACGTCCAGCGCGGGGACCGCTTCGAGATCCTGCTCGAGCGCCTGGAGTCGCCGGAGGGGGAGCGGCGCTTCGGCCGGATCCTCGCGGCGCGCGTGGACGTGGGGCGGAGTCCCAGCTTTGCCTTCTGGTTCCAGGCGGACTCGGGCGGCGGGCCCGGCGGCTTCTACGACGAGCAGGGACGGTCCCTGAAGCGCGCGTTCCTGCGGGCGCCGCTCCAGTTCCGCCGCGTCTCGAGCCGGTTCGGCAGCCGCTTCCACCCGATCCTCCACGAGTGGCGGATTCATGAGGGCACCGACTACGCCGCCGCTTACGGCACTCCGGTGCGCGCGACGGCGGACGGCATCGTGACGCGCCTCGGCCGCGAGAGCGGGTACGGCAACCTCCTCGAGCTGCGCCACGCCAACGGGATCCGCACGCGCTACGGGCACCTCTCGGCGTACGCCAAGGGGTTGCTGGTCGGACAACGCGTCGGGCAGGGCGAGACCATCGCCTACGTCGGGTCGACGGGGTTGTCGACGGGGCCGCACCTGCATTACGAATTCATCGTCAACGGCCGTCCCACGAATCCGCTCCGCAAGGACGCGGGTGAAGGCGTGGCGGTCCCCAAGAGCCTCAAGGCCGCCTACGATGCGGCGCGCGCCCTGCTGCTCGCGCAACTGGAGCCGCACCCCGCGCACGTCGCCGCACGCGTCGATTAGTTTCCTTCCCCATCGTGGAGCTCTATCCCGCCGTTGACGTCCAGGGCGGGCGGGTGGCCCGCGCCACCGCCCCGGCGGACGATCCCCTGACCGTGGCAGGAGCCTTCGCGGCGGCGGGGGCGCGCTGGATGCACTTCGTGGACCTGGACCGCGCCTTGGGCCGCGGCGATAACCGCGCGGTGGCGCAGCGGTTCCTCACCGCCGCGACGCTTCCCGTGCAGGTGGGCGGCGGCCTCCGCACCGAAGCGGCCATCGACGAGATGTTGGCCTGGGGCGCGACCCGCGTCGTGCTCGGCACCAGGGCGGCCACCGACCGGGCGCTCCTCGAGCGACTGCTCGGGCGCTTCGGCCCGGAGCGCCTGGCGGTGGGCATCGACGCGCGGGACGGACGCGTCGCGCCACGGGGCGAGCAGGAGGTGCTCGATCTCACCGCGTTGGAGCTCGCCCGGCGCGTCCGGGACCAGGGCGTGCGCACGGTCGTTTACACGGACGTCGCACGCGACGGCGCGCTCACCGGGCCGGACGTGGACGGGGCGCGCGGGATCGCTCGGTTGGGAGGGGGAATCGAGGTCATCGCGTCGGGAGGCGTCGCCTCCCTTGAGGATCTTCGCCGCGTCCAGGCGGCGGGGGTCGCCGGAGCCATCGTCGGCCGCGCGCTCCACGAAGGGCGCTTCACCCTCGCCGAGGCGTTGGCGTGCGCCGCCTGAGGCTGGGGCTGGGCTTGCTGCGGGCAACGGGCATCGTGGCGCTGGGCTTACTCCTCTGGAACCCTGTTGCCTCGCGCACCCTTCCCGGCGGGGACCGGCCGCTGGTGCTCCTCGACGCGTCGCTCAGCATGATCGGACGAGGATCGCTGTGGCGTACGGCCCTCGATACCGCGCGCTCTATCGCGCGTGGCGGAACAATCTGGCGGTTCGGTGATCGCGTCACTGCGTTCGACACCGCGCCCCCTACCGACGGGGCCTCTCGTCTCGGTCCGGGGCTCGAAGCCGCGGCGGCGCGCGGCGGTCCGATCGTGGTGGTCAGCGATGGGGGAATCATCGATCGGGCGGCGCTGCCCGCCGATCTGCTGAGCCGCGCCCGCATCGTCGTGTTGCCGCGCCCCGCGTTTTTCGACGCGTTCGTGGCTGGCATCGACGGCCCACGGCGCGTCGAAACGACGGACACCATCCGGCTGAAGGTCAGTTACGGCACGGCCGGGATGCGGGATGCGGGACGGGGGATGCGTGGGCGCCTCGTGGTGAGCACCGCCGGCCGCGATCTCCTCTCGCACGTCGTCAGCCTTCCCGACAGTGGAGTGGTCTCGACGGAGCTCCCGACACCCGCATCCCGCATCCCGCATCCCGGCTGGACGGCGCTTGCGGTGCGCCTCGACGGCGTCGCCGATGCCGAGCCGCGCGACGACGCCCGGGAGTTCGTTGTCGAGGTGAGTCCGCAGCCGGCCGCGGTCCTGCTGGCCGCCCCGCCCACCTGGGAATCGCGCTTCCTGGCGCACACCCTGGGGGACGTGGCGCGGCTCCCGCTGCGGGTGTACGTGGAGGCGGAGCCCGGGCGGTGGCGCGACGCCGCGACACTCGCGCCGGTGGCCGACGGCGCCGTGCGGCGGGCGGCGCAGCAGGCGCGGCTCGTCGCCCTCGTTGGCGATCCCGCCGCGCTCGCCGGCTTCGCGACGCCCGGCGCCCTGCTCGTGTGGCCGACGATCGGTGGGCGCGACGGAGACTGGTACGTGGAGCCGCCGTCCGCCTCGCCGCTCGCCGGCTACCTCGCCGGCATCGCGTGGGATTCGCTGCCGCCGGCGAGTGCGGTGTCGGATCTGCCGCCCGATACGGGCGCCGTACCCGTACTCCAGGCGCGGTTGGCGCGCCGCGGGGCCTCCCGGCCGATCGCGGTGCTGAGCGACCAACGCGGGAGCCGCCGCGCGACGGTGGCGGCGACCGGCTTGTGGCGCTGGGGATTTCGCGGCGGGGCGAGCGACGTGGCGTACCGCACGCTGATCGGCGCGATCACCGACTGGCTCCTGGGAGGGGGAGAAGGGAGGGGGGAGAGGTTCGTGCCGATGACGTACGAAGTTCCGAATGGGCTTCCCCTTCTCTGGCGATGGGTGGGGAAGAACGATCCGCAGGACATCGTGATGACGCTCACCGGCCCGGCCGGAGCCCGCGCCGACACCCTGCGGTTCGACGCCGCCGGGCGGGCCGAGCTGCGCCTCGCCCCGGGGAGCTATCGCTACGCCGCGTCGGGGGGCGCCGAGCGGGGACTCGTGGTGGTCGAATCGTACTCGGACGAATGGCGGCCGGCGGCGCCCGTACTGGCCGCGCAGCCGGGCCTCGGGGGCGCGCGGCGCGAGTCGCTGGCGTTGCGCGAGCGCTGGTGGCTGTTCGCGCTCGCCATCGCCGCGTTCTCCGCGGAATGGGCGTGGCGCCGCCGCCAGGGCCTGCCCTGACCCCGCGTGGAGCGATGACGCTCGAGCGCACGACCTCGGTCAAGTATCTGAAGGGCGTCGGTCCCAAGCGGGCCGAGGCGCTCGCCCGGCTCGGCATCCGCACGGTCGGGGATCTGCTGTACCACGCGCCGCACCGTTATCTCGACGCCACCACGGTGACGCCGCTCGCTCGCGCGTCGCTGGGGAGCGAGGCGACCTGCGTGGGGCGCGTCGTCACGACTGGCGTCCTCCCGACCCGCCGCGGCCTGCGGGTCTTCCGCGCGGTGTTGCGCGACGACAGCGGGCTGCTCGAGTGCGCGTGGCCCGGCCAGCCGTTTCTCGAGCGGCAGATCAAGCCGGGACAGCTGCTGCTGGTGAGCGGGCCCGTGCGGTTCTATCACGGCCGCCAGCTCGTGCCGCGCGAATTCATCGTGCTGGCCGAAAAGGACGAGGACGAGCCCGGTCGCGGGATGATCCTGCCGGTGTATCCCGCGACCGAGGGGCTGTCGCATCGCCAGATCCGCGGCCTGCTCCACCAGCACCTCGACGTCCTCCTGCCGCTCGCGGCGGATCCGCACCCGGACGCGCTGCGCGCTCGCGTGGGACTCGCTCCGCTTCGCGACGCCCTCGCCGCCGTGCACCGGCCGGCGACGCTGGAGGACGCGGAGCGTGGCCGGCGGCGTCTCGCCTTCGACGAGTTCTTCGACCAGCAGCTGGTGCAGGCGCGGGCGCGGTTCCTGGCCAAGCGCGCGCGCGCCGGGATCCGCTTCGCGCTCAAGCGCGAGCTCACGACGCGACTGAAGGAGACGCTCCCCTTCGAGCTCACGGGGGACCAGAAGCGCGCCGTCCGCGAGATCACTGACGACATGACGGCGCCCGAGCGGATGCACCGCCTGTTGATGGGCGACGTGGGGACGGGGAAGACGGTGGTGGCGCTGTTCGCGATGCTGCTCGCCGCGGAGAACGGCTACCAGGCCGCGATCATGGCGCCGACGGAGCTGCTCGCGGAGCAGCACCACGCGACCCTGACGCGCCTGCTCGAGCCGCTGGACCTCCGGCCCGAGCTGTTGATCGGCCGTTTGACGGCGGCGCAGAAAGCCGCGGCGCGCGAGCGCATCGCCGCCGGCGGCGCGCGGCTCGTCGTGGGCACCCACGCGCTGATCCAGGAGTCGGTCCGGTTCCACCGTCTCGGTCTCGCGGTGGTCGACGAGCAGCACCGCTTTGGCGTGGAGCAGCGCGCGGCCCTGGCGGAGAAAGGCGACGCGCCGGACGTCCTGCTCCTCACGGCGACCCCGATCCCGCGCTCGCTCGCCCTGACGCTGTATGGCGACCTCGACGTCACCCAGCTGCGCGAGCGGCCGCCGGGGCGCGGGACCGTGAAGTCGGCGCTCCGCACCGAATCGGCCCGCGCGCGCATCTACACCTTTCTGCGCGGCGAGTGCGCCGCCGGTCGCCAGGGCTACGTCGTCTATCCGGTGATCGACGTTTCCGAACGCGCCGACCTCAAGGCCGCGACCGCGGGCGCCGAGAGTCTGAAACGGGTGTTCGCCGAGTTCCGCGTGGGGCTCGTGCACGGCCGGATCAAGCCCGAGGAGCGGGACGCGGTCATGCGGGCGTTCCGTGACAACGAGATCCAGGTCCTGGTCGCGACGACGGTGATCGAAGTGGGGATCGACGTCCCCAACGCGACCGTGATGCTCATCGAGCACGCCGAGCGCTTCGGTCTCGCGCAGCTCCACCAGCTGCGCGGACGGGTTGGACGGGGGGCGGCGGCCAGCCATTGCATCCTGCTCTCCGATGCGGCCGAAGCCGTGGCGCGCCTCAAGACCTTCAGCGAAACGACCGACGGGTTCGCGATCGCCGAACTGGATTTGCAGGAGCGGGGCATGGGCGAGCTCACCGGCGCCCGGCAGTCGGGCGGGATCGCGCTCCGCTACGCCGACTTCGCCAAGGACCTCGACCTGCTCGAAACCGCGCGCGGGGTGGCCGCCGGCATCATCGCGGCCGATCCGGCGCTGGGGCGGCCGGAACACGCCGCCTACCGGGAGCGGATCGTGCAGCGGTATGAGCGGGGGTTTGAGTTGTTCAGGGTGGGATGAACGCGGAAGTGCGAACGCGGAACGCGGAACATCACTGGCAGGTCGGCCCGGGTGTTCCTCGTTCCGAGTTCCGCGTTCCGCGTTCAGAAGGTGAGCCGGAGTCCCAGCTGCAGACCGTTCTGCGCCGGCGTCACCAGCAGCCCGTGGAAGGGAATGTTCCCCGGCTTCTCCACCTTGCCGCTCAGGTCGGCGATGAACATCGCGGCGGCGCCGAGTAGCGAGAGCTGGCCGGCGATGAGACGGTGGCGGGCGCGGTGGTCGTAAAACACCGATTGGTCGTACAGCACTTCCGCTTGGAAGTTGAGGTACCGCCCGTCGTCGCCCAGGGCGCAGTTCTGGTTATCGGCCTGGCACATCCGCAGCAGCTGAGTCCAGAAGTGCTGGGCGCGGCGGTGCTCGTGCTCCCCGAGGATGGTAAAGCCGACGGCGCCGGCGGCGAAGAGCCATTTGCCGTAATGAACCATTCCCCTCCGCACCCAGCCCCCCGTCGCAGGTTGCAGGCTGCCTGCAAAACTCACTGGGAACGTGCCGTCGTGCCGTCGTGCAACCGACTGCCCTGCGAGGAGTGAGGGGACCAGCGCGAGAACCGCAAGCAACGGGCGCATCATCGGAACGCGTGAATATCGCCGCGGCCGGCGACGACGAACAGCTCCCGGTCGCGAACCAGCGGCGGCTCATCGATGGGGCCGTCAACCTGGGCTCGCCACCGCACCTGCCCGTCGGCGGTGCTCACGAGCAGCAGTTCGCCGGCGACGCTGCCCACGAGGACTCCAGCACTCACGGGCGTCGGCCCCGCCACCGCGACGACGTTGAGGTCGAACGACCTCGCGCCACCGGGGTTCGCGACCGGCACCAGCCACAGCCGCCCGTTACGGGTGAGCGCGTACAGCGTGTCCCGCGCGAGGGCGAGCGCGCCGTACACCGCGTCGCCCGCGCGGTGGTCCCAGGCGACCCGGAGATCGGGCAGGGTCACAGCGAGGACGTGGCCCTCCGTGGTGCCGAGATACACGCGGCCGGCGTCGACAACTGCCGTGCTCAGGACCGCGCCCGGCGTCGCGATCCTCGCCCGAACTTCCCCGGTCTCCCGGGACAACAGGAACAGCGTGTCGGAGGTCGTGGCCACGACCACATGGCCACCCGAGGCCACAGGTCCTGCGCGCACAGCGCCTGCGAGCTGCCGGCGCCACACCACGCGGCCGGATTCCGGGTCGAGGCGCGCGACCCACCCCTCCTCAGTGCCCGCAAACAGCGCGTCGCCGTCCAGCGCGAGCGGGGCAGCCACGCTCCCGAGCGTCATCTCCCAGATGGGCTTACCGGTCTTGAGCCGCAGCGCGTAGACCTTGCCCTCCGGCGTCAGCTCGGTCCCGACGTACAGGCGGTCCTGGTCGAGGAGCGGGCCGGCGCGCACGGACCCGCCGAGCCGCTGACGCCACAGCACGTCGCCGCTGGCGCGATCGAGCAGCACGACGTTGCGGTCGGTCGTGCCGGCGGCGAGGACGGTCTCCCCCAGCGCGGGGCTGCCCACCACTGCCCGGCCCGCATCGGTGCGCCACAATGGCCGCGGATCGGGATTCAAGGTCTCGGCGGCGGACGCGTCGTGGCGGAGGGTGCCGAGGTACGCGGGCCATCCGGCCTCCTGGCGGTCGGGCCCGAACCGCACGACGGGCACGCAGGCGATCGCGTTGACAGTGCAGAACAGCGCCACTATGATGCCGCGCCTATGCCCCCCCCCGGCGCTCATCGCATCGCAGCCCTGCCACGGCTTGTCGGGCAGACCGTCACCGTGCGCGGCTGGGTCACGACCACGCGCTCCTCCGGCAAGATCGCGTTTGTGGTGCTGCGCGACGGCACGGGCTCCCTGCAAGCGGTGCTCTCCAAGAAAGACGTCTCCGAGGCAGCGTGGGACGCGTACGGGAAACTAACCCAGGAAACCTCCGTGGCGGTCACCGGCGCCGTCCGCGCCGATCCGCGGGCACCCGGCGGGGTCGAGCTCACCGCCAGCGACCTCCGTGTCCTGGGCCCGAGTCACGAGTTCCCGATCACCCCCAAGGAGCACGGCACCGCGTTCTTGTTCGAGCACCGGCACCTGTGGCTGCGCAGCCGGCGCCAGGTCGCGATCGCGCGCGTGCGGCATGAGGCGATCCAGGCGATCCGCGATTTCTTCTACGAGCGGGGCTTCACGCTCGTAGACACGCCGATTCTCACCGGCGCCATCGGCGAGCACGCGGGCACTCTGTTCGCGACCGACTATTTCGACCTCGGGAAAGCCTACCTCGCCCAGACCGGCCAGCTGTACGTCGAAGCCGCGGCGGCGGCGCTCGGCAAAGTGTACTGCTTCGGCCCGACGTTCCGCGCCGAAAAATCGAAAACGCGCCGGCACCTCACCGAATTCTGGATGGTGGAGCCCGAGGTCGCGTGGAGCGACTCCAACGACAACATGCAGCTCCAGGAAGAGTTCGTCGCGTATATCGTCGGGCGCTGCGTCGAGCGCCGGAAGCCCGAGCTCGCGGAGCTCGAGCGCGACCTGGCGCCGCTGGCGCGCGTCGTTGCGCCGTTTCCCCGGATTTCCTACACCGAGGCGGTCGAAAAGCTCGAGGGGCTGGGCGGCGACATCGAGTGGGGACGGGACATCGGCGGCGATGCGGAGACGCTGCTCGCCAAGCAGTTCGACCGCCCCGTCTTCGTCTACAACTATCCCAGGAAGGTGAAGGCCTTCTATATGAAGGAAAACCCCGCCGACCCCCGCACAGTGCTCAACAACGACCTGCTGGCGCCGGAGGGATACGGGGAGATCATCGGCGGCAGCCAGCGCGAAGACGATTACGACAAGCTGCTGGGGCGGATCCGCGAAGAGCAGCTCCCCGAGGGGGCCTACGGTTGGTACCTCGACCTGCGCAAGTACGGCACGTTCGTGCACTCGGGGTTCGGCCTCGGCGTCGAGCGCACGGTGGCGTGGATCTGCGGCATCCCGCACATTCGTGAGGCGATCGCGTTCCCGCGCACGCTCTACAAACTGTGGCCGTAACTCGGTCGGACAGTCGGACAGTCGGACCGTCTGACTGGTGTTACCGCTTCGCCGACCTTCTCCGTCCTCCTCCGTCCTTCTCCGTCCTCTTGACCTCGTTCCACAGCTTGTCCAGCTGCGCCAGGCTCGCCCGTCCCATTTGCAGGCCGCGCTCCTGTGCCAGGCGCTTCACCCGCTCGAAGCGTCGCGTGAACTTGGCGTTGGCGTTCTCGAGCGCCTGACTCGGGTCGATGCCGAGCTTGCGGGACAGATTCACCATGGCGAACAAAAGGTCGCCCAGCTCATCGACTAACGCATCCCGCATTTCCCATCCCCCATCCCGGACTTCTCGTTCGAGTTCCGCAATCTCCTCCCTTACCTTGTCCAGCGGCCCGCGCGCATCCGGCCAGTCGAAGCCGACGCGAGCGACGTCTTCCTGGACGCGATAGGCTTGTCGCAACGGTGACCGCGCGTGGCGGGACATGGGCCCAAAGCTAGCGCGCGGTTGCAATTAGCGTCGAGCGGCGATTAGTTTCCCGCGCCTGTGAGTGCGTCCAACGTCGGGCGGCCGAGCAGCGCCTGGGTCGAAGTCAGCCTCGCCGCCGTGGTGGAAAATGCCCGGACGGTGGCGCGCGCCGCGGGCACACGGCTCCTCCCCGTGGTGAAGGCCAACGCGTACGGGGTCGGAGCCGTCGCTGTCTCCCGGGCGCTCGACGCCGTGGATCCGTGGGGCTTCGGCGTCGCCACGCTCGCCGAGGGTGTCGAGCTGCGGGACGCCGGCGTCGCGCGCCCGGTGCTGGTCTTCAGCCCGGCGAGTCCGGAGACGCTCGATCGCTACCAGCGCCACCGGCTCACGCCGGTGCTCGAGACCGCCGACGCGATTCGGGCGTGGGTGGGCCTGGGGAGTGAAAGCGGGTCCTTCCACCTGGGCATCGACACCGGGATGAGCCGCGCCGGAGTGCGCTGGGACGAGATCGAATCGCTCGCTGGCCCGCTCGACACGCCGTTGCTGGAGGGCTGCTACACGCAGTTTCACTCGGCCGACCACCGCGACCGCTCGGCCGACGAGCAGCTGGAGCGCTTCCTCGGCGCCGTCTCGCGCCTCAAGCGCCGGCCGCCGCTGTTGCATGTGGCGAACAGCGCGGCGGCGCTGCGCGATCGGCGCTTCGCGCTCGACATGGTGCGCCCCGGCGTGTACCTGTACGGCGGCGCGCCGGCCGACTGGATCCCCGGCGGCCGGCCGGTGGTGAGCATCCGCGCGCGCGTCGTGAGCGTGCGCACTGTGCGCCGCGGCGAGACCGTCAGCTACGGCGCCACCTGGGCGGCGCCGCGCGACACGACCGTCGCCACGCTCGGCATCGGGTACGCCGACGGCCTGCGGCGCGCGCTGGGGTTGGGTGGGGAAGCGTACGTGCTGCTGCGCGGCACCCGCTGCCCCGTCGTGGGACTGGTGACGATGGATTACATGATGGTCGAGACTGCCGGTACCTCCGCGCGGGTGGGCGACGTGGCGACGCTCGTCGGCGAGGCGGAGGGAGGACGGATCGCGCTCGATCAATTCGCGGCGTGGAGCGGCGAGCTGCAGCGCGAGTTCCTGACCGGGCTCGGGGCCCGGCTGCCCCGAGTCGCCGCGTGAGGCGGCGCGCGGCCATCATCGTGCTGGATGGTCTCGGCATCGGCGCGGCGCCGGACCAGCAAGCCTACGGCGACGTGGGGAGCGACACCCTCGGCAACGTCGCGCGGGCCGTGGGAGGGTTGAAGCTTCCCAACCTCGAGCGGCTGGGGCTCGGGTTGTGCCGGAGCATTCCCGGGCTTTCGCCCGGCGTCAGCCCGGCAGCGGCGTACGGCGTGGCGCTCCCCGCATCCCACGGGAAGGACAGCACGACCGGCCACTGGGAGATCTGCGGCGTGCTGCTCGAGCGGGCGTTCCGGACGTACCCCCACGGCTTCCCGCGCGAGCTGCTGGACGAGTTCGCGCGCCGCACGGGGCGGGGCTGGCTGGGGAATACGGCCGCTTCGGGGACGGCGATCATCGCCGAGCTGGGGGAGCAGCACCAGAAGACCGGCAAGTGGATCGTCTACACGTCCGCGGATTCCGTCTTCCAAGTGGCGGCGCACGAAGCGGTGGTGCCGCTCGAGGAGCTGTACCGGGCCTGCGCGATCGCCCGCAAGCTCCTGGTGGGGGAGCAGGCCGTGAGCCGGGTGATCGCGCGGCCGTTCGTGGGGCGGCCCGGGGCGTACACGCGCACCGCGCACCGCCGCGACTTCTCTCTCGAGCCGGTGGGGAAGACGCTGCTCGATTTCCTGGCGGAACGGGGCATCCCCCGCGTCGGCATCGGCAAGGTGGACGACCTGTTCGCGGGTCGCAACATCACGAGCGAGCACACGCCCACGAACGCCGACGCCTACCGGCGCATCGAAGCGGCGCTGGACGCGCTCGCCGAGGGGTTCATCTTCGTGAACGTGATCGAATTCGATCAGAGCTGGGGGCACCGCAACGACGTCCCGGGGTTTCATAAGGGACTGCTCGAGCTGGACGCGTGGATCCCGCGGCTCGAGACCCGCGTGCGGGAGGACGACCTGATCATCCTGACGGCCGATCACGGCAACGATCCGACGACGCCGTCCACCGACCATTCGCGGGAGGCCGTGCCGGTGCTGGCCCTGGGCGGCCGGGTGCGTCCCCGCGCGCTCGGGGAGCGTCGCAGCTTCGCCGATCTCGGCGCCACGGTGGCCGAGTACTTCGGCGTCGGACCGCTCGCGGCGGGGTCGTCGTTCCTCGCAGAGGTCGCGGCGTGAGCGCCGAGCTGGTGCGGCGGGCACGCGAGGTGATGCGCAACGCCCATGCCCCTTACAGCCGCTTCCACGTCGGGGCGGCGCTGGAGGCGGCCGACGGCCGGGTTTTCGTCGGAACAAACGTGGAGAGCGCGTCCTACGGGTTGACGATCTGCGCGGAGCGGATGGCACTGGGGGCGGCGGTGGCGGCGGGGGCCAAGCAGTTCACGCGCATCGCCGTGACGACCGCGGTGGATCCGCCTGCGGCCCCGTGCGGCGCGTGCCGCCAGCTGCTCGCGGAGTTCGGGTTGGATCTGGAAGTCATCTCGGCGGGTCCCAAGAGCGAGCGCCGCTGGACGCTGGGGGAGCTGCTCCCGGCCGCCTTCACCCGGGAGTCTCTCGACACGTGACGCCTCTCCTGCGCCGACTGGCCGTCCTCGGCGTCGTGGCTGCCGCAGCGGTGCTCGCCTGCACCGAAGACCTCACCGCCCCCGGCCGCTGCGACCAGTACTGTCCGCCCGAAAAGATCGTGGTGTACGACACGATCCTGGACTCGGCCATCACGCGCGATTCCGCCTACGGCCGGCCGATCGGCTACGTCAGCGTGCCGGAGGCCCCGGTGATGTTGGTCGAGAGCCTGCCGGGACGGATCAGTCGCGCGATCTTCCGTTTCAATCGGGCGCCGTTTCTGAGAAGGGCGACCAGCAGCACGGACACGACGACGGGCCCGCTGCTCCAGCCGGATTCGGTCTTCGTGGCGATGCGGATCGTGCGGCGCGAGGCGAAGGCGAGCAATCTCACGGTCCACCTCTATCGCCTGCCGCTGTCGATCGATTCGACGACCACGTTCAGCGATCCCGCCGTGAGTGACAGCTTCGCCGGACCGCCGCTGCGGTCGGTGAACCTCGACACCCTGCTCGCCCAGGCCACCCGCTACGACAGCGTGATCGCACACGACACCATCCACCTCGATACCCTCACGGGCGATCGCCTCACTCGGGATTCGCTCAACGGGGAGGTGCAGTACCTGCTGATCTTCAAGCTCGACTCGCTGGCGGTGCCGTTCGACACCACGGACTCCGGGCGCGTCGCCCTCGGCGTCCGGGTCACCGCTGACTCGTTCGCCAGCCTCGCCCTGAGCGCGAGCGAGCAGATCAACGGGCAGGCCCCGGCCCTCCATTGGTTCAACCGCTTCGATTCGCTCGGCACCATCGTCGGCTATCGGCAGCCGCCGGTCAGCCCGGCCGGCGGCGGCGGCTTCGACGGTTTCGTGTTCACTCCCGACCCGGCTCCGCTGGATACGAATCTGTTGGTGGGCGGCCTCCCGGCCGCGCGCAGCCTGTTGCGGGTGAACCTGCCACGCGCGATCCGCGACTCGACGCAGATCGTCCGGGCCACGCTGATCCTCGTCGCCTCGGACTCGGTCCGGGGAGTGCCATCGGATTCCTTCGTGCTGTTCGTGCACCCGGCGGCCGTGGACCTGGGGGCCAAGAGCTCGATCCTGCGCGATCCGTTCCTCGCGCCGGACAGCGCCGTCATCCACGTGGGGTTCACGGATACCGTGCGGATCGAGATCACCAACATCCTGCGACGTTGGCAGGCGGATACGAGCCTGCCGCGCAGCCTGGTCCTGCACCAGGGCCCCGACTTCCCCTTTGAGGGAGTAACCTTGGCGGAAGTCCGGTTCTTCTCCTCGCGGGCGGCGCTGCGGCGGCCGACGCTGCGGCTGACCTATGTTCCCCGCCTGACGTTCGCGCCATGATCCACGACCGCTGCCGGACAACGCTCGCCGCCGCGCTGTTGCTCGGTCTCGCGGCGACGCCGCTCGCGGCCCAGGATTCGCAGTTCGGCATTTCCGGTCTCGGGACGCCGGGCCGGTTCGAGAGCGTGCGCGCCCGCGCCACGGGGGGGGCGTTCGCGGCGTTCGACCCCCTGTCGTCGCTCGTGGACGCCACCCTGGGCTGGGCCGATCACCTGACGATTACCTCGGGCGGCGCGACGAGCTACCGCGCGATCGAGTTCCCCGACAAGAGCACCTGGGTGCGCGCCACGCGGTTTCCGGTCCTGGGGGTGTCGGGGCCGGTGGGACACGGGATCATCGTGGGCGGCGGCTTCGGCACGTACCTCGACAAGTCCTTCAACATCTCGACGCGCGACACGGTGACGATCCGCGGGGTGCCCGAACCGGTGACCGACCGCTACGTCAGCGACGGCGCGGTGTCGGACCTCCGACTGGCAGCCGCCGCGCGCATCACGAGTCGGGTGTTCGCCGGCGTCGGGGTGCACTTGCTCACCGGCTCGGTGCGCGTGCGCGCGGGGCGCGACTTCCAGGACAGCAGCTACGTGGACACCTTCGAAGCGAGCGAGCTCACCTATGACGGCTTCGGCGCCTCGGCGAGCGTCGTGGCCTTGCCGGCGTCGTCCCTGCGCCTCGCAGCGTTCGTGCGCAGCGACTCGCGCCTGCGCGCGCGCGAAAACTCCACGGAGCTGGCGCGCAACGACCTGCCCATCACCCTCGGCGCCGGTCTGCAGTGGCAGCCGGCTGCTGCCACGACCTTCGCGGCGAGCATCGTCTCCCAGTCGTGGGGGAACGCCGGGACCAACGCCTACAACACCGTGAACTGGTCCGCCGGCGCCGAGCTCGGACGGGGCGCACCCCTGCGGCTCGGCGTGCGCGGCGGGCATCTCCCCTTCGGGCCCGGCGGCCGCGCCCCTAGCGAATTCGGCGTGGCCGGCGGCACGGGATTCCGCTTCAGCGAAGGCCGCGGGGTGATCGACCTCTCCCTCGAGCACCTATCGCGCACCGGCGTCGGCCTGCGCGAGCGCGTGTGGACCCTCCTCGTCGGCGTCACGGTGCGGCCGTGAACGTCTTCTTTCATACGTTCGGCTGCCGGGCAAATCAGTACGACACCGAGCAGGTACGGCTGGCGTTCGCCGAAACAGGCGCGACGGTAGTGGACGACCCCGCGGCGGCCGACGTCGCGGTCGTGAACTCCTGCACCGTGACGGGGGAGAGCGAGGCGAAGCTGCGCCGCTTCGTGGGGCGCATCGCCCGAGGCCGCGAGGGCCTCGAGACGGTGGTGATCGGCTGCGCCGCCGCACTCGACGACGGCCGCATCGCGTCGCTTCCCTCGGTGCGCGCGGTGGTCGGCGGCGCCGATCCTGAGGTGGTGCTCCGCGCCGCGGGCGTCACCCCACGCCCGCACGCAGGCGTCGCCACGCGACGCGTGGGTGCAGGGGAGAGGCAGCGCGGCCTGCTCAAGATCCAGGACGGCTGCGACGAGCACTGCACGTTCTGCGCGACGACGCTGGCGCGGGGCTCGAACCGGTCGCGCCCGGTCGCTGAGCTCGTTGCCGAGGCCCGGGCGCTCTCGCGGCATCACGCGGAGATCGTACTGACCGGGGTCCACATCGGGACATACGGCAGGGAAGCGGGATGGGGGATGCGGGATGCGGCGTCGCTCGGGGAGCTGCTGGGGCATCTGGTGAGCGCCGTGCCTGAGGTGCGGTTCCGGCTCTCCTCGATCGAAGCGACTGAGGTAGACGACCGCATCGCCCGTTTCCTGATCGAAGCGCCCCGCAACCTCGCCGCGCACCTGCACGCGCCGCTGCAGTCAGGCTCGGACCGGGTGCTCAAGCGCATGGGCCGCCACTGGTATACGGCGCGGAGCTACCGCGCGCGCCTCGAGTGGCTCGCCGAGCGGCTGCCGGTGTTCGGCCTCGGCGCCGACATCATCGCGGGCTTCCCGGGCGAGACCGACGCCGACCACCGCGCCACGGTCGCCCTCGTCCAAGCCCTCCCGTTCACGTACCTCCACGTCTTTCCGTTCAGCGTGCGCCCCGATGCGCCCGCCGCGAAACTCGCTGGCCGGCTGCCGCCGCCAGTGATCAAGGCCCGGGCCGCTGAGCTGCGCGCACTCGGAGATCAAAAGGCCAAAGCGTATCGGGAAAGGCGTATGGGACAACTCGCCGACGGCGTGGTGAGCGGGCGGCTTGCGGGCCGGCTCGACGTCGTGACGCAGGACTACCTCTCCGTCTATCTTTCGACCGACGGCTGGGACGGCCGCCCCCGCTTCGAGGTCAGGATCACCTGATGCCGA
>Ga0066682_10000217_pt1 | contig 15530 bp, 8 predicted proteins | sample GraSoiAngelo_131_FD_65628 | JGI IMG/M metagenome (GOLD analysis project Ga0066682, IMG submission 65628) | Grasslands soil microbial communities from the Angelo Coastal Reserve, California, USA - 14_0929_02_30cm | ecosystem: Environmental > Terrestrial > Soil > Grasslands | place: USA... | reverse complement strand
ATTTTGCGGTGTTAGTGCACCCTAGGCCGCAGCTTCCTGTCAGGTATCCTCCCCAGTGTCCGACGAACGTTTCAGTCCCGTTTCCACTCTGCATGCTCCCCTGGAAAACGTACCCGTCAGCATGGACCTTGATTTTGCTAATATCACTGTTATCAACCTCTATAGCGAGTTCGACGAAGTAGGAGGTTCCGCTGACCGCCCCAGTCGCGCTCATTGTCTGAGTTCCCGCGAACGAAGAGACGAACTTTATCGCATCATTGTCCAGTTCTATTGTGGCAAATCTGGCGCTGGTATCAGTGGCCGGCGCCGCTAGTCCATTTAACCATCCCATATGGAAACGGTAGACAGTGTTGGGCGTGACATAGCCCATCATGAGAGCGACATTTGACGAGGGCAGGGAAGTATTGTTGAGCACTTCAGCGTGATAGTTCGTGCCCGCTAAGGTGTTCAGTAGGGTGACCGGAGGCTCGCAGGGTTCGCACTGAAATCCTCCAGACCCCGAGAAGTCAATAGAGAAGCCGTTAGCGTCAGCCGAGCCAGCGAACCGTGTGTCTCCTGTCCAGCCGTAAAGGGCAGAGACCCCCTTAATATCGTCGGCCACCGGAAAATCGACCCCGCACTGCTCACTAAGGTAGATACTTTTTTCCTCGAGGGAGCATTGGACCTGAACCTGAGCTGCAAGGCCCAAAACATGGCCGAGCTCATGGGCCAGAACGTGTATGTCCACGTTCAGCGTAGTAGTACTGGGGTGAGGGTTGTTGAGATAATCGGCAACAGCCGCAGTGTTGATCTGTATGTAGAGAGGAGTGGATATTATTCCGCCGGGGCAGGAAAAGGTTTTGCTAGGGCTATTCCAGGTTCTGGCCAGAGTGCCAAGATCGAGCGGGTTTGAGGTTTGCAAAACCAGAACTGTCGCAGCGTTCTGGTTTGAAGTACTCGATATGTGTATGAAAGCAGGAACATCATTCCAAACCTCTGCGGCGAGGGACAGAGCATACGGATCGGCCGTATAGTTGACGTTGTAATAGGTTATCTGCATAGGATTGCTCAGTTTGCAGGGAGTTCCGGTAGTATCATCCCTGAACGGTACAAATGCTTGAGCGCCCGATATTCCGAAGGATAGAATCACCGATACTGTCGAGATTAGGCACATTCCGAGAGCTAGCCTCAGGCGGCTTGAACCTCGGATATAAACTGGTTTTCGGGGACGGCGTTCACAGTAATCTCAAGCCAATCGTACTGCGGGTCGACGGTCTTCATATCATAAACCAGGCCGTTCTGAACAGCGAAGATTCCCGCGGCACCACTTGTAGCAGGATACGTTAGGTCAAGCGGCGTCGGAGGTCGGACGCATTGGTTGTTTGAGCAAAACTCGGCAAAGAGTTGGGAGGCGGGTGCGTCGAGGAAGAAAACGTATGTTGCTCCAATTTGGAGCTGAGGGGAATCGGGCGCGCAAGTTACTACGTACAGAGTCTGGGGACCTGCGCCCTTGAGATACTGGATTATGGTAGCCTGATAGTCGTAGGCGTCACAGATCCCGGGGTAATATGTTGCATTCAGCTTTACAACTTCTGCCACCACGACCAAGCTGGAGTTTCCCTTCAGCGAATGAATTGTCGCAGGAACTGGGCCGATAAGCAGACCGTTTCCTTTTCCTCCACCACCAGCATAGGGCGCAGGAGATCGGGCAGTGTATGTAAGTACGATTGGAATCGCAGCTACGATTGTTACTATGAAGACTAGAGCCAGCCATTGGAATCGGTTCCTCTTTCCTTTGACCTGCCGGATGGGCGTTGGGTGCTTGGCACCGAGAACCAAGATTTACACGCTGAAAATGTGTTCTTCAGAGACCTTTTAGGTTTTTCGGTCGAACCCAATGCTTGGAACTTAATTAAATCAACAGCTCCTGTCTTTGACTGATAATGTCAGCCTTTCATTAGGTAGGTTCCGAATGCGAGAAGCCACAGCAGAATCGGGTAGGCTATCATCCTCTCAAGTCCTCCTTCTCCGAGGGTTGACACGACTGGATTCTGGAAACCGAGTGCAAAGGGTAGGAGGGCCAAGGGGATCAGTCCCAGGGCCAGGGACAGGTAGGTGAAGGGAGGCTTAACGAGTCTGTACGCCAAGACTGCAGACAATGATCCACAGATGTAAACAAGAAGGAAGGCGTCACCGTTGATGACGGGCGAGGTCGATATTTCGGGAAACAGACTGATAGTTGCAAAGCCGGCGCCTGAAAGCAACAGACACCCACTAAACAGTCGAGCCCGGAAGGTCCGATAGATGAAATATGACGAGAAAATGAGAAGCACTGCGAACAAGACTGATGAAGTGTTGAAGATCGTTGCGGACGGCTGGTAAATAAGACACGTTGCTGCTGTAAATGGATCGTAGCAAGTCGCTTGAAGATCGCTTATCCAACCCTGGAACACATTGGAGTAGCGGTAGTACGAAATCTCTGCGAGAGTCAGTCCGAAGACAAACTGGGTCGAGCCAAGAAAGATCAGCAACCCTGCTACCCTGTCCAGTGGGTACCTCATATCGGACGGATCGGAGGACTGTGATTCATAAGAACTATTGCGACCTCCCCCCGGCGGCTTTGGAAACCAGCCCCGCCAAACCTACCACGTGAATCCTGCAAGCTGATTGAGCCCTAGCCTTCAATTCGTGGCTTGACACGTCAAGCTCATTAGAGAGTTGAATAGTATTTCAACAGTGATGAAGAGACAAAATCTGCTTCTCGGTATCATTATCATCTTTGGCTTTGCTTTCTTCTTTCTCGCTCCTGTGATCAAAGTGACCAGCGGCTCTGCGGAATGCGGGGGGACGGGCTGGGTGTCCCTTAGCTATTATTTGTGGCATGTAGGCTATTTCGTCTACAATGGGTCCCTATGCTACTATGATCCGCGCTGAGGATGTGGCGGAATTGTGAAAATTGTTGAAGAACCATATTCCCGGAGCGAGAGCAGGTTGAGACAGTGAGGCCCCGGACGGTATAGCTGACTCTTGCAACATGAGACAGTTGCTCCCTGTCCCAGTGACGGTCACGGCTAGCTGCTAGCGGGACCCTACAGGACAGGGCAGATGTCGCCGAGGCCGTCGTAGAACTCATTGTTCCGCTATTCGGGGTCAACGTGCACATCAGTCCATGCTACGAAGGAGTAGCTACGAGGTTGACCGTGCCTGTGTACCCGAGGCCTGTGACTGTTATAATCGAGCCAGACGATGTCACTGCTGGCCGGATCCTGCTCATAGGTCCGTTCGACAAGCCGTTACAGGTGTTGCATGTACCTGTTGTATCCATATAGTACATCTACTACCTTCAATAAGACATCATGGCTCTGCGTAGATGGCGGGCTTGTGGTAGAGGGGTACTAGGGCTCTTACCTCCATTCGCGGCCCAGTGGGAGTGAGAGACCTTAGAGGATTGCAACTATCGCATTATGCCCAAGAATTTGCCGGGTCACGCGCCCCCAACGCCAGCCGAACCCATGTAGAACCAGCGATTCCAAACGATCCATGAAACCCTCTCTTGTCTGTCCATGCGTGGCTATCTTGTGTCTCGCCAATGCTTCCCAAGAATCGAAGGGGGCGCCACACGTGTAGCATCGATAACGCGTCACTACTTCCGCTTCCTGAACAGCTTAGCACCGTCCATTTCTGTTACGTAATCGAAGCCAGTCTCTATCAGTTGGCTCGCCTCAGCAAGTGTCTGAGCTACTTTGCAAACATAGTCCGATTCAGTTCCCCAATCAATTAATTGAGTATAGCGCAGAGTATTCTGAATCGACCTATGTCCGAGCAAGTGCATGACGTGCAGAATGTCTTTGGTCTTGTGATATTCATAGGTGGCTTTCCAGTGTTGGAAGGTGTGCATTGTGATTTGGTTCAATCTCGGGCTACTAAGTTTCTCCGCCATGTGTCTCCTTTGCTTCTCATAGTTCCTACGGAATTTCTCAAGATTTCCGTTTCCAAAGACTCGTGAATCTTTCTTTGGTAGACCGCTTATCATTGAACAGAGCTTCGCGCTAAGTTTGAACTGTCTGGGACGGCTTCTCTTTTGGGGTGTGAACGTCACTACCCTAGTCTCAATGTCTACTTCGGTCCATTTTAGTGCCATGCCTCACCAATTCGAGCGCCCGTTCTTTGAGTAGTTGGGGAACCGTTGCGGTCTTTGGACCAGTGCCGCTTATCAGCGAATCAAGCTCGGCTTCGAGTGGAATGAACGGGATTTTTTCTGTTCTTACATATCTTGGTCTGCTGAATACTATGCCTCTTGACTTAGCGAGTAGTCCGTAGGCGTCACACGCTAATTCCTTGGTTCCATCGCACCATTCTATCCGAGCGAGTGCTTGCTTTACCGATTCTGGGTCCGCAAGGTCGGCATGTTTCGCGAGAGTGCTGAGTATTCGGACACGCCTCTCAATCGTGCTCTCCTTGTAGCCTTCTTTCTTTAACCAGAATCCATGCTCTATCGCCCAGCTTACTGAAGCGGGGGATTTACTAATGGTGCGGGGGGTGGGATTTGAACCCACGAAGCACTCGGCTGAGCAATCCCTGGAGCCTTCTTGATTCAAATTACCTTTTTTCCTATGACATGTTGTTCACCTAGAAATATTGGTCTTGCCAACATCCTATGGCAAACGTTCTTGACTGGTCATTTCTTACAGTCTTGCTACTTAGCTTGAAGGTTGAGAGATCGTATGTTTCAAGCCCCGCTATAGTCGCAAACACGGTTTCGGTTTTCGTTTCGACGGTTCATCATTGGGACTCGGTTCCAGTATGTGTGCAAGATATGCTGTGATAGGCACTGTTTCTTCGGATTCGTAGTACTCCGCTATCTTGCGAATGCATCGCGTGGGGTGGGCTGCTATCGAATTACGTTCCTACTATTCAACACGTTCTTTGTGACTCTTTTCGTGCTCATTCTCGGTTTCTAAGAAAACCGCATTAGCGAAACCTCGCTCTGGTAATGTATGGGGTTGTTAAGAGGAGAAGTTTCGGAGAAGGTCTACCCAAGATACCGCAATCCTCGATTTCGCGAGTTCCATGCTAGCAATATTAACGAAGAAGACTAGTCTGCTCGTAATCTTGCACTCTGGACAGGGAATTCAACCACCGTCTCGGACATCCGGTCTATCTCTGGAATACTAGCTCAATGGAAAAAGTAGATCTTTACGTCCAGCTCTATCCAATGGTAGACGCATTCTGGGTTGACTGATGTGAGTGTTTTCTTAATAGCTTAACAGTTTTATCACAATACCTTTTGTACGCAAAAAGGTTGGTTCCTCTTTTATCAAATCCTCTCGAGGAAAATTGTCTATGACTCGACGATCCCGCGAGGAAATACTTGTCCAGATTCTGAAGTCCTGTGCCTCAGATAGCTTAGGCATTACCAGGCTAATGTCCTACCAGAATCTGTCCTACAGCTTGCTCAGAGCATATCTTGTAGGTTTGCTATCGAAGGACTTGGTCAAGCTGGACAGGACCGACGAGAGGACTCTGGTCAGCACAACGGATCGCGGCCTAGCTGTTCTCAAGTGCTATCGAAACGGAGTAGCACTCCTCAATGGCCATGCAGCAGTCTGTCCACTGCTACAAGCATCTGGCAAAGCGTAGAAAGTTACCTGAGTTGGCTAGCCGTGCCTCCGGCTTAGAGTCGATAGAACATTATGATAGAACATTGTTTAACAAGTGTTAAATGAAAAACGGCCACGATTACACGTTCGCTTCCTTTGACACTTTCTCCTCTATTGAAACGTTTTATTAGACTATTCATTTTTCTTGTTTTAATCCTAGTTGCGTTCTTTCCGGCGATACCCGCAACCGTTGTGAACCAATCTTCGAACTCCTCCCAATCTCTCAGAGACCAAATCTTGACAAAGGAGTCTCAACTTGACAGAGTAAAAGCTCAAGCCCTGGCGACTAGTTCAAAGGGATTCCAGTCCCTGACTCAAGGATTAGGGTTCAGTTTCAACTCCATCTTCAACACTTGGTCATACTCGTACGCTTCTGACGGAACCCTCCTCCTGAACTGGAATGACGTAGATGTAGTCTACTCGCTCCCCAACGCGAACGGTACTGCCACGAATATCGTTGTTTCCGAAGACCCTACGCTTAGGATTGTGTTGAACGTAACCATCCAGCGCAACATGCCGCGACTGACTTCAGCCGCCACAACGGCGACGACAAACGCCACCAACACCCCCCAATCGCTTAGTGCACTTCCTCAGCTCATTTCGACGACGCAACCCGTCACAGGCGCGATTCCTCAACCAACAACTACCATTTGCGCGTCGGCAACTTCCAGCTGCGCCTCGCTCAAATCTTCGGTTGCGACTCCAGCCCTCATAGTCCAATCTTCTCCGACCACTCCAGACTTCAGCATGTCTGCGACTGTAACTCAGATGAGCTTCGCCGCCGGCGGATCAAGCACGTCCACAATCACCCTCGGCAGTCTGAACGGATTTATCGGAAGCACAGCCCTCGTCGCAACGATCAATCCGAACACCGGCAACGTACCAGCTACTCCCCTCAATGTGTCGAGCATCACCTTACTATCAGGCGCATCGGGAAAGGCGCTCCTTCAAGTTCTCACGACCAGCGCAACCATTGCCCAAGGCTACACTATCACCGTCACAGCAACAAGCGGCACACTTGTACATACCATCTCGATCAGTCTAACACTCAACCCTGACATCCAAATCTCAGCAAGCGCACCATCACCACTAAGCTTCGTCGCCTCCGGATCCTCAACATCAACGATCAGCCTCACAAGCCTAGGCCTAACTGGTACTGTATCCCTAACTGGCTCAGTCTCACCGTCCCCCGCCAACGCTCCCACCCTATCGTTCAACCCAAGCAGTTTTTCGGTGCAACCCGGATTCCAATACTCCTCAACGCTCACCATTTCGACATCGGCGTCGACGCCCTCAAACTCGTACACCGTCACAATCACCGCCTCCGCCGGCGGTCTCAGTCGCACGACAACTGTCGGAGTCAGCGTTCTTGCGGACTTCCAAATCTCCAACGGCGGCGCACTCTATCTTGGAAATGGTAACTCCGGTAGTTCCAGTATCAACCTCTACAGCCTGGGTCTGACCGGCAGCGTCTCATTATCGGCAAATTCACCCAGCGGTATCACAACCTCATTCGGAACTAACCCCGTTTCACTGAATCCAGGTTCCTCAGGCTCCTCATCAGCCACCGTATCTGTACCCTCATCGGTCGGCAGCGGCAGTTACGCCATCACGATTACCGGAACCAGCGGATCGATATCCCACACCACAACACTTTCTGTGAATGTTTGCGACCGGCTCTCGGCCAACTCGGGGAGCAGTGCAGGCTATATTTTCAGTTTGAATTGTTCATATGACGGTCTCAACCTTGACGCGAAGGCCTCATGGAACGTCCCGTCCGTCAGTGAGCCGTCGGGCTACTATTGTTACAATCAGAACTGCGACATATCCATCTCAGCCGCTCTTACGGATGGAACCGGAAGCAACGGCGTATTTGCCGGCTCACTCTCCGTTCAATCATGTGGTCTTGCCGGCTGCTCGTCTCCTGCCTACCACGGCTTCTACAACTACCTGCCTAGCAACCTTGTCCAGTGCAGCATGTCCGTGGGTTCAGGAGACACGCTTAGCGGCGAAGTCTACAACAATTACTTCAATCCGTCAACACCTTCGACCCAGTACTTCGCATGGATAAACGATAGCACGAAAGGCACGTCCTGCAGTGCCTCGGGAAACTCCAATTTCAGACCCACCATTGCTCAGTTCATCGCAGACAGAGTGGGGACGAAACTCCCCAAGTTCAGCCAAGTCACAGTCTCCTCCTGCGTGATGGCATTTGCGTTATCGACCCAGTGTCAAACCGTGTACAACTCTGGCTATTCCAAAGTCTTCACAATGGTAAACGGGGGATACACAGAGGCAACGGTTGGTGCGGTTAGTTCCAACTCCTTCACCATCACTTGGAACACTAGTCAGGGGCTGTGAAAATGAACCGCAAACCTTTCCTGGCGATTATTGCAATTCTGCTGATGACCCTAAGCGTATACTTCTCAGCAGGAGCCCAAGCCCAAACTGCCTCACAAGAAAGCCTGACCATCTATCACATGGGCCCAGACGGTACGATCCTCTTAGCAGAGACCAATGCATTCGGGGATGGGGAGATAATCTGGCTCGGCGTGCCAAAAGGAGCTTCTTCCCCCTACTGGCTTGCAGTAAAAGATCAGGACGGGAACATAGTAGCAGAGACCCGAGGCGGAACACTTCCCTCAAACAACCTAATTCCACTCAGTCTGGTACCGGGGTCTTTCGCACCAAACCAGCGCTACCAAGTTACGCTGGGCGTTTCACAGAACACTCTACCAGGAATGGCCTATATTCAGAACTATGCAGCAACATTGGTGATCGTTCCAGGTTTCGCCCGACTCTGGTCCGAGAACTTTTCTCGAAGCAACAACCAGGTGACCGCCTCAGTGAAACTATCAGACGAACACGGCAATTCAAGAACAGGGGTTCGCCTAGGACTGTTTCTAACCCAGGGAGCCATCTCTCTACCCATAACGAATGAGAAGACAGACTCTCAAGGTAGAGCCACCTTCACTTCTGGAGAAGCCCTTGCCGCGGGAAAATACCAATATGAGGCCAGAGTGCTCGACAACGGAGTTTTCGCAAACCCGCTTCAACTCCCGCAATTCACAGTAGGAACACGGCCCACTATTCTCTTCACTTGGTCCTCGGGCGGAAATATTGCAGCGGCACTCCTAGACTCGAGCAGTTTATCCCCAGTCCCGGGACGTCTTCTCGTCCTGCAACACGAACTCAACGACGGGAATTACACGATTGACTCCACTGCATACACTGACGATCAAGGTCGAACGACGTTCCCGACATGGGCCAATCCTTGGCGAGTCTCATTTAACGGAGACTCGTTCTATTCGGCTTCATCCGCTCAAACCTTCTCGGGGCCGCCTCGGGTTCAGCCGACCGTGACAGAGACTGGTACATCTAGATCCGCGTTCTCGGGTACGACCTTCGCGAACGGTCACATTACGGTAAGAGCGAGTTCCGCTGGAATAACAATCTATGATTCTCAAGGTGTCACCATTCTCGGTCACATGAGCTGGGAAGTCCAAGCCTTGGAACAGGACAATTGGCATTCCATGGCATGGGACGGTCCACTGTCGATGAGTGTCAATGATGTAGACGGCCAGCATCGAGTATCACTCCAGGGAACGGTGGGCAATGGTTCACTTGCTGTCTCCATGTTTCTTCTTGGAAAACCGCAGGACGCACCGTACACACCTCTCCGCATGCCAGTACAGTTAACGGAGCTTCGCGGCTCGCATTCTTATCGTCTCATCTGGCATCTCGATACTAGTTCACCTGATTCGGTACAATTCGAGCAGCGAATCGGAGGCCAAAGAATGAAGATTGCAGGGCCCGTGACGGCCGGGTCAGCTCTTGACCAGTCGCCTTCCGGCGAAAACTCGCTAGTCGCGTTCGGACTGGATGGGAAGACGATTCTCATTGGACTGAACTGGGACAGCGCGCTGAGTTACTACGAAGGAGCCCATGTATTCTCCACATCATCAGGGACGAGCACGAGCGTGCAGTTCGGAACATTCGCACTAGCAAGCGGTCAGACTGTCATAGTACCGGCATGTCCATGCCCGGACGGCGGCGGTGGCGGGGGCGGTACGGTAAACACCACGACCACACTGTATCTTCCAAGTTCATTCTACGCGACAATAACTACCATCCTGAAGGCCCAAGCCAAGGACCAATACGGTAACCCAGTCTACACCGGCACCGTGAACTTCTACAAAGACGGCACTCTCATCGGAGGCGCTTACACCAACAGCACCGGCTTCGCATCGCTCGCCTGGACCCCGAACACAACGGGTTCCCACGTAATCAACGCGACCTTCATCTACAACGGATACGACTTGACGAGCTCTGCAAAGCAGAGTATCACTGTAAACCAGACTCCGACGACGACGATGATTCTTAAGCCGCAGACAATAGCTTACTCTTGGGACTTATACAACTACTACAACGGATATGGGCGACCGATAGTAGTACCTGTAGAAATACTAGCCCTTGCGTTATCCAATAACAGCGGCCCCGGAAGCACTTACATCCCAACATACAACGGCAACTCTACAAGCCCGCCCCACATTTACGGGTACGGCTGGGCCGGGCTGAACCAAAGCGCCGTTGTCACCATCAATTTCAACGGCACTTCCCCCCAGTCCCAAGCGATGAATTGGACCCGTAACTTCTACATGCCCCCATGTCCAACACCCCCCTCTTGTTCGACAACGCCCCGAACCGGGCACATGTACTTCACAGCCTCTCTCGCTCCTCCAAGCACCCTCTACACATCCTCATCCACATCTCTCAGCATACCATACCAGATCTTGAACACCGCCACAACAGCGACAAACCAGCTCAGCCAAACCGCAACATCCCCTGCCCATGTGTACGTCAATGTCAACGCCACATACCCCTACATCAACGTCCAAATGCAAAATGTTCCTATAGCTCTCGAAGCCTACACGGCCTATCTAGCCTACTCTCTGGGAGGACCAACGTCGTCATCGGTTCAATGTCCCAAGAGTGGCTGCTTCAACTACTATTCTATTCCCGTTCTGAGTTCTAGCGCAGGGTCAGACTTTGCATACGCGTGTGCGTCGAGCGGATGCAGTACACCGGCAGCCAATGTTCAGCTGAATCTCTACAATAGCAAGGGACAACTCTGTATCTCCACCACTACAGACAACAGGGGCATCGCACATCTCAATCTCCAAGGCCCCAGCAACTGCAACTATCCGTACTACTACCTGGGGACCACATCGACCCAAGTCGTACTCTCCGAGTTGTTCGCGACAGAAGCGATCAGCAGCCCCAATCCCTTCTACACGAACTTTCAAGGATACAACTATGCCATCTACGCCCCGTATCGAACCGGCCGGTACCTGCTGCACATGCACGTATGGTACCAAAGCTCCTCCTTCACCGTGCTTTACCCCTCGACGAGTTATCCTGACGTTCAACAGGCAATTCTCTCCTGCTGTGACGTCTTTCTGACAGTAGAGAAGCATCCAGTCCAGGTGAACGTTGGAATAACTCCAGGAATAGCAACCGTCGTTGACAATGTGAACGCGACAATCGTTCTGACAGACCAGGCCCAAGGAAAAGGCATGCCAAAAGCATCTGTCAGCTACTTCTTGAAGAGAACAGATCCCAATCCTACAACACTAGCTTCGGGAACGCTCGGAACAGGTGGCAATGGCAACGTTACCCTATCTCTCGGGAAGCTCTCCAATGGAAACTATACCTTGACCGTCAGCTGGGCTGGAAACTCAACCTCAATCGCCGCTAGCTACCAAGCCAACTTCACGATCTGGAGGGCTAGAACCATCATTATCATCTCGCCCGGATGGATCCACGCGACGGCTGGAAACACATACCTGTTTACGACGACACTCATCGACAATGCTACAAAGACCGTTATTGCAGTGTCAGGATTGACTGAGCAAGTCTACGTCAACGGAGCATTGTATAGCAATACTCAGCTCTGCACAACTAGCGCATGCTCCGTAGTGAACTACTATCTCACAAACCCAGGCGGAAACGTGACTTTCCCTTGGCAGCCAAGCGGTGCAGGACAGTATTTCATTAATGCTACTTTCCCCCGGCAAAACTATTACCCGTCAACCTCGTTCCAAATCGAAGCCTCGGTAACGCTACGGCCCGTGCTGCTAGTAGCGATCAACTCGCCCTTCCAGCCCCACACTGGAGATACAGTGACGTGGACAATTCAAGCCTACGACATGCTCGACAATGCTTCTATTGTCGGCTTGCCGATCACACCCAACATCAACGGGAGCAGCTATGCCGCTGTGACCACTGACTCCACAGGCCACGCTACTTTTACAAACAAGTTCACCGTGCCTGGATTCTATGATGTCATCTTCAGTTCTGCCCAGAATGCTCTGAATGTCTACAATTCTGCGACGACCCAGAACTCGCTGAAGGTTTTCACCCTTACGACTTTGACGATATCCGGAGGTACTGTGTATCTGGGACAACAGAACAGTCTCTCAGTCTCCCTAAAGGACAATAGCGGAAATCCGCTGGGCGGCAGGACGGTTCAGATTAAGGTGAACGGAGTATCGTACACGACGGTCACCACAGGCAGTAATGGCCAAGCATCATTCAATTGGCAACCTATCAGCCTCGGCAACTATACGGTTGCTGCGTCGTATTCTCCGACTGGGCCGTCGGATGCGGGGTTCGAGCCATCCTCCGCTAGCGTCATAGTCAATGTAAAACCTCTGACAGTAGTCAACACGCAGAGCACAGGTTCTGGCACACAGTCTCTCACCTTGAACGTGGCTCAAGGCTCCGCGGCCACCGGCGGTGCCCTCTCATACTCATTCCAATTCTCGCCGAGTTCCGCAACGGTCACGTTGCAATTCAACGGAAGACAGAGCCAGGCCTCTGTGAACCTGTGGAACGAGTTCGGGTGGATCTGTGTTGCAAGAGTATTCGGGGCGTGCGTACTCAGCGTTCCATACTTGAAGATTCACGTGGACATGGGAGTGCCGAACGTTTTCGATCTTCACTTGGCTAGCTTTGTCCCATTCGGGCCCCCAAGCGTCGCCCAAGACGTCAACACTTCTCCGCAACCTGATATAATAAGCGAAGAGCTAGGCACCGCAGCCTCCCTCATCATACCCATTGTCGGAACTGCCATTATTATCGCTGGTGGAGGACCACTTGATCTCGGCGCAGTATGGGTCGGTGGATTAGTCAATGCGCTTGGCCTAGATGTCGCCCTTCTGGCGGCCGTCAACGCTTGGCTTCTTGGGACAATGTCAAGGGACGGTCTAAAGAGCTTCATTGAAGGACTGATAATACCCGTAATCGCTGGTGCAGCCTGCGCGGTCCTAGCTTGTGAAGTCGACCTGCCCGCTCTGCCACCGCCAATAGAAATCGATATAGCGGCTATCGGCGCCTGGGCCTTCTATTGGGTAGTAGGAGTAATCATTCCATGGGCGCTAGAAGGCTATCTCGCGGCATTTGCCATCGGCGTAGTGCTGCTCCTTGCAGGTCTTATCTATTCGGGCCTCTAGCCCTGCGCAAGGTCCGATGTTTCGAGGTCTCGGCTATGCGTCTGTAAGCGTACCCCCGCTGGTCGTCTTCATTTTAGAGGCGTTGGAGGCTACGATAAGGGTCACCGTCCCTATCTCACTTCTTGTTGCGATATACCCGCTCGGCATGTTGACTCTGGTAATATACTGCCTAGCCTTCAAACAGGGAATGTCGATTAACCATTACCTAGAGTTCGCAAAGGGAGCTCGAAGTGCAACATTCTTGATATTGTTTGGCTCAGGCATAGCCTCGTTCTTTCCAATCTTCTTTGGAGAGCCGTCGCTCGGTTCAAGTCTTCTCTTGATCAGTTTTGGGTCGATATGGCTGCCTAGCGCCTCCGCAGCCGGGCCCTTCGGTGCCTCGCTGATTGACGCCCGCGAGCAAAAGATTCCTGCCTTCAAAGGAACAACCCACACAGGAATCGCGTCGCTGTTCCTCGCATTCTTCTTGAAATACCGGGAGCCTCTCGATCCCAAGTGGCGTGATGCAATAGCGATCATAGGGCTTGGGACCCTCTTTGTCTTAGGGTGGGTCCTTCTCAGCATATCAGGAGGATTCCCCGCAACTCTTGTCGGTCTCAGCATGATAGTCTTGGTCCCGGTCAGTAGTTACAGGTTGTTCGCGACCGTAGTCAAACGTGACGATTACGCGAGAATTAGGGATATTCTGATTAGTCAGTCATCTACTAACTCTGGATAGATCTGATACCGTCACGGCGGTGCGAGAGACTCATCTAGAGCAATCAAGAGACGTAAACTATTGGTAGTGCTGGCCGGAATTTTCTACGCGAGCATAAGCTGGGTAGGCGTAGTCATCCTTTTCGTTGGGAACGCCTTAGTCATTTTCTCTGGCTACTTGCACTTTCGAGAAATCTGGACGAGTACGTGTGAACCGAAGTCGACTCTACAAGATGGGACCGTGCTTTCGAACTCCGGTGTTATCATCAGAAAGAACGACTCATAGGAGAGATCGCGTCGGTCTAACAAAGACGACAGCTTCCACTGCAGAAACAGCTCATGCTCCTGAGGCTACCATAGTAGGGGGCGGCCCCCTCGTCGTAGAGGTTTTTGACGGTTCTGAAAAGGAAGCGCGGCTAGCCGCCAATCTCCCCCCGGGGCTACCAAAAGCTAGATCGAATATGGGTCTTGACAGTAAGAGTCTATTGGAGATAAGAGCACCCACGTGTGACCAAGTTGCCAATCGTTGACGAAGTGATTTCCCTGACTAGGCCCGGTCCTTTCGGCTTGCTCGATCTTTCGTAAGCCTTCTGCAACCTTCCTTCGCCTTTCCAAGGGGTTCGTCGTCTGTGCACGGTATCCCAATGGTCGCTACAGCTACTGCTAAAGAGATTGATTCAGTGAGATCTTGACCTCGAATGCTGGCAAGACAAATAGGATCTCAAAAAGGACTTTCTTATGCTTGCGATGTTTCTCCTGGAGGACGCGAGCCAATAAGAGAAAGTTCTTCTTGTATCCGAACATCAAGTGTCCATACTGCAACTGGAACACTACTGCTCCGGGAAGCCTGGGTGTCCATCTTGTTGACAAGCACGGTGACAAGGGGATAGGGTGTCCACAAGATTAGGACGGCTCAACGGGCTAGGCGACCGTTGAAGTAACGGCATAGAAGCGCCACGAAAACACAGCTAGCTCGTTGGTAGAACTCCGAGGATCAGACTTGCACCAGCCACATTGGTTTCTATGACGGACACGATAGGCCCCAGTAACCCTAGTTTTCTGATGTTATCCAATGTAAGACCCTCCTTCTGAGGGCTTCTTGGCTATTGAAGCATCTTTCACAGAGCCAGTGTCTACATCTAGCATGCCAGTAGATAGTATACTCCTTGAGGCAAGAATCACAGTATCACTCATTCTCGATCAGTCTCCTTCTGGGAAGAGCCTTGTTTTCCCAATTCTTCGTGAAGAGCAAATACTATCCCCAGAATTGCCAAAAACATGATGAATATGCCTCCGAGGATGATAAACAAACCTGTTCCAATTCGGGCAGTCTGGGCGTATGCCATTAGAGAAAGAAAAGCTCCAAACCAAATCAGAAGATAAATTACACGAGTTTTTGTACGATGAATACTCAATCCTTCAGCCTCCTTTTCCTAATCCCCAGGGCCAGAATAGCTACACACCTACAATCCCATTCCAGTCCTTGGAGATATAGGTAGAATGCCTCTTTCCCATTCCAGCAATTAGCTGGTCTACCTTTGTCTCAAAGGGAATGAAAGGTAGCTTGTCTACTCTATGGAATTTTGGAAGGCTGAATAGCTACCTTGACAGCTTCCGGATCGAATAGGTCAGTCTTCCTTGGCAGTCCTCTAAGGGGATTGTACCCTAGAGGTGATTGTAC
>Ga0066682_10000207_pt1 | contig 15678 bp, 8 predicted proteins | sample GraSoiAngelo_131_FD_65628 | JGI IMG/M metagenome (GOLD analysis project Ga0066682, IMG submission 65628) | Grasslands soil microbial communities from the Angelo Coastal Reserve, California, USA - 14_0929_02_30cm | ecosystem: Environmental > Terrestrial > Soil > Grasslands | place: USA... | reverse complement strand
ATGATGATGGTCGATATCGCGCACATCGCCGGGCTTGTAGCAGCCGGCGAGCATCCGTCGCCGGTACCGCAGTCGGAATTCGTTACGAGCACGACTCATAAAACGCTTCGCGGTCCCCGCAGCGGAATCGTCATGTGCCGCGATAGTTTCGCCAAAGATCTCAATCGATCCGTCTTCCCGGAGATGCAGGGCGGACCGCTCGTGCACGTCATCGCAGCGAAAGCCGTTTGTTTCAAAGAAGCGGCGACAGAAAGTTTTGCAACTTATATTCGGCAGGTCGTCCGTAATGCGAAAGCGTTAGCCGCAAGAATCGCGAAACGTAACTACCGGATTGTCTCCGGTGGGACCGACACGCATCTTCTTCTGGTGGATGTATTCTCCAAAGGTATTAATGGCAGGCAAGCCGAAGAGTCTCTCGATAAAGCCGGCATTACCGTAAACAAAAACACAATTCCATTCGACCAGAATCCACCAATAACGCCGAGCGGAATCCGTATCGGAACCCCAGCCCTAACGACACGCGGTATGAAGGAACCCGAAATGGAAGCCATCGGCGACTGGATCGCCGACGTGCTGAACGCGATCCATGACGAGGGAGTCCAAAAGCGCGTGCTGCACGAAGTGAAAGGGTTGTGCGATAAGTTCCCGCTGTATTAGATCCAGTAATTGGGAATTTCCCTTTCAAGCTTGCGGAATTCCACACGATCGTGCCCGGCTTGTTTAAGGGAACGGACTAAGCGCCGCCCCGTTTTCATTCGCCCACCGAGCCCATTGTTCCCGAACAGCCAGGAAATCAGCATCACGTCGATTCCATTCGGCCATGTAGTCATACCCTTCGTGCAAGCTCATTTCAGTCCGGATGATGGCGAGTTCTTCATTGACGAATTCGTAATAGCGGATCAAGGCATCGTGAGCCATTCGGCCTTTGGCCGTGACGGGATATTGCGATTTCGCGACGCGAAGCACGTCTTTCGCACTGCGATGGGCTGTAATGAAATAATAGAGACGCCAATCGTCACTGGGGGCGTGCTCGGCGTATTGCATGGCTCGAAGGAATTGCTCTTCGGCTCGCTGGATTTCTGGAAGAATGGTCTGGCGGTACCTGGGTCGCTCGTCGAATTCGCTGGTAAGACTGAGCGCCGTAGAAAGGATCAGAGTGAGTATCGAAAGACCGGCTGCCAACTTGTTCCGCCGCACCCCTTCAGCAAGAGTGTGCGCCAGCGATTTAACGAATGCGCTAAGCGATGTTGGGTCATCAAACATGGCCGCTTTGTTGTCCGGACGTGAGCATCCTTCGGTCGGATGAGCTAGGGATCACCGGTCATCATTGTAGCGCCGATTGCGCACGCTACGGCTGCCGCAAAAACATCCGCATAAGAGATAGGATGTCTGGTTGAGCGCCAGAGCTCGCAGGACAACCATTTCCTTCGGGATACGATTTGCCTTGAGAAGAGCGGCGAAGTCTGACGTTACCAACTCCGGTCCCGGCCCGGACGACAGGCGCCAACACACAACGAAGGCCGCGCCAGATAACTCTGATCGCGGCCTTCTTTGTGCCTTTGTGTCTTTGTGTTGATTACGGCTTCGTATTCGACAGCTTCTTGTAGTACTCCTCGACCAGCTTCTTGTAGACCGCCGGGATCTCCTCTTCCTGAGCCGAACGAACGTTTTCCTTCGCCAACAGGAGTTCCAACGAACGGCTCAGCTCGAGTTCGACAGACTTGAACGGATCGATGATCTGTTGTGCCAGCCTTTCGATTTCCTGTGGATTTCCTATCCTCGGATCGCGCATGAGGGCGCGAATGTCACCGGCAATACGGTTGAGATCATTCGCCAGCGGATTATTACGGCCAAGCTCGTTCTGAATGTCTTGAATCTCACGTAGCCGTTCTCCCAGTTCACGAGACCACTGGCGGGGATCATAATTCCCCGGTCCCGTAGCGTTGCCATAGTTCTGTGCGCCGACGTACGGTCCAACACGGCCATTCTGCTGCCCCTGCGCATTGCGCGAATCGCCCTGCTGGCCTCCACCCTGCCCCTGTTGACCCTGCTGGCCCTGTTGACCTTGTTGGCCCTGCTGACCTTGTTGACCTTGCTGGCCTTGTTGGCCTTGCTGACCCTGCTGGCCTTGCTGACCCTGCTGGCCTTGCTGACCCTGCTGGTTCTGCTGGTTCTGTTGACCCTGTTGCCCTTCCTGACCCCGTTGGCCTTGTTGCCCTGGCTGGCCCTGCTGGTTTGGATTCTGCTGTTGGGACTGCAACCGGCGCTGCATGGATTCCAGGCTCTGAATGGTTTGGCTGGACTGATTCAGCGCGTTCTGCAATTTTTTCTCTTCTGTGTTATTCGCCGCCGATGCAGCCTGGCCAATCTGTTTTTCGACATCGCCTAGAGTTTTTTCGATCTCGCGCTCATTGCGTGCCGCGTAGTTGTAATAGCCGTTGTCCAGGAACTGCCTGCTCTGATTCATTTGGCCCTGCAGATTTCGCGACTTGATCGTATTTGCGGCGCTACGGGCCTTGTTGGCGGCGTCCCGGTTTTCCTGACTGTTGCTCAAGGCCTCGAGCCCATCGGTCATCGACTTCAATTCCGACTGAACAGGATCTTTTTGCTGGTTGATTTCCTGGGCCCGGCGCTTGCCATCATTATTCGGAGTCGCGGCGAGCTGCTCGGCTTGATCCGCGATCTTGTTCTGCTGTTCTCTCAGCCGCTTCGCCTGTTGCTGCAATTGCGCCAGTTGCTGATCCATGTTGCCCCCGCGGCCCTGAGTCAGCAATCGCTGAGCGCGCTGGAGTTGTTCGAGTGCCTGCTGAGCCGCTTGTTGCTGCTGCTGAGGAGTGCCGCTCTGCCCCTGCTGCTGCATGTTGCGAGCAGCCTGTTGTAGAGAGCGGCTCACGTCAGCCATCTGCCGGTCATTGTTCTCACGTGAAAGTTTGTCCAGCTGCCGTGCGAGACGTTCAGTTTCTTTCTGCAATTCCTGAGCCGTCATCTGGTCGCTGCCACCGGACCCCCCCTGCCGAGCCTGTTGCGCCCTTCGTTCCATGAGCTTTTGCTGACGCTCCGCAAGTTCCTTTAGCTTACGAATGGCTTCATCGATCTCCTGCGGGTTCTGCTGCATCTCGCCGCGCTGGAGCGTTTCGTACTGATTCTTATTTTGATCGAGCTCCAGTTCGAACAGGTCCGCAAGGTCCTCGGCGCTTTGACGACCACCCCCGCCACCTCCTTGATTTCCCATCGTGACCTGGATCTCGGTGAACAGGGCTTCAGCTCGCATAAGGTACTGAAGGGCCTTTTGCTCATAGGGGAGAGCCGCATCGGCCTGTTCATTTTTCAACTGCTCGGCGGCGGGGCCCATCTGTTCGATGGCCTGCTTGAGATTTTCCGAGAGATCTTTGAAGGTCTTGCTTTGGCCGCTGAGGCCGCGCCGGGCAAGACGCTGCATCAAGGTGTTTGTTTGCTCGCTAAGTTTCGACTGGCTGGCGCCCACAGCATGGATGTTGTCCGTCCACTCCTTGGTCTGGAACTTCGCTTTGTCGCGGATCAGCTTGAAGGTGGCCGCAATGATGTCTTTCTGCCGCTTCGACAGCGCTTCGGCGGAATCATCCTCTCCACCACCGCCGCCGCCTCCACCTTGCTGTCCCTGGTAATATTCGCGTCCGAACGGCCGGACCTCGATGAAGTAGATATCCGTGGATACGGTGTTCGCTGGACGATGGCTATCGACGGCCTTTCCGTAGTAGGTGATGAAATCGCCGGGTTGCAGATCGTGTTCTTCCAGGAAGAACGTATGTGCTGCCGAGATCTCTTTCGGACTCTCCCCTTTGTTGGTGAACAGTTCAATTTTCTGCTCCGGAGAGCCGTTAACGGAGTAATACAGCTCGAGTTGGTTTACTCCGAAGTCGTCTTCTGCGCGCAGCTCCGTGAAGACTTCTTCGACCTTGGTCGCCTTGGTGTCGCGTCCGGGCTTCGTGAACTCGACGATTGGCTTTTGATCGTCGAGCGCTTCTATAGAGAACTCTTCGAGCCCGAGATATTTCTGTCTATCGGTGTTGGTGAGCTCGATCCGGAACGTCGTCGTTCGATCGACGGTCACGCGGCCGGTGGCCATTTTCTCGCCGCTGGGTTGAAGCGGTATCGCCTTACCGTCGGCGAAGACAATGCGCCCTCCAGACAGCGCCTGGCTTGCGGTCACCACGACTTCAACTTCGGTGCCTTTCAGGGCCACCATGTCTGACGCATTCTCTTCTTTCTTTACAGCCAATCCGGTATAGGCCGGGTAGTGGTACGTGTAGTCCAGCTTTTCGACTCGCGGGAGGTCCGCAACATCGATCGTGAATTCTTTAGACTTGTATCCACCCGCTTCCACAAAATAATGCACGGGTTCCTGCAGATTAAAAACCAGGTGCCTGAAAGTGGGAACGGTTTGGGGTGTTACTTCCATAGTCGAAGCTTCCCACTGCGTGCCATTCGAGTATCGCAAATGCACTTCAGCGCGCTGCGGGTCAAAGCCTTGCGCAATGGCCTGAATGACGACGTCACTGCCGCGTGGAACCGTCGTGTCCCCCGGCGTGACCTTCAACTCATACGCATCGATCGCCGGCGGCTTGAAGGCAAGGAGTCTTACGCTTCCGATAGGGAAGAACAGCGACGAAATGTAAAGGCTGATCAGCAGGGACACAGCGAAAACGGCGCTCAACGCGGCGAACGTGCCGAACTTGCGCTTGTTGACCTGATCGCGAAAGCGCACGTGCTTGGTCCGATCGAGAGCGTCCTTGGTCAGCAAATGGACAAAGGCCACCTGCTCGGTTTTAGCTTTCTGAACAGCCTCAACGGCGCTGACAAGGCGATCCTTGAGTCCGGGGTTTTTCTCCTCGACAAACCGGGCGAGTTGAGTATCCGTAGGCGTTCTCCGCAACGGCAGGATCAGACGCCTTACCAATGTGAAAACAAAAGCCGCTACGAGCCCGAGCCGCAGCACCGTTACTGCCCATCCAGGAAAGCCCGTTGAATTCGCGGCCGCGAAACCGATCAGAAGCGAGACAACCATGACGCCCAAGACCCACGAAAGCCCTCGAACCCACAGGAACGCCTTCCATCTGCTTCTGACAATGCCGATCTTTTGGAGCAACTCTTCGTTTGGTCTCATTCGTGTTCTCCCTTTCGGTTGGAATGGCCTCCCTCAGGACGCCTTATACGCCCGGTTCGCTATATATATTTCCGCTATACCCGCCAATAAAGCAACCAATAAGAAATACCACCACCCGGTCTGGCGCCTCGCGTAGTCTTCTTTCTCCTCGTCCCCGAAGAGTCCGGCCTGCTGGGCCTCGCCCTGCGTACGCTGGACGCTGGCCAACAGATCCTCGGGCGGCATGCTTTCGAGATTGCTTTCCGAGGAGGGGGGATTCACCGCAACGAACCTGGTATCCGGCCCGACCCGGATTTCGTGAAATCCAGGCTTAACTGGTGTAAAAAAGCGAGTTTGCCCGGTGCTCAGGTTTCCGAGGGCCTGTCTGTCGCCATTGGGATCGATGACGGCCGCCGCAGCGCTTGCGAGTCCACCCACAACCGGTATTCCTTCTCCAAGCACGTACCAGCCTCGGCTTTCGCTGTACCGGGACAGGTAATGGATCATTTCGTGGAAGAGGGGAAGGAACGACGGTTTCAGAGGAAGGTCATTCCATTTGTTATCTACCGTTGAGTTAAATACCAGCAACCCATGATCGTCCTTCGACGATTCCACGAGCGCTGCGGATCCATCCTCGTATTTGGCAAGAACCGTTGCCGCTGGCTTGGCTTCGATGGCGACGTATGCGAAGAATTGCGCCGAATTCAATACGAGTTTGGTGCTCTTCTCAAATGGCTTGAATATGTTGTGATTGCGATCGTATGTGGTCAGCGAAACCGACGATCTGCCGCGATCTTTCGCCACGAAAATCTTTTGCACCAATTTCGCGGGGAGCTTTCCATAGCTGTTCCACCAGGTAATGTCGGAGTTCTCGCCAAGAATAATCAACTGGCCTTGCCCGCTCTTTCTCATCTCATCCATACGTTCGCGGACTTTGTCCGGGAGCCGCGGCACGTCGTTGACGACGACCACCTCGTGCCGGGCAACCTCTTCCGGCGTCACACTCTGCGCCTGCATGAGCATTACTTCATACGGCAGGTCCGGCGACGACGTGAACGCCTGGCGTAGATACAAACTTTGCTTCGCGCGGCCGGCATCAATCACAAGGACGTTCAGTTTTTCGCGCCGCTCCAGGGCGAACAGAAAGTCATTGTCCAGCATCAGCGGGTCTTGAGCTTCGATGCGGACACGGCCTTTTGAAAATCCGAGCGGAAGATCGAAGCCGGTAAATTCTGCGAGCGCCGTCTGGTTCGCAGGAACGTTCACGGTCTTGCGCGCCGTCTCTTTATCGCCAAGACTTACCGAAACGGGAACACTCACGGCATCGTCTTTGCGGTGATTGTGGATGCGCGCGATCACGCGGCCGGTATACGTTCGCGTGAAACTGGTCTGATCCACACTTACGCTATCGATTCCCACGTTGGTCGGTTTTTCGACGCTCAGGTTGACGGTCTCGGTCTTGACATCGCTTCCGATCACGCTTTCCCGGCTCGACCGATTCCAGCCGTTTCGCTGAAAGTCGGAAATCAGCACCAGTTGCTTTTGTCCCCCACCCATCTGGCTGAAGACGCGATCCGCCAGTGTGAACGCTTCGTAGTACCGGGTCCCGGCGTAAGACGGTTCCAGCGCATCGACTGCGGCTTTCAGGGCGTTCTTGTCGAAAGTAGGCATCGACAGCGGCATGGCGCTCTCGTTAAAGGCGAGCAAGGCCATGCGGTCACCAGCCCTCATGGCATCGATCCGCTTCACCGCCTCGGTCTTCAATCGCTGAAAGTTCGTTCCATATCGCATGCTATACGAGTTGTCGAGTAGCAGAATGATGGCTCGATTCTGGTCCGTGCTGGCGGACGGCTTCGTCGGCTGGGTCAGATAGGGCCGCGCGAAAGCGCCGACGAGAAGCGCAAGGATGAGCAGCCTCAAGGCCATCAATAGAAGATTCTTGATCTTCTGTTGGCGAATTGATCGCTTCGGCACCTTCAGAAGGAACATCAGCGAACTAAACGGGACGATTTCGGATTTCTCACGGCGCACCAGGTGAATCAACACCGGAATCGCCAGCGCCAAGGAGCCGATGAAAAAAAATGGGTTCAGGAACGACATAAAAAAACCAATTTCATTGGCCTTTCGCCCTCGCCGCCAAATATGAGAACAACCCCACGTCCAACGGCTTGCTGGTATCCATCAAGGTGTAATCGATGCGCGCGCCGGAAAGCTCTTTCCGGATTTGATCCATATGGTCGTTCAATATGGCCAGATACTGAGTCCGCAGGTATTCCGGGATGACGTGCAGTTTGCGCTTCGTTTCCATGTCTTCGAACTGAGCCATGTCCGCAAAAGGAAACGTCAGCTCGAAATTATCCATAATGTGAAAGACGATGATGTCGTTGCCCTTCGACTTGAGCTGCTTGAGTCCCGCAATAATGTTCTGCGGCTCATCGTACAGGTCCGAAATCAAAACAATGACGCCTCGGCGCGTGAGGTATTCGGCCAGAAATCGGAGCGGTTTTCGAAATTCGGTTTGCTGGCTTGGCTCGATACGGTCGATCTCCGCCAATATGTTTAAGAGCTGCCCTCGGCGGCGGCTCGCCGGCAGGTGCGCTCGGACCTCCGTGTCAAATGTCAGGAGGCCGATACCATCGCGCTGGTGATGCGCAAAATAGCTCAGGCACGCCGCCAGAATGCGGGCATAGTCGATTTTCTTTACGTCGCCCGAACTGTAGTTCATCGAACCGCTGATATCCAGCAGGACCAGCACCCGCGTGTTGGTCTCTCCTTCGTACAACTTCACGTATAAGCGGTCCGATCTCGAAAACACGTTCCAATCGATTCGACGAATTTCATCGCCAGGCATGTACTGCCGATACTCCGCAAAATCCACGCTGAAGCCCAGATAGGGCGATCGGTGCAATCCCTGGACGAAACCCTCGACGACTGTGCGCGCGATCAACTCGAGGTTCTGAATCTTCACCAGAACCTTGGGATCGATGAAACGGTTCGTGGGTTTTTCTGCTAACGGAGTACTCATCTCCCCTAATCTTTCAATCCCGACTTTGGAACCGGCACGGCCCCGAGCAGACGACGGATGATATCCTCTGACCGGATATTTTCAGATTCGGCGTGGAAATTCGTCAGAATGCGATGCCGGAACACGGGATAAGCGAGCGCCTGAATGTCTTCGACCGACACGTTGTAGCGTCCATGGATCAACGCTCTCGCCTTCCCGCCAAGAATCAGAAACTGCGAAGCGCGTAAGCTGGCCCCATAGTTCACATATTGTTTGATGAAGTCCGGCGGATTCTCGCCGCTGGGACGGCTCGTTCGAGCCAACTGGACGGCATAACGCATGACAGACTCGGCCACCGGCATCTTCCGGACGAGCCGCTGGAACTCGATGATCTCTGGACCGCTGATTGTTTTTTCGAACTCGACGGTTCGCAGCGAGGTCGTCTGACTCACGACCTGGATCTCTTCCTCTTCATTGAGGTATTCAATAATGATGTTGAACATGAACCGGTCGAGCTGCGCTTCCGGCAATGGATACGTGCCCTCCAATTCGATGGGGTTCTGCGTCGCAAGGACGTAGAAAGGTTTCTCGAGAATGTAGGTATTACCTTCGATCGAGACCGATCCTTCCTGCATCGCCTCGAGCAGTGCGGACTGCGTCTTCGGCGGAGTTCTGTTGATCTCATCTGCCAGAATAATGTTGGCAAAAATTGGACCCTTCACGAATACCCGGACGCGTTTGCCCGACACGCGGTCTTCTTCAATGATTTCGGTTCCCGTAATGTCGGCGGGCATCAAATCCGGCGTGAACTGAATGCGTTTGAAATTGAGGTGCAACACCTGAGCCACGGTTGCGATCAACAGCGTCTTGGCCAGACCCGGGACGCCCGTGATGATAGAGTGTCCGCCGGTCAGCATTGAGATCATCACCTGATCGACGACCTCTTTCTGGCCGACGATAATCTTGCGGACCTCCCGATCAATTCTTCTTAAGTCCGAATGAAAACGTTCGACTGTTTCCAACTCCTTCTTTTGTTCGGGGCTTAGTTCCACGATTACCTCACAATTTTTAACAACAACTCCTGAGCCGGCGCGTAGGATGGCGCGATCTCCAAAGCCCTCATGACATTCCTTCTCGCATCCTGGCGATTGCCTTGGCCCAGGTTCGCTTCCGCAAGTTTGTAATATGCGCCGGCGCGGTCGGGAGCATTCAACGTAAGCAGGGTCTCAAATTCGCGAGCGGCAGGGGCGAATTGTTTTTGAGTCAGCAGAATATCACCCAGCTTCTGATGTCCTTCAAGATCGAGCGGCCGGATGTAAATCGTACCTTCCAGCGCGTGCCGCGCACCCGTGATGTCCCCGTCTTCCTGAAGCAGGTCCGCCAGCTTCAGGCTGGCCTTAAAACCGGTCTCCGAATAGTTCAGAAATTGCTTCAGAGTATCGACAGCAGCCTTCTTGTTTCCTTTTTTCAGATACGCGTCGGCGAGGGGCTCGTATGCATTGTGCTCGTCGCTGTATTCGGGATACATCTCCACAGCGCGGCTCAATATTTCGATCGCCTTATCCGTGTCGCCACTCGCCAGCGCCTGCTGCCCGCTGCTGATAAGGTCCGTGAATGGCTTGACGTCCAGAGACTTCACTTTGTCGTCGACCCACTTGAAAAACTCGGTATCGAACTGTTCGAGAGTAAGATTTAGCGCGTCCTTGAAGACATCTGCTGTGCCCTTACCTGCTTTGTACAGCGCGAGCATCCGCTTGATAGCCGGAAAGCCGAACTTCTGCTCGATGTAGTCGCAGATCAGCGATGCCTGATAATACGAAACCAAAACTTGCGCGGGATATTTCGGCCGGATGAAACCGTTGTTCAATTCTGCCGTGGTCAGAAGTTTCTTCCCTTTAATTGCGGCCAAATAGTCCAGCTTCAGATCGTCTCCCCAACCCGGATATGCTTTTCGTTCCTCGTACACCGACAGGCCTTCCGAAAACCATCGCGGAATTTTGTGATCGGTAATCTGAAGCGTGATGACGTGCGTGAATTCGTGCCACAGCGTGCTGCCCCAGTTAAACGTATCGGGCTTCCGCGCCGATGGGGAATCCATCACGAAAAGTTTCCCAAAACACACGCCCAGTGCCCCGATACCCGGTAAACCCAGCGTGCGGACAGCGAAATCGGCATGGTCCGGATACATTTCGAATGTGATCGGGCCTTGAGGCTTGAATTCATATTTTTCGCTGAGCGTCTTGTACGCCTTCTCGAGAAGCTCCGTCACATACGGCCGCAGGACGGCACTCTCTTTCTTGTGAAGCTTGATTTTGAAGTTCGCGGTCTCGTACCGGTCGAAGTTGGCAAAGCTGTCCAGAAGCGTGAGCGTGTTGTGGGTCGAAACGTTGAACGCATCACCCGCGGACGCCTTCTCGAGAGTGGCTTTTCCTTCCTCTTCCTCACCGATCCTCAACAGATTGACTCCGAGCACGCTCATTGCGTTCCAGTCGTTCGGATTCAGACGAAGCGCCTCGCGCGCGAAATCCACAGCCTCCTTGTAAAGGCGCAATGAAACGCAATTATCGGCAATCGTGTCGTACAGATTGCTGTAGTACGGATTGATCTCGAGTACTTGAGCCACGTACTTGTCGAACTCGCTTTTGTTGCTCTGAAGGAAATTGATCGAAGCCAACAGGCTGAGCGCTTCCACGGACCGCGGATTCACAGCAAGAGCTTTGGCAATATCCTTTTGAGCCTTGTCGTACTGTTCCGAATCGATATCCTGCTCGGCCGTGAGCAAGTGTCCTTCGACGGAGTTCGGGTTCATCGTCAACGCGTGCTCAAGCTCCGTGCCCGCTCGTTCAGGGTCGGTCATGGCGAGATTTCTAGCCATACCGAGGTGCGCTTCCGGCAAGTTGGAATCGATTTTCAGCGCATCCTCGTAGCTTGCGAGGGCTTCGGGCTCATTGTATTTTTCCGCAAGCAGGTCGCCCCAAACCACAAACGCTTCGGCATTGCGGGGATTGCCCTGGGTCGCCAGCTTGAAGACATCGTTCGCATCATGAAAGTAGCCGGTTGCCCACATCGCGCGGGCAACGTACACGAGACCGTTTGGCGAGCGCGTGCCCTGGAAATTCGCGATCAGCTTGTCGTAAATCGCCTTTGCGTCGTCACGTTTGCCCGTATCTTCCAAAACTTTCGCTTTTTCGAATTGTGCGGCGACCGCAATATTTGGGGCGTTTTGAATGGGATTTAGGTGCGTCAGAGCCCGGTCGAAATTTCCTGTGAGGTGATTGACGCGCGCCGCCGCAAGCCGAATGGGTGCGGACGCGGGGTTCGCCGCCGACCATGTTTCAAATCGATCGCGCGCCTTCGTGTATTCGCCCTGGCGAATCCATGCGTTGTAAAGGCTCTCGACGACTTGAGGATCGAAGTTTCCTCCGGCAACAACCGTTTCCAGTGTAGCGGCTGCTTCTTTGTACTTGCCCGTTCGCGCCTGCTCGATTGCTCCAGGTATATCGGTCTGCCAGAGTGCTCCACAGCTCAACAACAGGAACGGAACAAGGAACAGCAAAAGCAATTTCGGATTGCTTCCCTTCATTTCTTTTTCTCCTGCTGGCTGATTTCCTGGTTCTTCAGCGCCAACTGCACGAACAAGTCTTCCAATTGCTTTTCGTATTCGGCGTCGGGAGTCGCCGCTTTGTTCACGCGCAGGAATTCGATTTTTTGTTCGAGATCCTTCTTCTCGTTCAATAGCGCCTGCACCCTGGGATCACTGGAAACGATCGGCCGGTCGACCTGGAAGCTCGTCGAGCGGGCCAGCAGAGGAGGATCCTTGATGGTTGCCCCCGTCTTGTCCGCTCCATTGTCTGAAATCTGCGGATGCTCGGTCGCGAGCCGGCCTTCCTCTTTATAGAAGCGCTCCACGGCTGCTGAAGCGTATTTGAACGCTTCCCAGACGGAAATCTTCTGGTCCTTGTCCTCGTCCGCGGCGGTGCTCTGGAGCGCCTCGAGGAAGTATTCGTAGAAAACCGTATCGTTTCCTTCCTGACCACTACGTGTTGCAGTGACAATGATGCGATTCTTTCCGGCGAATGCTTCGATGGCTCCCCCGCTGGCACTGGTTCCGTTTACGATCACGATCCGGCCCACGCTGAGCGTGGACAAGAGCTTGTTGTATTCCGCAGCAGTGAAATCTGGACCACTGATATTGAATTTGTAATCTCCTTCCCCACTCCCGTGGCCGATGAAGAACAGAAAGAAGGAGTCGGTTGGTTTGAGTTGCTGCTTCAGCGTGGCGAACGCCGCCCTGACATCGGCTTGAGCCGTCTTCTTGTCTGATAGCACAAGGACCCGTTCCGGCGAGAATCCGAATTTTTCGACCAGCGCTTTGCGTGTGCCTTCGGTCCACTTCGCGAATTTTTCTGCGTGATCCGGACTGCCGGGAACGCCGCTGAGGATGAGCGCGCTGGAATCGGCCAATACCACGGCGGGCAAGAAAAGGATGAAGGCGAGCAAAAGACGAAATTTCATGCCAGACCCTTCCTCTTTCTCCAGAACCACTCCGCCGCCAGGGTGACACATAGCAGCATGAAGAGAAAGGGGACGTCCCACAACTCTTTCTGCTCGACAAATGAAGTTTCACCTGCGACGTATACGGCGTCGTCCGGGACATCGCCGATTTTCGATAATGGGTAGTAGCGGCCACCTGTCGCTGACGCGACCGATTGGAGAAACCGGGTATCCAACCGTGCGTTGTAATACTCGACCGGCCGATCCTGAACCTGGAAAGCCGTGCGGTTCGTTCCGAGGTTCTCCGAACCCTGAGCAGCGTCGATTTCCACCCGGTAAATGCCAGGCTCGCTGGCATTCAATTCGGTTTGGTAGACGCCTTCCTGCGCGCCATTCCAATCCAATGCAAGGGATTCGGTGACGCCGTCTGGATTCGTGACCTTGGCTATGACTTTCGCATTGTTCATCCGGTCAAACGTCTTGTTTGAAACCTCTGCATAAAGCCGTATGGCTTCGCCGGGAAGATAGGTGTCCTTGTCGGAGCTGATCATTACAGGATCGGGTGAAGTATTGACCAGCCAGCGCAGAATCTGCTTCCAAAAGAGTTCGTACGTCTGGTCCTCGTGATCCATTTCCATCTGCCAGCGCCAACTGCTGCCGCTGGTAAAGGCCATGGTGCGGCCACGTCCGTATCGCTGGTATGCAAGCAGGATTGGCTCCGAACTACCTTTTTGTTCTGGTTGGCCGCGGGCAAGGACAATGCCGCCGACCTTCGCTTCAAGTGTTTTGTTGAAGTCGTTCAGAGGCGGCAGTTCCGACCACTGCTTGATGTTTGCGTTCGCATCGGGGGAAAGTTTCATCAAGGGATGCGTTCGGCCATAATCGGTGACGGCAAGCTTGAGGCGGCCGATAATAGGCGTGCGATCCTCCTGCGACATTTGTATAGGAAGAATGTCGGCTATCGGACTATTCTGATAACGTCCGCCGACAAACGAATTTCGTCCACCCATCATGAGAAATCCGCCACCGCGGTTGCTAACGAAGTCCACGACCATCTTCAGTTGATCCTGGGTGAAAAAAGTGGACTCGATGCTGCCGAAAATGAGGCCTTTGTATTGGAAGAGCTCTTCGCGCTTTTTCGGGAAGCCCTCGGCCAGCATCTCTTCCTTGTCGATGCCTTGACGATAGAACTTGTTTTGGGAGGAGCGCAGCAGGGTGACGAGCCGGATATTGGGATCGTCCTGAATTGCACGGCGCAGGAATTTGAACTCCCACCGCGGTTCACCTTCTATATAGAGGATCTGCGGATGGTCATTCTTGATTTCGACCAGTGCATCCAGGGTGTTGTTCTCGGGGATGCGATCGTCCTGTGCCTGGAGTGCGAATGAAAAGAGCCGGGTACCCTCATTTTTGACAGGAAGGTCGATGGATTTTTCGGCGATCTCGCCATCGGCCGGGAGAACGACCTCTTCCGACTTCAAGAGAACACCATTTTCGCGGACGTAGAGCGTGGCCTTCCTGCCGGAAAAACCGTGGCTGCGATACGACACGTCAACAACGGCTGTCGATTCCTTCAGGGTCTCGCGTGGCGCGGCGACCTTCACAATCTCCGCATCCCGGGTGATGTTCTCCGAGCCTACACCAACTGTATAGAAGGGGATGTGGCGTGCTTCAAGACGGGAGAGCGACTCGGTCCACTGCTTTGAAGCATTGTCCACTCCGTCCGTGATCAGTACCACGCCTGAAAGCGGTACCGTCCCGAGTTCCTGATACAAGAGGTCCGTTGCGGATTCCAGCCGGGTGCGTTTGCCACTGTAGGTCATGCGATACATGCCTTCGATCCGTTCGGAATCGCGGTCAAACCGGTAGGTCCTTACCTTGAACTTGTCTTCGAGCCGCTTGATGAAATTCGTTGCCTCTAACTGTTTCTGGAGCTGCTCGGATCGTGCCACCTGTCCGTCGTCTTTGATTTTCATACTTTCCGAGTTGTCGATAACGACAGCCATGTAGCTTTCCTGGGGCAGCACCGTGGAGATATTGAGGACCGGCCGCAGGAAGATGAACGCCAGCACGCTGAACGTGACCGCGCGGAGCACGACCAGACCCACGGAGTACTTATCGCGTGCAACATACCGGTAGGCGTAATAGGCACCGGCGGCGGCGGCGATAACGAAAAGGATAAACCACGCAGGTGAACCTATTAGCTGGAACGCCAGGCGGCCCTTTTCATAAACGATAGGTTTGTATTTGAAGAAAAATTCGAAAATTCTCATTTAAGGATACGTTGGACTACTCCGAATTTTGTTGCGTGGACCGGGCCGAAGCCAGAATCAGTGCAAGCCAAAGCGCCGGGCTGGGATCGGCAAGCGGCCTCCATTCTACTTGGAAACGAGCCAAAACTTCCACACGTTAAATCAGGGACTTGGGTTACTTTGCGGGATCGCCTGTGGCCGGCAGACTGCAACGGAGCGCGTCCGGCGTACGCACGTACGGCAGGTCTGTAGCCAGGCTGATAACCTCGATGGCCACCTCTTCCAGAGACTTCAGGCTCATATCGACGACCGGCCATGACGCGCGCCTGAAAATGTCGTCGGCGTAAGCCACTTCCTGTTGAATCATTCGGGCATCCGTATAGGATTGCCGCGCGTCCTCCGGAAAAGACTTCAGGCGCTGCTCACGAATATGCCGCAAACGAATCGGATCCATCCGCAGAGCCACCACTCGCCGCTGATCGATCTTGAATAGCTCGGGCCGGGGTTCAACCCCATTCAAGATGGGCACATTGGCGACGAAATAGCCTCGGACGGCCAGATAGATGGAAAGGGGCGTTTTCGATGTGCGGGAAATTCCGACCAGAACGATATCCGCCCGCCCAAGGTCCTCCAGACCAAGCCCGTCATCGTGCTTGACCACGAACGCAAGAGCGTCCGTTCTCCGATAGTAGTTCTCGTCAAAACGATGCAGTCCGCCGGGAACACCACCCGGGGGAGCCCCAAGAAACGTGCTTAAATCTGACAGTACATTGCCCAGCAGATCGACCGAGCGCACACTCCGCTCC
>Ga0066682_10000206_pt1 | contig 15682 bp, 20 predicted proteins | sample GraSoiAngelo_131_FD_65628 | JGI IMG/M metagenome (GOLD analysis project Ga0066682, IMG submission 65628) | Grasslands soil microbial communities from the Angelo Coastal Reserve, California, USA - 14_0929_02_30cm | ecosystem: Environmental > Terrestrial > Soil > Grasslands | place: USA... | reverse complement strand
GCTTTCGGCGATTTCCGCGGGCGGGCTCGCCGATCGTGCATACAATGTCGACGTGCCGAAGAGGTTCCGACTGATTGCCAGCGCCGTGGTCGGCGTCGCGCTCATCGCGAGCGCGCTGCCCATTGCGTGGGCGCAGACGTCGCCGCCCGCCCGGACGCAGACGCCGGGGGCCGAAGACCCCGCGCTGGCCGCGATCCGGGCGGACCTCGATCGCGTGCGCGAGGAGCTGGCCGCGATGCGCGGCGAGCTGCGCGCGCTGCGCGAGCTGTTGCAGCGACTGGCCGCGCCGTCCCAGCCGCCCGCGCGCATGACGGCCACGGTGACGACCGGCGACAATCCCGCGCTCGGTCGGCGCGACGCGCCGGTGACGATCGTCGAGTTTTCCGACTACCAGTGTCCGTTCTGCCGGCAGTTCGTGACGACGACCCTGCCGGCGTTGAAGAGCACGTACGTCGACGCGGGCAAGCTGCGCTGGGTGTTTCGCGATTTTCCGCTCGATCAGATCCACCCCAACGCGCGCAAAGCCTCCGAGGCGGCGCGCTGCGCCGGCGAGCAGAGCAAGTACTGGGACATGCACGATCTGCTCTTCCAGAACCAGCAGGCGCTGGCGGCCGAGCAGCTGCCGACCTATGCGGATCGCCTCGGGCTCGACCGCGCGGCGTTCGGGACGTGTCTGAACAGCGGCAAGTACGCCGCCGCCGTGCAGAAGAACTTCGGCGACGGCGCCGCGGCCGGGGTGCGCGGCACGCCGTCGTTCGTGATCGGGCGGACGCGGCCCGACGATACCGTCGAGGGACTGCTGCTCACCGGCGCGCGGCCGCTCGCCGACTTTCGCCAGGAGATCGAGCGGCTGCTCAGCGAGAAGTAGCCAGCCGCTCGAGGACGGCGCGCGCCTCGCGCGCGATCCGCTCCACCACCTCTGCCGCACCCGGCACATCGTGGACGAGACCGGTTGACTGGCCGGCGTAGAGCATGCTGTGCTCGGCGTCGCCCTGCCGTGCGGCGGTCGTGAAGATGTCCTGGGCAGCGCGCTGCTGCATGAGCGCCGGCAGCACGGGCGCGCCCGAGGCCGCGTAGTCCTCGGTGTACCGGTTCGGCAGCGAGCGGGCCCAGAGCCCCGTGTAGGCCTCGGTCAGCGTGGTGTGAGCGCCGTCGCTCTCCAGCAGGCGCTTCTTCCAGACCTCGGACGCCATGGACTCGCGCGTCGCCACGAACCGTGTGCCGAGCAGCGCGCCGACGGCGCCGAGGGCCAGCGCCGCCACCAGGCCGCGGCCATCGGCGATGCCGCCGGCGGCGACGACGGGCACGCGCACGCTGTCGACCACCTGCGGCACGAGCGTGAGCGTGGCGACGTTCGCCGCCTCGCGCGGCTGCTTGATCCACGTCGAGCGGTGGCCGCCGGCCTCGCCGCCCTGGGCCACGATGATGTCGACGCCGTTCTTCTCCACGGCGCGCGCGTCCTCCACCGTGGCGACCATGGCCATCACTTTGATGCCGCGCTCGTGGCAGCGCCGCACCATCGCCGGCACGGGATTGCCGAGCCCGATCGACCACACCGGCACACGCTCCTCCAGGATCACCTCGAACTCCGCGTCGATGAGATCCGGCATGCCCGGTGCCGGCCCGTCGACGGCGGGGATGCCGAGCCGCTCGCGAAAGATGTTGAGCTCTTGCTGCACCGCGCCCATCGTCGTCGGCGGCACGCGCGCGGGATCGGCCGGCGGCCGTAGCTCGGTGTGCAGCCACTGGTTGACGCCGAACGGACGGTCGGTCACGGAGCGGACGTGGCGAATGCGCTTGCGCAGCTCGTCGGACGTCACGCCCAGACCGGCCACGATGCCCAGCCCGCCCGCGCGCGACACCTCGGCGGCGAGCTCGGGACCGGCGGCGCTGCCCATGCCCGACTGCACGATCGGATACTCGATGCCCAGTAGATCGCAGAGCGCCGTGCGCAGGCTCATCGGCCGAACTCCTTCAGCGCCTGCTCGCGCAGCTTCGCGCGCTGCACCTTGTCGCCGTGCGCGCTCGGCGTGCGCGGCACGTCGGCGACGAAGCGGACCGCGCGCGGGATCTTGAACGACGCGATCTTGCCGTGGCACCAGGCGCGCAGCTCGTCCTCGGTGAGCGCGGCGCCAGGCTTGCGGATCACGTACGCGACGGGCGCTTCGTTCGTCTTCGGATCCGGAATGCCGACCACGAAGGCCTGCGCGACCCCCGCGTGTGCCAGCAAGAACGCCTCGATCTCGCCGGGCGCGACCATGTGATGACTGATGCGCAGCGTCTCCGTGAGCCGGCCGCGAAAGATCACACGCCCGGCCGCATCCTGGACGCCGAGGTCGCCGCTCTTGAACCAGCCGTCGGCGGTGAAGGCGGCCTTCGTCTCCTCGGGCTTCTCGTAGTAGCCGCCGGTGACGAGCGGCCCGCGGAACTGCAGCTCGCCCTCGATCTCCACGCCCGACGGCGCGCCGGTCTCGGGGTCGGCGACGCGCGCCTGCAGGCCCGGCGCCGGCCACACGCCGGGCACGAGCCGCTCGGCCGCGGACTCGTCGAGGCTGTGGAGCAGGGCCATCGCGTTGACCTCGGTCATGCCGTACGGGTGGAACGCCAGCGGGACCAGCCGCGCGAACACGTCTTCGAGCAGGCCGTGACGTCCGCCGCCGACGGCGGCCACGCCGCCGGTGCGCAGCGAGGAAAGATCGCGACGACCGAGGTCGGGATGGTCGAGCAGGGGAATCAGCATGCTGTCCACGGCGTTCAGCACGGTGCACCGCTCGCGCTCGATCAGCTGCAGCGCGCGCAGCGGATCGAAGACGTCCATCAGCACGAGACAGGCGCCATGACTCCAGGTGGTGAGCGGAATGTTCACGCCGCCCCAGGTGCCCGCCGCCGGCAGCGCATGCAGCACACGATCGGCGGCCGTGAGGCGCAACGTCTCGCCGACGTTCCAGCCGTGGGGGACGCAATTGGCGTGCGTGATCATCGCGCCCTTGGGAAACGACGTCGTGCCCGAGGTGTAGAGGATCGTGAAAACATCGTCGGCGCCGACGGCTCTCGCGGCGCCCGTGACGTCGCTCAGCAGGTCGTCGGCGCGGTGGCATCCCGGATAGACGTCGGGCGCATCGACGATCACGTGGCGCAGCTTGGGAAAGCGCGGGCTACCGAGCTCGCCGGGCACGGCGTCGGCCAGATCGGGCAGCACCTGCTCGAGCGTGTCGAAGTAATCGACCGGACCGAGTCGATCGGTGAGGAGCAGCGCCGCCGCGTTCGACTGACCGAGAATGTAGGTGAGCTCGTGGGCGCGATAGCGCGGATTGAGCGCGACGACGACCAGCCCGAGGCTGGCCGCGGCGTATTGCGCGACGAACCACAGCGGTCGATTCGGCAGCCAGATGGCCAGCGCGTCGCCCCTGCCGAGACCGAGCGTCTCCAGACCGCCCGCGAAAGCGCGCGCGCGATCACGGAGGTCCGTGAAGCTGAGCCGCTCGTCGCCGAAGACGATCGCCTCGCGCGCGCCGTGACGCGCGGAGATCGTCTCGAGCAGCGACCACGCGGTCGCGTGTGCGAAGGGATTGGCCGTCACGTCAGTCCAGCCGGTAGAGGATCGCGGCGTTCTTCCAGGCCACGCGCTCGGCGGCGGCGGGCGGCAGCTCGCCGAGCACGCGACGGGTCCACGTCATGAGTCGGTCGAGCATCGCGGGCTCGAAAGTCGGCGGGCCCCAGACGTCGATGCCCATGAGAAACCGATCGGGCTTGCGCGTGATCAGCGTCTTCCACGCCGGATCGAGCGGGCCCTGCTCCTTCGCGAGCGAGGGCGTGCGCTGAAAGTGCATGCCGGAGAGATCGACCATGAGATTGGCGTTGCGCTCGAGCAGGCGCTCGAGCGCCGCGGGCGCCGCACCTCCCGCGTGGGCGAGCACGATGATCGCCTGACGATACGCGGCCAGCGCGGCCTCGAGCGAGGCGAACGCGGCGGGCGTCAGCTCGTCATGGATCACCACCGGCACGCCGCGCTGGGCCGACAGCTCGAGGATCTGCATGAAGGCCGGGGCCGACGGGTCGCGCTCGATCTTGCGCGCGACGTGGCGGATGTGCGCCTCGCCCATCACGCGTGCCTTCGTGCGCGCCAGCTCCACGTCGAGCTGACCGGCCGCCGCCATGTTGGTCGGGTCGGGAATGCGAACGCCGGCGGCCACGAGGTCGGGGTATTTCCTGGCCGCGGCCTCGATCCACTCCGCCTCCTCGCGCTGCAGCCCGCCCACGCCGAGGAGCACGACCTTGCGGATGTGGTGACGCTTCATGGCGGCGACGTACGGATCGAGCGCCGTCGCGCTCGACACGTGCGAGTGGGCGTCGATGAGCGGTCCGGTGTAATCGGCGGCCGCGGCGAGCCCGCACGCACCGAGCACGACCAGCGCGGCGCCGAGCACGCGCAGCAGTGGCCGGGTCATACGATCCCGTCGCGCCCGAGGTTTTCCAGCTCGGCGTCGCTGACGCCGAGCGCGCCGTAGACCTCGCGATTGTGGGCGCCGAGCTCCGGCCCCGTCCAGCGCACGGCCGCCGGCGCGTCCGACAGACGCGGTGTGGGCGCCGTCATGCGCACCGCGCCCAGCGCAGGGTCCGCCACGTCGATCAGGATGCCGCGCGCGACGACGTGCGGATCCCTGGTGATGTCGGCGATGTCGTAGACGGGGCACGCGGTGAGGTCGCGCGACTCGAACAGCTGGCGCATCTCGTCGAGCGTGCGCTGTCCGATGGCCTGGGCCAGCGTGGCGTCCACGAGCTCTCTGTATTCCACGCGCGCGTCGTTGGTGGCAAAGCGCGGATCGCTGAGCAGGTCGCCGAGGCCGAGCGCGGTGAACACGGCCGTCGCGGAGGCGGGGGTGGAGGCGGACAGCGCGATCCACTTGTCGTCGATCGTGCGGTACGTCCCGCGCGGGCTCGCGTTGTCGGAGGTGTTGCCGTGGCGCTGGCGCACGGTCTTGTCGAGCGCATAACCGGCGGCGTCGGGGCCGAGCACCGAGAGCAGTGGCTCGTAGAGCGATATGTCGACGACCTGCCCTCGGCCCGACACCTGGTCGCGATGGCGGAGCGCGGCGAGCACCGCGGTGCTGCCGGCGAGGGCGGCGACCATGTCGGCCATCGGAAACGAGGGCAGCGTCGGCGGACCGTCCGCTTCGCCCGTCGTGTGGGCGAAGCCGCTCATCGCCTCGACCATGGTGCCGAAGCCGGGGCGATCACGGTACGGCCCGTCCTGGCCCCAGCCCGAGACACGCGCGAACACCAGTCGCGGGTTCTCGGCGCCGAGCACGTCCCAGCCCAACCCCCAGCGCTCGAAGGTGCCGGGCAGGAAGTTCTCGATCAAGACGTCGGCGTCGCGCACCAGCCGCTTCAGCAGCTCCTGGCCGCGCGGCTGCGTGAGGTTCAGCGTGATCGAGCGCTTGCCGCGCGCGTAGACCTTCCACCACAGCTCGCCGCGCTCGCGGAGCCAGGTGCGTAGCGGGTCACCGCCGTTCGGATTCTCGACCTTGATGACGTCGGCGCCATGGTCCGCGAGCAGGGTGGCCAGCACGCCGCCGGCGATGAGCCGAGAGCAATCGATTACGCGGAGTCCCGCGAGCGCGCCGCTCATGATGAACGTCATGATACTCCCGCGCCCCGGGGGTCAGGCGCCGCCGAAGCGCGCCGCGAGTGCCTGCACCTCGCCGGGATCGGCATCCGACACCAGCGCGTAGCCCAGCCCGTGCGCGCGCCACATGACGACGGTGAAGCCGCGCGCGCTCGATCGGTGCACGTCGTGGCCGCCCGGCCACGGCAGACCCTCGGGACGAAAGACGAACAGTGTCACCGTGTGCAGGCGCAGCCCGTAGACGAACACCGCCGCCTTGCGATCGAGGAACCACGCGAGGGCGCCGCCGCGCAGCGGCACCTCGGCGTCGCCGCCGAACGTCACCACGGGCGAGAACTCCAGCCGTCCTTCGAACCAGGGCCGCACGCGATGGCCGTCGCCGCTCTCGATTTCGAGCGGACGCTGCGCCTGAACGATGCGCAGATGATCGCCGATCGCCTCGCTCACCATCGTCGCCGTCGCCGCGCGGCTGACCGCGTTGCGCTGCGAGACGACGACCGGCGTCGCCACGAGGACGACGGCGGCGGCCGCGAGCGCCGGAACGAGCACGCGGCGCCAGCGCGAGCGCCGCGCGGGGGCGGTGGCCAGGACGTCCTCGACGCCGCGCACGAGCCGTGCGGGTGCCCGCCGCTCGGGCAGGCGCTGGAGCGCCTCGCTCAGCGCGGTTTCCACCGCGCGCTCGGGCGGCGGCTCGCTCATCGCGCGTAATCCCGCAGGCGGCGCCGCAGCGCCGCGCGCGCCCGGGCGAGCCGGGATTTGACCGTTCCGACGGGACACTCGAGCACCGCGGCCATCTCCACCTCGCTCAAGTCCTCCAGATCGAGCAGCACGACCGTGCGCGCGTCTTCCGAGAGGCTCATCAGCGCCGCCTCGATCTCCTCGGCCACGATCTTGCGCAGCCGGTCCAGCTCGAGGTCGTCGCGCAGCCATTCCTCCGTCGCGGGCGCGTCGGCCACTTCGAGTCCGCTCACCTCCGGGCTCGCGCGGCGGCGGCGGTACGTGCTGATGAACGTGTTGCGCAAGATTCTGAACAGCCACGCCTTGAGGTTGGTGCCGGGCATGTACCCCGAGGCACCGGCCACCGCGCGCGCGTACGTCTCCTGCACGAGGTCTTCGGCGTCGGCGTCCGCTCGCGTGAGATAGCGCGCCAGCCGGTAGAGCGCGTCCACGTGGCCGAGCGCCTCACGCGCGAGCTCCTCATGCATGCCGGCACCATAGCACCGCGCCCACCGTTGTCATCCACCGCAACGCGCGAGCCGCCCAATCGTTCCACACGCGCGCGAATGGAACGCGCCGCGCCTGGACGCGTTGGCGCCTGTGAGAGGAGGTGCCCGATGAGTCGCGCACTATTCGCACTGACGCTGGCGGGCGCGCTGGCGCTGGCTCCCACCGGCCACGCCGCCACACCCGAGGTGCAGATCAAGGCGTTCCACTTCATGCCGGCCACGCTCACGGTTCCCGTCGGCGCGACCGTGACGTGGACCAACGGCGACGACGAGACGCACACGGTGACGGCGACGGACCGCGCGTATACCTCGAGCGGCCTGGAGCACGCGGAGCGCTATGCGCATCGCTTCACCGCGCGCGGAACGTACACGTACTTCTGTGCGCTCCATCCCCACATGACCGCGACCGTCGTCGTTCGCTGACGACGGCGCTCGGGAGGATTCAATGGAACGACGACGCTTCATGCAGTGCCTGGCCTGGGCGGGGACCGGCCTCGCGTGGGCGGCGCGCGGCGGCGTGCTGTCCGCGACGACGCTCGACGCGGCAACGGCCGCCGGCGCGGACTTCACGTTCGCCCAGATCAGCGACACGCACGTGGGCTTCAACGGCGAGGCCAATCGCGATGCGGCGGGCACGCTCGCGGATTCGATCGCGCGTCTCAATGCGCTCGAGCCGCGGCCGGCGTTCGTGCTACACACCGGTGATCTCAGCCACGGCCAGAAGCCCGGTGCCTTCGACACGCTGGCCGAGTCGCTCAAGACGGTGAAGGCCGAGAAGATCTTCTACATCCCCGGCGAGCACGACGTGGTGCTGGACGGCGGCAAGGATTACCTCAGCCGCTTCGGCGCCGGCACGTACGAGGGCCGCGGCTATCAGTCGTTCGACTACCGCGGCGTGCACTTCGTCGGCCTCGTCAACGTGCTCGCGTACAAGGCCGGCGTGGGTGGCGCGCTCGGCGACGAGCAGCTCGCGTGGCTCAGCCGGGATCTCGACGCGCAGTCGGCCAGCACGCCGATCGTCGTGTTCTCGCACGTGCCGCTGTGGGCCGTCTATCCGGCGTGGGGCTGGACCACCGCCGACGGCGAGCAGGTCATCGGCCGGCTGCGCCGCTTCGGCTCGGTGACCGCGCTCAGCGGGCACATCCATCAGGTGCTTCAGAAGGTCGAGGGGACGATCACGTTCCACTCGGCGCGCTCGACCGCCTTCCCGCAGCCCGCGCCGGGTGCGGCGCCGAATCCCGGTCCGATGAGGGTCCCGGCGGAACAGCTGCGACAGCTGCTCGGCGTGCGGGAGGTGCGCTACACGGCCGGCACGGCGCCGCTGGCGGTCGTCGAGCGCGCGCTCGCGTAATCGCTATACTCGCGGCGACGATGATCATCGTCGCCGCGAATCCCTACAGCGGCGCGTCCGACAATCGCCGCCGTGTCGACGCGCTCGCCCGCGCGCTGGCCGAGCTCGGCGAGGCGCCGCGCGTCGTATGGGACCCGCGCGAGCGCGCGGCGATCCTGGCCGACGGCGCGGCGATGGCTCGGTGCCGCGCGGTGGTCGCCGCCGGCGGCGACGGCACCGTCGCGCAGGTGATCAACGAGCTGCGGCCGGGGACGCCGCTGGCCGTGTTTCCCGCCGGCAACGAGAATCTTTTCGCCGCCGCGTTCGGCTTCGCCGACGATCCGGCCGCGCTCGCGCGCGCGCTGGCCGCCGGCCGTACGCGCGCGCTCGATCTCGGCCGCGCGTCGGCGTCGGGCCGCCAGCGGCTCTTCGCGCTGATGCTGAGCGCGGGTTTCGACGCGGAGGTCGTGCGCCGATTGGCCGCGTGGCGCGCCTCCGGCGCGGCGCTGCGTCGCGTGCGGCGTATCTCCTACGTCGCGCCGCTCGCGGCCTCGCTCGTCACCTATCGACATCCGCCGGTGCGCGTCGTCGCCGGCGAGATCGCCGTCGGCGGGGCCTACTGTGTTGTCGCCAACGCGCCCTTGTACGCGCTGGCGCTGCCGCTGGCGCCCGGCGCGCGCGCCGACGACGGCGCGCTCGACTGGCTGGTGTTCGAGCGCAGCAGCCTCACGGCGCTGGCGGCGTACTCGTGGGCCGTGTGGCGTGGCCGTCACGTCGTCCGGCGCGACGTGCGCACCGGCCGTGCGACGCGCCTGTCGCTGGACGCGGCGATTCCCGTGCCCGTGCAGGTGGACGGCGATCCGTTGGGGACGACGCCGGTGGAGATCGAGGTCGTCCCGGCGGCGCTCACCGTCGTCGCGACGTCGGCGGGAGCACGCTAACGCCTGGAGGTTTGCTTGAAGTGCGCGGCGAGCGCGTCCATCACGCGCGCCAGCGCTTCACTCTCGGTACGGCCGGTGGCGGTTACCTTGTACTCGACGGCCTCGGCAACCCACTCGCCGACGTCGGTCTTGTAAACCTCCACCTCGAAGCGCATCGGCGGCAGTCTAGCACGGTGTATCATCGGGCAACTTCCGACGGGAGGACGTCGATGTCGGGCCTGATCACCCGCGACGAGACGCTGCCGCCACACTACTCGCAGGCGCTCGAGTCGCACGCGCTGCCGCCGCTGTGGACCGCGCTGCACGTGCTGCTGCCGAGGGAGCGCACGACGGCGGCGGTGCCACATCGCTGGTCGTGGCGGGAGGCACGTCCGCTGCTGCACGAGGCGGCGCGGCTCGTGCCGCTGGAGCAGGCCGAGCGGCGCGTGCTCGTGCTGGAGAACCCCGGGCTGAAGGGCACGTACTCCGTGACGTCGACGCTCTACGCGGGGCTGCAGGTGATCCTGCCGGGCGAGACGGCGCCGAGCCATCACCACACGCCGGCGGCGCTGCGGCTGGTGGTCGAGGGCGAGGGCGCGTTCACGACGGTGGACGGCGTGAAGTGCACGATGGAGCGCGGCGACTTCATCATCACACCGCCGATGCGCTGGCACGATCACGGTCACGAAGGACGCACGCCGGTGGTGTGGCTGGACGGTCTCGACATTCCGCTCGTGCGCGCGTTCGACGCGTCGTGGGTGTCGCCGACGCGGCCGGCGCGCGCGCCGGACCCGACCAGCGACGTGGCGCAGGCGGAGTTCCGCTGGCCGTGGCGGCAGACGCGGCGGGCCCTGGAAGGCCTGGCCGCGAGCACGCCGACGGATCAGCCCGTGACGCGCGCCTACGTGACGCTGACCGGCGCACCGCCGCTGCCCACCATGGGCGCCGACGCGCACTGGCTGCGACCGGGCGAGCATGCGCGCGTGGCGCGCTCGACCGCGTCGCGCGTGTTCCACGTCATCGAGGGACGCGGTCGCAGCCGTGTCGATGAGACCGAGCTGACGTGGGAGCCCGGCGACACGTTCGTCGCGCCGCCGTGGCACTGGATCGAGCACGACAACGGCAGCACGAGCGAGCCCGCGTGCCTGTTCTCGTTCACCGACGAGCCGGCGATCCGCGCGCTGGGCCTCTGGCGCGAGGAGCGCGCCGCCGCGCGCTGACGCGCCGGGACCATGGCGTGAAGATCGCGCACCGACTGCGCGGCTGGCTCGTGGTTCCGCTCGTCGTCACGGCGTGCGCGTCGGCCGGCGCCGGCCCCGTGCTCATCGATCCACGCGTGGAGCAGGCAGTGGCCGGCGGGCGCAGCCGAGTGCTCGTCGAGGTGCGCCCACCGATCACGCGCGCCCAGGACGACGTGCTGGCGCGGCTGACGGGCACCGACTTCCGGCTCGTTCGTCGGTTCGAGGCCTCGCCGCTGCTCGCGCTCGAGATCGGCGCCTCCGCGCTCGCCGCGCTCAGGACGATGGGCGATCTCGTCGTGCGGGTGATCCCGGACGCCGTCGTACCGCCGGCCGGAGACTCGACACCGCAGCGCTGAGCTCGCTTCGCTGCGACGCCGAGTCGGCCTGAGGACGCGACGCCGACTTCGCGTCAGACGCCAGCCACCAGGAACGGCGGGTCGATCGCGCGCCAGCAGCGCACGCCGTCGGCGCGCAGCCGCAGGACGGCGCCGTCGCGCTCCAGATCCATCGCGCGGTACTGCGGGTACTTCGTGCGCAGCAACTCGAGCGCGCGGGTGAAGTCGCCACCGCCGGCGAGGACGTCGGCGCGGCCGTCGACGCGCACCCACGCCAGCCGCGTCCAGTCCTCGTCCCAGACGTCGACGAGCAGCGAGGCCTGCGGGTTTTCGGCGACGTTGCGCAAGCGGCGTAGCTGACGCGTGCGCTTGGGCTTGTCGTCCACCGCCGAATATAGCGCCGTGCCGTCGAACGCAAAGCACACCGGCACGACGAGCGGCCGCGCGGCCGCGTCGGCGGTGGCGAGCCGGCCGACGCGGGCCTCGCGGAGCAACGCGAGAGCCCACGCCGGCGGCTCGTGCGACTCTTTCATAGGCTCGCCTCGGACGGCGGGGGCCGGATTACAGACTCGCCTCGCCTTCGGCTGCGGCTCGCACAGCGGCCCCGCGACGTCCGGCGGCTCGCACCACAACGACTACCGGATCAGCTTCGCGTACTGGTCGAGCAGCGGCAGCACTTTGTCGCGCGGCTCCGGCGGCAGCAGGAAGATCGAGCGCGTCACGCCGGCGGCGGCGAAGTCGTCCAGGACCTTCTTGTCCGGCGGCGTCGCGAAGGCGGAGACCGAGATCGTCCGCATGTCGCGCCCGGCCTTCGCGGCGCGCGCCTTGAGATCCTTCATGCCCTCGAGCACCTTCTCCGGCGCGCGGCCGCGCGGATACCAGCCATCGCAGAAATCGACGACGCGCTGCAGGGTGTAGCCGCTCTCGCCGCCCAGCAGGATCGGCGGATGCGGCTTCTGCGCGGGCTTCGGCCACGCCCAGATCGGATCGAAGCTCACGAACTTCCCGTGGTACTCGGCGACGTCCTTGGTCCAGATCTCCTTCATCGCGCGCACCTGCTCCTCGAGCCGCTTGAAGCGCGTCTTGAACTCGGTGCCGTGGTGCTCCATCTCCTCGGCGTTCCAGCCGCCGCCGAGGCCGAACTCGAAGCGACCATGGGAGAGGAGATCGAGGCTCGCCACGGATTTCGCGGTGGTGATCGTGTCGCGTTCCACGATCAGGCAAATGCCGGTGCCGACACGCAGCCGCTCGGTCGCGGCCGCCGCCGCCGTCAGCGCGACGAACGGATCGAGCGTGTGTTTGTACTGCTCCGGCAGCTGCTGGCCGCCGGCGAACGGGCTGCGCCGGCTGGTGGGGATGTGCGTGTGCTCCGGCACCCACAGTGATTCGAAGTTGCGCGCCTCGGCCTCGCGCGCCAGCTCGTCGATGCGGATCGCGTACTCGGTGGCGAAGATGCAAACGCCGATATGCATGCGGAGTCCTCCTGGTTCAGCGGGTCGGGGTGGCGCCCGGCGCGGGCGTCAGCGAGAAGTGCGTGTGGGTCGCGAGCCAGCGGTCGTCGCGCCGCTCGAAGGCGAGCGTGCAGCGGCCCGGCCGCGGAAACGTGCCGCCGTCGGCGAGGATGCCGCGCGAGTCCCAGGTGGCGGCGATCCAGGCGCGATCGGCGCTGACGGCGCCGCGCGCGCCCTCGACGTCGATCGTGAACTCGCGGATGACCGGCCAGACGCGACGCCACTGCTCGCGCTCGACGACGTCGAGGCCCTGCACGAACGGCGCGACGGTGCCGAAGGCGACGATGTCGGGCGCACAGAGCTTGCGGCCGCCGGCGAAGTCGACCGCGCGCACGCACGCCTGCCACGCGCGCAGCCACTCGCGGAGCGGTGCGAGGTCGTCGGCCATGCTAAGGAAAGATCGCGTCGGGCATGAAGGCGGACACGATCCAGTTCGGTGCGTCGACGATCTCGCTGATCTTGAGATCGGCCGCGACGGAGCAGATGACGTAGGCCTCCTCGCGCGAGAAGCCGCGTGTCTCGACGAGGTGCTCGATCATGTAGCGCACGGCCTGCTGCGCCGCGGCGAAGAGATCCGGACCGTGCGCGGTGGTCGCGTAGTGCGGACCGCGATTGGTCGCGTGTGACGGCGGTGCGGGCGTCACGAGTTGCGGCTCCGCGAGCTGCCGGCCGCGGCGGACGTCGAAGCGCAGCGTGACGCGGCCCATCATCTCGACGGCGGTGACGCAGACTTCCCCGTCGCCCTGTGCGGCGTGCGCGTCACCCACGCTGAACAGGGCGCCGTCGACGAGCACCGGCAGGAACAGTGTCGCGCCGGCCACGAGCTGTTTGATGTCCATGTTGCCGCCGGCGCGCCGCGGCGGCATCGTGCTGTGACCGCCGGGCTCGTCGAGCGCCACGCCCATCACCCCGGGGAACGGTGCGATCGGGACGGCCACGCGATGGTCCATCCGCGCGTGGCGTCCGTCCGAGAGGTCCCAGATCTGCAGAAAGGGCTTGGCGAAGTCCGTCTCGGGCAGCAGGCCACGTCCGGGTCGGATCGACGTCCAGCCGAAATCGGCGCCGGGCTGCACGTCGAGGATCTCGATCACGAGCGTGTCACCCGGCTGCGCGCCGCGGATCTTGACGGGACCGGTGAGCGGGTGTCCGCGGAATGGCCCGCGTCGCAGCACGTCTTCGTGGGTCGAGGACCTGGAGTAGAAACGATTGGCGGCGTCGCGCGTCTCGAAGACGACGGTGTCGCCGGGGTCGATTTCGACCCGCGGTGCGAGCGCGTTGTTCCACTCCTGGTGAATGACATCGTGGTCGAGATGGTGCGTCTTCACGCCGCGAGCTCGTTCCACGCCACCATGCCGGTGCCGGAGCGCCAGGCCACGGCCGGCATGTAGGCGAGCACGTCGGCCGGTCCGCGCGTGAATGCCAGCGCGACGATCCACGCGAGCAGCTCGGCGGTGCCGCCCGAGCCGGCGGCTTCCATCCGCTCCAGCGTGCACTCGCGGAGCAGCCGGTCGTGATCGCCCGCCTTGAGCAGGTCGAGGAACCAGCGATCGAACTCCTCGTCGACCCAGAAGTAGCGCGGACCGCCGGGCTCGTGCGACAGGCCACCGGTGGCGACGATGGCCACGCGCAGCGGCGCCGGGTAGGCGCGGATGACCTCGCGCAGCACCACGCCGACCCAGTACGCGCGCTCGGGACGCGGAATCGGCGGCACCGTGCAGTTCATCGTCACCGGCACCAGGCGGAAGCGCGCGTCGGGGTTCAGATAGTGCGTCGGCACCGAGATGCCGTCGTCGAACTGCATCTCGGCACCCAGGTAGGCGAGCGCGAGACCGCGCCGCGCGCTCTCGTTGACGACGAAGCGCGCGAGCCCGGGCTCGCCGGGCACGCGGTATTTTCCCATGCCGAGCCACTCGTCGAACCAGTCGGCCGGCCCCACGTGCTCGCCGGCGATGCCGACCGTGTACTCGGCGACGTTGTTGATCGGCCAGTTGAGGAGATGATCGTTGCCGAACATCATGAGCACGTCGGGTCGCGCGGCCTCGAGGCGACGCCGCATCTCGGCGGTCGCGGCGAGCGCCTGTTGCTGAAACTCTTCCGGCGCGCGATCGAACCAGCCGGTGAGGCCGGGCGAATGGGTCATGGCCATGGCGGCGACGATGTCGGCCACGCTCACCTCCGCGGCGCGCGCGCCGCCGGCGCCGACGCCTCGAGGCGCGCGTGCAGCGCGAGCGCGCGGGCGGTTTCCTCGGGGAACGCGCGCTTGTAGCACTCCAGCGCCTCGCTCGAGTTGCTGTTCTGCGCGGCGCCGAAGAACAGCCGCAAGATCTGCGGCACGTAGTACTGGTGGACGCCCAGGTCCATCAGCCGCCGCGGATCCTTGGCCAGTACCGCGTCGATCTCGGCCCGGCTCAGCCCGAACTCGCGCGCCAGGCCCTCGAAGTCCGTGCGCCAGCGCGCGCGCAGCTGGGCGTCGCGACGCACGTGGAACATCATCTGATTGAGCGGCAGCGTCTTGTCGCAGCGCTCGACGTTACCCATTCATCGTGCTCTTGAGCACCTTGGGGTTGACCTTGAGAAACATGATCACGCAGCGTTCGGCGCCGAGGTTGCGTACGTCGTGCGCCACGTTGTTGGGGAAGTTCACGATGGAGCCCGCCGGCACCACGACTTCCTGACCGTCGATCGACATGTTCGCGGTGCCCTGCAGCACGAAGATCGCTTCCTCTTCCCTGGGGTGCGAGTGCATCGCGGTGGATTGGCCCGGCTCGTAGCACGCGATCTCCGACCACAGCTGATCCGTCTTGAAGAGCATCTTGCGGACACGCTTGTCGGACGCGAAGTCCTTCAACGCGTGCAGATCGAAGACCTGGGCGACGCCGGTGGTGATCGCGCCCGCAGTCGGCTCGTCCATGCCGCCTCCTTGGGGCGCCTAGTGTACCGCGAGCCGTCGAATCCCTCCGGTACCCCTCGGCATCTCTAGGACTGGGAGGCGAATGACATGATGCAGGCGTTGATTGCCCCCGCGGTGCTGGCGACGTTGGTCGGCGTGTGGCTCGTGTGGCTGAAGCGACGCGAGCGCGCCGCGGATCGCGCGCTGACCGTTCGGGCGGAAATCCAGAGCGCGGTGAATCGCGCGCTCGAGGGCGAATCGCTGCTCGCCGTGCAGGTCGAGCCCGCGTCCGGCTTCCATCGTGGCCGGGTCGTGCTCTCGACGCCGACGGGGTACGAGTGGCTCGTGCACGAGGCGTGGAATCCGGTCATCGAGCACGCGCCCAGAGACTACGAGGTGGTGTTGCGCCACGCCGCCTGAGCTGGTCAGCCTGGTTGGTTTCTGACCACCACGGTGATCAGAAACCAACCGATGATCGCGTTCTGCTCACCGTTCCGTCGACCTATGTCTCGATATTCCCGCTACTTACGAGCCTGGGCAGATCTGGTATCCCGCTTGCGTTTAACCCGCTACATGGTCGATGTGATCGTGAAGATCACGGGG
>Ga0066682_10000203_pt1 | contig 15783 bp, 19 predicted proteins | sample GraSoiAngelo_131_FD_65628 | JGI IMG/M metagenome (GOLD analysis project Ga0066682, IMG submission 65628) | Grasslands soil microbial communities from the Angelo Coastal Reserve, California, USA - 14_0929_02_30cm | ecosystem: Environmental > Terrestrial > Soil > Grasslands | place: USA... | reverse complement strand
CAGATGTTCCACAAACATTGAAACAACTTCGCCAGTGGGTTCGCTGGGAACTTGAACCGGACAAAGACGGCAATCCAACCAAGGTGCCGTATCAGGTGAACGGTAAGAAAGCGTCATCGACCGACCCGAACAGGTGGACTGATTACCGTACGGCTGTGACGGGCGCGACGATTGATGCGTCTGGTGGTGTGGGTTTCGTGGTAAACGGCGACGGGATCTTCGGCATTGACTTGGATGGTTGCTACAACCCGAAAACCGGCAAGATCGCCGAATGGGCTGAGCGCATCATTGATGCGTGTAAGAGCTACACCGAGTACACTCCGTCGGAAACCGGCCTGCGTGTATGGGCGCGCGGCGTTCTTCCAGCCGGTCTCCGCGTATTCAACTTGGACCCGGCGGTTGGTTATGGTGAAAAGGTCAAGATCGAAATTTACGAGCACAGTCGTTATTTCACTGTGACGGGCGACGCATTCTTCGAAGAGTCAGGCATAGAGGAGATCGACACGGCAGCAATTTATCAAATGCTCCACGATATTCGTGCTCAACATCCGGCTCCGGTGAACCAAAAGACAGCGGAGAAGAGCGCGGCGGCCGACGACACGACTGGCGTTCAAATTGTTTACGCGCCGGGCTCCAATATCAAGATCGACAAACACGCCATCTTCATGCGGGGCCAAGTTGTGAAGGATGGCAGCGGATTCCATGTGACGTTGAACAACAAAGACGGTCTAGCCTTTGCCACGGTAACCTACCCATCACAGAGTGAAGCCGATCTAGGCTTTGCTACGGTGCTCGCGCTTATCCATGATGGCGACGTGGACAAGATGGACGATGATTTCCGTAAGTCTGCGCTTTACCGGGAGAAATGGGAGCGCGAGGATTACCGAGAGCGCACCTTCACGAAGGCTTTGGAAACCGGTGAGAAGATTCGCAAAGAGAAAGTGTTGACGGTGCAAGAGCCGACTCCATCCACTCCCACGGTAACTGTGGCTACTTCCACGGACACTGTGGTCACCGCACTGACTCCCAGTGTGATTCCGGGCGACGAAATTCCAGCGTTCGATGAGTCGGCAATCACAGGCATCTACCGCGACATAGTGGACGCAGCAACGAACGGCACCACTATTCCTAGGCAGTTCGCGTTTTTGGCGGCGAGGGTTTATATCGGCGCGATGATCGCGGGCAAGATCACCTTCGAGGGGATGGAAGACACGTCCAGTTACTACGGCGTGCCCATCGGGCTGTCAGGCACAAGTAAGGGCCTCGCATGGAAGCGAACCGTGGACGACATTTTGAGCCTACCGAATCTCGCACTCTCCGTGAAAATTCTAGAAGGCAGCGGCGACAGTGGTGCGGGATTGAAGGACTTCTTCTTTGACGAGCCTAGGAACGCGCCAGTCGTCTGCATGATTGACGAAGCTATCTCGCTTGGTCACAAAGCAGGAGATAAAAAGAACCCGGAAATCTTGGACGCCATCGTCGAGTTGGCTACGAAGCACAAGTTCACTCGTGTGAAGGCTGCACGCGGTAAGGGCAAGGCGGGTCGCTCCCACGACAACGCACACCTTAGCATCTACTTGTGCGCTCAAGACAAGGAGGTAATCGCAGCCGCATTCCCGAACCGCCGAGGCATGGGTCTCTTTGAGCGATTCTACGGCGAGTATTCCGCGCCCATCATCGCGGGCAGACTGCCAAAGGTTGACACGCTGGTCGCGACCAAGATTTGGGAGGCGGTGCAGAAACTTCCGAAGTCTGGTCACATGACGATGGCGGCTGGAGTGGAGGAGAGAATTGAGTCGTACTGGGCGAGCCTACCCAGGGATGTTCAGACCAAGGTTCGATTGAAATCTCACCTGTACCGCGACATGTACATGGCGGCACACGGACGTGGTTCCATGATTGCCGAGATGCGGGACTTGGACTCCACGCTGGTGAACTTCCCTCGCCAGATTAAGATTCGAGAGGCGTTCTTCACTACCGAGGTGCCAGACAAGATTGGGCTGTACTTGAGCCGCTTGAAGGCGATAACGGAGAGTATGCGCCGCCGACTCAACTCGGGGGAACCTGTGTGGGCGGTGGCTCTCTCACAACGGGACTTCCAGACGGATACGCTGGCCTACAAGAACAACGAACTCCACTTTTTTGACACCGCATGGCGCAGTTGGCTCTCCCAAATGATGCCAGTGAAGATCAAGAAGACTAACGGGCACGAGTACGATAAGTTCGCCCCGAAGCCGCTCGAGAACGAGGAAGGCATGTGGAAGTAGAGGCAAACGACTTGCTACCGCATGGGGGTAAAACGACTTGCTACCGCATCGAGTAGGGCCAAACGACTTGCTACCATTTGGAGGCAAATCGGCAGTAGCAGGTCGATTTTCGGGTCGGAAATCAGGGTCATTTGGTAGCAGGTCGATCTCCATTAGAATCATAAGGTTAGCCACCATTTTTGAACGACTTGCTACTAATACAAACATCAATCAATTTTCATGTGTTGTGTATCTTGGTAGCAAGTGGTAGCAAGTCGTCGTTTCTGACAGGAAGTAGAGGGGTCTGGTAGCAAGTCGTTTCCGTGTCGGAAACCGAGGGTAAATGGGACGCCCGCGCGGTCTGGCCCCACCGGTTCCGATTAGGACTGGTGCGAGGCGTTTCCCTTACAAACGCTTCCCCGCGCGGCGCGAACAATGTGATTGTGTCAATCCAGACACATGCAAGGGAAACCTTGCACCTATCTCAGTACTTCTAGTACCCTACAACGCTGCCCCCGACACGCTGTAATGTGTCCAGGAACGCACCAGGGACGATATAGGCTGGTTTCCCGTGTCTGGCATGCCAGAGGGCTAGACCACGGCAAATCGCCTTGGAACGAATGGCAGCGGGGCGGCAGCGTGGGAACCGCTTAAAAATGAGCGGTTGCCGCGCGGGATTAGCAGGGCAGTGTCGCGACCCGGGTCGCTCACTCCGGCGAAACGCGAAAGCCGGAGCCACACAGTCGACTCCGTCCGTCGAAACGCAATCTTACGCTACCGAAAACAAAACCAGCCGCCCCGGTAAGTTGCTCATTCTCGGGAACGGCTGGATTGGAAAACGCAATACTTTGCAGTAGACCCTTGCGTTTAAAAAACGTTGGCCTCGGCCTGCCGGGCAGCCTTAGCCGCAGACTCGTCGGTGCTGTGAACGTAGCGCAAGGTTGAGGACAATGCCCGGTGACCAGCCGTTTGTTTCACCTGGTTGATGGGTGAGCCGCCGTCCAGCAGATGGGTGACCCGGGAATGCTTCAAAGCATGAACCGAACGCCCTGTGATACCAGCTTCCTCGGCAACCGTGGCAAACAGCCGCCAGATGGCGTTGGTGGTCAACGAGCCGCCCTTCTGGGATGTGAACACGAAGTTCGAGTCGTCCTTACGTTCCATGAGCCACAGCCGCAAGGCTTTCGGCTCGTCGAGCAGCGGTTGCCCGGCTCGCTTCTCGAGCGGCTGGATAGTCTCGAGACTGCCCTTGACGCGCCGGACGCGGATGGTTCGCGTTTTCAAGTCCACGTCGTTCAACGTGAGATTCGAAAGTTCTTGTGCTCGGAGCGCGTGGCGATAGCCGGTCAATAGCAAAGCCCAATCACGAACAGAGCGTTCCCGTGCGGCTTTGAGCAGGCGGAGCAGTTCATCGGTCGTAAGCCAGTTGTTTTCCATGTTCTTCGGTCTCCGTTTCTTGGTCTTGTGTTTCATCGACGCAAGAGTAGAACAAAGTATTGCGTTTGTCAAACGCAAAGTTTGACCATCCCGCAAGGAATCGGCACCGCAGCGTCAAGGCAAGAGGCCTAATCGAACGCGTTACCGGAAACGGATGGACGCGCGTAGAGAAAAATGTTTTGGAAATTAAATTGCTCCCCCAGCAATAGGACTTCAAAGCCGACACCCGGGCGGGACTGCCGGTAGGGCGGGAGCCCCAGCCGTCAGGTTCTTGGACTTCAGCAGCGCGTAGTTCTCGAGAGTTTTTCAAAAAGTTGACCGGGCAATTTTCCCCGGATGGGACCCAAGAGGGGGGCGGCATCTTAGAAAAAGTTTGTTTCGGAAACAGGAAAAAAGGAAACCCCGTACGCGGGGACCGGGGAGAATATGATGGAAGCAGCAGAACAGTATCAACGCGATATCGCGAGATTGGACGCTATCGAAGTACTGACGAAAGTATAGGAGGAAGCAATGAATTGGCATCAAGAATCGCGCGGTATGTTCCGTACGGGAATTTTCGCCATCGTGTCACGTGCGCCCAACGGCAAGACGTTGGAAGTACTTCGCGGTCTCCCCGGCTGCGGAGACGCTTACGGCACACTGACCGACTTCCACGCTGAGTTGACCGCGATGGTTACAGAGGGTCTGATTTATTGTGACCCGTTGAACAACGTGTATCGTGCTCGCATCACGAGTGACCAGTATTGTCGGATGACCGGAGAGTCGCCACAGAATTTAGGTTAGTTTAAGGACTCGTAGGTAGAGCGTCGCAAGCAAGGAGAGCCGCCCCGATGTTTGGGGCGGTTTCCATTTAGCAACACAAATTCAACCCAATAGGGAGAAAGGATGATGGCAGACGAAGTAGTAGGCACCGCGTGGGTGCCGCAGGAAGGAGTGTCGCTAGAGCCTGCGCCGCAAGAAGACTTGGCAGCAATTGCTGCGCGCGAGGCCGAACTCATAGCCAGCGCAAGGAAGAAGCGTTACGCCAAGGACAGAACCGAAGCGGAGACCAAGGCTTTCAAGAAGTACCAAACAGCCAAGCAACACCAGACCCGAGCCCGCAAAGCCGCGAGGAAAGAAACGTTCAATTCCGCCTACGACGGCGCAGCAGTTTCCAAGGCGGATGCTAAGCAGATTTTAAGTGAACGCCAGATACAGCACCCGCATGTGCTCGCTACGTGCGTAGCCTTAGCGGAAGCAGCGGCAAAGCATTTCAAGATTCCGTTCAACGCTCATTTGCTGCGCTGTGGTCTCCGCGACACGCTTCAAGCCATCGAAAAGAAGCAGGATGCGGAACCTGTAAACATTCCGCCCGAGGTAATCGACGCCGAGGTTATCCATCACACCGATGCATACGCCCTTTGGGATTACGGCTTCTGGCGTCAGCCGGACGTAACGTTTGAACAATGGCTCCAAGACCGCCGTAAATACAAGTCATCTGCATTCGAGACGTCGAAGTTGCTTGGCAAGGAAGACTTCGGTTCAAAGCATGAAGAATGGACTGCCTTTGCTCCACGCTGGAATCCCGAAGGTCTACGCCCTAATTACACACAGCGCGAGGCTTTAGCGTGGCTTGACGCGCAGCGTTCCGATACCGAGGGCGACACGAAGCGATATTTGCTGGTCGCGAGTCGTAACAGCATGAAATCGACCTTCGCGCGCATCCATGCGCTATGTCTCACGCTTATATGTCCTGATTCATCGATTCTGATTATCAGCGAAACAAACAAGTTGAGTAAGAAGGCGATAAAAGAATTCAAGGGTTACTTGGAGTTGTTGCCGGATAACCCCACACTCTTCCAGCAATATTTTCCAGAGTACGCCGTACCCGTTGGGGATTCCGCGCAGCAAATATACGAGAATCCGCTTGCTCATCTGGGTCTTCCGCAAAGTGCCTGTGAATCCAGTTCCATGGAGTCTGCGAATACCGGCTCGCGATTTTGGTACGCCATCTTTGACGACCCCATTTCTCGGGATAACGGAACATCGAACGAGGAGCAAAAGGCTGCAGCATTATCAAAATTTGGTTCGATTTCCCGTCTCCGTGAACCGGCGGGATACATTTTGAACATACAAACTCCGTGGGTCCCCGGTGATTTAGGGGACACGATGATTGAGCGTAATAAGCAGGATGCGGAACACCCGCTAGCGGTTCGCATAGACCCGGTGTTTGAGGTCAAGCCGGAAGCGCGTCGTAAGGCATTACTCGACTTGACCGAAGACGATGTTGTTTTGAACTTCCTGCCAAAGTTGAATTGGAGATTCGTCAGAGACGAGATGCGTAGTCCGGAAGGCATCACCTTCTTCAAGACGCAATATCTCTGCCAGTGGGTAGAAGAAGAGGATGGTCTGAAGTGCCAATTTGACCACGATGAATTATGGGCACGTGTTCGCCCGTCGGCATTTTTCGGCGACTCTTCGGTTGCCCAGACTTGGATGGTTCTCGACAGGGCATACGGAACGGGTAAGTATTGCGATTTGTCGGCTTTGATTGTCGGCAAGATACAGCCGGTTGAAGGACGTGACGCCCTCGTCATTTCCCATTGTTTCATGGAAAGGCTCAAGGAAAGTGACCTGGTAAAGAAGATTGTAGACCTTATCGCAGCGCATCATCCCCAACTGTTCATCGCGGAGCGTGATAAATCGTGGGAGGCACTATGGCAGGCGATTATTCGCGGGTGCGGTTTGAAAAGCATTCCGTGCCCGTCGTTCCGCTGGATAAATATAGATAACACCGAACGCGCGTTTGCCCGTCGTGCCAAGGCTATGGAACTTCCGATTTCGGACGGTCGTTTGTGGTTTGCAAATGCTTATCCGCAACTCGAGCAACTCTTGCTCCAACTGGAACGCTTCGACGGACGCAAGCGTTCCGGCTCGTCGCTTGGCTCAAAAGACGACGGAGTTGCCGCCCTCTCGCTTTTGTGGCAGGAGGCGCGAATGCTGCATCAAGTAACCGAGGTTGAAAGCCCGGAAGACGCGGAACGAAGAAGAATGTTGGAGGAAGACGAGGAGAGAGCCGCTCGCCGACGCTTCTTTTACAACCGTATGTTCAACGACTCGTACGTACCACCACCCACGCCCGAGGCGACGGAACCATCCAAGCCTGCTGACCCGCGTTTGCTCATCTTCGGGCGGAACGGGCGAATATTTCGAATGTAGGAGGATACATGATTTTATTTTGTGTTTTATGCGAAAACCTCGTGGATGTTTCGGCAATGCAACTTGTCAAGGATTTCCGAGGGCATGGTAAGGCAAGCAGGGCATGTTTCCTTGACCGAAAAAATGGATTGTCACACGTCGTGTTAAATGAAGAAGCCTCCAAGAAATTCCAGGAGTCGAAGGAGAGAGAATGAAAACAGCAGCAGATTTGAACCAAGATCGCGCTGCCGTCGCGCACGCGGCGCGCATCGAGCGCGGCATACGTGAAGTTTACGCCGCGTTCCCCGACCTTTGTGTCAACGACGCCAATTCGAACATGATTCGACACTGGTGTTCTCAGTTCAGCGGAGTGCAGGATGCCGTCCCGTCGGTTCCGTTATTCCGTGCCGCCAGGGATGCGAACCGGGAAGAGTGGCGCAAGACATTCGTGTTGAAGCCGATTGCCGACCAGATAAACGGACTGATTGACGAAATCGTCGGAATGCTTCGTACGCACGGAAGCCATTCGGAGAAGTCACTTGCCGCTAAAAAGCAGAATCAACTTTCGTGTTTCTCGCGACAACAACTGCTCGATTATCGCGACCAGTTACGACTGAAGCAGGAATTTAACCGGTTGCCCGCCTCAGACTTGAAGCAAAAATTGGCAAGGTTCCGCGAATCGGAGGCAAGGATGGCGTCGAATGCTTTGCCGGAGGAATGGTCCGCGTCGAGGTTAAAGGGCAATGTTGAACTTTTGAAGCATGCCTGCCGCAGGTTTGGCGTCGAAGCCGTAAACGCCCGACTTCGAGGGGAAAGTTAACAAAAGTTTTGAACAGCGGAGATTCGGCGACCTCGACAGTCGCTCGGTTCCATACTGTTTAACAGGTTGCATCGGGTTGGGTGCCAATATCTCGCACTCATGTCGAACCGGTGTATGCCCTGACAGTCGTATACGCTCCTGAAATGGAAATCGTGTGTGTACAGCGCGGTGGACCGAAGGACCAATGTATACGGCGGTGAAATCAAGCACCAGGAGAATCGCGGAGACCGCAAGTTTCCGAGAACGATGACCGACGCAGGTCAGCACTTTCTAATCCTTCGACAAGATTGGTAAGCATGCTGAGCGCGTTCTAGTCGCTATCGGAAGCGAGTAGTCTCCGCGCCCTGAATCTAAGGAGACTCAAATGACAGTGGAAACAGCAGTACAGCCAGACCTTCGCCCCGCGAATATGTTTGCCTCGCAGCGCGAATATATCGAGGCGGCTTTTGCGGAGTTGAACCGCAGGTTGGCACCGGCACGGCTCGCGAACCACAGCCTCAACGGTTCACTTCTATTCGCGAATCAGAACGTAGCGGGGAGCAACCCACAAAATGTTGGAGAACTCGCCGACCTGCTCGAACGCGCGATTAAGAGCGTCGTTTACGAAGGCAAGTTGATTTGGGACGTCAAGCCGAAGACGCTGGTCGGACCGAACAATCCTGCAAAACAAATATCAGCCGCCGAGTCCGAGGAGCAGTTCGGCAAATGGCAGAAAGACGCCGAGGCTAAGGCTAAGCACGACAAAGAACAAGCCGCAGCCGAGAAACGGGTTGCCGCGTTAATCGCAGCCTTCACGCCTACTAAAAACGGTCGGCTGGACTACCCACTGATTGAGAAGGTGAACGCGCGCCATCGTGGCTGGTTCGAAGATGCAAAGAAGGACGGCAAGGATTTGCTGAAAGTGGAAGAACAGATTCGCCGCGACCAGCAAGTCACCTATGACCGCGTTGAACGCGATTCGTGGAAGATGTAAGGAGACCGAATATGACACGCATGCGATTTTCTGACTTCAAGGCAATGTACCAGAGCCCCTTCAACGACCTCTATCACGCCCTGCTAGGAGCAGGCGCAAAAACCGAGCCCGGAAATGTCGTTATAGGTTTGAACGTAGACCGCTTGAAGGAGGCATTCCAGCGCAGATGGCAAGAATTTGTGCGCCTTAATCCCGATAAAATCCTCGGCGAGCCAGCATCTGACCCGGAACTGGATGCGGTGACAAATCCAGACCCGACACCAGTTGCACCGGTCAAGCCGGTCGTAACCAAGCAAACGCTCAACAAAATGGACCGGGACATTAAGGACTTGGAAGAAGCCCAAGTGCGGTTCCGATATTGGCAAAGTCAGGGGCTTCTCAATACGACTGAAAATTCGTTGCTAATCGAGTCGTGGCTGGCAACGCAAGAGGGCGACCATTATTCAGCGGCGGGGCTAGACCGTTGTATCACGGCTAATCGTGCGGCACTTATGTGGTACGTACCGCCGGTTATTGAACGTCTGAGGAACGGCGACGAGCGCATGCCATTGACCGCGCGCCCAAGTGCCCGTTGGACGAAAGCACAACTTCAAGATTGGGACGCCCGTAGATTGGCGGCAATAAGTGCCGAACGTCGAAAGAAAAATACGGAGTTAGCGAAATCCCTCGCTGTTTAATTTCATCAACAACAGTTTCTTTGGCGCGCTTGCGCGTCGAAGGATGAAGACCTGCTGCATGCTCATTTGGGTGATGGGAGTGTGGCGGGTCTTCTGTTTCAAAAGAGATGAAGATTGGAAAGGTTTCCCGACAACGTCGGGGAAGCGTCGAACTATAGCGGCGCAAGCAGTACCCCGCACAGCGGGGAAGGAAAACTCATGAGTCACAAAAGTAAGAACGGTCAGAATCCTACAAAGGATTCGATTCCGAAGAAGGGCGGTAATCCGCCACACGTTGTCAATCCCGAACAAGGTGCGCACGACATTCCTGTGCCAACCGTTGTTCGCGAAGGGGATGGATTCCACAGCGGGAGACCGACACCGAAGCCGACCCCGCACCGTGATTTGGATAGGTAAAACTTCACATCAACACTAACCTGGCGGCATGTGCATCCATGTGCCGCCAAATTTATTTCAGGAGACTAGAATGCCCAATTTTGAAGAGACATCCGACCTTGCAAAACAGGTCCGCAAAATGAGTATTCGCAATGCCATCAATCTTCTCGCCGATGTTTTGCAAGAGCGGCAAGAAATGGAGCGTGGTGAGCCCGGACCTCAAGGTGTCTCAGGAAAAGATTCAACCGTTCCCGGACCAGAAGGAAAATCTGGACGAGATTCCACTGTTCCAGGTCCACAAGGTGTTCCGGGGGAAAACGGAAGAGACGCGACAATTTCTATCGGCACTGTTACCTCAGGTCCCGCATCCGTAACGGTGCGTGTCGAAAATGGCGCGCATGTTTTGGACTTCGTCCTTCCACAAGGCAAGACTGGGGCATCCGGGGAAACGGTGGTTGGACCGAAAGGCGAGCCCGGAGCACCGGGTAAAGACGGGGTCACGCTCGCCGAAGTTGCCAAGTCCATCGACGACATTCTCGCCATTTTGTCTCGCGTAAGCGAGGTCCGCCAGTTACTGGGAGAGTCGGGCGCGGACGTGGTGCAACAATTGGTCGACGTAAAGAATCAGGTTTTTGTCATAGCATCCGACCCGCGTTATGCACGAACAGACGCGCACAGAACGGAAATCGTCCGAAGAATCACGCAGCACTACACCAAGCCAAGCAAGTACGACTAAAAGTGAGTAGGAGATTCAAATGAAAAGATTTTCACAGCAGGACGTAGCGGAGTCCGAGCACAAGTACACATACGCGGACTTCACGAGCGAGCCCACGGAGTTTCAATTGCCAGAAGGTGCCCCGTATAGAGACCGAGTCGCCGTGCTGGAGAAAAAAGTCGGTGAATTGGAGGCAACGGTTGCGTATCTTAAAGCCGACGCCAAGAGCGTTGATGACTTTTTTCGAGCGCGTATCGGTCACTTGGTAGGCGAGTTCGTCGAGCGTTGCAGGGAAGCGACGCCGCCTATCGTCGAGATTCAGCAAGCGGTTGAAGAGATGTTCCATCGGGAAGCGAACGGGTTGGCTCAAGCAATTTTCAAAACGCTAGTGGCGAAAATTCAGCCATACGCATTGAAAGCGCAATCGTAACGAAAAAGATTCTTCCCGGCGGGCTGCGGCCTATCGCAATAACCAAGGCATAAGATGGAAGAACTACGCCATCAACTCTCCCTCAAAGTCCGTAAGCAACTGAAGGTGATCGTCTGTTTGAAGTGGTGCTCTAGAAAAGTATTTATGCTGGTCTCTGTCAGTGTTTAGCTTTCTCTCAAAGTGAAAAGCTGCTACAGCCAAAGGAGGAAACGATTGTCTCGGCCAGAAACTGACACCGCCAAACTCAAAATCAAAAGGTCCGTTGCTGGAAGTAGCTTGTGCAATTTTAGTTGCAAACTTCTCGAAACCAGGGTTAGCAAAATGTTTCAAGGAAAAGACGTTTAACTCGCTGAGGTAAAGTCTTTTCCGAATCATTTCTGGTCTAAAATTGAGACTAAATTCCGCAGAAGCCGAGATTAGCACGTCTTCTAGGAAACGGTCGGTGTCCCGGGTCGAGGACTGAGTGTTTGCCATCAGTCCGTCGTTATAAATCTTGAGTTCAACATGCACGAAAATCTCTTCCTTTGCTTGGTATTGCCCATTTGAAAAGACGAAGGCTTTCGTATCATCTACATCTGTCAAAGAGGAAGGGACTTTCTGAAAATCATAAGCTTCCTTGAGCCATTCAAACAAGTCAGGGAATAGGGCCTTGCCACGGGGATTGAGCTCCGCAATGTCAAAGAGCCAGACTGACCTAGCCGTGATAACATTTAGAAGCTGCATGTCTTAGTCTGCCGCGTCTGCAAGAAGTGGACTCTCTTGCGCAATAGGGATGCGTCGCTGCTCTTGGCTTTGTGCTACTTGGTCCTGACTACGGGGTACGCTTCCGAAACTAGGTTCGACTGCTCCATACTCTTGCCTGAAACTCGGGACAGCGAGAGAGGTTGTAGAAAGCCCTGGGTCGGTTAAAGGCGTGCCGGTGGCCCATGCAATTATTTGGCTAAAAGGTACGAACCGAACTACTAACGCTACATCAAAAACAGCCGCAAGTTTTTTCAGTGTGGAAATTGTTGGTTTTGTTTTTGACGAGTTTTCCAATCGGTAGACTTGATTTTGAGTCGTGCCAATCTCCTCAGCCAACTTTGGCTGACTCCACCGATTGCGGTTCCTTAGAGCGCGAATTTGAAACGCAATTCCGTTGCTAATGTGCGATGCGACAAACTTAGCCCGTGACTCTGGACTTCTCGCCAGTCTCCTCAGAAGGGCCTTCTGGGTCCATATTGAATTGGTGGAGTTTGGCTTCTCCATTTTGGAGTTGGCGGAGGCGTCTTTTGGCGATTGCTTTTCCATCTTTGTCATTCCTCCGTTTTTTGTTTGTGGCATGTAGGAATTTGTACGATTCCTCTTCCTCTAATCCAAAGAACCCATAAATACGATAATAGAACTTGCCGCGAATGCACTTGATGGGATCGAACCGTATTTCTGAGATTTCTCCTCCCTCGCCAACCAAGGGATCAAAAAATGGCTCGTCCCAAAGGCTCCGAGGCGTCACTTGCAAAAAACCTAGCCGGTCCTTGACTTCGTCGCGGTGATCCTCAGGAAGACTGTTGAACCAAGATTGGACTGGTTGCCCTTCATCAGCCGATTCAAAGTCGAGAAACGTCCACTTGCAGTCCTGGTCTTCCGAATTCATAGGCTACCACAAAAAAGGTGTAGGTCAAAGGGCGAAATTGAATGCAGTGCTTGATAGTACACCAAAATAGGTGTGGAACAAGGGGCACCGTCACCGTAGCCCCGAATCCTACTTGGTCCCCAGTCATCTTAGCATTACAGAGTGAGGGTCGAGAAAGAGAAATTCGGCGCGCTACTCTGGAAACTACTGGACAGCCAAGCCCATGACAATCGCCTCGTAAAGATATTCCATCGCGCTTCTCCCGTGCTTTCGGTCACAGGCCTCTCGCGCCGCGAGGTTCAAACCGATGCCGCCAGGAAGACTGACGCACTGTATGGCACTCCGCGCACAAGGCCAAATTCTTGATTGATGTGCCCGATTTTGCGCTGCTCGAACAACGGCGTTATTTGCAGTGTGGCTCCTCACGCGGAGAGATTGTGTGGTTGAAGGAGGGCGTTGTCAATGCCGCCAGAAGCTGAACGCGAAGGGCTCCTAAGAAAGTGTGCGGTTGTTGCGTTCTCTTCTGGATCCTCGCGGTGCTCACCGTCGCGGCGGCGTGTGGGTTTGGCGTTCACGTTGAGAGGCATCGCGGCGCAAGTAGTCCGGGCGGGGAATCGCTTCCCACGCCCTTCTCATTGCTGTTACCTTTGGTGGCGTTCTCATCTCAGTCACCAAGCAGCTTCTCCAGCACCCCGGTAAGTTTCTTTCCCCATGAGAATTCCACGTCGGTAATGCCGAAAGATTCCGCCGACTCAAACAACTTCCGAATTTCCTCATCCGATGGTGCCGTCTTTCCATCCGCAACCTTTAATCGGCTTATGTATTTCGAATCTTCATCTCTTTGGAGTCCAAGTTTTTCCGCCGCCTTGAAGAACAGTTCCTCCCCGGTCTTCAATCTTTCCAATTCCTGCCGTAGATATCGCCGGGCGTCGGCCTGAGGTAACTTTTTGGAGATGATGAAGTACTTCAATCCGTAGAAAGCAAGTGGCTCCATCTTGTGCCACTCAACGTCCTTCTTAAGGTCTGCGATCTTTTCCTCAACATCGGTAATGTGAAAGCGGCTTTCAGCATCTCTTTTGCGGAGTTCCGATTCCATCACGACGCCATCATGAACATCTTGGTGCTTCGGAACGTCGATATCCTCGCCCTCATCTTCAATCAAACGGCACAGCACGTCCGTTCCTTCCAATCGGTATTCGTAAACGCTCTTCGACTGGCACGTGTCAAAGAGATAGTAGGTGCGGAAGTGATTCGGCATCGGTCGGTAGTTGAGACCGATATCAAGTTCAGTCGTGTGCCGCATTTCTTCTTTGTTCTCGAACACGAACTCGTTGCTCTTCCTCGATTTGTAATAGCCAACGAGGACAAAGGCGAATACGAGCACGAGAAAAACAAACGCCTGCCAATTCCGAAAATAGACAAGAGCAGCCCCGGCGACAAACGACAGAACATTATCGAAAGTGAACTTCATCCGCATGGGTTGAGTCTACCGTTTTTGCCCTACCTCTCACTGAATCATCTCCGTTTAGGAAGGATATGATTCAAGCACTTCGGAATCTCCTATCCGCCAAAAAGGTGATATCCATGCCGTCCTCCATTCGCAGTGATGGACGGAGTTTATCCCGTGGGACTTTGAAAAAGGAAGGGCCGAACGCGTTCGTTGCCGAAGTAGGGGTGGTATCGGAACGCGGCCGCGCGGAATTATGCGTTGATTTTCCTGCGTGTCCTAACGGCTAGGTAAAATTCGACCGGCTCCTCGCCCTCGAGGAGAACATGCACCCGCCGCAACACGCGACGCCCATCCCGTCGTTCCGGGAAAATGTAACAGCCCCGCACCTTGTGCCCATCAAAGGAAAGTTCTCGGATGCAGCCTCGGAGTTTTCGCCGAAACGTCAACCAACGGGCTTCGAAGGCGTTCTGCTGAGCCATCACCGTAGCCACCCCGAACGCCATTTTACTCTTCGCTTCCGTTGCCATCTACTCACCCCCACGCCGCGTGCCCCGTTTTTGCTTTTCCAACTCACGTACGAAGTCCTTCTCCACCATCTCCAACAACCTACGGAATTTCCTCGTAGAACGTTTGATGTAGCTCGCTTTGGTTACGTCGCTGCTCGAGTGCCGGAGCACGTCCTTGATGTCTTCCAGAGCGACGCCTTTATCGTCGAGCGTCGTCGCCAGGAATCGCCGGAAGGCGTGAAGCCCGTGCCAGCAAAAAACACCCGCTTTCTCCAAGGCGGGTTTGACTTGCTGGTTGGTGAAATTTTCAAAGCGCATCGGATTATTATTCGAGTCGTGGAAGATGTATCCATCGCCCGAGTTGCGCTTCAAATGTTCGTCGAGGGCCTTTTGAACGGTTTTGATGACGGGTACAGGTGCCCGGCTCGATTCCGTTTTTGTCGTGTCCACTTCGCCTTGGTACACCGAGCGGACGATATTCAGTTCTTGCTTCTTTCTGTCGTAATCCTCCCAGCGAAGACCGGCTAGCTCGCCCTTGCGCAAGGCCGTGAAAGCCGCCACGATTACAGCAGCCTTAGCGTCCGGATGTTCCTCCAAAGTTTTCACCATCACAGCCACTTCATGGACGCTGTAAGCGTAAGTATCAGGAGGCTTGCCCTTCGGAACTGCGGCATCACGCACCGGATTGAAAGGGATGAGACCTTGCCGAGCCGCTTGTCTGAAGGCACTGCTTAAAAAGTTCTTCATATTGTTGTAGGTGGTTTTGGCGAAGTCCGTGTCATCAGCCACGTTTTGAAGCAGTTGGTCAATATCCACAACTCGCACGGCACGCAATTCCATGTCTTTGAGGTAGGGTTGTAGGCTGTCGTAGGCGGCTTGATATCCGCCCTGCGTGGATTTCTTGAGCTTGTTGCCCCGGCCTCCTTCACCACGTTGAAGGAATTGCTGCAAGAAAGTATCCACGCTATCCGTGGATTCCGGCCGATGGGTACCGAGGTTCAGCGGGAGCAGATACTTTTGAGCCAAAGCCTCGACGCTTTTTTCGGTTTGATATTCCCGGCATCTGTCGGCCAGCTTTATGGATTTGCGCTTCTTGACGGGCTTGCCGTTCACCAATTCCGTGACCCAATAGCGCAGTTGCCAGTACGTTGGGTTTTTCTTCGGCCACGCCCGTATTTGACCACGTTGCACAAGAGCCTCCTTTCACCTATTCTCTCAATTCGAGGGCAGTTGAGTGGGTACATGCTGGGTACACACATCGTAAGAATCAACAAGCAGATGTGCGTTTCTAAGATGGTAACCGTAGTTTTCAAAACGGGATTTTCTGTCTAGTCTAGGCAGGCGCGAGGGGGTGCACATGGCCGA
>Ga0066682_10000200_pt1 | contig 15825 bp, 16 predicted proteins | sample GraSoiAngelo_131_FD_65628 | JGI IMG/M metagenome (GOLD analysis project Ga0066682, IMG submission 65628) | Grasslands soil microbial communities from the Angelo Coastal Reserve, California, USA - 14_0929_02_30cm | ecosystem: Environmental > Terrestrial > Soil > Grasslands | place: USA... | reverse complement strand
GAGCGTCCGGCCGGGCGCCACCGCCTCGCCAGCGGCATCAAGGCCCTCCGTATGGGCCGCGCGCCAGGGTACTTCCAGCGATTCTTCAACTACATCGAGGATGGTTTTCCGTGGATCCTCGGCGAGGTGAAGGAGGCGCACGAGCGCGACAACGTCCGCGTCATCGCGGCCGGCCCGAACGCGTTCATCTACTTCGTCGACCACGCCGAGGCGCTGTCCATCGAGCGGATCGAGGAGCGGTGGCCCGGACTGGCCGAGGATCTCTCGCGCCATCCGGGCGTCGGCTATGTCCTCACGCGCGGTGCTGACGGTCCCGTGTGTTTCTGGCGCGGCAAACGCTACCGTCTGAGCCTCGCCGAGCCCGGCCCCTTCGCGGCACGCCCCGATGCGCCGCTGGTCGTCTCCGCCGTCGCCGATCTCATGGCGATGCCCAGCGCCGGCGATCTCGTCGTCTACGGCATCGATGCGTCCTCCGGGCACGTGTCGTACATCGCCGAAGCCGGCGCGCACGCGGGACCGTCGCCGGAAGAGCTGCACACGTTCGTGGTGGCGCCGCCCGGCGTGCGGTTGCCGGAGCCGCTCAACCATCCCATCCAGCTCTATCCGCACTTCGTGCGCTACGTCGAGGACGTCGAGCGCGAGCCCGCGGCGTGACGCCGATCATCATCGCCTCCTACAACATCCATCGTGGTGTGGGTCTCGATCGCCGCCGCGATCTCGATCGTCTCGGCGTGGTCATCGCCGAGATGAACCCTGACGTCATCGGGCTGCAGGAGGTCATCCGTCAGGACGGCAACATCATGCCGATGGCGGATCAGGCGGCGTACCTGGCGAGCAAGCTCGGCATGGAGCTGGTGATGGGCGAGACGCGCCCGTACGGCGCCGGCACGTACGGCAACGCGATCCTCACGCGGCTTCCGGTGCTCGGCTCCGTCCGCCACGACCTCAGCCACGGCCTGCGCGAGCCGCGCGGCTGTCTACGCGTGGATCTCGCGGTCGACGACGTGACGCTGCACATCTTCAACTGCCACTTCGGGCTCGCCTTCCGCGAGCGGCGCGCGCAGCTCGAGCTGCTGGCGGGCTTCATCCGCGCCGGCTCGTGCGGCGGCCCGCGCGTCGTGATGGGCGACTTCAACGAGTGGCACCGCGGACCCGTCACGCGCGGGCTTCGCCTGGAGTTCAAGTCGCCGATGCGGCGTATGCGCCGGACCCATCCCGCCATGTTCCCGCTGTTCCGGCTCGACCGGATCTATTGGGACGTCGAGCTCGAGGGCGAGGCCTTTCACGTGCATCGAAGCCGCCTCGCACGCGTCGCCTCCGATCACCTGCCGGTGATGGTACGGCTGCGCGTGCGCCGGCGCGCCGCCGCGCCGTACGTCCTGGGCGACGCGCTTCCGCCGGCCGAGTAGCGTCTGGACGCCACGCCGCCGCTCCCCGACGTCGTCGTGGCCACGCCGCGACGGCGACGCTGGATGGGCGCGCTCGTCACCGGCGTCGCCGGCTGTCTGCTGGCCGCGTTCGTCGCGCTCGCGGTGCACGTCCATCTGGCCGGCAGCCGTCTCGACAGCATCGAGGATCCGCCGCGCGCGCTGACGCTGATCGTCGAGCGCACGATGGATCTCGACGATGCCCTCACGCGCGCGGCGATGTGGGAGCGCCGCTTCTACGAGCTCACGGTGACCGACGGTCGCAACGAGCTCGACGAGGCGATCGCCTGGTACGAGGAGCTCTCCGACGCCATCCCCGGCGATCCCGGCGTGCAGGTCCGGCTCGCGGTCCTCTATGGCGAGGCCGGGCGCATCGACGAGGTCCTCGACACGGTGGAGCGCTGGCGGGCGCGCGGCGATAGCGCGCGCGCCGACGTGCTGGCGGCGGCCTATCTCGATGCGCCGCTCGACGGCGCGCTCGGGCGCCTGCGCGAGACGGCCGCGCGAATGCTCGAGCCCGGCTGGTTCCGCGACCGGCTCCTCCTACGCCTCGCCGACCGCGCCGGCGACTCGACCGCGCGCGAGGCGATCGTGACATCAGCGCGCGCGCGGACCGCGCCGCTGCTTCGACGGGTGCGCGCGCTGACGGCTGCCGAGCTCATCGTGCTCGGGCTAGGGCTTGCGGGTCTCGTGATCATCTTCCGCGGCCGTCCCGTGCGCGTGGACAGCGCCCTGGTGCCGCCGCCGTGGCGGCTCGGCGAGGGGCTCGTGGTGCTCGTCCGCGGCGCGGGCGGCGGCGTGCTCGTGCTCGCCGCCGTGTATTTCGTCGGCCGCTGGCGAGGCCCCAACGATCCGCTGCTGGCCACCCTCAGCATGCCGCTCATGTACGCGCCGCTGCTGTGGCTCGCGCGACGCCGCCTGTTCGCGCCGGCCGGCGTCGGGCTTGCCCGCGGACTCGGCTGGGTGCCCGCGCCCGGCGGCTGGCGCGCGCTCGCGTGGACGATCGCGCTGCTCGTGGGGATGGGCACCGCGACCGACCTCGCGCTGGGCTTCTTGAGCGAAGCGACGCACATGTCGGCCCATTGGACGGAGTGGTTCGACGAGGATCTCGCGTGGGGCGGGCCGCTGATCGCGGGCGCCAGTCTCCTCGGCACCGTCGTGTTCGCGCCGGTGTTCGAGGAGATCGTGTTCCGCGGGATGCTGTACGCGACGCTGCGGCGCCGCCTGGCGTGGCCGATCGCCGCCACCCTCAGCGCGGCGATCTTCGCGATCGCGCACGGCTACGGCGCGGCCGGGTTCGGCAGCGTGTTCCTGAGCGGACTCCTGTGGGCGATCGCGTACGAGCGCACCGGCAGCCTGCTGCCGAACATGGCGGCGCACATCCTCAACAACGTGGCCGCCGCGCTCGGAGTGCTGCTGCTATTGCGCGGGTGATTCACCCGCCAGCGAGGTCGACGACGGCGAGGAAGAGCGCCGTCGCGCCGTGCTCGATGTCGTCCATCGGCGTGAACTCCTCCTCGCAGTGGCTGCGGCCGCCGCGCGAGGGCACGAAGATCATCCCCGTCGGACCGATGGCCGCCATGTACTGGGCGTCGTGCCCGGCGCCCGAGAGGATGTGGCGGTAGCGCGCGCCGGCCGCCTTGGCCGCGCGCTCGACGGCGGCGACCACGTCCGGCGCGAACGGCGTGTACGGCACGCGCCAGTAGTGCTCGAGCTCCGCGCGGACGCCCTCACGCTCGCACGCCGCCTTGACGACCGCGTCAAGACACCGACGCGCGACGTCCAGCGTCTCGTCGCGTGGGTCGCGCATGTCGATGGAGAGCGTGACGCGCCCGGGGATCGCGTTGACGATGTTGGGATGCACGACGAGGTTGCCGACCGTCGTCACGAGATCGCCGCCGAGCTCGGTGGCGATCGTGCGCGCGCCGGTGATCACCTCCGCCGCCGCCAGCAGCGCGTCGTGCCGGATGCGCATCGGCGTCGGGCCCGCGTGGTCCTGCACGCCGTGCAGCGTCAGGCGCGACCACGAGATGGCCACGATGCCGTCGACGACGCCGACCGAGAGGCCTTCCTCTTCGAGCAACGGCCCCTGCTCGATGTGCAGCTCGAGATAGGCGCGAAACGGACGCGGCACGCAGGGCTCGGCACCGAGGTAGCCGATGCGCTCGAGCTCGTCGACCAGGCGGATGCCGTCCTTGTCGCGCGCGTTGTAAGCATCTTCGAGCGCGATCTTGCCGGCCATCACGCCGCTGGCGATCATCGCCGGCTGGAAGCGCGCGCCTTCCTCGTTGGTGAAGATCGCCAGCGTCACCGGGTGTCGCGTGCGGATGCCGTGGGTGTTGAGCGCGCGGATCGTCTCGAGCCCGCAGAGCACGCCGAGCTGGCCGTCGTACTTGCCGCCGGTAGGAACGGAGTCGACGTGCGAGCCCATCATGACGGGCGGCAGCGGCTCGCGGCCCGCGCGCTCGCCGAAGATGTTGCCCATCTGGTCGACGGTGACACGCAGCCCGGCCTCGCGCATCCAGCGCACCATGAGATCGCGGCCGCGCTTGTCGTCGTCGGTGAGCGCCAGCCGCGTGAGCCCGCCGCGCGGCGTGGCCCCGATGCGCCCGAGCTCGTCGATCGATTGCTCGAGCCGCGCGCGGTCGATGCCGATCTCGCGAGGCGCGTTCATGGGCCCTCCACTCTATAACGTGGACGCTTGCTCGACCGAGAACTAGAGCGTCTGGCTCCAGGAACCCGCCGTGAGGCGCGCGGCGTCCCAGCCGCCGGCGGTCTCCAGCGTGGCGAGCGCGGCCGCGGCGTCCGAGAGGCGCACGACGGCCAGGCCGCGGCTATCCGCAAAGAAGCCGCCCAGGTTCACGAGCTTCTTGGTGCGCAGTCTCGTCAGCGCTGCGCTGGCGCCGGCACGATCGGTCGGCATTCCCTCGACGAGCGTGACCTTCCAGCCTGCGTCGGGCGGCAGCCGCTCGATCGGCTCGACGAAATCGTCGAAGGCGCGGGCCGCGTGGGCGACGAAGAGCCCGGCACGCTGGAACTCGTTGTCCGCGACGAGCCGATCCAGATCGGCGCGGTCCGCGACGCGATAGAAGATGTGCGCGGCACTGCCATCCGGCTCCGGGCCTCCTGCGACGACGCGGCCTTCGTCGCGCAGCGTGGTGAGCTGGGTGAGGTGGGCAGGGCGGTACGGCAGTCGTCGCGCGTTGTAGTCGGCGGCGCAGGTGAAATGCACGTGATAGACGGGCATAGTCACAAACCGAGATACGCGCGCTTGAGACGCTCGTCGACGAGCAGCGCGCGGCCGGCGCCCTCGAGCACCAGCTTGCCGGATTCGAGCACGCACGCGTGCGTGGCCAGCGTGAGCGCCTGGCGGACGTTCTGCTCGACCAGCAACACGGTGACGCCGTCGGCGTTGATCGTGCGGACCGTCTCGAAGATGCGCCCCACGAGCACGGGCGCCAGGCCGAGCGTCGGCTCGTCGAGCATGAGCAGCCGCGGCCGCGCCATCAGCGCGCGGCCGATCGCGCACATCTGTTGCTCGCCGCCGGACAGCGAGCCCGCGAGCTGCGCCGCGCGCTCCTCGAGCACGGGAAACAACCGATAGACGTACCGCAGCGTCGCGTCGCGCTCGGCGCGCGCCCGCACGGCATGCGCGCCGAGCAGCAGGTTCTCCGTCACCGTCATGAACGGAAACAGCCGGCGCCCCTCGGGCACCTGGACGATCCCGAGCTCGACGCGCTGCGCGGCCGGCACGCGCGCGAGGTCGCGGCCGTCGAAGACGACGCGGCCGTGGCGCGGGGCCACCAGGCCGGAGACCACGCGCAGCGTGGTGGTCTTGCCGGCGGCGTTGGCGCCGACGAGCGCGAAGATGCCGCCCGCGGGCACTTCGAAGGAGATGCCGAAGAGCGCCTGCAGATCGCCATAGAACGCGTCGACGGCCTCAAGCCTCAGCAAGGTTGAACTCGTCGCCGAGGTAGGCGTCGATGACGCGCCGGTCGTGGGCGATCTCCTGCGGCGTGCCCTCGGCGATCTTCTCGCCGTGGTGGAGCATGACGATGCGCTGCGCCAGCCGCATCATCGCGGCCATGACGTGCTCGATGACGATCAGCGTGACGCCTTCGGCGTGCACGCGACGCACGAGGTCGACGATGCCGACGAGCTCGGTGGGGTTGAGGCCGGCCATCACTTCGTCGAGAAGAAGCAACCGTGGACGGGTGGCGAGCGCGCGCGCGACCTCCAGCCGCTTGCGCAGCGCGATGGGCAGCGCGCGGGCGCGCGCGTATCGGTGAGGGCCGAGTCCGCACAGATCGATGACGCGCTCGGCTTCGGCGCGCGCGTGCGCCACGCGGGGCAGGCGCGTGAGTGCGCCGATCATCACGTTGTCGGCGACGGAGAGGTTGCCGAACGGCTTGACGATCTGAAAGGTGCGCGTCAGCCCCAGGCGCGCGATCGCGTGTGGCGGCAGACCGGTCACGTCGCGGCCCTCGAAGCGCACGCGGCCTTCCTCCGGCCGGTAATAGCCGGCGATGACGTTGAACAGCGTGGTCTTGCCGGCGCCGTTGGGTCCGATGATGCCGAGCAGGTCGCCGGCGCGAACCTCCAGGCTCACCGCGCGCACGGCGGTGAGGCCGCCGAAGCGTTTGGTCACCGCCTCAAGCGTGAGCACGCGCCCTCCACGCCCAAAACCGGCCGGCGATGCCCGTGAGCCCGTCGGGCGCGAATCGCACGATGAGGATCAACACGACGCCGTAGATGATCAGGTAGATCCCGGTGAAGCTCGCCTCCACGCCGGAGAATGTGGCGCGCAGGTACGTCTCGAGCGACGTGATGAGGAGGGAGCCCAGGAACGGACCGAGCGCGGTTCCGATGCCGCCGATGATGCTGTTGAGCGCGAAGCGGACGGACAGATCGATCGAGAACACGTGCGAGGGATCCACGAAGCCGACGTACTGCGCCCACAGGCTGCCGCACGCGGACGTCATCGCGGCGCTCACGACGATCGCCTGCACCTTGCGACGCCGCGTGGCGATACCGAGCGCCTCGGCGGCATCCTCGTCCTCGCGCACGCCGGCCAGCTGGTAGCCGACGCGCGAGCGCTCGAGATAGACCTGCAGCGCATAGCAGCCCACCGCGACCACGAGGATCAGGTAGAGCCACGCGACGTGGCCGAGGCCCAGCGTCCAGAACCCTGGCCGGTACGGCACCGGCACGCCCTCCGAGCCCGAGGTGAAGCCGCGCCAGCGGCTCGCCACGATTTTTAAGACTTCGGCGAAGGCGATCGTCGACAACGCGAAGTACGGGCCCTTGAGGCGATTCGACAGATAACCGATGAGCGCGCCGGCGACGACCGAGAGCGCGACGCCGACGGCCAGGCCGAGCCACGGGCTCTGCGCATAGCGCGCGCTCATGAGCGCCGCCGCGTAGGCGCCGATCCCGAAGAACGCGGCGTGGCCGAGGGAGACCTGCCCCGCGTAGCCGCCGGCCACGTTCCAGGCCGCGGACAGCGCGCCCCACAACAGAATCAGGATGACGCTGTCGAGCAGAAACGCGTCGCGCACGACGAGCGGCGTCAACGCCGCGACCGCGAACATCGCGACGGCCGCCCAGCGGTCGGGCGCGAGCCGGCTCATGCGCCGAGCGTCTCGGCGCCGCGCTGGCCGAGCAACCCGGCCGGACGAAAGACCAGGACGCCGATGAAGAGCAGGAAGTAGAAGACTTCCTTCCAGGCGGCGCCGAAGATGTACGAGCCCCCCACCTCGACGGCGGCCACGATGAGGCTGCCGAGCATGGCGCCCGCCATGTCGCCGAGGCCGCCGAGCACGACGACGACGTACGCGAGCGTCACGAACTGCAGGCCGGCCTGCGGATAGGCGGCGTAGAGCGGCGACACGAGCACGCCGGCCGCGCCGACGCAGGCGATGCCGATCGCGAACGTCAGGCGATAGACGCGATCGGTGTCGATGCCCATGAGCGTGGCGGCGTCGCGGTCCTGCGCGGTCGCGCGCATCACCCGGCCCGTGTGCGTCCACTTCATGAACGCCATCAGGGCCACGGTGAGCGCGACGGCGACCGCGAAGGCGACGACCTGCGCCAGATTGAACGCCGTGCCGGCCGCGCGCAGCACCACCGAGGATTCCCACGGCCGGATGATGCGGAAGTCGCCTGTCCACATCACCAGCGCGATGTTCTGCAGCGCCGTGGACAGGCCGACCGTCGTGAAGATCTGCACGTTGTGCGAGGCGTGGATCACGCCCCTCATGACCAGCACGTAGACGAACAGGCCGACGAGGTAGAAGATCGGGATCGCGATGATGAGCACGAGGTAGGGATCGACGCCGCGCAGCGTGAACGCGAAGAACGCGAGGTACATGCCGAGCATCAGGAACTCGCCGTGCGCGAAGTTCACCACGCGCATGATGCCAAAGATCAGCGTGAGCCCGACCGCGATGAGGGCATAGATGCCCCCGAGCAGGAGCGTCGAGACCGCGAGCTGCGCGACGACGTCTATTTGCGCTGGTCCCAGGCGGGCAGCGGGATCCACTTCGCCCGCATGGTCGTGAATTCCTCGGGCCACACCGTGACGAGCTGGCCGTTCTGCCACTGCAGCATGTAGTGCTGCACGCGCTCGTTGGCGTTCTGGCCTTCCTGGTTGAACTTCACGCCCCAGCCGTTGATCATCGAGCCCGCCGGCAGATCGAGCGACATCACCGCGTCCCTGAACTTGTCCGCGTCATCGCTCTTCGCGCGATCGAGGACGAGCTTGAGGAGCCACAGCCCGCCGCCGGCGAGCTGGTGACCGCCGAGCGGATAGGAGCCCGTCCGCTTCTGCACGGCGTCCCGGAAGTCTTTCTCGATCTTCTGGCCTTCCGGCTTCAGCGACTCGATCTTGAACCCGGGCCCCGGCTCGAGCAGCGCGAACGCGCCGTTGGCGTCGTTGCCGAGCGCCTTGCCGAAGTCCGCCGAGCCGTAGCCGGTGGCGCCCGCGTGCACGTGCGCCTTGAAGAGGAAGTTCTGCTCCCGCGCCTGCCGCCAGAACAGGGGCGCGTCGTTGGTGTAGCCGATGTGGTGAACGATGTCCGGCGCCAGCTGCTTGAACTTCACGATGATCGGCGTGAAGTCGTTGATCGTCTGGAAGTTGTAGTACTCCGCCGCCACTTCCTGCATGCCGAACTCGTTCTTGGCCCGCGCACGCGCCGACTCCGTCACGCCCTGGCCGTACGACGAGTCCTCGGACAGGAACGCGATCTTCAGCTCGCTCGGCTTCTTGTTGAACCGTGGCGCCAGGTGCTTGGCGATGAACTCGACGTTGTACCAGCCGAAGCCCGTCGCATCGATCTCCGTCCGGTAGACGTTCTTCAGCCCGCGCTTGTTGAAGCGCGGATCCACGCACGAGGTCTCCCAGTAGATGACGTTCTGGCGGGCGGCCGCCTCGCTGGCCGCCCCGCAGAGCCGCGACGAGAACGTCCCGGTGATGATCTTCACGCCCTCGCGCGTGGCCAGCCGGGTCGCCTCGGTCGCCGCCGCCGTCGGATCCGGCGCGTCGGCCACCACGAACGTCAGCTTCTTGCCCATCACGCCGCCGCGGTCGTTGATCATGTCTCGTACGATCTCGAAGCCCTCGAGGTGCCGCTTGCCCTCGCCGGCGAGCGGCCCGGTCAGCGGCTCCAGCACGCCGATCTTGTACTCGCCCGACTGCCCATATGTGACGGCAGCGAGCACGGTGAGCGTGATGAGAATGGCGGCAAGCGCGAATGCGAGGTGACGGCGCGTCATGCGGAACCTCCTGAGCGTTGGACGGTCGCGACGCGCGAGGTTGTAGCATCGCGTCGCGCGGAGGTCAAGGCGAGGAGGCGTGGTTTAGACTGGACCCCGTGACCGACGACCCTCTGCGTGTGCTCGCGCCCGGAACGATCCGCTTCTGCCCGCTATGCGCGGGCACGCTGGGTCGCGCGCCGGTGCCGCCGGATCTGCGCGAGCAGGCGGTGTGCGCGGCGTGCGGCTTCGTCTTCTATCTCAATCCGAAAGTCGTCGCGGGGACCATTCCGGAGCAGGACGGCCGCATCCTCCTCACTCGACGCTCCATCAACCCGGGTCGGGGGCTGTGGACCTTTCCCGGCGGCTTCGTGGATTTCGGCGAGAGCGTGACCGACGCGGCCATGCGCGAGACCTTCGAAGAGACCGGGCTGAAGGTCGAGCTGACGGGTCTGCACAACGTGTATTCGTATCCGGGGGCGCCGGTGATCATCGTGTATCGCGCGAACGTCGTCGGCGGCACACTGACGGCGTGCCCGGAGAACGACCTGCTGGAGTGGGTGACGCCGGCGGAGATTCCGTGGGACACGCTCGCGTTTCCGTCGACGCGAGAGGCCCTGCGCGAATGGGTCGCCGCGCGCGGCCAGATGCCGGGCGGTTAGCGCGCGAGCGCCACTGCGCCCCGCTCAGCCCCGTGACGGCAGCGCCACCGTCGCGTGCCCGGTGACGACCTTCTCGCCGTGCTGGTTCTCGGCCCACACCTCGACCTCGACCAGATGCGTGTCGTCCTTCGACGATGTGCCGACTATGCGGCCGCGGCATGTCACGACATCCTTGAGCCGCACGAGCGCGGCGAAGCGGACGCCGAGCTTTCGCACGCGGCCGGCGCCCGCCCAGTCGCTGAGCGCCTGCGCGACGAAACCCATCGACAGCATGCCGTGGGCGAAGACGCCGCCCATGCCGGCGGCCTTGGCGAATTCGTCGTCCTGATGGATGGGGTTGAAGTCGCCCGAGGCGCCCGCGTAGCGCGTGAGCTGGATCTGCTGGATCGGACCCTTGACGAGCGACGGCAGCTCGTCGCCGATGTCGACATCCTCGGCGTAGAGCGTGGCGTATTTCACAGTCGCACCACCGTCACCGCGCGCATGGTCCCGACGATCTCGTTGTCGGCGTCGGTGATGGTCGTCTCGCGCACGACGAAGCCCATCGGCCCGCTCTTGCCGGTCTTCTCGTAAATATCGACGACCTTCGCGCGACACAGGTAGGTGCGCCCGGGCTGCAGTGGCTGGTGCAGCTCGAACTCCTGCTCGCCGTGCAGCACGCGCGAGATGTCGGTGCCGAGCTCGCGCAGGAACGCGGTGTAATCGAGGCTGTCGTCACGGAACGTCGTGGCGAACGTCGGCGGCGCGATGATGTCGCCCCACTCCGATGCCGCGCCGACGCGATCGTCGAGATAGAACGGATTGAGATCACCGACCGCGCGCGCGAATTCCTTGATCTTGCCGCGCTCGACGGTCACGGCGTAGGGGGGAAACGCCTTGCCGACCACGGCGCGGTCGAGGGTGATCGGCATCAGCCCTGGCCCTTCTTCATAACGCGCTCGAGGAATTTCTCGAGATTCGGGACGACGAAGCGCTCGTGCCGTCCCTCGGCGATCTTGTCCTTCGCGTCCCAGGCCTCGACGGAAAACAGGAAGCGGCGACCGTCGGTCTCGAGCAGCGTGGCCTTCGCGCGCGCACTCATGCCCACCGGCGTGGCCGCGAGGTGACGCATCTCCACCATCGTGCCGACGGTGGTGGCGCCGGGCGGGAGCGTGGGCTTGATCATCGTGCCGCACACGTCCTCGAGCATCCCGATCAGCCACGGCGTCGCGAACACCTTCACGCCGCGATTGCCCATGGCGTCGGCCGTCTTGTCTGGCGTGACCGTCCACGTGATCTCGTTGGTGGCTCCGGGCTTCAGCTCCATGGCGTGCCATGATACCAGCCGTGACCCGCTGGATCGCGGCGGCCGGCGCCGGCGTCATCTCGCTCGACTCGATCATCAACGTCGCGTTTCCCGCCATGGCGGCGGCGTTCGCCGAGCCGCCGGAGCGCGTGCGCTGGGTGATCGTCTGCTACGTCTTCACCTACGCGCTGACCGCGTTCTCGGGCGGCGCGCTCGCGGACCGTGTGGGTCACGCGCGCGTGTTCCGCGTTGGTCTGCTGCTCACGGCCGTGGCGCTCACGCTCGGCGCGCTGGCGCCGACGTTCGGACTGCTGCTGGGCGCGCGCGTGCTGCAAGGACTCGGCGGTGGCCTCGTCTACGGCACGGCGCCGGGGATCGTCACGCTCGCCGCGCCGCCCCAGGCGCGGGGCCGCGCGCTCGGCTTCCTCAATGCGGGCATCGGCGTCGGCTTCACGGTCGGGCCGCTCGTCGCCGGGCTGCTCGTGGCTCACCTCGGCTGGCGTTCTACCTTCTATGTCCGCGTTCCGATCGCGCTGGGCGTGTTCGGCTGGGCGCTCGCCGGTCTGCCGGCGGCGCGCGGCGCCGCCACACGGCTCGTGGCCGCCGCCGACGTCGTGCGTCGCGCCGTGCTCGCGCCGGGCGCCCTCGCGTTCCTCGCGAATGCGTCCATCTTCTCGGTCTGGCTGCTCGCGCCGTTCTATCTCGTGCTCGTGCGCGGGCTCGACGCGCTTACGGCGGGCCTGCTGTTCACGCTCACGCCGCTCGGCACGGCCGCGGCGGCGCCCGTCGCCGGCGTCGCCGCCGATCGCCTGGGCGCGCGTGGCCCGATGATCGGCGGGCTCGCGCTCGAGGCGCTCGGCCTGCTCCTGCTGAGCCGCGCGGACGCGACGACGAGCATGCCCATGATTGCCGTTGCGCTGTTCGCGGCGGGATTCGGTCTGGGCATTTTTCAGGTTCCCAACATGGCGCTCATCATGGGCGCGTTCGGCGGCGCGCAGCAGGGCGTGGCGGGCGGCTTCGCGTTCCTGGCGCGGACGCTCGGCGTCGTCACCGGAGTGCTCGGCCTCGCCGGGCTGTTCGCGGCGCGGCGCGAAATCGTCGGACTGCCCGCCGCGTTCGGCGAGGCGTTCCTCGCCGCGGCGATTGCGGTCGTGCTCGCCACCGTCGCCGCCGCGGCTCCGTGGCGCTATACTCCACGCCCATGAAACTCTGGAGCCCGTTCTCAGGCGGCCAGGCGAAGATCGGGCGGCTCGCGCCGCGCAAGCCGAGCCTGGCCGGTCTCACCATCGGCGTCCTCGACAATTCCAAGCCGAACGCCGGCGCGCTCCTGCATCGGGTCGCCGAGCTGCTCGCCGCGCGCACGGGCGCGGCGGGCGTGCGCGGCTGGAGCAAGCCCAGTGCGGCGCGGCCGGCCGAGATCCTCGACGACATCGCGAAGGGTGCTGACGTCGTGCTGACCGGGAGCGCCGACTGAGGGTCCTGCACGTCGTGGAGTATCCACGACGCGGCGCAGCTGGAAGGGCGGGGCGTCCCGTCCGTCGTGCTCGGCACCGACGCGTTTCTCTCGCTCGCGAGGGCGACGTCCGCGAAACATGGACTGCCGCACATGCCGGTGGCGCTCGTGCCGCATCCGCTCGGCGGCATCCCCACCGACACGGCGCGCGCGAAAGCCGACGCGATCCTCGATGAGGTTCTGCGCGGCCTGACGTCGGATCCCACCCCGCCCGCGACCACGGCGGCGGCCCGTCCGACCCTCGTGGAGGCGCCGGAGGATCTCGACGCGTTCCAGCTGTGGGCGATGGAGCAAGAGTGGTCGGACGGGCTGCCCGTGCTGCCGCCGACCGAAGCGCGGGTGGCGAAGATCCTCGGCCGTCGCGCAGGCGAGGAACTGGCCTCGACGCTCATGCCGCTCGACGGTCGCGCGACGCTGCACGCGATCGCCGTCAACGCCGCGCTGGCGGGCGCGGGCCCCGAGCACCTGCCGGTGATCATCGCCGCCGTGCGCGCCGTGGCCACGCCGCAGTTCAACCTCAACGCGATCCAGTGCACGACGCATCCGTGCTCGCCGCTCGTCATCGTCAACGGTCCCATCGCGGCGCGGCTCGGCGTGGCGGGCGGACCGAACGCGCTCGGCAACGGCCATCGCGCCAACGCGGTCATCGGCCGCGCGCTGCGACTGGTGCTGCAGAACGTCGGCGGCGCGCGCCCGGGCCGAGAGGACCGCGCGACGCTCGGGCATCCGGGGAAGTTCACGTACTGCCTGGCCGAGAACGAGGCGCAGTCGCCGTGGGAGCCGCTGCACGTGGAGCGCGGCTTCGCGCGCGAGGACAGCACGGTGACCGTGTGCGGCTCCGAGCCTCCCCACAACGTCAACGACCACGGCTCGACGACGGGCGAGACGCTGATGGCCGCGCTCGCCGGCACGGCGGCGACCACCGGCAGCAACAACATCTATCTGGCTGGCGATCCGCTCGTGATCCTCGGCCCCGAGCACGCGCAGACGCTCGCCTCGTCGGGCTGGTCGAAGCAGGACTTCCAGCGCCGCTTCTGGGACGCCGCGCGCGTGCCGATGGCGAAGTTCTCGGCGGACAACATCGCGCGCTTCAAGCTCACGCATCCCGAGCGGTTCGAGAACGCGGGCCCCGACACGCTGCTGCCGTTCGCGTCGAAGCCCGAGGACGTGATGGTGATCGTCGCGGGCGGTCCGGGCAAGCACTCGGCCATCGTGCCGACGTTCGGTGCCACGCGCTCGGTGACGGAGCGGATCGAGGCCTGAGCGTTACTCGGGGACGACGACGGCCAGTCCGCGCGTGCGCAGGGCCTGGTCCGTCGTGTGATGGCGCCGCTCGGCGGTTCCCATCGCGGCCGTGCGCATGGGCGCGTCCTGGCGCCGATCGAGGATCACGCTGACGTCGGGGTCGCCGGCGAACTTTTCCGTCAGATAGTCGAAGAGGTTCATGTTCGAGCGCGCCACGATCACCAGATGACCGAGCGCCTTGAGCTCCGGCTGCGACCGCTCGAGCCAGCCGCGCATGCCCATCTCGGCGAAGAGCACGACCGCGCGCGCGAGGTGATCCTCGGCGTCGTCGAGATGGCCGAGACGGCGCTCCAGTCGGCCGAGGTCGAAGTGGGCGCGCGCGACCTGCGGGCGCAGCCCCAGCTCTTCGCCCAGCAGCAGCGCCTGCTCGTACGCCTGGCGCGCTGCCTCCAGTTCGCGTTCCCGCACCGCGACGTCGCCGAGCACGCGCCACGCCATCGCCTCGTGCGCGCGCTCGCCATGCGTCAGGGCCAGTGCCATCGCGCGATCGGCGGTGACCCGCGCGCCGGCGACGTCGCCGGTGACCAGCAGGCCCTCGGCGAGCTGCAGCGTCCAGCGTGAGAGATAGGCCATGACGCCGAGCGACTCGGCGCGGCGGACGCCATCGCGGAGCAGCGCCAGACCGTCGTCCTTGCGATCGAGCGCGAGCAGGCACGCGCCGAGCAGCGTGGTCGGAATCGGCTGCCACACGGTGAGGTTCGCGTCTCGGCAGATCTCGAGGCCGCGCGCCAGCGTCGGCATCGCGCGATCGAGCTGACCGCGTGTGTACCAGACGGCGCCGGTGAGCGTCCACGCGATCGCCTGGCTGTACGGGTGCCGCGCGAGATCCGACTGCGCCCGCGCCCGGTCGAGGTACGCATCGGCCCGCTCGAACTCGCCGAGATCGGCCAGCGCCCACGCGAGCCAGGTCGCCGACGCCACGTAGGCCGTCGTGCGGGCCACCGCCATGCTGCCCGCGGTCTCCGCGACCAGCGCACCGAGATTGTCGTCGAGGACCTCGATGGCCATGCGGTGCCGGCCCTGCGCGTGGTGACTGTGGCCGAGGTAGCGTCGGGCGAGCATCGCCAGCTCGGGATCGCGACGCCGCCCGGCGATCGCGAGGCAGCGTGCACCGTATTCGTCGGCGCGCGCCGGCTCGCCGAGCAGATAGTGGTAGTTCACGAGATACGAGTACGCGCGCGCCAGCCGCTCCTCGTCGCCGACGTGCTGCGCCATGCTCTCGGCTTCTTTCGACAGCCGGTGGAGATCGTCGAGCCGGCCGAGCTGCAGCAACGGCACGCGCAGATCGAGGCGCAGATCGATGGCGAGCGCGAACGTGTCGCGGCTCTCCGGCAGATGCGCCAGCGCGCGCAGCGCGTCCTCGTAGAAGGCGGCGGCCTCACGATTGGCCGAGCGCGCCACCGCGCGCTCGCCCGCGTCGCGCAGATAGCCGACGGCGGTGGGCCAGGCCTCCGCCCGCAGCGCATGGTAGGCGAGCCGCTCGACGTGCTCGGCGCGGCGCTCGCCGGGATAGCTGGCCTCGAGCGCCGCGACGATGCGCGCGTGCAGCGCGCGGCGCTGCTCTTTCAGCAGCGTGGCGTAGGCGACCTCCTGGGTGATCGCGTGCTTGAACGAGTAGGCGAGATCGGGCACCAGCGCGCTCGGCCGCACGAAGTCGGCGGCCTCGAGCTCCGCGAGCGCGTGCAGCACCTCCTCGGACGAGGCGTTGGCCACCGCCTGCAACAGCGCCACCGGCACATCGACGCCGATGGCCGCGCCGGCCTGCAAGACCGCCTTGCTCTCGCCAGACAGTCGGTCGATGCGCGCGGCCAGCACGGCCTGCACGCGATCGGGGATCTGCAGGCCCTCCACGAGTCTGCCGAGGCGATACTGCCCGCGCTC
>Ga0066682_10000196_pt1 | contig 15874 bp, 12 predicted proteins | sample GraSoiAngelo_131_FD_65628 | JGI IMG/M metagenome (GOLD analysis project Ga0066682, IMG submission 65628) | Grasslands soil microbial communities from the Angelo Coastal Reserve, California, USA - 14_0929_02_30cm | ecosystem: Environmental > Terrestrial > Soil > Grasslands | place: USA... | reverse complement strand
AACGATGTTCTCGATCACGACGATGGCGTCATCCACCAAGATGCCGATCGAAAAGATCAGGGCGAAAAGTGTCACGCGGTTCAGCGTGTACCCAACCGAGTAGAAGATAGCGAGAGTCAGTGCGAGGGTTACGGGAACTGCTAGAAGCACGATGCCTGATTCGCGCCAACCCAATGCCAGGGCTATCAGTACCGTGACGGAAAGCGTGGCAAGGAAGAGATGCTTCAGGAGTTCGTCCGATTTGTCCTTGGCCGTTTCACCATAGTTGCGCGTGATGGTGACATTCAAATCGTTTGGCAGTGTGTTGCCTCGAAGCGAGTCAATCTTTTGCATAGCGTTCTCAGAAATGAGCGTGGCGTTCGCGCCCTTGCGCTTGGCCAGGGTAATCGTTACGGCTGGGTACTCTGCATTTGCCGCACTCGCGGTTGTTCCTTTGGCGCTGGCGAACAGGACGTAAGTGTTCGGTTCCGCTGGACCGTCATTGATGTTTTCTGCGACGTCCCGCAGGTATACCGGCCGTCCGGCATGAACTCCCACGACGACTTTTTGTAGTTCTTCCGGGCGCATAAAGAAGTTGCCAGCTTCGACTTGAAACTCCTCGTTGCCTCGCGCAAAGCTCCCCGCCTGACTGCGCGTATTCGCGGCTCCGAGTTGTATGACAACGGAACTCGGAGTCAGCCCATAGGCTGCGAGCCGTTGCGTATCCAGCACAACACGCAATTTGCGTGGCTGCCCGCCGATGATAGTTGTCTCGGAAACGTCATCCAGTTGCTTGAGTGAATGCTCCAGTTCACCCGCGATGCACCGCAGTTGGTATGCGTCGTAGTTCTTACCCCAGAGCGTCAGAGCGAGAATCGGCACATCATCTATTGAACGCGCCTTGATGATCGGCTGCGAGACCCCTTGGGGGATGCGGTCGAAGTTCGAATAAAGCTTGTTATAGGTCTTTACGATCGCATCTTCTTCTTTCGTGCCTACATAAAAGCGCACGATCACCATGCTCAGGCCGGGGTGGCTAATGGAGTAGATGTATTCGACTCCTGGTATTTCACGCAGCAGCTTTTCCATGGGCACGGTGACGCGTTGCGTTACTTCCTCCGCGGATGCCCCTGGCATCTGCACGAAGACGTCCAGCATCGGGACGATAATCTGCGGTTCTTCCTCACGCGGCGTTTGCAGGATGCTGAATATGCCCAGAAGGAGAGCGCCCACAATGATCAGAGGTGTCAGCTTCGATTGAATGAAAAGGTGCGCAATCTGGCCCGCCAGTCGCAGGACGTGAGTGGAGTTGCCCGGTTTGGGAGACGTGTCGCTCATGGCTGTATTGCGATTCGTTTGCCGCTCAAGTCGCGGTCTCCCGCTACAGCAACTAGCTTTTCTCCGCCTTGTAGTCCGGAGAGAACTTCAATTTGTTCTTCTGCACTCTTGCCGATCGTGACGTAACGCAATCCGGCGATTTGGTTCGCGTCGAGCACGTAAACTCCCTGGAGTTGGCCGCGCTCGACTAACGAGGTGCGTGGAACGAGCAGCGCCGGCCGCTCACCGCGTGGGAATCGGGCTATCCCGAAGAGCCCAGAGCGGAGACGGGCATCAGCGGACAATTCAACTTTCACGAGGAAGCTGCGGCTGGCCGGATCGGCTGCCGGAACGATTTGAACGACTTTACCGGACAGTGGGACGTTACCTAGAGCGTCAATCGTCACTGGACTAGCCTGCCCAACATGGACAAGGCGGAGATCGCTTTCGTCGACGGCCACTTCCAGCCGGTACCTTCGCGTATCTTCAATGGTGAACATGGGCATGCCGGGCGAGGCCAATGTGCCAGCATCGGCCTTTTTGTCCGTCACTACGCCGGCAAACGGCGCGTGTATGCGCGTATATCCAAGCGAAGTCCGAGCCTGCATCAGACCTGCATTTGCTTGTGCCTGCCCGGCCCGCGCCATATCGCGGCGAGCTTCCGCCGACTGGTAGCGACTTTTGATCTCGTCGAATTCCTGTGGACTGACCGATTTCTTTTCGTACAGTTGTTGGTAGCGCTTCAGTGTTGCTTCGGCGAGAGCAAAGTCCGAATCGGCGGCCGAGACTTCTTTTTCCGCCACATTCAAGGCAGCAGTGGCTTGATCCGTTCCGGAGCGAGGTTGCGCGTCATTGAGAACCGCGAGCACCTGACCGCTTTGCACGCGGTCGCCTTCATGCGCACGGATCTCGACGATGTCGCCCATCATCTGACTGGCAACCTGGCTCGTTTGCGCGGCGCGCACAGTTCCGACGGCTTCCAGCCAGTCGGGTGCGGTTGTCGTTTGCGCGACAATCACGGAAACGTTGCTCACCGTCTCTGCTGCCGCAGGGTGAGCGTGGCGCTCGTTCGAACAACTGGATAGACCGCCGCTTGCGACCAAACACAAGATAATTGGAAGTGTGAGTGCTTGATTTCTGTGATTCATGGCGTCACCAAGGGAGACTGAGGACTCAAAGTTCCACTGGCCAGTTCGAGGTTCGCGTAGCCGGTGTGATAGCGATAGACGGCTTCCCAATATTCGGCTTGCGTGCGCCGGGCCGCTTCTTCTGCCGCGAGCAAATCGGTAATCGTCGATAGTCCGGAGTCGTAGCGGTTCTGATTGATCCGCAAACTTTCTTGAGACGCGGCAATCGTTGCGCGAGCGACTTCCACCTGCTGACGCGCGGAGTCCAGCTCATAGTAGGTGCGACGGACTTCGAGCCGCGCCAGATCCGTGGCCATTTCCTTGGCTGCCGCAACTTTTTCCTGCATTGCTCGCTCTCGGGAAAGCCGGGCCTTCTTGGCTCCGCCGTCGAAAAGATCGACTTTGACCTCGATTCCCGCTAGCCAGTTATTCCCGCCCCCTCCAGCGAGAAAGGTCGGGTTGTCGGCCTCCCACCCCGCAAACGCATTCACTCGTGGACCGAAAGATGATTTTGCGATTGACACGCTCTGTTGCTGCGCCGCCTCCTCCGAGCGAATGCGTTTCAGATCCGGGCGGAGTTCCACTGCTTTTTTCTCTGCTTCTTCCAGAGTCATTGCAGGGAGATTTCTTTCTTCGAGCACCTCGCCTGGTTCGAACTCATTCTCCGTGGCGATCCCAATCGAGGTGCCCAATTGTGCCTGCGCCAGTGCCAGGTTATTTTGGGCGTGAATGAATTCCTGCTTGCGAGTCGCGAGTCGTACTTGGGCACTCAGTAAATCGGATTCCACGACCACACCGCTTTCGAAGCGATCCTTGCTTCTGTTCTGGATGGCCTGCGCGGTCTTCATGCTTGCCTCGGCGATCTCCAGTTGTTTTTTCGCGAGCAACACACCGTAGTAGGAGTCCACAACATGAAAGATGATTTCCTGGTCCGTGCGTTCAAGCTGATGCGCGGCGGCGTCCTTCACGCGCTCCGCGCGGTTGACCGCGCGCCAGCTCCCCAAGGAATCAAAGAGATTCCAGGTACCACCAAAGCGTGTCGCGAAGTCGCCGAACGGCGTTGGCGTATTCAGGACGTTCAGCGCGAAGTCTGCCGTCGTGAACCGCTGCTGCCGCAATTTGCTGCCAAATACGTACACAGGGTCGTTCCCACGGGTAGCCGTCTCGGAAAAAGCGACGTGTGCCAGGAGGAACGAGCGAGCTTCCCTAACATCAGCTGAAGCGGCCCTTGTGTCAGCGAGCGCTGCTTTGCGCTCCGGGTTCTTTTCTAGCGCGATGTTGACCGCCTGTTGGAGAGTAATCGGTGAGGGCTGTTGTGTTTGTTGTGCGCAGAGCAAACCCGGAGTCGACAACACACCTAACCAGATCAACAAGACGTTCTCTGCAAAGCGAGATACGCCTTCTAGTCGCCCAAGAGGCTTTGGCAAGCTTTGACTTTCTTCACCGTCTTGTCGTCTGCACATTCTCATTGAGCGATTTCACCCTTGTACAGTTGCTGGAGTCGGCGCGGGCCATGGCGTTTTCTCTTCGACGATCTCGTAGGTCGTGTCCAGGCTGGCCGTTTGCTTCACCATCGCACCAACTGAGCAGTACTTCTCCTCGGAGAGTCGGATAGCTTCCTGGATTGCCGTAGGATCTATTTCGAATCCGGTGACGACATGGTGGAGACGGACCGAGGTAAAAACTTGCGGTGGACGTTCCGCCTGATCGGCTTCCACTCGCACTTCGTAGCCGGTCACTTTTTGGTGGTACTTCTGTCGAAGGACGGTGATGACATCGAATGCCGTGCATCCTGCCAACCCGACTGCGACCAGCTCGACGGGCTTGGGACCGGTGCCCCCGGCTCCGTCGTCGAGCAACATGTGGTGTTCGGTACCGGTCGTCGCGGCGAACTGACGCTCCGACTTAAGTGGTTGAGTAAGCAGAACCTTAGCGGTGATCATGGGTGCCTCTCATAGACTCCGGTAATTGGGAGTCACACCGATAAATGCAAGAAAGTGGATTTTGTTACAGGAAAATGCGGAGGGGATTGGGACGGATTTGTGCGGGGCTAACTTCGGCTAACTTCGCTGGCGTCGTGTCTAGCGATCTTGCTCATTAATCCTTGATACTCCGACATCAATTCGCGCCTGAGTCTCGCTGCGATGCGCGGGTCGGGGGACTCATTTGGTGCCGTTCGGCACTGCAGGATCGACTTCTCTAGGCTCGATAGGAAGGCTTTGCAAGGCTCGCAGCCATCCATGTGCTTTTCCAGTTCTTCGCAAAGAGAATCATCAAGCTCGTCATCAAGATAGTTTGAAAGTTCGGCGAACATTTCCTTGCAGTGCCGTTGGTGCGGCTGCGCGGGAAGACGTGTTTCCGCGGAGGGTTTCGCTGTTTCGCGGCGCACACGATGCTGATCTTGCTTAGCCAGTTCCTTTCGCACGAAGAGGCGCGCCCGGTGCAGTCGCACGCGGATTGTCCCTGGCCGGAGGCCGGTGATTTCGGCGACGTCTCCGTCGGACAACTCCTCCATGTCGTGCAGTACGAGAATGAGCCGATAGTCCGATGGTAATTTCTGCACTGCTTCCCGGAGACGCTTCGCGTTCTCTCGACGTAGCAAAGAAGTCTCCGGCGTTCCATCAGGACTACCCGATAGCTTTTGCAATTCCTGACGGTCGGGCATCAATTCTTCCAGGGAGAGATCTTGCTTGGGGGCAAATTTGCTCTTGCGTCTGCTCATCAGGCAGCGATTCTTGGCTACCTTATAAAGCCAAACCATCAAAGCCTTGGGGCTGTCAAATTTAGGCAGGTTGGGAACCGATTTGAGTAGCACTTCCTGCATGGTGTCTTCAGCATCTTGCCATTGCCCGCACACCTTCATGCTGAACGAAAAAACTGTTTTTTGTAACAATGCCAGCGCTTCCTCCAAAGATTTAGGGTCCTTGCGCTGAATCAATCGAACGACTTGCTCGATCTCGGGTCGCACGGGCTAACTTTAGCACGCCAGAGTATGTGTTCCCGACTCTGGTTTGCTATTTGCGCGAATCCGATATTCTCCCCTGTCACTAACGTGGGTGCAGGATTGGGTGCAGCTAAAGAGGCAAGAATGGTTCCGAAGTGCATGTAAGCGACACCAGATAGGGCACTTAGATTTTTGACCACCTCGAAGGGTTGCAAGTTCGAATCTTGCCCGGGGAGCCAAATCCTCTTTTCTATCAACAGATTGCGAAAACCATCTAGAGCATTTGGCTCGTGACCAAATGCTTGGGCGCGCATCGCGAAGCGGCTCCGCGGAAAGTCAATGCACGGCCAGTTCTCGCCGCTGGTGTGTACGACATCAACTGGTGCTCTCATAAAAGTGTAATAGCCGTCAGTTACGACTCCAGGCGCGTTTCGCGCAGACTCTGTTGAAGTTGCATTGATTAAAAAAAAACGCCCGGCAGAACCTTTGCGAGGCGGCCGGGCGATAGAAGTACGAAGAAGAGTTTAGCTGCTGCTATTTTACAACGAACGGCTGCATCATGTCGTGCTCTTCATGCTCCAGGATGTGGCAGTGCCACACGTACTCGTGGCCGCCGGTCCTGGGACTAGTCGGGTCACCCATGGCTGCGGGCAACTTCGGGAGAGCGAACTGGGCAATCACGGTGGTTGCTTCTCCCGGGTTCATCCGAACCGTTTCCTTCCAGCCCGTCTCGTTCGGATCGGGTGGAGTGGCACCGCCCAACTGGAAGCCGGCGTCGGGGTCTCCGGTAAACGGCTGACGCTGGATGATCTGTACATTGACCAAGTGGAAGTGAATGGGATGGGTATTCGCCGTGAGGTTGAAGAGCTGCCACACTTCGACCGCTCCAGGGTTAACGGTCTCTGTCACGTCCGAGACATACGGCAGCCCCCATGTAGCTGCTCCCGCGTTATCCACACTCCAGCGGCGAGGACGAGGAGGCTGATGATGCCGATGGTCATGATGACCACGATGGCCATGGCCATGATGATGGCGCCGCCGACTGCGGTGGCGCGGCGCGGAGGAGGTAGTGGTGGGAGTGGTAGTGGCACTGGGCGTGGTCGCCGTGTGGGGCCGGACGTGGTCGTGAAGGTGGCTGTAGTGGTGCTGCTGCTGGTGGTTCGATTGACGCGCCCGTCAGGTCACCCAGGGTGTCTTGCGTGGATCATCTGCATCGAAAACATTCCCGTCACTTTGTCGTGGCGGCGACCGTCAGAATCTGTTTCTCTATGGAGGCACGCATTTCCTTGGGGAGCAGGTCCGCCTGTTCGAGCGTTCTCCAGCTCGCGACGGTACGCTCTGCGGTCTCGACCGCAATCTGCCAGAGCGGGCTTGCCGGAATTCTTGCGGTGTCGGCAAAGCTCCGCATTTGGTCGGTTGTGATTTCGTTAAGACTGCGGCTGCCGCCGAAGGTCAGGGCAAGCGTGTCGCCGGGAATGTAGGGGAGCGTTGCCACAAAATCGTAGGCCGGTGACAGAACGGGCTTGCGCCGGTCGGGGTACAGAAGCGACCAGTTCTTGAGATGCATGTCGGCATTGCCGATCAGCACGGAGAAGACGAGACGGCGGACAAACTCGTAGGTGGAGTCCTCGCCGGTTTCCGCCCAGAGAACGGAAGCGATGTTGGCATAGCTGCGGTGGCCATACTTGGCATCGGGATAGAGGCCGAATACCTGCGCGAAATCCTCCATGTGAACGGGGTCGCCGCCGGGGACGCGGTCGAACCGCTGCACGGCAAGCGCAGTGCCTCCCGTGGTCCGGGTTTCTTCCGGCAGCCCTTTTATCTTTGCCATATCGATCAAGCGGTTGGGCGGCATGGCGATGCCGACGCGCCGCGCCAGCTCAAGCATGACGAACTCATTTTCAGGGACGGCGGCAAAGCGGGCAGAGGGAAGTTTGACAATCCAGGACCCGCCCATGCCGCCGGCAGGAACGGTGAGACCGCCTGACGCTTCCATGACGGCGGAAAACTTCAACTGCACACCGGCGAGAGAAAACCGCAGCGCGGTTTCGGGAGGATGAATAACATGATCGCCGCCGCCGGCGTCATGCGCATCGCCCTCAAGCGGGCTGATGACGAGCGCGCCGGGCAGGTCGGTGCCGAGGACGGCGAGCAGAAAGAATTCTCGTTCGGGCTTGACGTCTGCAAGTTTCGCCAGATAAGTGCGCAGATGCCCTTCGGGAAGCAGATTCGAAAAGACGGGCGGTACGCGGCGAGGGACCGGACGCAAGGCTGTGACGAGCCCGCCCGTGCCACTCTTGAAAGACAGGCTGAGGATCGGGCGGTTCGGGTCGTCGATGTAATCCTGCGCGAATGCAAAGATCTGGCGTTCGCCGGCCAGACGGTTGATGACACCGATCTGCCGCCCGTGCAGGCGCACGGCGAGCGCATTGAGGGTTTTTGTATCAAACTTCATCTTTGCGCTCCGGCGTTTTCTGCTCGTCGTCGGCGTCGCCATAGAGAGGGCGTTCGTCACTCTCGCCCTGCTGGTCGAGTCGGAGATGATCACGGATGAGCGACTGGACGGCCGGAACAAGGGCGCGGGGGACCATGAGGAGGTCGCGGTCGAGGATGCGGACAAGTTCGAGGAGGGTGTCGTAGCGCGGCACGATCTTGCCGGACTCGATGCCGGAGATGTGCATCTGGGGCAGGCCGAGACGGCTTCCCAACTCCCTCTGGCTCCAGCCGCGCTTGACGCGTGCCTCCTTCAACTCCCGGCGCATATCCTCTGGAAGGCCGTCCAGACGCAGCGGTTTGATATGCTTTGTTATATTTTTCTTCATGCTTGATATAATATAGCACATCAAATCCGAATGAACGTCTATAGGTTAAATTATATCAGATTAGTGTTCTGATATAATATTACATATCATAGGGTGGCGGAAGTGAATTTTCGCCAACGCCCTGGCAGCTGTGCGCGCACTGCACTCCGCCGGTGTGCCGGTTCATACCTGTTACTAGAACACCGGAGTACAGGTGCCCACCGTTGTTGTAAGTCGGATCGCTAAGAAAATTCATGAGGGATGTGGCTTGGTCCGGAAGTCCGACGCCATTCTGGTAAGACAACCAGAAGCGATCGGTTAGTGCAGATTGGCACGCGGATCAGGAACCAGCTGCGGGCGCTGGCCATGTGCATCCGAGTGAAACGAAAAGCGAGATTGTTAGTCCATGGCGAATGCGATCTACAGCTCACTCGGACTTATCTGTCCGCCTGCTCCTGCAGCCATCGATTCAGTTCTTAGCGGCACGCGAGCATGAATCGTTGTTCCGCCCTGCTGCTTCAAATCAATAGAAAGGTGCCCGCCGATGAGTCTCATCCGTTCTTTCATGCTGGTGAAACCGAGTCCGTGCCCGCTCATTGCCTTTTGCAGATCAAAGCCAACCCCTGAATCATGCACACTCAACTGGATCTCATTCGATGCAGCTTTGAGCAACACTTCGAACTGCCGAGCCCCACTGTGCTTAACGGCATTCTGGAGGGCTTCCTGCAAGACGCGGAAGAGACAGAGTGCAGTTTCTGGAGGCAGTTCTTTGGGAATATCCTGGGAGTGAAAATCAATCTCCACATTTTGCTGCCCTGAAAACTCTCGGCAAAAGGCCTCGCAAGCCGCTACGAGTCCCAGGTATTCCAATTTCGAAGAGTGCAAACGGTGAGACAGGGCTTGGATGTCGCTCCCGAGATCCGAAACGTATTCTTGGACCTCCTTGATGCGACGGCTCGTTTGACCTTCTGAAGCGGGAAGGTCTCGTCCTAATCCGTCCAGATTCACTGCCAACAAAGCGATTCGCTGATCGATATCATCGTGTAACTCTCTGGCGATCCAGGTACGTTCCTCCTCGTGCGCTTCGATCAATTTGCGACTTACACTCGAAAGGGCCTCTTCTGCCTCTTTGCGCCCGGTGACGTCAATACAAAATCCGACAAAACCTGCAAAGGCGCCGTCGGCGTTGAACCTCGGCACGCCGTGATCGAAAATCCAGCGATATTCTCCGTCATGTCGCCGCAGCCGATACTCCATATGGAAAGACTCGCGCCGATCGAACGCCTGCGAATAGGTCTTTAGGCAAGGCTCCAAGTCCTCTGGGTGGACCCCCTCTGCCCAGCCATTTCCCAGCTCCTCCCGGAGGGTCCGGCCCGTGAATTCCAACCGCGGCGGATTGAAATATGTACACAGTTTGTCAGGGCCAGACATCCAGATCATTACGGGCGCGGAATTAGCGATCAACCGGAAGCGCTCCTCACTTTCGCGCAGCTCTTGCTCCGTCTTTCTTCTCCTTGCCCGCTGCCAGAGAAGCGCAAAGATGGCCAACGACTGTGCCGAGATTACCAAAATGCCCGCCAGAATGTAGCGTCTATAGACTTGCCAGAAGCTCACTGGACGATTGAGGACGATGCTACCCGGCGGCAGATTCTGTTCGTTCAGCCGCCAACGCTCGAGGGCGCGCCAATCGAACATGTATACGTTGGTGCCTCTCACAACGGGAATGTCCTTCGGCTTTTCTCCTCCGATTATCCTCAGGGCCATGGCGCCAGCAACCTGCCCTTCAGAAGCAAAACTACTAACATCGCCTCCTACCTCCCCGTAACCCAAATCGACATCAAAAAAGGTAAAAACCGGGGCATTGGAGGCCCGAACAACCATTGGAGCCGCTTCCGTCGCGTCAATAAACTGTGTTCCAGCGGCATCTCGGAGGATGCAAACGTGAAGAACGATGGAGTGATTCGGGAGATGCTGCAGCCGCTCAAGGAGCTGGGGCATTGTGAAGTCCGTGAAATACTGGAAGTCGAGCTTCGATTCGTAGCTGCGCAAGCGCTCCCGGAACAGTGCTTCATTAGCCCTGTCATAGGGGGACGTGCCTCCGACCACAAAAACGTGCTTTGTGCCAGGTTGGAGCCGCAGGGCGGCCTCCAGCGTCTTCACCGGCTCCGCCTCCTCCCATATGCCAGTAAAATCGGCGTCCAACTTGGCACCGCCCACCGCGTCCTCCGTGCTGGCACAGAAAATGACTGGGACATCTCGGAAGAATGTTTCGTGTAAACCCAGCGTCAATTCGAGTGGCGATGGGCCGACCGTAATAATCACATCCGGCTTTCGATTTCGATACTTGCGCACATACCAATCGCGATATTCCTGCTGAGTTGCCGAATCGGGGAAAAGGGCTGCGTCGAGGTACTCGTGATAAAACTCGACCTTGTAGCGTGATTGTTCTAGGGCATGATGGATTCCTTGATCGACAAGTGCGATAGCGGGGTAATCGGGGCCCACCTCAGACAAGACAAGAACGCGCCGGACTTCTTTGACTTGAGCTCCGGCAGCGCCTTGCAGGAGGAAAAAACCAAGCAACAGAAGCAGGAATGCGCAAAGCCCCCGACTTCTGCGCGTCGCGGACTTAAGGGAAGGTAATTCCGTCGCGTGACTCTCCCTTGCCACAAGTTAACCTATCCAACGTAAGGTCGAAACGGTTTGCTAAGAAATCTCCACGCAAGGTTAGGATCGGAAGTCAGTTCAAGAAGAGCTTATCCTACAGTTTTGTGCTAAAGCCAGGGTTTTAAGTCGACCAATGGTCTCGTTCTTCACAGCACGCAGTTTGTCAGCAGTCACTTAAAGTGCGTTGGCGCCTTATCAGACCCCCACGGCTGCCTGATTTGTCAAACGACTCCCGCTGGTTGCGCTATGCGGTCAACCTTCAGAAAACTTCAGAAAACTTCCAATGAAATCATCTGGTTTTTACGTTCTTGGTGCTGCGCGTTTTGCGGATCCGATCGCTCACCGCCACCGTATCAATTCGCCAGAGACACGTACGAACTCTTTGGTAGAGACAAGTGGCCCTTGGGGCATTTCGCTCCCGGCCGCATGCCTTTGACACCCTTCCGGCTTGCGACCTAAGATGACGTCAAGAATGGCGGAGCCCGAATCTAAAGTCGCCCAAACTGTTTCCCACTACCGAATCCTGGAGAAACTTGGTGGTGGCGGGATGGGTGTTGTCTACAAGGCCGAGGACACTCGCCTGCATCGCTTCGTTGCCCTGAAATTCCTTCCTGAAAGTGTTGCGGGTGACCCGCAGGTCCTAGCACGGTTTGAGCGGGAAGCGCAGGCGGCGTCCGCACTGAATCATCCCAATATTTGCACGATCTACGACATTGGCGAGGGGGGTGGCCAAGCCTTTATCGCGATGGAATTCCTGGACGGGGCGACGCTGAAGCATCTCATTGCTGGACAACCAATTGAGCTCGAAGGCCTGCTGAATATCACAATTCAAGTTGCGGACGCGCTGGACGCCGCGCATTCCGAGAATATCGTGCACCGGGACATCAAGCCGGCAAACATTTTCGTGACCAAGCGGGGCCACGCCAAGATTCTGGATTTCGGGTTAGCCAAAGTGGCGTCGGCGGCGAAGGTTTCGAGCGGCGCCACCGACATGATGGCGACGGTGAGCGCGGATTCGCAGTCGGAGCAATTGACCAGCCCGGGGACGGCACTTGGCACCGTGGCGTACATGTCGCCGGAGCAAGCACTCGGCAAGGAACTGGATGCGCGCACAGACCTGTTTTCCTTCGGCGTTGTGCTCTACGAAATGGCCACGGGGAGGCTACCGTTCAAGGGAGATACTTCGGCTGCGATATTCGATGGCATCCTGCATCAGGCACCACCAGCGCCGGTGCGCCTCAACAGCGAGATCCCTGCCGAATTGGAACACATCATCAACCGCGCGCTGGAGAAGGACCGCAACCTGCGGTATCAGCACGCCTCGGAAATGGGCGCCGAGTTGAAGCGTCTCAAGCGCGACACGGATTCTGGCCGTAGCGCAGGCGTCCGTAGCGCGGCCGTCCCGGATGCCGTCGAAGCGAAAGATGTCCGTGCAGCATCGGTAGGAGAGCATGGATATGCCACTCGACAGGAGCCAACTTCTGATTCCGTCATTATTGCCGGACTCATCCGGCGGCACAAGAAAGCTGTCATCGGGACTGGGGCCCTGACCGTTGCGCTGGCTGGGCTCGCGTGGTTCGTGACGCACCGCGCGCCGCCTATACGGCCTTCGGTCGAGTTGACGCAGAAGCGCCTGACATTCAACACCAGTGACAACCCTGTCGAATCCCAGGACATTTCTCCCGATGGAAAGTACCTCGCTTACTCGCACGCGGCTGAGATCCACGTCAAACTGCTTTCAACCGGTGAAGAACGGATTATCCCGAAGCCTGCCGGCATTTCCTCCAGTGGCGGGTGGAGTGTCGCATCGTGGTTTCCCGACGGCGCACAATTGCTCGCCAACGCCTGGGAACCGGGCGGGCACGACAGCATCTGGACGGCCTCCGTACTCGGGCAATTGGCACACGAGCTCCGCGAGGGCGCATCGGCTCGGGAGGTCTCGCCGGATGGCACGCACGTCGTCTTCACTCCCGAGGCCGGAACCGAGGGCCAGATTCGTGAAATCTGGGTGATGGACGGCCAGGGAGAAAACCCACGGAAAGTCCTCGCGCTGGAAGAAAACGAAGGTCTCGGTGGCGTGCACTGGTCGCCGAATGGGCAGAGGCTGGCCTACACAGTGAAGGAGAGCACTCCGGAGGGATACTCGCTCGAAACTTGCGACCTGCAGGGGGCGAACCGGACAGTGATTGTGGCACGTACTGACCTGGCGTTGCAAGATTATAGCTGGCTTCGGGACGGACGGATCGTCTACGCGCGGCAGGACTCTTCGGCCTCGAACGACTTCAACCTTTGGCAGGTCGGTATTGACACTGCCAAGGGCACGCCCACCGGTAGACCCAGACGAATCACGCAGTGGGCAGGATCGTTCATTCCGAACTTGAGCGCCAGTGCGGACGGAAAGCGGCTGACGCTGCAAAAGGCGACGTATCGGCAGCAGGTGTACCTCGGCGAGCTCGCGGCAGCAGGGACTCGCACGAGTCCCCTTCGGCGGCTGACCAATGACGAAGCCTCGGACCAGCCCACGGCATGGACGCCGGACAGCAAAGCGGTGCTATTTTCATCCGACCGCAACGGTACCGACGGTATTTTCAAACAGGCAATCAGCCAGGACGCGGCCCAGCCTGTGGTTACCGGGCCGCAGAGAGCTATTCTTGCGCGTCTCAGCGCCGATGGCGCCTGGATACTCTACGTGGAGGTTCCAAAGACGGAAGGCCCCTCCACACCGTACCGCCTGATGCGAATACGCGTGAGCGGTGGCGTTCCTCAGTTTGTCATGGAGATCCAAGGCTTTGTTGGCTTTAACTGCGCCCGTGCCCCGGCCAGCCTTTGCTTGCTCCCTGAGATGAGCCAGGATAATAAACAGTTGACGCTTACGGCATTTGATCCGCTCAAGGGCAGAGGCAAGGTGCTCAGAACCCTCCAGAAAGAAGCGTCGCGTGACGACTTCGGACCGCTATTATCTCCCGATGGATCAAGCGTTGCCATTTCCACTAGCGGGCAGGCCGAGATTCACATTCGCCTGCTCTCACTCTCAGGCGGTTCCGACCGCGAAATTACGGTGAAGGGTTGGCCGAGCATCTCAGGTCTAGACTGGTCACCTGATGGCAAAAGGCTCTACGTAGGCTCCGTCTCGCCCCAAAGCAAGACTCTTCTCTCTGTGGACCTCAAGGGGAACGCCCGGGTGCTGTGGCAGATCAAGGGACCGGGCGCTTACATGTGGGGCGTACCTTCACCGGACGGCCGCTACCTCGCCATAGCCGGCGACGTCTACAACAGCAATGTCTGGATGATTGAAGGGTTCTGACCGCTACGCTGGTCCGCGACCCCTGCACTATCCTGTGGTTGGCGATTTGTTGTTTTGCTTCGGTCTAACACAATGTGACATTGCGTTGAACCTTGACACCGTACCAATTCGCCAGGGACAGCCTGGTCAACCAGATCAAAAAACTCGCCGAGGACATCGAGGAGCGACCGCGCGTGAAACGCTCACCCGACCCTGGCGACAACTTCTTGCTGGCTCTGGCGGAAGCTGGCAACGCCGATTATCTTGTGACTGGCGACAAGAGCGGCTTGCTGTTGCTCGCCAGTCATAAGTCCACGCGGATCATGACCGCGCGCGTATGCGCATCCGCAACGCAACCGCACAGGTGAACGACGACGGCCCGCTTCGGTCGATTCGGCGGACACTTACTCCTGGGCTTGAACAACCGGAATCTGAGACGCCAGTTGGATATCAATCAGCGCCTGAATGTAGCGATCGAGTTGAAAGAACGAGGCAACCACCTTACCCGGTACAGCCTGGCTGAAGATCGGCAGGTATTTAACCCGCAATTGGTTAACCTGCCCATCCAATGAAAGAGAGCGCTTGATCAGGCTCGACGCCTGCTCGTCGCTGATAGTGCCCCACTGTTCCGCATATTCCTTTAGCAGTGCCGTCTTCTGATCACCAATCTTCGTCAGCTCGGCCGTGTACTGGTCGTAGACAGGCCAAAACTTGGTTGCCTGGTCATCCGTAAGTTTCAGATTAGCGGCGAGCAGTTGCTTCTTCCCAGAACGGATGTCTTTCCGGAGTAATTCAATGTTTTGGTCGATGTCCGCCTGCCCTTTGGCGGTGGATTGCGATGATCCTCCAGCCTGGGCACGGACTCGCGGGCTGTATACAAAACAGATGCCAGCCAAGACCATCAGGACCACGAGTTTCTGCTTCACTAGACTCCTCCTTAAGTTAAATTCACAGTGCCTTTTTGCGTGTCATGGTGAATCCGATTCCATTGGGCTGGTATCCCTGGCCGTCACCAGCTCTATTCCCAATCGGTAACCCACATTTATCGACCAGTGAACTCTCCTTCCAGCGATTTGGCTCTGCTGGCGCTTTGTGCGGACGAACCCTGCTTGGCAACCGCGAAGCCGCCCCGGCAGCGTAGTCGGCGGGCCGCACAGGCTGAAACTGTTAAAAGTGCCAGTAAGCAAGATGCGAACCCTCTAAGTCCACTCCGGGCTTGTCAGGTGAATGTCCGTACTCCGATTCGTTCCGCTTGGTGAGGCGTCCAGCTCGGTGGCAATTAGCGCCTGACTGTTAACGCTGAAGAGCGGCTTGTTGAGGACGAGTTGCAATGACGGCCAAGAGTACAGCGTCTGGCAGATACTGTAGATGAATTTCAGCTGGATTGTAAATCGATTCCAAGCAAGATTCCTGCCTCGATCCAGATTGTTTCGGTGAATATATCCACGCAACGCAGTGTCGCTTCGCGGTTAAAATCGCCCAACGGGACGCCTGCAAACGTGAAGCTGGAGGTTTTCCGCATAGAGTGTGAGGAGCGTGAGGAAACCAGCATTTTCTCTGGCAAATGGGAGCCATTAAGCGGGAAGCTTGTAAAGATATATACCGTCCAGCCGGTTTCGCAGGATTCGAAGGCAACAGATGGTGCTGCGAAGCTCAATTTTGCCTCCTCCCTCCTTGAGAAATTCTCGGCAGACTCAGCTGGGCCTGCGCCGGGAGTCGAGGGCGTCCTGGTAACCATCGATTCCGCCGATGGGGG
>Ga0066682_10000195_pt1 | contig 15877 bp, 13 predicted proteins | sample GraSoiAngelo_131_FD_65628 | JGI IMG/M metagenome (GOLD analysis project Ga0066682, IMG submission 65628) | Grasslands soil microbial communities from the Angelo Coastal Reserve, California, USA - 14_0929_02_30cm | ecosystem: Environmental > Terrestrial > Soil > Grasslands | place: USA... | reverse complement strand
CCACGAAATTCGAGCTGGTGGTTAATCTCAAGACCGCGAGGCAAATCGGACTGACGATCCCATCCCACATACTGCTGCGGGCGGACAAAGTGATCAAGTGACACAGGTCGGCGATCAGAGGTCAGAGATCAGCAAATACGAAGAGATAAAATTCATGAATAAAAAAATCTGTCTTCTCGCTCTTTGCGCCATGCTCTTTGCGCTTTGCTTTTCCGCCGAGGCGCAGCAGCCAGCAAAGGTGCCGCGGACAGGTCTCTTACGGCCCGGCTCGCCTCCCGATGCCTTCGTCGAGGCATTCCGCCAAGGGCTTCGCGATCTGGGTTACGTGGAGGGGACGAACATCGTAGTCGAATACCGGTGGGCGGAAGGGAAAAACGAACGGCTCCCAGATCTCGCCGCCGACCTGGTCCGGCTTGGTGTTAACGTGATTGTCCCGGGCGGAAATCCCGCGACCCGCGCCGCCCAAAAAGCTTGTCCTGGTGCCTATCCCGACGAGGTTGCCTGAATCGGAGAATCTCACCTGGCGCTGTCTGGGAATCTCGTGAAAAGATATTTCAAGAAAGCCCGAATCAAGACACATGCAAAAGTTGATCTGAAGTTGTCTGATCATTCGATGTAAACTTTTATAAACGATGTCTGTGAGATCCTGCTCATGTCATTCTCCCTCGGACGAGGTCCATAAGCTTCGCGACGTCAGCGAGCTTTTCAAGGTTTAGGATGATATCGCGCGTTTGCGCCGCCATTTCGGATGACAGGCTTCCCTGAGCGCAGCCAAAAAACTTTGCTTCCAGCTCTGTGAGACTCGAAATTCGGCGCGCATGCGTCACCTCAGTGGAGTAACTCTGCCCGTTCTTCAGATAAACCGTTAATTTTTCCCTGGGCCTTCTTTCCAGCGAGCCCCCGGGTGGCGGCACAAGACGCAGCCGATGCATTAAGTCTTGCACATCCTTGGACTTGACCCGTTCGTCCGTCATCTGCCCAAGTCCCATTTGTTTGTCGAGCAGCACCACCGAAAGACAGTATTTCAGGCTGTATTGTCCTTCGTGTGCGTCGCGGGCTTCGTCTCTTCTCAAGGAAAACGAATGCAAATCGCACTCGATCCGATCCACATCTTCCGCCCTGACCCCGTGTTCCTTGACGATTTTCAGCAGCGCCTCGATGGGCCGATGCGCCGGGCTGCAAGAAGGGTAATCCTTCGTGATGGCGCCGCGCGCAAGTTCGTAACTTTTGCCCAGGTCGCGCGTCATCGCCTCCCAATCGATGTCGCTTTCCTCACAAAAGGCGTTGGCAATCCCCTGAGGAGTTTCCAAAACCGACTTTTCGGCCGTGAAGCCGCGCTGCGCCAAGGTAGCGGCCATAACCCCGTTACGTGCGGCATTGCCCGAAACCAAAGCTTTGGTCATCGTGCCCATATTAGCCCGAAGTCCGCAGGCACCATTTGCGGCAATGCCAAATGCCGTTCTGATCTGCTCGAGATCTAAGCCCAGGACTACTCCGGCAGCCGCCGCTGCCCCCAAAGAACCATTCGTTCCGGTGTGATGCCATCCGCGAAACGTCGGCCCTCTGAGTTTTTCTCGACTGGCATCGAATGCGGCATCCAATCGGTTGCACACCTCCCGTCCGATAACGTAGGCACGGATAAATTTGGCGCCAGCGACATGCGGCGGCTCGCCCAACGCCAGCGCTGCTGGTAAGGTTTGGGTACTGTAGTGGCCGCTGTCATCATAATCCAGCGCGTGCGCCGCATGACCATTGACAAGAGCCGCCAGCAGCGGTGAACTACGAAATCCCTGCCCGATAACCGTCGCGCGAGGGGCGCTCTCTTGATCTTTCACCCATTGCGCGAGGAGTTTACAACCGGAATCGCGCGACGCCGCGAGAATAACTCCGACCGTATCGAGGATCAGTAGTTTCGCGTTTTGCACAACCCTGTCCGGAATATCTTCGAGCCGTGTGTTTGCGACAAACCGTGACAGCCCTTCTGTTGCGCCTTGCATTTTTGTACCTTGTGATTCTGACATCATTTTTCTTTAGGAAGACGACGTAAAGCATCGGTTAGCGTCCGCACATCCGATAATTGACCAAGCCGATGAGTGATGGCAATGACTTCGGAGATTTGCTCGGAACTCAAAACCTTGCGTGTCAATTGGCGGAATTTCTGTTCTAGGACGTCATCCGAGAGCGGGTTATCAGGATGACCGGGCGCGATGATAAGCGCCTTCGATAGCTCTTTTCTTTGGGCTGTCCGAATGCGAATGGTCGCCGGGTTTGCCGCCGGCCAGTGCGCGTCATGGCTTTTTTCCCAATAGACGCTGGCGCAATCGACGAGCGCTAAAATATCCGGTGAATTCAGTTTATCCGGATCGAATTGCTCGTAACCCAACTCACCGTCAACCAGCGCTGCTGCCACAGAGTACCGCACGCTGTGATTGGCCGTGTCGCGGCTTTGGGGCCGAGCCGCGGCGCTGTCTCTGGTTTGATTGTTTGCATCCCTCCTTGCGAGTCCGATTTCAAGCGCTACGATATCATGCCGGTTGATCTTGTGCTCCTTGACCAGGTCCAACGCGGCGTGGACGGCGGTCTGCCCGCACTTCACGGTATTGTAAAGCTTCGTGTAGCTCTCGAGAATCTTGTGCTTTCCGATAGGGCTAAGGAGCCCATCGGTATTGCACGATCCTGCCACCGCGTGCGCGTACCCAGCGGTCCCTTCAATGACCTCATGAGGCCCGGTAACTCCCCTTTGGGCAAGAAGTAACGCCACAACGGCATTCATCGCCAGCACGCCGTCCAGGAGTGCTTTGCTGGTCGGCATCTGCCCACGACTTGCTCCATCCATGACTGTGCCATGCGTGACTGACATGCCCAACGCATCGATAGCCTGATTTTTATTCAGATTGAGCAGATGGGCACATGCCAGCGGCACGGAAAAAGCCAGGTTGGTGCTGCCCGCCCACCCTCGTGCGCCGAGATCGGGCAGGCCCGCATTCTCTTGAAAACGCGGCATGATCTCATAACCCGTCACGATCGCGGCGACGAGCTGTTTGCCGCTGGCGCGTACGCGCTCGGCAACGGCGAGGATGGGAGGAATATTGAAGCACGGATGACAAGGATAGGGACCGGGATGTCCATCCATGAAATCAAGAAAACGCAGCGCCGTCGCATTTACTAAGGCCGCTTTCTCACAAGACGTAAAATTTTCTGTCCCCAGAATGCTTGCTTCCGGACAGCCGCCCAGTTCGAGCATAGTGTTTCGCACTTGCTGAGTCGTTTGCCCGTCAGCCCCTGCAATCATCACGCCCAACGCATCGAGCAAACGCCTTCCCGCCTCACGGATAACCAGGTCAGGAAGATTGTCAAAACGTATACTCAAAGCAAGATCGGCTAACTGCTCAGTGACTCCAGCCATACGGCCCCCTCAGTAGCTAAAAACTTTGAGCTGTTCCGCCCTTGGGAATTTATTTTGCCAATGGCGGCTATCATATCCGCTGAATACCTGTCAAATAAAAGAGGCTTCGTGTCAATAAGGGTTGACAATTCCAGAGACATTCAACTAGCGTGCGCCCTAATAACTGAACCATGACCTTACATCAGAATGGAACGAAAGCAACTCTGTGAAGACATAGGACAGCAAAAAATGTCGACTTACCAAGCCACGTCATCTTGAAGGCTAAACAACATGTCCTCGACACGTTTATTGCCATGATTTCCGGTTCTGTGCTCAAACCTGGAAATCCATCCAAAGCCCAAGGAGGACAATATGCATCGTTTTTATCGCCGTTTACTTTTAGCGTTGATCGCTCTTTCAAGTCTTTGGCTTGAACGGGCTTGGTGCCAATCAGCAGATACGACAAAATTTATCGACAGGGCGAAGAAGGAAGGAGAATTGGTAGTCTACGGCAGCATGAACTTGCGCGATGCCAATGTGCTTATCGGTAAATTCCGTGAAAAGTATCCTTTTATCGATGTCAAATTGAATCGCCTGACCAGTGACAAACTTTACGCCAGAGTGACCTCAGAGACTCGGGCGGGAAAATTTCTTGTCGATATTCTAGAGAACAACGCTTTGGGGTTGTACTTTCTGAAGAAAGCCGGATTGTTGGAGTACTATCTTTGTCCTGAAGATCGATTTTACCCCAAAGGTTTTAAGGACCAGGGATATTGGACAACGTCGAATATGAATCTTCACGTCACCGCGTACAACACTAGAAGCGTCGCGCGCGATCAGCTTCCTAAGAAGTGGGAAGACCTTCTGCATCCGGCGTGGAAGGGAAAGATGATGCTGAATCCTTCGGAACAGTGGTTCTCTTGGATACTCCAGACCATGGGGAAAGAGAAAGGCCTGAAATACATGCGCGAACTCTCCCAGCTGAACCTCACGATACGGAGTGAGTCGGCTGCAATGAGGGTCGATCTCATTACCGCCGGTGAAGCCGCCCTCGATATTGATTCTACTTATGGCGCCGTGAACCTGCTAAAGAAGCGTGGCGCGCCTATTGACTGGACCACCCTTGGCCCCGTGCTGGTCAACCTCACTGGGCACGGCGTCGCAGTTCGGGCCCCTCATCCAAACGCCGCAAAGCTGTTCGTAGACTTTATCCTTTCTCAAGAAGGGCAAAGACATGTCTTGAGCGTCGACCGGTGGGTTATTCGATCCGATCTCTTCTCGGAGCAGGCAGCCATTAAAGATCTCAAGCTGATTCCTATCAATCCAGCCCTGGGTGAAAACATGGAATACTACGCCAGGCAATCAAGAGAGATTTTCTCAAAATGAGAGGCGGCCTTTTTTTTGGATAGGCAGCTGTGAAAAGGGGGAGGACCTTTAAGGATGAAGCCATGAGGCGGAAACGATGCTGCAAACACATTCATGTGGATCACTACATGGCAATGAGTCGGGCTCTTCGCAATACCACTTTTCCACCCCCGCAATTCGGTTGCTAATGAGGCATGTGCTAGGCCACGCTCTCTCGGGTCGAACAATCAAGCCAGGATCCAGAAAAAAGTAAAACTGGATTCCCGCTTTAGCCTGAGGCTGATCCGTTCTTTGGTGGATGCGCGAGAATGATGCAAAGAGCGGTTTTCGTCTCGCAGGACTTGACCTAATGACTGGCGCTTTGTTTCTGTTTTTCCGCTAGCATCATTGCAACTTCCACGATCATATCTTCCTGTCCGCCGACGACTTTGCGCTTCCCGAGCTCAACCAAAATGTCTCGGGCGTCAACGCCGAACTGTTCCGATGCTTTGTCCGCATGGAGGAGGAAACTGGAGTAAACCCCCGCGTAGCCCATGGTGAGACTAACTTTTCCAATTCTTACAGGTTTCGGCATGATCGGGCGTACGACGTTCTCAGCGACGTCCATGATTTTCCACAAATTGATACCAGTCTCGTATCCCATTTTATCCAAAACCGTCGCGAGCACTTCGGTGGGCGTGTTTCCAGAGCCAGCGCCTAGGCCGCAGGTGCATGCATCCAGCCAGCGTGCTCCTTCTTCCACGGCCGCCACGCTGTTGGCGACGGCAAGCGACAGATTATTATGGCCGTGAAAACCAACGCCGATCTTCAAAGCCGCACGCAGCGCGCCGACGCGCTCTCGAACCGTGTGAGGCAAAAGTGCCCCGGCCGAGTCGGTCACTAAGACGACGTCGGCGCCGTAACTTTCCATGAGCTTTCCTTGCTCTGCGATCTTTTCCGGCGACCCCATGTGTGACAACATCAGCATGCCGATAACGTCCATGCTCATTTTTTTTGCCAGTCCGACATGCTGTTCGGCGATGTCGGCCTCGGTGACGTGGGTTGCGATCTGGGCTACCTTTGCGCCGCAATCCGCCGCCATCTTCAGGTCATCTTTCGTACCGATCCCTGGAAGAAGCAATACCGCGAGCTTTCCCCGCTTGATCACCGAGGAGGCCGCTTTGAGCAGCTCCAGTTCAGATTGCTTCGAAAAACCGTACGTGATCGTGGACCCTCCCAATCCGTCTCCGTGGGAAACTTCGACCATCTCGACTCCAGCGTCATCCAAACCGCCAGCTATTCGACTGACCTGTTCCGCAGTAAGTTGGTGACTCAAAGCATGACTGCCGTCTCTTAGCGTACTATCGAGAATGTGAACAAATATCTTGTCAGTCACAGTGTCGCCCCCGCGCTTTTCTTTTTCCACGTTCCTGCCAGGAGGTGGCGGCCGATTTCTTCTCCTACTTTCACCGCGGCCGAGGTCATGATATCCAAATTCCCAGCATATTTCGGCAGATAATCTCCGGCTCCCTCCACTTCAATAAAGAGGGTCACTTTCTTTTTATAATTATCGTTGGGCATATCTTCGATGAGCGGATTGGCTCGAAGCCGGTAACCAGACACATACTTTTTGATTCGCTCAAGCATGAATTCAATGGAGCGCTCAATCTTTTTCGCGTCGCCGTCCTCCATGATCCCGTAAACCGTGTTGCGCATGAGAATCGGGGGCTCCGCCGGATTGAGGACGATGATCGCTTTGCCTCGCGACGCACCGCCAATCTTCTCTAGCCCTCGGGCCGTCGTCTCCGTGAACTCATCGATATTCTGCCGCGTCCCAGGACCTGCGCTCTTACTGGCGATGGTCGCGACAATCTCCGCATACTTCACGGAAGCTACCTCGTTGAGCGCGCTCACCAGGGGCACCGTGGCCTGGCCGCCGCAGCTGACGAGATTCACGTTGGGTTCTCCAAGATGCGCGTCAAGGTTAACTAAAGGAACAACATATGGACCCACTGCAGCTGGAGTCAGATCGATTGCAATTTTCTTTGCTTCCCTGATGAGCGGAGCGTGTGTCTTGTGAGCGCTGGCCGTAGTTGCCTCAAAAACAATATCAAAACTGTCTCGTTGCTTTAGTAATCCCTCGATCCCATCGCTAGTGGTTGTCAATCCTTCCTGCCGCGCACGCGCCAATCCCTCCGAACCGGAGATGATCCCGGCCATGACCGTTGGAACGAGCTTGCTCCGCTTGAGCTTGTACATGAGATCGGTGCCAATGTTTCCGGAGCCCAAAATAGCTGCGCGAATTTTTTCCATGAGGTCCTCTAAACAAACCGCACTGAAACCGTACCGAGGCCGTCGAACGATGCCTGAAGCAGATCGCCTGGCTTGACATCTGCAGCTGCACAAAGGGCTCCCGGCATGATGATTTCACCTGCCTCTAGGCACACGCCATACTGGCCAACAGCATTGGCCAGCCACGCGACGGCAACCGCAGGATGCCCCAACACCGCGCCCCCTGCGCCGGTTTGAACGATCTCGCCATTTTTTTCGAGAACCATGCCCACTAGCTTAAGGTCTAGTTGGCCGATCCGCTTAGGTGAACTGCCAAAGACGACGCGGGCCGAGGAGGCGTTGTCGGCTATGGTATCGCAAAGACGAATTTTCCAGCCTTCGATTCGACTATCAATGATCTCTAACGCCGGAACGACAAAACGGGTTGCTGCCAGAACCTGTATCGCAGTGACGCCCGGCCCTTTTAGATTCTGATCCAGAATGAAGGCAATTTCTGGTTCGATTTTCGGCTGAATCAATTCGCCCGCGGGAAAGACCGCCGCATCTTGCAGGACCATGTTATCCAGGATGTGGCCATAATCCGGTTGATCGACGTTGAGCATTTTCTGCATGGCCTTGCTTGTAAGACCGATCTTTTTCCCAACCACTTTGAGGCCATCCGCTCTTTTCATCTCGATCAGCGCAAGTTGAATTTGATACGCTTCTTGCGGCTCTATCTTCGGATATTTTTCCGTCAGCGGGCGGAGAGTTGTCTTCTCCCGTTCGGCTCGATAGAGCTCTTGCGCTTCCTTACGTGTCTGATCTTGGGTTAAGCCTTCCACAATAGGCAGTCCTTCTCATTGCGTTTTTGCTCTCTTCGGGTTTTCGTAGCCTAATTTTTCCGAGATCTCTTCCGCAATTGTCATGACCAGCCGTCCGAAAACCGGAATCTTTTTCTCCGCGAGGCGAGCCGAAGGAGCCGCCACGCTAATCGCTCCAACCATGGCGCCGGTGTAATCTCTTATAGGTGCGCCAACACAGCGCAAGCCAAGCTCGATCTCTTCGTCGTCCACCGCGTAGCCGCGCTTCCGGACCCCTCGTAGATTGGCCAGAAGCTGATCGAGATTCCTGGCGGTATTCACGGTATAGGCCTTCAAACCGTGGCTGCGGAAAATGTTTTTCACCTCCCGATCGTCGAGGCAGGAGAGCATCGCCTTTCCAAGCGAGGTGCAATAGGTTGGAATATGTCGGCCGACACGTGAAGGCATGCGCAACGCGTGCGGCCCCTCGACCTTGTCCAGGTAAAGGACTTGATTGTCATCCAACACTGCGAGATGTATCGTCTCTTGGGTCTCTTTCGTAACGCGAGTTAAAAAAGGGCGGCAAATTTCTCTCAGATTCAGTTGCGAAACAGCCTGATGGCCGAGCTTGAACAGCTTGATTCCCAAATGATACTTGCCGGTCTCGGGATTCTGTTTGATCAGATCGTTATACTCAAGAGCCATTAAGATTCGGTGGGCCGTACTCCGGTGCAAACCCGTTCTCGCCCCGATCTCGCTCACGCCCAACTCTTGATGATCGAAACCGAAGCAATCGAGGATTTGCGCGGCACGATCGATGACATGAATACGATACCGATCCGACACGCCCTCCATGGGGATGCCTTTTGCTTGTCTCATATGCTAAGACCGTGTTTTGAGATAGTAGTAAACGGTGTTTGTCGTGTCAATCGTATTTCGGCCGAAGCGTACAAACGTGACCGCTATCGAGAGCTTGGATCAGCAACTCAACAACAGCCAATATAGGGACTAGCTTATCGTCACGGGTCGGATCACAAGTGATTTTTTGGTTGAACAGAATCGATTTCCAACGATTGTGAAGTTAGCTACGGTCATCCTCTAAAATGCCAATTCAAAGAGTTCACACCTTTTTTGTGTTTGTTAGAGCCGCTAGAACTTTTTCTGCCGTTAACGGCAAGCTCTTGATTCTCGCACCGACGGCATCCTGAATGGCGTTGGCAATCGCTGGCGCGACGGTGATAATCGGGGTCTCTCCTATGCTCATACTGTTGTAAGGTCCACGGCCCACTGGGGTCTCCAAAATGATCTTCTTGAGACTCGGGATATCGCGAATGGTGGGTATCTTGTATTCACCAAAATGGGCCGTGGTCACTTTCCCGTCGGCAAAGAGCATCTCTTCCGTCAAAGCGTAACCCATCCCCATGACGACCCCTCCGTCGATCTGGCCATCGTGCAGAAGCGGATTGAGAACTTTACCTGTATTGTGGGCAGAATAGAACTTCGTGAGCTTGATCTCACCGCTTTCGGGATCTACCGCAACTTCGGCCATCTGGGCGCAAACCGAAGCCTGCGGCCCGATCTCGGCATTTTTGTAATGGCCCTCCACGACGATCGGTGAGCCCCTGGCCTTTACGATTTCAGCGAATGAAAATTTTCGTTTCTTTGAAATAACGCACCCGTTTGAGAACATGAGTTCGTCCTGATTTGCGCCAAGAGCCTCCACTGCCACCCTTGCGAGTTCTTGTTTTGCTTTAACCGCGGCCTCGTAGCAGGCATTGCCGTAGGTCCGTGTGGATCGGCTAGCGCCAACCCCGGTATCAGGTGGTATTTTACCCGTATGGAGTGTCTCCAAAGTAATGTTTGGCCAAGGGATTTGCAGCTCCTCAGCAACGATCTGCCGGAGCACCGTGCCAGCGCCGGCTCCCTGATCCAACATGGCTGAAGAAAGCGTTACGCTTCCGTTGTCGTCTATACGAATAAAAATATAGCACTCGCCACCGAGCGCCAGCCATTGGATGATGGCCAACCCACGTCCGACGTTGATTTTTTTGCGGCTGTAGTATTTCGACTGCTTTATCAATCGATCCAATGTTGCGATCGCTTTAATATGTGAAATTTTCCTCCCAACAGGCGAGTCGTCACCGTCGCGCATTAGATTTATTCTTCGGAAACCGGCGGGGTCCATTCCTAGTTCTCTGGCCAACAGGTCCATCTGTGATTCGTTGGCAAACACCCCCTGTGGATCTCCTGGAGCCCGCATATGGCCGCATGGCACCTTGTTGGTGTAAACGATTTTTTCCTCGATCAGTACGTTGTCCATTTTATAAGGGCCCGCCGCTTCGTGTGCGCCGAATAAATAGCCGATCGGTTTAAACGCCCCATAGGCACCACTGTCAAAAACAAACTCCATCCGATGAGCGAGGATTCGACCGTTTTTGGTCACACCTGATTTCACCTTAACCAGAGAAGCGTGACGGGGATTGCCAGCCGCGAATTCAGCCGTATAATCCATCATCATTTTGACCGCTTGACCGGTTCTAAGGGAAAGAACGTACGCAAGGGGAACGTCCATAAAGTCGCCCTTGCCGCCAAAATCACCACCGATATAGCAGGGATAGACTAAAAACTTTTTCACCTTGATGCCGAAAGCCCGAGCCATTTGTTCTCGCAATGCAAAAGGTACCTTGCTGCAGGCCCAAATCTCGGCGCCTCCGGATTCGTTGGCTCTCACCACGCATGAGTGTGGCTCGATATACGCCTGATGAGCCACCTGCGTTTCAAATGTATTTTCAAGAACTAAATCGCAGCGTTGAAAGCCTTCTTCGACATTTCCCTTTTTCCAGGACAACTGGACGAAGGCATTGCTGGGCGCCGGTAGACTTCCAGGCAGTCCCTTATATTGCAAAACTTCGGGATGAAGGAGTGGTGCTGAGGGAGATAAGGCCTCAAGGGGATTGAGCAAAGGCGGAAGCTCCTCATACTCGACCTTAATTTGATCTAAAGCCAACTCAGCAATATCCTCCACATCAGCTGCGACCGCCGCCACCTTTTCGCCGATGAAACGAACCTCACCATCTGCAAGTATAGGCATGTCGTAGATCTGCCGTCCGATCCTGATACCAGTAACATCCTGGCCGGTAAGAACGGCTCTCACCCCCGGTATGGTTACAGCCTTGCTGATATCGATCCGTTTGATCCCGCCATAGGCGATGGGGCTCCGCAGCACTTTTCCCCACAACATGTTAGGCAAAGTCACATCGACGGCGTACACCGCTCTCCCGGTTATCTTTTCTACGCTCCCGACTCTTGGAACTGAATTGCCAATCATGGTTTGTCGTTTCATGGGCCCGTGGAGCCTCAATGGCTCAAATTTGAGCGATCATCTATCGCTCAATACCCACTCTCAACCCCAACAGACGCGATATCAGGCCAACTCCCGTAGTCAGCGCGACCACGATGATTCCAACAACCGCTGCGCTTTCGTAACGAGACTCGACCAAAAAATCCAGTTGGAGCAGGGACAAGGGTCTAGTGTGACTCGCAGAAATGAGAGCCACGGTGCTCACGTTTCGCGCCGCGGCGATAAAACTTAACGTTCCGACAAGGAGCAAAGTCGGAGTCATAATTGGCAAGAGAATATCTCGGAAACTGTCCCAACCTGTACCGCCGGCAACTTCCACGGCTTCCTCGAGCTCAATTCCTAGCTGAATCAAAGTGCTTTTGATAATTTGCACGCCCAACGTCATGCTGGCGATGACCGTCGCGATAACCAAGAGCGACATGGATCCATATAATGGCCGCAGCAGTGAGTTGCCGAGAAATAAGGACAATAGCCCAACCCCCAGAATGATCCCCGGCAAAGTCGATGGCAACCACGAAATAAAATCTAAAGCAGCGCGACCGACAAAACGAGTGCGAATGACCACGTAGGCAATGAGCGTAAATAGTATAACGGAGATGAGTGCAGTCGCACCGGCCAAGACCAGGGTGTTCTTAAAGGAAGTGAGAAAGACCGAATCATAAAGCACGCGGCTCCAGTGAATCGAAGTCCACGGCTTTGGAATGTTGAAGTAACCGAAGCGGGTCATGAATGTGCCGAGCACTAGAAAGAAGAGGGGAACGAGCGTTATCAAAAAAGCAACAGTAAGCAAAACACAGAAGACCGGGAACCTCCATTTACCCAAGCTTTGTCTGTGGCCTTTGTAGCGTCCCCCGATGGTTGCATAGTTTCGCTGAGCTACGGTTCGGCGTTGCAGAATCACAAGCGGCACCATGACAAATAAGATCATGCTGCTAAGCGCCATAGCCGGGGAAAACTGGGGTGGCTGTTGGTTCAACAGCGAGTAAATTTGCGTGCTAAAGACGTAAAACCGAAAAGGAAATCCTAAAATCAACTCCAACTCGAACGCTTGCAGGGAATGGACGATGCCAAGAAGCAAGACAACCCCAACAATAGGTGTCATGATGGGCACCACGATTTTCTTGAGAGTGCCGATCCATCCCGCTCCAGAGACCAAAGAAGCCTCTTCGAGGGTTGCATCCATGTTTCGAAACACAGGGGCAAGCAGCATGACTTCCACCGCGATCGTTGAGGTCGTGAGATGCGCCCATACGATGCCCCAGAACGAGTAAATATTAAAAGGGGCTGCGTTAACAAAAGGCAAAAGAGTGAGCCACTTGTTGATCAGACCGTACTCCGGGTCTAACAGCAGAATCCAACCCATCGTGACTGGGAGCGGCGGGAGAAAATAACCCAGCCAAAACAGAAATTCGAGTGACGTCGCTGCGGGGATGTCGGTTCGCGCAATAATCCAAGCGAGCAGAATCGCGATCGGCAACGCGATGGCTTGACGCGCGAGCGTGACCGTAAGCGTATTCCATATCGCAGAAATCATCACCGGGTCAGAGAAGGCGATTTTCCAACCGGCCAAACTTAACGCGGACTCACCATTGACACCTTGGGACCTAAAGCTGCTCACGATAACAACACCGGCCGGATAGAGGACCATGAACATAATGATTCCCAACACCAGCCAATGGATGAGACTTTGTACGTTGAACTGATCTTGGTGCGAAAACACTGTTATTGTCGGTTTATAAAACGCTACAGGTTAGCTCTAACGGATCAGACTCCAGGAATAGGGGATAGAGAAATGACAGATTTAAAAAGTTTGTTCCAGGTCAGAACTGCGGTGGACCGGTGCGAATCATGCAAACATGTGCTCCGCAGACCCTGTCCCGGCCGTTACGCAATGAACTTGCATGGCCGCCGGACGAACGTACTCATAGCAACGCCTTTGAACGCTCACGCGTTGTGGAAACCTGCACGGTTTTTTTGAGTCTTCATCGCAAGAGCGACTTGGATATTTCCTGTGCTTTATCTCGCAAGTTCACCCGCTCCTCGCGATCGATATCGAAGTAATCGACCCCAGGCTCGGGAGAAAGGCCGACCACCCGAGGAACATCCGTCCGACGACTCGGTCTCGAAGCAATGGTAGCCCAAGCGGTTTGTCCCTCTTTTGACAGTAGCCAGTTTACAAAAACCGCAGCAGCGTTAGCATGAGGTGCTTTGTTAACCAGTCGAACCGCGCCCCAGCCGGTGCTCAAACGCCACGCTTCAGCCAGTTTGCCGCCAAGCGGCTCAACTTTTAGTCCGAGGCCGATTTTTTGCAACTCTTGGATTTCGGTATCGCCAATTCCGATCGCGATCGGATATTTTCCGCGTGCGAGCCAATCGGCAAGCTGACGGTCATCGCGAGTCAAACCCAGGTCTTGTTTGAGCAGGGCACGCACAAATTCTTCGCCGAGCTGGCCCGCCCATAATGCGATCCGCCCATTTCCCGCTCCATCCACTCTGGGGTCATTAATAGCAATTTTGCCCTTCCATTTTGGATCTAATAATCCCTTAATGCTGTTTAAATCTTTCTCCGGAATAAACTCCCGGTTAACGTGCACTTGAGGCGTGATCTGTGCTTGAAAGGCAAAAACGTATTGCTTCTCCGAATCCAAAAAGGCTTTTTCAAAACCGCCCAGCCATACTCGTTCGTCGCGCACCTCAGGAAGAATCAAGAGCGGTTTGATAGGATCGAACTCTCCCGCCTTTTTAGCTGTAATGTCGAAACCGGTAGGTCCGGTAATGTAGAGGTCCCAGAGATATTGCTCGGCTTGGCGTTCTTTAGAAAACCGCGCAGTAAAGTTCGACGGAGTAAATCCTTGGTATTCGAGAATAATCTCGGGATACTTCTTCTCGAATGCTCGCATAACGTTGCGGTAGGCCGTGCCTGGTGGTCCTGCCACCGCGACTTTTCCCTCTTTCTTCGCATCCGCCAAAATCTTATCCCACTTCGTCTTCCACTCCTGAGCCTCTGCTCGCATGGCGAGTCCCAAGAACATGCCAAGACCTAATGTTAAGATTCGACGGAAGTTAGGCCCATTCATATAACAATTCCCTTTTTACACTAGCTTTTTATCTTTCTCGGTCTTTCACCTTTTAGCTGTTTTCTCCTGTGATGCCGCGCGATGAAATTTTATCCCAGCCTCGTAGACGTACATTGGAAGTGGGTATCGAGTCCGCTGGGAGGGACGATCTTGCTTGTCTACTTTCGCCACGATTAACCAGGGTCCGGGCTCCGTGAAAGCTCTCTTAACCGCGGTTTTAGCAGAGTCAAAAGTATCTACTGTTTTGGTATTTTTCATGCCAGCCGCTCGTCCCAATTGTTCGATGTCGGTGCCGAACGCTGTTGCCGTCGGAGCTTCGCCAGAACCGGTCGTCAGATAGGCGCCATTATCAAAGACGAAAATGGCAAGGTTTTGAGGTTGATAGCGAGCCACGGTTGTTAATACACCCGGTCCCGCAAGCAATGACCCGTCTCCTTCCACGGAAATAATTCTCCGCTCCGGCCAACCGAGGGCCATTCCGAGAGCCATGGGCGTAGCGTACGGCATATCCATATTATAGATGGTCAGCGGTTCGTCCCTTTCTTCGGCGATCGTATAATTAGCGAGGCCGGGACTGATAATCATTGGATCACCATTCCGCAGGCTGGCAATGTATCGAAGGACTTCGATACGGTTCATTGATCGTCTCCAAATTTCCTGATGACATGACTTGGCACTAATACGCCCACCGGGATACGTTGGCCTTCGATTGCTTCTTGAGCCTCGACAATAACGGTCCGTATTTCGCTGGGGTCGAAAAGAACATGGTATGGAATATTTAGAGCGCGGAGCACTGGCTCTGCAACGAGCCGCGTCGCGCCGTGATAATCGTAGCGCTCGCCAAGTGTGCTGTTGTGACCAACAATCAGCATTGTCGGAGTTTTCTGGACAATGCCGCGAGCTAGGATCAAAGCCGATAACCCAATTCCAGAGCCCTCCATCAGCGCCACCGGTCTCTTACCAACCAAGAAGGCTCCCATGGCCATGGCCACACCTTCATCCTCCCGTGAGCACTGATACGTATCAATGCCGCCGCGCTCTATGATGAGCTGCTCAATACCATCGAGCATGCTGTCGGGCAAGAAAACCGCGAAATCGATTCCCGCAGCTTTAAAGCCGTCATAGAAAGATTCTAAAGCTTCTTGCCGATAGCGCACGCCTGCTTGCCCGGTGTTTACAAGCGTTGAGTGCGAAGTTTTTGACTCGGCGCGTCTAGCCACGCTTTCTACCTTTCCTTGTAGGACTCAATTTCTTCATGCTGGAAGGTTAAAAAACGCAAATCCTAATCCCGTCACTGCGTGATGAGCCGGAATGTAATCGACGATGGTGGCCCGGGCTTCGTTGCAAGCGCCCGCAACCACGATCCAACTTCTGATTTCTCCTGTTCCACCTCGCAACGTATCCGAATCGAACTCGAAGAGATGACACAACGCTTCACCATTTGCCGATTCCAATTGTTTTAAGACCCAGCGATCCAAAGCAGAATCTATCCACCCCGCGCGCGGTCCTCTCGGGTCATGGGAAAGTCCGCCTGATGCCATTATCGCAACCCTTTCCGGTCGACCGCTGAGCGCTTGCGTGATGGACCGACCTAACTCATAACACGTTCGCGCGGTGGGCATCGGCGGAAAATAGGCGT
>Ga0066682_10000172_pt1 | contig 16343 bp, 14 predicted proteins | sample GraSoiAngelo_131_FD_65628 | JGI IMG/M metagenome (GOLD analysis project Ga0066682, IMG submission 65628) | Grasslands soil microbial communities from the Angelo Coastal Reserve, California, USA - 14_0929_02_30cm | ecosystem: Environmental > Terrestrial > Soil > Grasslands | place: USA... | reverse complement strand
CCGAGCCGCTCGACCGCGGACGCCAGGGACTCCCGCCGTGGGAGAAACGCGCGACTCCCTTGCGGCAGGTTCGCCGGGCCCCCGCCGGGTGCAAACCCTGGCCGGACGCGCGCCTCGACCGCCCTGAGATCTTCGTCAAGCCTCGTCACCAGCGACTCAGGTACAGCAGAGTCGTCACGCGCCAGTGAGCGAGCCCGGTCCATCAGACCGCTCGGAGCGATGTCCCAACCGCCGAAGACGAGATCGCCCAGCCCGACGAGGGGCAGCGATGTGAGCTCCGGCAGCTCGGTGACCAGCCCGCCGTCTGCGGCGAGCTTGCGCGCGATCGCCCGAGCGCCCAGCACGACGGTGGACGCGAGACTCCCTTGAGCGCCGATCAGCCAGACGCCGACTTTGGGCATCAGCAGCCGCGCGCTCGGGGCCCCCCGAGCTGGATTCCCCCTCGGGGCGTGATTACGTCGCCGTTCGCAGGCCGGTAGGTCGGCACGATCTCCTGGAGTTTCTTGCGCACCGCCTGCTCGTCACCGGCCTCGGCAACCCGCACTAGGGCAAGGACGTCGGAGGGAAACCCGTCACTATCGGGACCGAGCCTCGGCTGCACGGAACGAATGCCCTCAACCGATGTGTTCACCACGATCTCGTCACTGCCGACGAGCTCTTCCTCCAGCTTCTCTCCGGGTCGGGGCCCGATGACCTTCAACGCGATTTCATCTTCGGGTATGAAGCCCGAGAGGCGGATGACGTTCCGCGCCAAGTCCGCGATCTTGATCTGCTCACCCATGTCGAGAACGAAAATGTCGCCACCCGTCCCCAGCGCCGCGGCATGCAAAATCAGATGCACCGCCTCGGGAATCAGCATGAAGTAGCGCCGCATCTCCGGGTGCGTAATCGTGACGGGGCCACCGGCCTTGACCTGCGCAAGGAACCGAGGAAGCACGCTGCCATTACTCGCGAGCACATTGCCGAACCGCACGGTCGTATAGAGAACCGACCTTTGTCGATCCAGATTTTGGACAAGTAGCTCGGCAACGCGCTTCGTCGCTCCCATAACACTCGAAGGATTCACGGCCTTGTCTGTCGAAATGAGCACGAATCGCTCCACACCGCTGACGGCAGCCGCCTCTGCGACGATGCGCGTTCCACACACGTTGTTCTTGACCGCCTCACAAGGGTTCAATTCCATGAGCGGGACATGCTTGTGCGCAGCAGCGTGAAAGATCAACTGTGGACGGTGGCTGCTAAGGACATCATCCATCCGCTGCTGGTCGGTCACGTCAGCCACAACGATCTCGAGCGCGCCGCTCGCGCTTCCGGCCTGCAACTCCGTTGCCACCGTGTACAGCCCGTTCTCGTAGCGATCGAGCAGCACCAGCGCCGACGGTCCGAGGGCTCCGATCTGGCGCGCCAGCTCTGCCCCGATGGAGCCGCCAGCGCCGGTGATCAAGACCCGTTTCCCTTGGACCAATGAGCGCACACGGTCGATGCTCAGACGCACCGGCGATCGTTCGAGGAGATCTTCGACCGCCAGGGTTCGAATTCGGTTGACGGTGACCGTACCGTCCAGGAGATCCCGAAGGTTCGGGAGTGTTTGAATCGGGATTTTGTACGCTTCCAGCGCCCGGACGACAGAGCGAATGGTGCTGGCATCGGCGCCCGGCATCGCGATGACGACGGTGTCGGGGCGCCTGTCGGCCATGATACGACCGATCTCGGTTCGACCGCCGAGCACCTTGACACCGTGGATCCGGCGTCCTCGCTTGGCCGGGTCGTCGTCGAAGAAACCGATCGGCTCGTAGCCGTAGAACGGGTTGAGTCGCATATCGCGAACGATCATTTCCCCGGCATCACCGGCGCCGTAGATCAAGACGCGCTTCCCCTCCGGAGCACAGTAAAACTCTCGCCAGACTCGTCGTGTCAGTCGAAGAGCCCCAAGCACAACCACGAGCAGGACCGAGTCGATCACGATTACCGAGCGCGGATAGCCCGCGAGCGCCGGAGTCGAGCGGCTAACCACATACACGATAGTGGAACTCGTCCCCACGGCCCCGATGATGTTCAGCAGATCCCAGATACTCGCATAACGCCAGAGGCCTGCGTAGAGGCGGAACGCCGCGAACACGGTCATTCGGATCGCGATGATCCAGGGGACCCATCTGACGAAGACGAGGAGGTCATCGGAATCGATCTTGCCGTCAAACCGCAGCCAGAGTGCCGTGTAGTTCATCGCCACCAGCAGCGGCACGTGAAGAACGACAATTAGCACGCGCCGCCAGCGGTTGAGCATCTCCAGCAGGCGATGGCCCACGCCATACCTCGGTGTCACGTCAGATCCTCTGTCCGACGGCAAAGAGCACTTTGAAATCACGAATAGGGCCGTCCGGACGAAGACGAAGCGGCGCACAGTAGGGCGCCGTGGTCTCGACGACCTCGGCTGGAAACGGCTCGAGCGAGCCGAGGAAGACGCGCTTCAGGAGTTCCTTGCCCCTCATCGTCCGCGGGACAAGATGGAGCCTCACCGCGGCACGGCGGATGGCCGACACCGTCTTTTGATTCGGCGAGCCACGGATCACCGGGAAGGCGCCATAAATCTCCGCCCGAAACCCCCGATCGCGAAGGAGCGCGAGCAGCTCGGCTCCGGAAAAGTAACGGGTGCTGAGGGGGCTCGGATTGAAGTCGGGCCACTCACGGTTGGCCGTCGAAATAACGAGGTATCCGCGTCTGACCAGGACTCTCGACGCCTCGTCGAGGAATCTGTCGGCCTCGGCGAGATAGTACAGGGCCTCGTACAGGAGCACGCTTTCAAAGCTTTCCGATCGAAAAGGCAGCCCGTGCGCGTCGAGCCGCACGAGCGGGATCCGACCGCCGTAGTGCCGCTCGGCCTGGGCCATGAGACTCTCGGTCAAGTCTCCGCCGACGACACGCCGCGCGCGCGACGCGAGATACCCCAGTCCCTGACCCCCGCCGCAGGCGACCTCGAGGACGTCACGGCCCTCGCAGAGGGTCCGGGCAAACGCATAGCGCGTGTACAGCATCGATAGCGCCTCGCGCGTGACATGGTCGCCGACGGTCTCGGTGACTCCGGAGTAATCCATCACGTCGGGCGTCTGAGGAACCACTGCGTCCGCGTTGCACCAAGCGCGCTCAGGCGAAGAATTCTCGAATGCACTGCACGACGAGCTCCGCGTGCTCAACGGTCGTTTCGGCGCTCATCGGCAACGACAGGACCTCTCGGCAGATGCGCTCGGTTTCGTCGAGACTCGGGTCCTTGAGGCCGAGCCCCTCGTGCTCCCACACCGGCTTCGGCCAGTGGAGCAGCGTCTCCACGCCGTTGCGACGCAGATGCTCGCGCAGCCTATCGCGCTCGATCAGACGGATCACGTAGTTCTGGAACACGTCCTGCTGCTTCGATTCGTCGAAGTGCGGAAGTGCCAAAGCCGAGATGCCCTCGAGGCCCCGCCGGTACCGCTCGGCGATCCCCCGACGGTGCTCGATCCAGGCGGGCAGGTAGAGGAGCTTGCGGTCGAGAACGGCGGCCTGGACGTTGTCCAGGAGCGCGGTATAGCCATGGTAGTGGTATTCGCCGGTCCTCCGGTCCTCGCCGTTGTACCGGAGCAGACTGGCCATCCGCGCCACGGCCTCGTCGTTCGTGGTAAGGGCGCCGCCATCGCCGAAGCCCCCGAGGATCTTGAACGGGTAGAAGCTGAAGCACCCGGCGAGCCCGAGCGTCCCAGCCCGCCGACCTCCGTAGGTCGCGCCCAGCGATTGCGCGGCGTCCTCGATGACGGCTAGGTGATGGCGCTCGGCGATAGCGAGGATCCGGTCCATCGCGCACACCCGCCCGTTGAGGTGCACGCAGAGGATCGCGCGCGTTCTAGGCGTAAGGGCGCGCTCGAGAGAGCCGGGATCCATGGTGTAATCCGGACTCACGTCGACCAGCACCGGCATCGCCCCGCAGTGGACGATCGAAGAGATGGTCGCCACGAACGTGTGGGCTACCGTGATAACCTCATCGCCCGCGCCCACACCGGCGCCGAGCAGTGCGAAATGGAGCGCATGGTAACCGCTGTTGACGCCGACCGCGTACCGCACGCCCACGAAGGCTGCGAGGTTCTCCTCGAACCGCCGGAGCTGGTCTCGATAGATCAGGTCGCCGTGGGACAGGCACTCGTTGATCGCCGCGTCGATCTCGGTCTGGTACCGGCGATAGTGAGCGCGCGGGTCCACAAACGGGACTCGGTACGGCATTAGGCCTCCCTATCTGGCGATCGTCTTCTCGACCGCGGTGACGAGGTCGTCGGCGCCCACGTAGTAGGCCGTCTCGATCGGGCGGCTCACTGGCGCCGGAATGTCTGGAAGGCAGACACGCACTGCGGGCGCTTTGAGCACGTCGAAGATCTCGCAAGCAACCGCGGCGACTATCTCCGCTGCCACTCCCGCCGTCTGCCATCCGGCGTCGGCGACAACGAGCCGGCCGGTTCGAGCGACCGACGCGAAGACAGCCTCCCGGTCCCAGGGCTTGATGGAGCGGAGATCGATCAGCTCCGGATCGAGCCCGTGGGCCTCCAGCGTAGTCACTGCCTTCATCGCCTCGGCGGCCATGTACGAGGTTGCCACAATCGTGACATCGCGGCCTCGGCGTCGCACCGCCGCCGCGCCGATTGGGACCGTGTACATCTCCTCGGGAACGTCGTCCGTGACGTCGTAGAGCCAGCGGTCGTCGATGTAGAGCACCGGGTTGTCGTCCTGCACGGCGGCGATCAAGAGCCCCTTGGCGTCGCGGGCCGTGCTCGGCATCACGATCTTCAGCCCGGGCACGTGCATGAACATCGCCTGCAACGCCTGAGAGTGTTGAGCTCCCTGCTCGCCGCCCCGATTGATGACCGATCGGATAACGACCGGCACACTAACGCGACCGGCGAACATGTAAGACCAGTTGGCCGCCTGGTTGACCACTGGGTCGGCGGCTAGCAACATGAAGTCCATCCGGGGGTGGAAGACGATGGGCCGCATCCCCGCGAGCGCGGCCCCTATGCCGGCACCGGTCGTCGCGTTCTCGGAGACGGGTGAGTCAATGATCCGTTCGCGGCCAAACTCTTTGTCGAGGTCCTGCATGCTCGTCCCGGCGTACCAGGGACTCCACAGCCCCTGGCCCAGGACGAACACCCCAGGATCGCTGGCCAGGAGCTGCCCATGCGCCTCACGAATTGCCTGTGCATAGGAGAGCCGCCTCACCGGTCTTGCCTCTCGCCCGCTGAGGTCCAGACGTGCTTCGTCAGGTCGCTCTCGTCGGGGTACGGCGACTCACGCGCGAAAGCCACGGCCGCCTCCACCTCCGCCGCGGCCGCGCGCTCGATCGACTGACACTCGTCGTCCCGAACCCCCGCCCGGAGCAGGCGGCGACGCGCTCGCGCGAGCGGATCCTTCGGCAACCACTGTTTCAACTCGTCCTTCCGTTTCACGCCCACATCCATGTCCCACGACGGTCCCACGTGCCCACGCCAGCGATAAGTACGGCACTCCAGTAAGGTAGGCCCTGCGCCGTTTCTCGCCCGATCTACTGCGCGACGGGCCTCGGCGTACACGAGTTCGACGTCGTTACCGTCCAGGCGCTTTCCGGGTGTGCCGGCAAGGTCGCCGGCGGCGAGGATGTTGTCCGCCACCCGGCGCTCGCACAGGGGCATGTGGCTCGCATAGAAGTTGTTCTCGCACACGAACATCACCGGTAGGCGGTAGAGCGCCGCGAAGTTCAGGGCTTCGTGGAAGGGCCCCTCCTCGGTCGCGCCATCGCCGAAGAACGCCACCGACACCCGGCCATCGCGGCGGAGCTTCGCGGCCATTCCGGCGCCGACCGCGAGCGGGATCGTCGCGGCGACCAGCGGGACGGTCCCGAGGATGCCGACCTCTGGCGCCACCAAGTGCATGGAGCCTCCCCGGCCCCCGGAGCAACCGGTCGCCTTTCCAAAGAGCTCCGCCATCATCGCGCGGAGATCGCCGCCTTTCGCCAGGTAGTGGCCGTGCGAGCGGTGGCCACCCCACACATAGTCACGGGTCTCGAGCGCTGCGCAGACCCCGGCGGCGATGGCCTCCTGGCCGATGGAGAGATGGCATGGCGTTCGAACCTCCCCGGACTCGACCAGCTGCGCAACGCGCTCCTCGAACCGACGGACCCGGACCATCGTCCGGTACATCTCGCGAATCACGGAGACGGCTGCTCCAGCTATTGGCGATGCTCGCGGAGGCGCAGAGCCTCTGGCTTAGTGCGAAGTACGACCGCGATGACCGTCTGGACGAGAATGACGAGATCGACCCAGAACGAGCGGCGCTTCACGTATTCGAGCTGGAGCCGAATCTTCTCCGGTCGGATGAGTTCGAGATAGGCTCTTTCGGGATCGGCGTCGCCGGCGAGCACCGCGCCTTCGTCGATGTTCCAAAGGGTCGCCCAGTCCGTGAGCCCCGGACGCACCGACAAGATCTCCTTCTCTGCCCCTCTGAACAGGGCCGCGTATTGCGGCACCTCGGGGCGGGGACCCACGAGGCTCATCTCGCCCTTGAGGACATTCATGAGCTGCGGAAGCTCGTCGAGATTGAAGCGACGGATCCACTTGCCGCTCCGAGTGATGCGGCGGTCGTCGGCCGTTGTCGACGGGCCGCCAAGCTTCTCCGCATTGACCACCATCGTGCGGTATTTGAAGATTCGGAACAGCTGGCCGTGGAACCCCACACGCAGCTGGCGGAAGAACACCGGGCCCGGCGAGTCAAGCTTGATCAAAATGGCGACAATGGCGAACACGGGCAGCAGGAGTATCAGCGCGACGACGGAGATGACAATGTCGCACAGTCGCTTCAGCATCTACAGTCTCGTAGTGAGTCTCGCCATGCGAAGGTGGGGGCGGCTCCCGCCAGCCCCCATGTCCAGTGACCTGCGCTCACGCGGCCCGCGCCCGGCGGCGGGCGTTCCCGACGTATTCGAGCAAGAACGCGAACAGGCTCCCGACGATGAGGCTTGTCGCTCCGGCAACGGCCAGGTTCAGGGGAAGGCGAGGCCTGGAGTGGCGCTCGGCCGGCACCGCCCTGTCCAATACCTGGACAATCGGGAGGTCTCTGGCCTCGACCATCCTCGCCTGCTCGAGCTGCTGGGTCAGGAGTGTGACCAGGGTCTCCTGTACCTTCACGTCCCGGGTGAGCCGCGCGAGTTCCATACCGATCTCCGGGACCTTCGGGAAGGGCACGGTGAAGTCACGCTGGTCGTGATTAGGAGTCGGGGTCATGAGCGCGGGATCCCCGTACTGCAACCGAGCAAGCTGACTTCGCATTTCTTCGATGCGGCGCCTGATGGCGACCATCTCCGGATTCGTCTCGGTCGCGAAGTTGCGCATGACCTGAAACTGAACGTCCGCGGCCATGATGTCCGCCTTGAGCCGTGCCGCGACCTCGATGGCCCCCCGCGTTTGTTCTTGCAGGGCGATCGCCTTGTGGCGCTCCTGGAAGCGCCGGAGCTCGCTCTCCGTCATCGCGAGCGTGGCCTTGGCTCGCGCCAGCTGCTGCGTCAGGAATACTCGCTGGCGCCCCCCCTCACCGGTTCCGAACTCGGCGAACAGGCGGTCAAGCTCCTCCGTGTAGAAGTTCGCCATCTCGGCCGCAACACGCGGGTCGGTGTCAGCGGTCTTGACAGCGATGACGCCTTCTCGGGACACCGAGATGGTCGTCGATCTTTGAAGGGTGTGGATCGCGTCCTCGAGATAGCGTGACCCGTAGCGCTCCTGGAGTCGGAAACGCTCCACCACCGCTTGGGCCACGGTGCGACTCTTGAGAATGCTCACCTGCATATCGCGGTTCGGCGTGAGCGACGGGACCGAAAATCCAGGCCCCTGCTGTAACAGGCCAGAGCCCGCCAGGCCAGCGAGGAGTCCGGTCCCGGTCCCCTCCTTGGGGGCGAGAAGCGTGGCAGTGGATTCGTAGATCTTGCGACTCGTGATGGAGAGAACGAAGGTTACCAGGACCGCGCAGAGGCAGAGCCCGACGATCAGCCGTCGGTAGCCCCACACGGTGCGGGCGCAATCGGCGAGCGTGACGTCGCCTTCGTCGATCGGCCGCGATTCCGTCGTTGCCATCTTCGACTTCACCTCGCCTCAGACTTTGCCTTCACCACTCTTGGTGCGCCGCCCCTTCCAGTGGACGCCGGGAACAAGCAGTAGCAGCAGGCCGTACAGGGCGCCGAGGCCGTGCGCGGCATGGCGGATCGCGAAGACGACAGGCGCGATCACCAGGTAACCGAGGCGTTGATGTCGGAGCGCTAGGTGCGTCGAGGCTCCAAGGTTCGCCACCGTGTAGGCACCGATGATCCCCACGGAGAACGTTCGGACCGCTGGAACGGCGACCGCCACGCCAGTTAGAGTGATGACGGCTGCGACCAGCGCCAGCGGCGCCCAGTGCCGCCACGAGAAGGCCCGACTTCGGAATTTGAGCACGTACGTCGCCCAGACCCCGTCCGCGAAGTTGTGCCTCCAGAAAGAGGCCAGATCGCCGTCGGCGTAGTAGTTGACCGTGATCTGCGGCACCAGGAGGATGCGCCCGCCCGCCGCCCGCAATCTCCTGTTGAAGTCCAGGTCCGAGCTGCCAGCGAGGTCCTCGTTCCAGAACCCCACTCTCTCAAACACCGACCGCCGGTAGCACCCGAACGCCACGGTATCCGTCCATCTCAAGCCTCTGGCTCCCACTTTGACCGGGGCGTTGCCCGAGGCGAATGAGTGCGCCAGCGCGTGCGCGATCGTCCTCGCGACCGTTCCGTTGCTCGCGGGGGCGATCGTCCATACGCCGCCGACGTTGTCCGCTGCGTAGTCCAGTAGGTAGGTTACGGATTTTTCGATGTAGTCAGCAGGGTAGGTCGCGTGAGCATCCATCTTCACGATGAAGTCACCCTTCGCTTGGCCGAGGCCCACGTTCATCGCGGCGGGGATGATCTTTCTGGTGTTGTCCAGCAACCGAATGAAGGGATAACGCCGGGTATAGGTCCCAACGATGTCCCGAGTCCCGTCCTCGCTCAGACCGTCCACCACAAGCACTTCCAACCGATTCTTCGGATGGCCGTTGGCAATAATCGAGTCGAGGCATCGGGCGATGTACTTTTCTTCGTTCCGGCATGGAATGATCACGGAGCAACGAGGCGCGCCGAGCGCAGCGTCAGGTTCCCGTCCACTCGTCAGCGTGACGCTCGTCCTATCTCCATCGGGCGTCATACACGGTCCCCGGGAGGGGCGTCGGAGTCCACCCAGCCGCGTCCGATCAGAACATAGCGATCCTCCTTCGCGCGGGGCGCCTTCGACGAGGTAAGGACAAATTCGCATCGCTCGGCTTTCGCGAGGCGCACGTCGTCGACGCCGGCATCATGCCGGTGATTCAGGACCGAATCCGTCAGGTGCCACCTCCCCAGCTCGTCGCGCTGCCAGATGCCAGGATCCCGGTACTGGTCGACCAAGGGCCAGAACTCCTCCTTCTTCATCCCCACCCACTGGAGGAAGAGCGAGAGGTCGGCAGGTTCGACGGCACTGTAACGTCCGACCATGTCAATGCCCTCTTCGCGGGTGAGGCGGCGCAGGCGGATCTCGCGGACGGCATGGTCCGTGACCTTGCCATACCCCCATTTGCTGAATTTGATGTAGTCATGCAGGCCCGAGTAGTGGAAGCAGTCGACGTCGTTGTAGGTGTCGAACGTGCGCTGCTGTGTCATCGTCTCGTAGCCGTACATCGCGATCATGCGCTCGTGCTGCGCCTTGGAATCCCATCGGATGTAGTTGTTCAAGTAAATGCCGCGAACGCCGACGGCCTCCAGTTCCTTGTCGTGGGGGTACCGGAACTGCTCCACGTCGGCCGGGGCCAACTCCACGGCATCATCGAGGAGATCCTCGGCTTCCAGCCCCATCAGGTCGTGCTCCTTACGGTACTTGCGCGTCATTTCGACCTCGTCGAGATGCGAGAACATACCGACCTGGTCCACGCCCTGATGGGCTCCCCAGATAATGAGGGGAATCTTGAACTTCACCGCGATTTGTGCCGGAAACAGTGTCTGCCCGGCGACGCAGTGCCAGTATATGCTGCCCCGCTGACGCAGAGATTCCCGCGTAATGCGTTTGACCCGCTCGGGGCTCACCGTCATGGTCATGATGTCGCAGGCCAGGAGCGTGCGGAGGCACGCCAGATTCCGGATGCCGACTCGTGTGTTGTAGTGCTTGTTGTAGGTGACCAGTAGCGGATGGAGTCCGAGAATGTTTTTGACCACGTGAACAATGAAGTAGGAGTCCCGCGCGCCGCTCACCGGCACAACACAGTCGTGGATTGCGCGGGACGTCACGCGGTATTCGGCGACGATGCGCTTCAGCTTCGACAGGCGTTCGCCCCAGTCGAGTTCGTCTTTCTCCTCGTGAACACGGCAGCCACTGCACACCCCCAGATCGTCGAAGACGATGTACAGGGGATGGTTGCCCGGATAGAGGCAACGGGTGCAGTACCTCAAATCCGTTCTTCCGGTACGTAGTGGAAGCGCAGCGCTTCCAGCACCCCGTCGTCACGCTTTCCCGTTCGCCCGGCATCGTTGAATCGGAAACTCCGATACGTGGCGTGGCTGTCCAGCCGTACGGGCTCCCCGAGGGATTTCAGGTACTGTTTGACGATGATGACGCTGTGTTCGGTGAAGTGAAAGAAATTCGCGGCGGCCACCGCCGACACGCCACAACGCATCGCCGCGCGCATATGCTCGGGGTGGCCCGCCCCCCCACACGCGATCACCGGAATCCGCACGACATCCGCGACCCCCTGGATGAGTTCGAGGTCATAGCCCCGCTGCGACCCATCACGATCGATCGACGTGATCAGGATCTCGCCGGCTCCCAGGCCCTCCGCCCGCTGGGCCAACTGCTGCGCGGTGAGGCCGGTCGGCCTAACTCCCGAATCCGTGAATGCCATGCGCGTCCCGTCAGCTTCCAGACGCACGTCGATCGACGCCACAATGCACTGAGTCCCGAACCGACGGGCGGCCTCGCTGATCGTCTCGGGCGCCGTCACGATGGCTGAGTTGATCACAACCTTGTCCGCGCCTGCCCGGATGATCCGTTCAACATCGGAGACCTGCGCGATTCCACCGCCGACAGACAGGGGAACCTGACACTGCTGAGCGTAGGATCTGATCCGATCTGCGAGCGGACAGCGCCGGGAGGCCGTCGCGTCGATTTCCAGCACGACAATTTCATCGATACCCCAGCGGTCGAGATAACCGATCGCGATCTCCGGCGTACCGATCGGGAGATACTGCCGGAACCCGATGCTCTGCACCGCGATGCCCTCTCTCACCAGCACGACCCCGATGATCCGAGTCTTCAGCATGGGGTCGTCTCAATCGGCATCGATGAAGTTCAGGAAGTTCCGCAGCAGCCGAAGGCCGTTTCTCTGGCTTTTCTCCGGATGGAACTGGACCGCCAGAATGTTGTCTTTGCGGATGCTCGCCACCCACTCGCCTCCGTAATCGCACGTCGCCGTGATCAGCTCCGGCCCGCATTGCAGGGTATAGCTGTGGTCGAAGAAGAAATGCGCGCCTTCCTGAACGCGTTCGAAGAGGAGGTCCGAATGGTGTCGGACCTCGTTCCACCCGACGTGCGGGACTGGACGCGTCGGCTTCGGCTCCAGCCTGAGCACGTGACCGTCGATCCATCCGAGGCCGAGCGCGTATCCCAACTCGACCGAATCCTTGGCCACCAACTGCATGCCGAGACAGATCCCCAGGAACGGCTTCTTCCGGTGGAGGACCTGCTCGCTGAGGGCGTCGTCGAGACCTCGAGACCGGATGTTCTCGACGGCGGCGTGAAACGCTCCGACTCCCGGCAAGACGATCCCTCGAGCCAAGTCGAGCACTTTCGGGTCATCGGATACCAGACACCGCGCCCCCAACCTCTCGAACGCGTTAGCGACCGACCCGATGTTCCCCATCCCGTAGTTCACGATAACGACCCGGCTCATCGCCTATGCCTCGATCTCCAACCGCCACGCCCCGGTCTCGTCTCGCGTCCAGATGTCGCGATTGCGGAAAGTCTCGGCCACCCTCCAGAACTCGTCTGCGCTGATCTCCAAGTAATCGCAGTACCTGCGAATGAACGAGATGTCGCACTTGCCGTCGTACTTTCTGATCAGCTCCAACCCTTCCTCTCGCGACATGATGCCCGCATTGATCGCTTCACAGACCTGGTCGTTCACTCTCCCGAATCCCAGCTTGAGGTACTTGAGGAACTGGTTGACGATTGAGTAGTCTTCGTCCAGGCACGAGAAACCCCAGAGGTCTCCGATCGCCTCCGGCGGTTCTGGGCGTACCTCCAACCCACGCGCGATGGCGAACTGAGCATTATTGCGACCGCTCCAGTCCGGTATGTAGTAGCCGAGGTAGACCAGACGCAGCCGGGCGGCCTCCATGTGCGCGTCCGGCGGATAGTAGTAAAAGTAGGAATCTTGAGGTATCACCCAGTCGGGGAGGAGCGCGTTGGGGCCGCCGGCGATGGTGTTCCCCTGCTTGAGTCGTGACGCGTCACCATCGAGACGCCCGTGTTTCTCGCCGATCGTCAGTACGGGATTCTCGCCATAGAATATGAGGGGAATCTGGTACGCGATGGCGACATGCACGGGAATCGCGTAGAGCGCCATCTCGGTCGACCGCGCCCAGTTGCCGAAGCGGAAGAAGCCTTCGCGCATCAACCGCTTCCACAGCGGCGGATTGAGGCTCACCGAGAGGGTGTCAAATCCCAGCTCGATGAGATTGGCGAGATTGTTGGCGCCCCGGTCTGTGAGCTGCTCTGGTGGATACGAGCAGGTGACCAGGAGCGGATTCATCCCCAAGTCGTCCCGGGCGTAGCAGGCCTGGCGCACGCTGTCCTTGCCGCCGCTAACCGTGACGATGCAGTCGTAGCTCGTCCGCGCGTTCTCCTTCCCCCACTCGCATATTTTGCTTAACTCCTCCCGCCGGGCGTCCCAGTTGACGGCATTCAGCTTTTTAGATTCCTCGTATCGACAGACCGGGCAGACCCGAGCGCCGTCGAAGCTGATGTTCGGTCTCGTGCTCGGGTTCACGCATCTCGCGCAGAGCTTGACCTTCATCGAAGCGCGACCTCGAACCTCTGGGTCAGGAGGCGACCACGCGCCGTTCGAACTCGGCTCTCAGCAATCCGTACTCCACGACGTCGAGATAGCGTCCGTCTTTGTAGGCCGCCTGTCTCCTGACGCCCTCCTCTATCATGCCGAGTGCCCCCGCCAGCTTCCTCATCCCGACATTCGTCTCGAAGGTCGCGCACCCAATCCGGTTCAGATTGAGCGTCATGAAGCCGTGTCGGAGCAGCAGGTGGCCCGCCTCCAACCCGCATCCTCGACCCCATTGCTCGGTGTCGCCAAGCAGAATGGCAAATTCGGCGGATCGATGGATCCAGTTGATTTGCTGAAGGGCGATGTTCCCGATATGACGGTCGCCTTCTTTGAGGACAATGGCCAGGATGAGCGCCGTCTGCGTGCTCGCCGCTCGTTGGATGTACTCGATCGCCTGTTGTTTCGAGTACGGGTAGACGTGGTGTGAGGTTCCCTGGCTGACGACTGCGTCGTTGAGCCAGCCCGTGTAGGGGCCGTCCGCGTCGCCCTCCGAGAGGGAACGCAGATACAACCGGTCGCCCTCGAGGAATTTCGGCTGGCTTCCGACGTCGTCGCCCATGCCCACCGAAGTCAAACTACTGCAGTGCAGCCAGGTTGGCCCAAACCTTCCTGAAGACGCCCACCAGGGAATCCACGTCTGCATCCGAGAAGTCGTAGCTGAACATCGGCAGCGCCAAGAACCGTGACTCGTGGAGTCTCTCGGCGACCGGACAGATCCCCTTGCGGTAATCGACATCCCGTCGGCAGATCGCCGAGTTCCAGGGAAAGCCCGACGAGCCGTAGGCCATCTTCCGTTGATACATAGGCAGGAGATGGATGTTCTGATAGCCGACCATGAGGTCACCGACACCTTCTGCCTGGAGAGCCGCGTGAATCTTCTCCCGGCTGACCCCGAGGACCGCCTCGTCCAGGACAAGAGGAAAGACGTAGTAGGCGTGCGTACATCCGTCCCGCACCACCGGAGTCCGGAGCCCCGGCAAGCCTTCGAGACCACGGCCCAAGCGATCGGCAGCCTGCTGCCTCGCGCTAACGAGACGATCGAGCTTTTTCAGCTGTTCGATGCCGATCGCGCACTCGATCTCGCCGAGACGGAAGTTATAACCGATCATGTTTCGCAGATCGCTAAAGCCTCTCGGACCTACCACTGCCTCGGCATGGTTACGAATCAGGCGCAGGCGTTCGGCGAGCTCGTCGTCGTCCGTGACCAGAATCCCCCCTTCGCCCGTGTGGATGTGTTTGTGGAAGTTGAGACTATACCCGCCCACGTGGGCGAGCGTTCCGGCATATCGTCCCTTGTAGAGGGCCCCCGGAGCTTGCGCCGCATCGGAGATGATCTTGAGTTGGTGCTTCCGTGCGATGGCCATCAGGGCATCCATGTCGGCGGAGTGGCCGAAGATATCGACCGCAACCACGGCCCTGGTGTAAGGCGTGATGTTGGCTTCAACCGAAGCAGGATCGAGGCAAAATGTCTCTGGCTCTATGTCGGCGAACACCGGAATCCCGTTCCAGTGGACGACGGCCGTCGCGCTTGCACACATCGTCCAGGGGCTTACGATGACCTCGTCCCCCGGCTCGATCCCCACCGCCCCCACTGCGGCGATCAACCCGGACGTCCAGGAATTCACGGTCACCGCGTGCTTGACCCGGAAGGTCTCTTGCCAAACTCGTTCGAACTCCTGCACCTTTGGGCCACCGTAGAAATCAGCGTGCCAGGCGCCCAGAAATTGCGAGAGGATCCCGCTCTCGATCACTTTCTTGGCGGCCTCGACCTCGTCGACTCCGATCGGGTTGTAGCGCTTGAGGGGCCGGCGGATCGCTCGCGGGCCGCCCAGTAAGGCAAGTTTCCGCGCGAAGCTCTCTTCCATCACTGTTCTTCCGCCGTTGTCTGCCCGTCTACCGAGCGTTCTCGCCTGAAGGATTGGTGGAGGCGCAAGATCCCGTGCTCACAGACGTACACGGCATCGAAATCTCGGAAGTTGTGCCGCTTGTGCGACGCCATGACGACCGTCGTGTCCCGCAGGCCCGTGATCGCTTCGAGAACCATTTGTTCGCTTTCTGCGTCCAGAGCCGCGGTGGGTTCGTCCAGCACGAGGACCTTCGGTCTCCGGAACAAGGCCCGCGCGACGCAGACCAGTTGCTTCTGCCCCCCGGACAACTCCACACCCTTCTCGCCGATTTCCGTGTCGATGCCCTTCGGTAGAGCGGAGACGAAGGTCGACAATCCGACCTTTTCAAGCGCGCCCCACACCTCGTCGTCATTTCCGGCGCCATCCCCTTGGAACGCTACGTTCTCGCGGATCGGCCCGGGCATTATGAAGGGCACCTGCGGCACATAGCCGATGATGGCTTGCCACGCCCGAAGGTCGGCGGAGACCGGCTGGCCGTCGACGACAACCAGACCCGTCGTCGGTGGGCACAGCCCCGCCAGGACTTCGATCAATGTCGACTTCCCGGAGCCCGAGCTTCCGACGATCCCCACGCGCTCACCCATCCTGATCGCCCAGTTCACGTCCCGCAGGACCGGTTTGTTCACGAGGGGATACTCGAATGAGACGTTCCGGAGCTCGATGAGCTTGCCGCTGAGTCTCGTCCGATTGCGATCTGTCCCGTTGCCGGCCCGAGACCTGGACATCAGATCGTCCGCGGAAATCGTCTCCATCAGGGACAACGCTGGGCCAACCTCGAACGAGAAATTCGAGTACGAGCTGACGAGTCGGTTGATGGAGGGAAGAACCCGGAGCGAGGCGGCAGCGACCACCGAGAAGGTCGCGAGTATCTCCGTCAGATCGGTTCCGATCAAGACAAAGAGCGAGAAGCACGATGCAAGCGCAAGCACGAACACCGCTTCGATAAGCAGTCTCGGACCCTGCTGGTGCATCTCGAGGTTGCGGAACATGTCGGTTTCCATCGCCGCCGCCGAGTACACCCTGGAGGTCAAATAGCCCTCTTTCCCGAACACCTTGATCTCTCCGATACCCTCCGCGGTGTTGTTGACAAGCTCCAGCAGAGTCGACGCTGCCTGCATGCGCTGCCGTCCCCATCGCAGCGCCTTACCACGGAACAGGACGTGGTAGAGCCCGGCGGCTCCCCCGCACGCCAGAATCACCACCATGCTGAGCCACGGGCTGACTAGACAGATTAGAACCAGAATGGCAACCAGTAGCACCCCT
>Ga0066682_10000168_pt1 | contig 16484 bp, 16 predicted proteins | sample GraSoiAngelo_131_FD_65628 | JGI IMG/M metagenome (GOLD analysis project Ga0066682, IMG submission 65628) | Grasslands soil microbial communities from the Angelo Coastal Reserve, California, USA - 14_0929_02_30cm | ecosystem: Environmental > Terrestrial > Soil > Grasslands | place: USA... | reverse complement strand
CCAGACAGGGAATGGCAATTCAAAACCCGCACCCTCATAACCGAGAGTGCGGCACCCAAAACAAATCGGGCGGAGCGACTCCTAGCTGTTTCGCCTAACGGGCCTGTCACCGCCCATGGCTCAGCGCAACGCGTCAGGCGGTGGCGGAAATCTTCCCTTGTTTTCCACAGATTTGAGGAGTAGTTTTCCAGCAGCCTGCAATCTCAGTTCGTCCTCCAGCCGTGCAAGGCCCAGGGTGCGTTGTGAAGTCCCCTCCGCAAACACCTTCCTATTCGCGGCGGCATACCTCTCGGGTCGAGTCGCCGGACGGCGTGTGGGTCTATTGGCGTTGTGACGGTATCGATGATGTCGCACGCGTCCGGGACCTGAGCACGGGAGGTTTGTTCATTGCTACCGCAAGTCCAAAGCCTGTAGGCACGAAAGCCAGGCTCGATTTTCTGGTCCAGGAAGGCCAAATCCGGGTCGAGGGCATCGTGCGGCATAGTGAGCCGGGCCACGGACTGGGATTGAAATTCACGGCCCTGACGGAGCAAGACTCGCCGCATCTCGCGGCTTTGCTTACGCGGCTTCGGAGCCTGTCTCGTTCCCCGCGGTGAGGCGCACCTTTTGTGTACAAGCCCAGAAAGGGATGAGGCGCCAAGAAGATCTTGCCTGGATCAAAGGACGGCCACCGACCAGCAACTCAAGAAATGGCGCTAGGTGAAGGGATGTCTAGAACCTAAGTCGCGTGCGTATGCTGGGACGTAGATTCTCGGAGCGTCTGAAGGATGGCGAACATGTTGAACAAATTGTTTTCTGCCAGATTGCAGAAGAGCCACAAGGGCGGATGGACGTATATGGTCTGGCCAAATTCCGTCAAGTTTTTCGGGACACGCGGCCTGGTCCGGGTCAAAGGCACGATTGACGGCCATCCCTTCAAAAGCTCGTTCATGGCTATAGGCGATGGCAGACACATGCTGCCTGTAAAGGGAGAGATACGCCGAGCTATTGGAAAGGACGCCGGTGAAACGGTAAAGGTGCCAGCGCACGAATGCTCGCGAGGTCCGGCTTTTCTTGCGCCACGTCACGAACAGCGAAGCATCCAGCTTTGACCTCAAGACAGTAGAAAGGGCGCAGCAGTGCTGTGCCCCTACAAAAAGTGGCGTGCAAATGCATGATTGTCGTGGAGCCGGGCGGAGGTACCAGCCGGGTATTACGGAATCGAGTACTACGAGGTACTAAGGTTTTTACTGGATTGCTATCTCACAGGACGATGTTTAAAGTTTGTGCAACAGCCCGGAGATCTCTAGAACACCAAGAGAAAGAGATAAGACGCAACATTACGAAACCAGCCGCCCGCGCAGGAAGTCAGGCGCCGGGCGAAACCTCACTGTAAGAGATCCAGCCCGGTTTGCGCAGACCAACAACGCAGCTTGCGCAGCAAGGCGCGCACAGCATGGAAACGAATACCCGATTGAACGGCAGGGAAGAACGAAGGCTACCCATCATGATGGAGGTGAGCCTCGTGCCGATGGGGCGCGAGAGCGGCGAGAGTGGCGAGAGTGAAAGAACCTATACGGACAACGTCAGCGCGCACGGCGTTCGCGTACACTCGACGAGCGCCTGGCAGCGTGGCGAGCAGGTCGAGGTGATTCCGATGAAGGAGGAAATGTCCGTGCGGGGCGAGGTGGTGTATTGCCAAAGAGTCGGCAAAGAGCGCTTCTTTGTAGGCTTCAAGTTTCCCCACGAACACGTCTCATGGTCCATTCTGAAGAGGTTTAACGGCCTCGTGTTCACGAACATTCTTTGCGCGATGCGCTGGTGAGAGGTTCTTCTTCGACGCGTCTTGACTAATTACGGTTGGGCGGAGGCGCGGGAGCGGATGGCTTGGTCGGCGAGCAAGGCTTGCTGGCGGACGCGATCGGGAATGTCGCGCGCTTCGCGTTCATAAGGACGAATCGCGGGCAGATCGTCAGCGCGGCCGATGATATACAGCGCGCGCAAAGCTTCCCAGACCTGTTCGTCGCCGGGATCGACGGTGGCGATTTCGGCGCCAGTGGCAACGACGGCACCAGTTGGGGCGCTGATCGCGTGGACGCGGCCGCTGATCGGCGAGCGGACTTCGAGCGACGATTCGCCGTTCGGCGAATTGGCGGCGGACGGCGGCGTGGGTTGAAGTTTGGCGACGATGCCGCCCTGGCGGATGGCGGTCCCCGCGCGGGCCGTGTCGATGACGCGGCCCGCGCGGGGCGCGAGGATGTGGGCAGGCTGCAAGAGCGCGACGATTTGGGAGCGCCCGGAGTCGTCCTTGAAGCGCACGAGCGAGAGCGCGGCGTTGCCCCGCACCATGGGCGAGGAATCCTGCAACATTTTTAGTAGGGCGTCATGGAAGCCGGCGCCTGCGGTGTCTTGGCCCATCACCCAGGCGTCCGTGTTGCGCACTTCTTCGACGGGATGCGTGGCGAGGCGAATAAGTTCGGGATACCATCGCGCGGCGAGCGCGTCGCGGCGCGCGATGCGCTCGCCAATTTGCACGAGCGCATGTTGGATGTGGCGCGGGTGCTTGTCGTCCGTCAGGTATTGCGTGACTTGTTGATCGGAAAGCTGGCGGCCGAACCAGGTGTTCCACCAAAAAAGGAAGGGAAGCAGCACGATGAGCCACGCAGTGAGATAAAAGAGCAGGCGCGTGCGCGTGGACATGCGGTGGGGGGATTTGTCCAGCGGCGAGCCGGCTTGCGCGGCGGAGTTTTCGGTCACGGATGCTTCCGTGCCACCGTTGCTGGAAGAGCGCGAAGAAATGGCCATGTTTACTCGAGGGATTGGTTAGAGACGCCAACCAAATAGAAAAGCAGATCGCCCTCTTCGATCGGGATGACAAATTGTCCGCAAGCGCGGCTTTCTGCAAGCAAGATGCTTAACCTTCGTCGGAGGGCCCACCGGGCTTTGCTGGCCCGCTTGGCTTCTTCCCACGCAGCTCCAAAAAGGTGTTGAGAAAGAAAACGCCGGAGAGGCTGAGCATGATGAGAATTTCGAACAGGCCGTCGACCGTCCTCCACGTATCGGAGAGAAAAATCCAGGCAATGCCCGCGAGCGGAATCAGGCCGAGCACGATGGAGATCAAGAGCATCACGGCAACCAAGGCGCCTCCTCACACACGCACTGGGAAACTGGTGCGGAGAATCTCATGCTATGGCTTGAACGTCTCGTCGACGGTCTTGCTGTCTTTGGCCGCGAGCGTCACTTTTTCGTCTTTCTCGCCGAGCTTTTCGTGGACGAAGGCCAGCGTGTAGTCGCCCGGCGGAAGACCCTTGATTTCAAACTTGCCGTCCGCGCCGGTGACTGCGTAGAAGGGGCTCTTCACCACGTTGACGTACATCTTCATCCAGGGATGCTGGTTGCACTTCACGGGGAGAAGAATTTCTTCGCGCGCGAAGGTCTTTTCTAGGGGAGCTGTCTTCGGCGCCTGCGATTCGTTCCACTCCCGGTTGTCCTTTGGCGTGGGATGGATATTGTGGGTAGTCGGATCGCTGTTGACGATCTTGACCGTCTGGCCGGTCATCACGCCGAGCACGTGCGGATGGTACCGGCAGCCGCTCTGATCGAGCGTGGCGGCTTCCTTCGGGATGTCGAAGGTGCGGCCGCCGAGGCCTTCCTTCACGTAAACGAAGACGTTGGCGAGATGGCCGCCGCTGGCGACCACGGCTTCGGCCGTGTTCGCGCCTTTGCAGGCGGGATCCTGGCTCATGTCGATCTTCTGGGCAGCCGGCGCGGCCCCTTCAAATTTGACGGTGCCGCTGACGGTGGCAGCCGTCGCGGGATCGATCGGCGTGGCGGCTGGAGCTGCGGCGGGCGTGGCCGCAGGCTGCTCCGCAGTTTCCTCTTTCTTGCCGCAGCCCGCGAGGAGGACGAGTCCGCACAGCGCGGGGATGCTGAGAATTGTCGTCCAGGTTTTTGTTTTCATTTTTGCTCTCTCTCCTGAGAATTAAAATCTCACAGAAATTGAAAATCTATTTGCCGGCTCCGTGACCGCCATTGCCGCTTGCGTTGGCGGTAGGCGATCGTTGGCTGTTGGCGGCAGACGCACGGCCCATCGCCGAGGCGACGCGCCGCTGCTCCTCGGGCGTGAGCTGCAAAATGTAATCCACGAGAAGCCGCGTATGGTCCTTATCATAGCCCTGGAACGAGGGCGGCGTCGGGCCGGAAAAGACCCAGTGATTGTTTTGGCGCTTGAACAAACCTGACGGCATGGATGTGCCAGGGCTGATGGCTTGCGGATCAATCATCCAGCGCTCCATCCAATCGGGCTTCAGGCGGCCGCGTGCCTGGAGGAAATTCGGCGCGGTCGCGATGCGATCATGCGACGGGTCGCCAGTGGCGTGGCACTTCAAGCATGGCGCGGCGGTACTGCTGAAAAGGCTCCGCGCCATTTCCGTTTCCTTGGCGGTGAGCACGGGAACTTCTTCCGGAATGTAAGGGAACGGCTGGCGCGAAAGCGCCTGGAAGAAGCGCACGAGTTTGCCGAGCTCGTTTTCAGAGAACGAGAACGTGGGCATGCGCACCTGAAGGTACGAGCGAATGCCATTGCGATTCGTATCTTTGTCATTGAGCGCTGGATTTTTCAGGAAGCGCAGCAACCAGTCGGGATCGACACGCGCGCCCTCGGTGAGGAGCTTCGGCGGTAACTGTTCCTGCGCGTCCTGATAGCGGGCCATCCCCATCAGGATGGTTTTTTGCCCAGGAATGAGTTGGTGGCAGCCTAGGCAGTTGTATTTCTTGACCACCCACCAGCCTTCCTGAATATCCTTACGATAGTCGAGCGGACGGTATTGATAGCTGGGAGGAAGCGGATTCTCCTGGCTGCCAAGAAGGAACGTTGTGAGGGCGCGAACCTGCTCTTTGGTGAGGTGCAGATTGGGCATGCGCAACTGTTCGGAAGGCGGCTTGATTTTGCCCTGGTCCCAAATATTGGGTTCGGCGAGTTTGTGTTCGAAGAAGCCTTTGTGGTCGTACCAGGGTTCCTTCGCGGGACCTTCGGGCAAACGCGCGAGATCTTCGGAATCGGTGATGGGTTCTTTGCCGCCGCGCTCGGCGACTTCGGTGAGCAATGCGAAATCGAGGCGCTCGACAGGCTTGCTGCCTTCGGTGGTCAGCTCGGTGCCGATGCGGCCTTCCTCTTCGAGGCCAGAAATCTCATGGCAGCCGGCGCAACCGAAGAATTGAATCCATTTCTTGCCTTCCGCCTTGAGCTTCGGATCGTCCATGAAGGAAGCGTCGGCATACGCGGAAGGATTCTGCTTCTTGAGCGTGATGAGATAACTTGCGATGTCCTCAGCATCCGAAACGGCAAGGCGAAGGCTCGGCATCACCGTCATGTTTTGGACTTGGAGCTCGTGGCCGTCGTTCGGGCACTTGCTGTGGTCGAGGTCGAAAACGAAAGGCAATCCCTTCTTCTTGTAATCCTCGGGGCCAATATCCTTCTTCTCGTAGGGGCAATAGGGGCGCGTACGCTCCCGCGCATTGTGGACCCAGCGAACGAGATAGTCGTAATTCGCTTTTTCACCGACGCGCGTAAGATTTGCCGCGAAAGTGCCACCCTGCATCTGGTCGCCTTCGCCGATGGAATGGCAGGCGAGGCAGCCGCGCGTTTCGAACAATTCCTTGCCGTGAGCGGCGTTGCCGGGCTGGTGCTTTGGCAGCGGATCGGTCAGCCCCGATTGCCAGACGTAGGCCGAAATGGCCTTAGTCTGGTCATCGTTCAAGCGAAAATTCGGCATCTTGGTGGTGGGGCGGAAGTCGGTGGGCTTTTTCAGCCAGACAGGAATCCAATTCTTGTTCAGCTTCAGGCGAATGTCTTTGAGGTTGGGCCCGACCTTCTTCATGTCCTGGAACAGGCTCTTCGTCGTGCGGTCGAGTTGCATGATGCGGAGATCGACCTTGCTGTTGGTGACCTTAAGCGCGACGGCGCGATCGTTCAGGCGGTTGGCTTCTTCATTCGATTGCGCCTTGTCCGCCTGCCGCATGAAGTCGCCGGCAGTTTTGAGATTGTCCTTCTTTTGCTGTTCGAGGAGCTTGATCTCTTGACCGATGGAAAGCAGGTCCTCGGGTTCCTTATCGTAACCTTCGTAGCGATGACAGCCCATGCAGCCGCGCTGGCGGAAAAGATCTTTGCCTTCGCTGACCACCCAGCCGACATCATTCGTCACCAGGACCATGTCCGCGGAGTGGCAAATCTGGCAGCCTGACTCGTAGTTTTGCGCCGTGAAGATCGGCCACAGCCAGTGCTCGTAGTTGCCGTGCGCCTTCTCGACGCTAGTGGTGGCACGGCCATTCCCCTGGTGGCAAGGCGAGCAGCCGAACTTCTCCGGATCGTGGATCTTCAATAAGTCTGGCTCTGGATGGCTGGTGAAGGCGCGCGCGAATTCGTCGGGTTTTTTGCCTTTCAAGGACATTGCAGCGGCCGTGAGCTTGACGGGTTCGCGAATGCCGAGATGGCAGGATTCGCAGCGGTCGACGATCTGCGCGCTGTCTTCTCTTTCCAGGTTTGCGGCGTGCTCGTTTACGTTGATCTGGCGGACTTGCGGCGTCAGGGATTCTACGCCGTTCTGCAAATTCTGCAACTGGGAGGGCGTGAGGTTCACCATGTGATCGGTGAGGTAGGAATCCATCAATTCTTTCTTTGCATTGACGGGTTTGAGCAGTTCGCCCAGTTCCGCGCTCAGTTGCGTGCGCTCGTTGCGAAGTTCGTTGTAAGTTTCTTCCAGCTCGTCGAAGTTCTTGAAGGTGCGTTTCTTTCCGTCGGGCATTTCCACTGCGCTGGACCTACTCTTGTATTCATCCAAGTCCCGCTGCTTGCTCTGTTTGGAAGAGGCGCTGCTTGTGGTTTCGATGTCGTAGGTGGAGGCGTTCACGTACGCGCGGCGATCGGTGAAGACGTTTTGTACTGCCAGAAGCTCTGCGCCCAAATTGCGGAGCCGGTCATTGATTTCCTTGATGCGCGGGGCGGCGCTTTGGCTGGCGGCCTCAGAGTCTTGCTTGAGCTTCTGATATTCGGCGCTGCTTTCAATTTCCTTTTGAGATTCGGCGGACTGCGTGCGCGCGCTCTTCAGAAACGTGGAATAGCGGTCTTTCCATTCATGCTGAAACGCTTTCCAGGGACGCTGGCCGAAATCCTCATCCCATAGCGCCCAGAAGAGCGTGGCCATGAGGATGATCATGGAGATTAGGTAATGCGGCGCGAGCGATTTGCTGACGATCGGGTCGTTTTCGGGGATGGGCTTCTCGGGCACCAGTTCCTCCTGATAACTTGCGGACGGAGCCGCAACCGATACCAAACACCGCAACTTCGGGCCACCCGCCACCGGCGGGCGAGCCCCTACACGTTAAACCAGGGCGTAATCCAAACGTACTTGATGTGAAAGAGCAGGCGCAGAAGCATTTTGATCGGCAGGCCCACCATGGTGAGGAAAAAAGTCATCATGATGGAGTACTGCAGCAGGCTCATGCGCTTGTAATCCTTGGGGTTGCTGCGGCGGAACAAGCCATTCACGATCATCCCGCCAATGGCGAAATAGCCACCGACGACGACCGCGCCGAAGATGCCTTTGGCCCAATTCGAAGTAATTCCGAAAAGATCCGGCAAGTCGCGGTTCACTTCATAAATGAGGCGGTTGTGGTCCCAGTTCTGTCCGGGCCAAAACCACTGCCAGCCGGGTCCTCGAATGAAAGTGCCGATGAAAATCATGGAAACCCACAAAATCACAAAACCGAAAAGAAAAGTGCCGATGGCAAACTTACGTTGCTTCCAAGTGTAGTAGCCCGCGCCCAGCGGGTTCGTATCAATATAAGGAATCACCATCAAGCCGATGATGATGAGCGTGGGCATTACCACGCCGGCGATCCAGGGGTCGAAATAAACCAGCATTTCCTGGAGGCCGAGGAAGTACCAAGGCGCTTTCGCCGGGTTCATGGTCAGGTTGGGATTGGCCGGCTCTTCCAGCGGCGCGTTTAAGGTGATAGACCAGATCATAAGGATGATCGTGACGATGATGGCGGCTAGGAATTCCACACGCAGGAGAAACGGCCAGACGTGGACTTCTTTCTGCCATCCGGGGCGGAAAGGCCAGCTCTTGCGGTGATGCGTCTTGGCGAGGGCGGCGTCACCGGCGAGCTGTTCGATCAAGACATCATTGGCGTGCGCCTGCTTCCAGGCGAGATACATATAGAACGCCAGCAACGGGATCATGGCGATGATCGGAACGTTGTCCGCGGCGGAGAGGATTTCCCAGAGTTGCTTCCAATCCATGGCTATTTCTTCGCCTCCTTGATTTCGGAGTCGAGGACCACCGGAGCTGGCCCGGAAATGCCGCCATCCTTTCGCACACGCCAGAAGTGCACCATCATGAAGACCGAGGCGATGATCGGGATGCCGATGCAGTGCCAGATGTAAGAACGGAGAAGGGCGTTGGCGTCGACAATCGAGCCGCCCAGCAGCCCGAAACGCACATCATTATAAGGGGTCATGCCCAATTGCGAACCGAAGGGGCCTTCATGGCCCAGCAGGGGAGTGGCACGCGCCATGTTGGTGCCGACGGTAACGGCCCAGAAGCCGAGCTGATCGTCCGGCAGGAGGTATCCGGTGAAGGAGAGCAGCAACGTCAGCACGAGGAGAATCACGCCAACGGTCCAGTTGAATTCGCGAGGTTTCTTATAGGAACCGGTGAGAAAAACGCGGAACATGTGCAGCTCCACAGCTATGACCATCAAGTGCGCGGCCCAGCGGTGCATGTTGCGCAACAATTTACCGTAGGGGACGTCATGTTCGAGGTAGAGCACGTCGCGGAAGGCCTGTACTTTGCTCGGGTGGTAGTAGAACATCAGCAGCACACCGGTCAGCGTCAGCACGAAAAACAAATAAAAGGTAATGCCGCCCATGCCCCAGGTGTAGCTGTAGCGAACCGCATCTCGATTGATTTTGGCGGGATGCAAATGGAGAAAGACGTTGGAGAGGACACCCAGCGCGCGGTTGCGCGGCGTGTCGTCGTGCTTGTGGCGGAAGATGGAAGTATAGACTTGAGTCTTTGTGGGCTTGCTCAGAATCTCAACCTGCTCTTTGGCTTTGGCGGGCAGATCGGTCTTAAGGGACTCGAGGTCTTCCTTGACGCCCGTCGTGACACGCTTGAGCAGGCCTTCCGACTTGCCATTGTTGCCGTTTCCCTTGTTCTCTTCAGGCATCTCTGCGCTCCCGTTTCTCGACGCTCAAGAATCCTTTCGTGTTCCCACAAGACGAGCCGGGCCAATCCCGTCCTTAGCTTCCACATCCATAGCTACACCGGCAGATAAGATCCCGGATCACTAAAATGGCTGGGCTGGCCCTTGGGCCACTGATAGAGGCGCGAAGTATCCACGATAATCTGGCCGTCGGGGGCGAGTTGCACGTTGGCGCGGTCCATTGGACGCGGCGCGGGGCCCTCGAAGTTCACGCCTTCGTTGTCATAGCCGCTGCCGTGGCAGGGGCACTTGAATTTGTTTTCGCTGGCCTTCCAGTCCGGTGTGCAGCCAAGGTGCGTGCAACGTGCATAAATAACGAAGATGCGATCCGGAGTGCGGTCTACCCAGATGCGGTATTTCTGCTGCCACTTGGTATCCACTCCGAGCGCGTAGTCGGAGGGATAGCCGATTTTGAAAATCGTGGGAGGCTCAAAAAGTGTGCGCGGGAGGAAAAAGCGGAGGAAAGCAATGAACCAGGCGCCGAGGAAGCCAGTGACGGAAACCCAAACCAAGCGGCGTCGTCCTTCGTTCGCGGCGCTCGGCTCGGGCCCCACGGTTGCCACGCCGGCTGCGGCCGCCGCTTTGGACGTTCCCACGGCAGGAGTGCCGACGTACTTGGTCGCGTCCACTCCACCGGCCGGCTTTGCCGCCTCCGGTTTAGGTTTGACCGTTTCCGAATCCGGGGCCGCCATGCAGAACCTCCTCAATAGTGACGCTCGAAATTCTTGCGCGGCAGCCGCTTGCGCCGCCGTGTTCCCCTTACGATCTGAGTTCTTAACCCTCGAGCCCGTGGTCCGTATTCAAACTGTAAAAAGAGCGGAGCCCTGCACGGAAGCAAGCGAGCATGCGCCGCTCTCCCTGATATCGCGAAAAGTTTTTGAAATTTGTCGACCGATGAATAGAAGAATCACACCCGAAGGGCCAATCAGCTTCCAGCGCCGGCTGCCCATCGAGTTGGAAAGGCATTTTCAGAAAACATCGCGAGGCCCCAAACATTTCACTGGCCCCCCAGGATTCGACCCGGATATTACTCAAATCGAAAAAATTCGTCAATGCAAGTTTGCGTTGAGAAGATTTGTCCTTGTAGGACAGAAAAATCAGTGCCTGGAATAGAGTAGAGCTGCGCAGCAGAAACAAGATGTATGCAAGAACTTGCTTGCTTCGAGAAAAACCTGTGATATATTCGCCCCGTTTTGGATTCCCACTGTGAGTGGCGGGAAATTCGGTGTGCTCGGTGGGAAATGCTGAGAGATAAAACTGGGGGAGGTTCCGCTTAATGGGCCTCGCATTGCTGGTTGTCATCTGGCTGATCACTCTGATCGGCTCGTATTTCATCATTGCAAAAACTTGGTGGCTGCCAGTAGGAGCCTCCGCTGCGGCTGCGGGAATCGATCACCATTTCACCACCACGTACATTCTTATGGGCACGGTGTTCATCGCCGCGCAGCTGGCCTTGGGATGGTTTGCGTGGAAGTACCGCGACCGCGGCGCGGGCTCCAAGGCTGCAGAGTATTCGCACGGCAACACCAAGCTCGAGGTCGTATGGACCATCCTCACGATCATTTTGTTTGTCGGTCTGAACCTGGCGAGTAAATCCATCTGGGCGTCCGAGCGGTTCGATGCCGCCAAACCTGGCGCCGTGCAGGTGGAAGTTACGGGAATGCAGTTTGCGTGGTATTTCCGTTACGCGGGGCCGGACGGAAAATTTGGCGCAACGAAACCGGAGCTGGAGGACGCTTCGTTGGGCGGAGCGGGGGCACTGGGATTGGACACGGTGGATCCCGCTTCGAAAGATGACGTGATTACTGGAGTTATGGTGGTGCCGGTGAATCGCGAGGTGGAAGTAATTCTGCGGTCGCACGATGTGATTCACAGTTTCTTTGTGCCGGCGATGCGCTTCAAGCAGGACGCTGTGCCGGGGCTGGCGATCCACATGCATTTCACGCCGATTCAAACCGGGGAATTTGAACTTGCCTGCGCCGAGCTTTGCGGTCTCGGCCATTACAAGATGCACGGAATTGTGAAAGTCGTCAGCGATGAAGAGTTCAGTCAATGGCTGGCGGCACGGGAGGCGGAGAAGCAATAACATGGTTAGCCACGACGCTCACGCGCACGCAGCCCCGCAAGGTTTCATTCGAAAATGGGTTTTCAGCCTGGACCATAAAGTCATCGGCTTGCAGTATTTCTTCTTGGCGCTGGCGGCCGTACTCACCGGCATGTTTCTCTCGCTGTTGATGCGCATTCATTTGGTCTGGCCCAACGCGTCGCTGCCATTTTTCGGGGAGATCAAGCCGGAGACGTATCTCAGCCTGCTGACCATGCACGGCACGATCATGGTGTTCTTCGTGCTGACCACTGCGCCGCAGGGAGGATTCGGAAATTATTTCCTGCCAATTCAAATTGGCGCGCCGGACATGGCGTTTCCGGTGCTGAACATGCTCTCGTTCTGGACAACGTTCCTCGGGTTCCTGGTCCTGATTGCTGCGTTCTTTGTGACCGGCGGGGCGCCGTTGCACGGCTGGACCGGTTACGCGCCGCTGAGCGCGCTGCCATCGGCTGGACCAGGCGAGGGCTTGGGAGCGGACCTCTGGATCATCAGCATCGCGATTTTCTGCATCGGCGCGCTGATGGGCGCGCTGAATTTCATCACCACGACGCTGGACATGCGCGCGAAGGGAATGACCTTGATGCGCATGCCGTTGACCTGCTGGGCGTGGTTCATCACCGCAATTTTGGGATTGCTGGCGTTCGGCGTGCTGCTCTCGGCCGGCATTCTTTTGTTGATGGATCGCAACCTGGGCACGAGCTTTTTTGTGCCGCTGGGCACAGTGAACGGAGTACTCACGGGACATAAAGGCGGCTCGCCACTTTTGTGGCAGCACCTGTTCTGGTTCTTTGGGCATCCCGAGGTGTACATCGCGATTTTGCCGGCAATGGGACTGTGCTCGCAGTTGCTGTCCGTGTTTTCGCGCAAGCCCATTTTCGGCTACAAAGCGATGGTGTACGCCATACTCTCGATCGGGTTCCTCGGCTTCATGGTGTGGGGCCACCACATGTTCATGAGCGGGATGAGCCCGTACAGTGCGTTTGCGTTCTCCATCATGACCATGGGCATCGGCGTGCCGTCGGCGATCAAGACGTTTAACTGGCTGGGAACATTGTGGCGAGGAAAGATCCGTTTTTCGTCGCCGATGTTGTTCGCCATTGGATTCGTGTCGCTTTTCGTTGTAGGTGGAATCAGCGGCCCGTTCCTGGCGCAACCGGTGCTGGACATTTATTTGCACGAAACATATTTCGTGATCGCGCACTTCCACTTGATCATGGGCGTGGCGTCGATTTTCGGGATTTTTGCCGCAACCTATTATTGGTTCCCGAAAATGTTCGGGCGCATGATGAATGAGCCACTGGCGAAAGCGCACTTCTGGCTTACCTTCATTGGTGCGTACGCCATTTTCATGCCGATGCATTATTACGGCATGGCCGCGGGTTTGCGGCGCTATTCCCAAGGCACGGAAGTGGCTTGGATTAACGCCCTGGCCCCGGTACAGAAATTCATCTCCATTGCGGCGTTCGTGACCATTGCCAGCCAGTTGATTTTCGTCATCAACCTTTTCTGGAGCATGAAAAAGGGCGAGAAGGCCGCCGACAATCCGTGGGAGGCGACCACTCTTGAATGGATTACCGCCACGCCGCCTCCGCATGACAATTTCGGCGGTGTGACACCGGTGGTGCACAACGGTCCTTATGAATACAGCGTGCCGGGAACGTCGAAGGATTTCGTAATGCAGACGGATGCGGCGGTCGAGGCGAAACATTAATCCGGTCATGGCCAGCTTCAGCACAACCGCGACGTTGGATGAACCCCAGGTTTCCCGGGGCAAGGACGGCGGGGCGCCACCGATTTTTGGAGGCGGTGGCGACGGCCGGCCTGGACGAAGATTGCCCGATTACCCCACGCGATTGCGGCGGGCGCGGCTCGGATTGCTGGTTGCGCTGACGCCAGTCTTCATGTTGTTCGTTTCGTTCACCAGCGCGTACGTGGTGCGGCAAGGGCTGCCAACACTGGACCCGCGGACGAATCAACTTGTACATGACTGGATTCCTGTAAAACTGCCGGCGCTGCTGCTGGTCAATACCGTTGTTTTGCTGCTGAGCAGTGTGGGAATGGAACTGGCTCGGCGGCAGAGCAAGTTTGCGGCCGCGGCCGCTACCACGAAATCGCCGCAAGGCGTTCCCGCGAACGCAGAAGGAAGCACGCCGTGGCTGGCGATGACCATCGCGCTCGGGCTGCTGTTTTTGTTCGGGCAATGGATGGCGTGGAAGCAACTGGCGGCCAATGGCTTTTACGTCGCAACGACGCCGAGCAGTTCGTTTGTTTATTTGCTGACGGGAGCGCATGCGGTTCACCTGATGGGCGGCGTCCTGGCGCTTTTGGTGGCGGGCCTGTTTGTGGCGCTGCAGCGGTCCGTAACAACGCGAAGCATCGTCGTGGATGTCACCGGATGGTACTGGCATTTCATGGCGGCCCTGTGGGTCTATATTTTGTGTCTTCTGGAGTTTGCCCGATAAGCGGAGTAAGCGAAGGTTCACGAGGAGGCCTCGAGCATGGCTGAAACCGTGGTTCGGCACGACATCCCGTCGGTGTACGAGCCGTCGCTGTTTGGAACCTATTCGAAGAAGATCGGGATGTGGCTGTTCCTGATGTCGGACTCGCTGACGTTCGGGGCGCTGCTGTATGCCTATAGTTACGGGCGCATTTCCACGGCGGGCTGGCCGACGCCGTTCCACTCCGAGAGCATCGTCAACGCCACGATTATGACGGCTTTCCTGCTGACGAGTTCGCTGACCATGGTGCTGGCGGTGCGCGCGTCGGTTCAGAAAGACGCGAAGATGCAAACGCTGTGGCTGCTGGCGACGATCGCGTGCGGGGCCGGGTTCGTGATTCTGCATGGACGAGAGTGGAGCAACCTGATCGCCGAAGGCCTGACGCTGCCGATGTTCCCTCCGGTTCCCGGTCATGAAGTGAACGCGGAGTTCGCCAATGTGGCGAAGAGCGTGCCGCAATTTCCTTCGACCTTTTTCACCTTGACCGGCATGCACATGCTGCATGTGACCCTGGGCATCGTATATCTCGGTGTGGTCGCGCTGCGGAAGAAGTTCATTCCGATTCTGCTGGCGCTCTGGCTGATCGCCTGGCTGGGAACTCCGGCTTACAGCCCCTTCCACTACGGCGCGCACGTGCTGCTGCTCTCGGCGATTGTGTGCGCAATTATTTTATGGCTGAAGCCGAAGGTTTACGATGCGTCGGACGTGGAAGTGGCTGGGCTGTACTGGCATTTCGTGGACCTGGTGTGGATGTTCATTTTCCCGTTGGTGTATTTGATGTCCGCAAGGATTTAGGAGGCGCAAGGAATGGACGCTACTCAAATCGCTCTCGCGGAACGCGTTGCGGAAGAGCAACGGCATCACAAGAAGGCGCAGTTCTTTTGGGTTTGGGCGGCGCTGCTGGTGATGACGGCGATTGAAGTGTATTTGACGTATCAGAACATGGCGCCGACGAAGATGCTGACGATTCTGATGGGGTTGTCGCTGATCAAGGCAGCGCTGATCATCGGGTTCTTCATGCACCTGCGGTATGAAATTTCGCGGATGAAGTGGATTACGATGTGCTCGGTGGTGGCGTGCCTCATCCTGATGACCATCTTCTTCTTTCCGGACGCAGAGCGTATTATTACGCTGGGGGTTAAGTGAGGACTCTGGAGTGAAGGAAGGGTCGCGAGTAAAATGGACTGCGGTAACACAATGAAACTCCACACTGCATTTCTGGCCGCGTTTGTTTTCCTGTGCGGGTTGTGCGCGGTGCCGCCCGCGTTCAGCCAAGGATGCACCTTGTGTTCGAGCTACGTGGAGGCCAGCTCCAAGGGCGGACAGCGAGCGGTCAACAAGGGAGTTCTGCTGCTCTTGCTGCCTACTGCCGGGTTCATGAGCGGGGGCCTGGCGCTGGCCTACCGCTACAGCCGGAAACGTGATCTGGAACAGAGCTGAAGCTAGAAACTCGAAATTGGAAATTCGAAATTCCAGAACCAGAAGCTGAGCCCTCCCCCCACGTATTCTTGTAACTGCGCATTCTAAAGGAATTAGCATTTGGCATAAGTCTTTTAGGATGAACAAACGTTGTGCGGGCGTCTTGTAAGTGCGCATTCTAAAGCACTTGCGGGGTCGACAGTCTACAGCTCAAAGTTGCAAGTGAACCGCGGAGAGAGGAATGCGAATGTCTCCGAGAGGATCGGAGTCTGCGACCGCACGCGCGTTCCGGAGATGCGGAGTCCAAGGCCAGATGACACGGGGGGACATCGACAGAGACCAGCCCGTGGGCAACGTTGTGACCTTGCGGGAACTTATTAACGATAAGTTGGAAGCTCGACGATGGAATACGCTCGTGATTACCCTATTCGGCGTGCTCGCCATTTCACTAACCAAGGTCGGAGTGTTTGGGCTTGTATCTTATTCCATCACCTCTCGTTTTGCCGAGACCGGCGTACGTATGGCAGTCGGCGCATGTCCATCTAGCATCTTGCTTATGTTTCTCCGGGAGACGCTGACCTTCCGGTCGTAGCTTGCGCCGTGAATAATGTGCTGTACACGATGTATCTTGCTCGTCGTAGACAGCCGAAGGAACGTTGTAATACTGGCAGACTTCACCGCGGGAAAACTGGATTTCGAGAGTCTCAGAATCTTCCTGGTAACCAATTTGGGTAATATCAACCGAGGAAAACCAGGATCCGATGCATTGCAGAAGAGCCCCCTTTCTGAGGAACGACGGTGCCAGGGAAGACTGCCCACTTCGAGCAAGTGACGGCAGGCTTTACGTTGTCGCGGATGGTCAAGCCCCTTGGGGTTGGCCAAGCGCGGGGCACGCTCTCCGGACGTCGCCCTTTGGTAACGGCTCAATGGCCGGATTCTAGCCTGAAAATGAATGCCCTGAATCAATGGGAATGATTGAAAAGGGTGAACAAAAGGAACGGGTTAGTCTCAAGCAGAGTACTAGGCCGGCATTGATAAGGCTACTCCTCGCCCTCCGTGAAACGGTTTGTAAGCGGGAGTACGTCTAACAATTACGCGTCACGTCGATGTGCAGCGCGTAAGCCGGGAGCGAAGACCCCAAACCGTCGCGCCGGGTCATCTGAAAAATCCAGGAGGAGTGGACATTCCGATGGTGTTTTGTAGCCCGAAGTGCA
>Ga0066682_10000165_pt1 | contig 16548 bp, 15 predicted proteins | sample GraSoiAngelo_131_FD_65628 | JGI IMG/M metagenome (GOLD analysis project Ga0066682, IMG submission 65628) | Grasslands soil microbial communities from the Angelo Coastal Reserve, California, USA - 14_0929_02_30cm | ecosystem: Environmental > Terrestrial > Soil > Grasslands | place: USA... | reverse complement strand
TATTAAATTCACGGACAAGGGTAATGTGCTGCTGGAGGTACGAGTTGAGGCTGAGGGCGGCGCGGATTGCATTTTGCATTATGTAGTAGCAGATACCGGGATCGGAATTCCTGCCGACAAACAGAAAATCATCTTTGACCCATTTTCCCAAGCAGACAATTCAACGACACGGAAATACGGCGGGACCGGCCTAGGGCTGACCATCTCGAAACGTCTAGTGGAGAAGATGGGCGGGGAGATCTGGGTTGAGAGCGAAGTGGGTCATGGCACCCAGTTCCATTTCACGGTGCGTCTGTGGACTGCGCAGAAAACGATGGCAGGAGGCATCGCCCAGGGCTCCCTATATAAGGCCCGCGGTCCCGAGGAGTTCTTGAGCGTGCTGGTTGCGGAAGACAATCGAGTCAACCAATCGCTAGTAAAGCGGCTACTTGAGAAGAGAGGTCACCGGGTTGTAGTGGTTACTAACGGCCGAGAAGTGCTTGAGGCGCTTAAGAAAGAGAATTACGACGTAGTTTTGATGGACATACACATGCCAGAAATGGATGGGTTCGAAACGACCGCAGCAATTCGCGAAAACGAAAAAGAGACCGGGCTCCACCAGCGCGTGATCGCCTTCACGGCCAGTGAGGACCGTGAGAAATGTCTGGCCGCAGGGATGGACGGTTATCTGAGTAAACCGATCCGGACGCCGGAATTTGTTGAGCTGCTGGAAAATTCAGCTTCCGCACCAGGGAAAAGTCGCTCGGAGAAAGTCTGAAATCATAAGCCGAGTTCTTATCGAAAACCCCGTGTGGCGACGGCCTTCCTGCTTTTCCAAACGCATTGGCGTTCTTCCTCCGATTGCGGATCAGTTACGGGCTACCCTTCTATAATGAAAATCGTTCAGGCTTGGCGCGCCACACTACTCGATCGCGACCCGCGATCTTTAATATCGAAAAGGCGAAGGATGGTTCTGCTGCGCTTCACGCAAATCGGCGTGCCGTCCCAACAGATACAGCGGGCACTATCGCGGGTGGATCGAGGCGTATTGGACGCCCATGAAGGGAGTGCTCGCCGGCGGCAAGATTAGCGACAAAACCCGCGCCAGAGTTAAGGCAGACCGGGAAAAGCGGATTAGCACGCAGCATTTTCGCAGAAAAATATCAGGCGGGGCCTAGATCAAGCATCCAGCGACGAAGGGAACGCGAAACTGTAGTCGTCGGGTGCCGTGATTACCAGTAAACCTAAGGTATGGTTCGCCTTCAAATTTGGCGATTGCGGCTGGATCACGAGCAATCCAGAAGTAATCCACTTGGCCGAAAAACTCGCTTTCCGTATATGTGCCATTGTTCAATCCATAGTAGAATGTTAACCAACGAGCAGGCGTAGTTCAGTCGTAGAACACACGCTTCCCAAACTTCGGACGTGGGGTCGATGCTGTGTTCTTTGACTCATCGCGACAGCTGTCCTCCGAGCAGACCTAGCGCGGGTTTTTCACGCCGGTCAAGCCATTCTGGACCATTTTGGACCCCATCGAGCATCTATCCCCCAGTGAATCAGCAGCTTAGCTAGCTGTAGACGTGGGTTCGATTCCCATCGCCCGCTCCAGTTACCTTGTTTTCCACCAATAACTTAGCGATGTGTCGAGGCGGCAAAAGGCGGCAATAAGAAAGAATAGAGCCTCAAGGGTGGCACCAAAAGCTCTTATCTTTCAGAAATTCGGTGTTTTGCGGTTTGTAGATTTCTCTACCCGGGAAGAAACGGGATTACTTCTTGTTAGCGGCTTCGTTCTTGCCGACAATCCGTCCGGAGTGCGCGGGAGCGGTCCGCAGGATGCGGGCGGGACGTGAAAATGGTCCCAGCGAATTACTAAGGGAGTCCGATACACCTTCTGAGCGGTTGGAATCTGGGGTCGGCTCGCAAAGCCTTGAAGCCGGGGTCGGCAAGTTCGGTGAGTCTCGAAGTTCTCTGTTCGTAGGCTTTCTCAAGCCATTTGAAGGCCTCGTCATTGTTGCCAACAGCCGCGTGGATGACGGCGAAGTCGTAAGGGCTGACATACTTTTGACCCGACAATTCCATCAAGTCACTAAGAGCTTGTTCCGCCTTGGCCCTATCGCCATTCCTTGCGTGTGCGTATCCAAGATGTGCCACGTAGGGTAGGCTACCCCCCGAAACAGTGGCAGCGTTCTCCGATTCGACAAGGGCCTCGTGAAATTGATCGCAGGCGTCAAAGGCGCGCGCAAGCATCCAGTGCCCGAAAGGATTGGGGGGGTCGAGCTCAATCGCTTTGCGGCACGCATCAATTGCCTCACTACAGTGTCGCGATTTCATGTGTATGAATCCGACAAAGGCATTAATCGGGAGCGAGAGAGGGTCTATCTCACGGGCTCTCTGGACTTGCGCGAGCGCCTCTTCGTGCCGTCCCAGAACTGCCAATAGATATGCATACCACTGGTGGACTACGGAATAGTTGGGATTCAGCTCGATCGCCTTCTGGAATTCCTGCTCTGCACCTGTCCAGTCCCAGTCGTACTGCAATCGGATCATGGCCAGAGCGGCGTGTGGCTCAGCAAGATTTCTATCAAGCTCCAATGCTCGCTCAACGGCTATTCGTGCTTGAGGGTAAACATCATGCGGAGGGTACAAGGCAAAAACCCCCATCATGATGTAGGAATCGGCCAAGCCGCAGTAGGCTAACGAGTATGTTGATTCCAAGCTGACTGCCTGCTTGAAATACTCGGCACTCTTAATCAGGTCCGCCTCCGTTCGCTTGTTCCAAAAGAACCGACCTTTCAAGTAGGCTTCATAGGCGGTGGCCGAAACCAGATGGCCTCCGGGCGAAGGCGCCCTGCCTTTCGGAATCAGCCGTGACCGCACATGGTGGGCGATGTCCTGCGCGACGCGCACATGCAATCTAGGTGCGTCACTCAGCTCACAATCGTAACTTTCCGCCCACAGGTGCGAATCGCTGGCAGCATGGATGAGTTGGACTCTGATCCGAGCCCGCTGGCCGGAGATCATGACAGATCCTTCGATGAGGGCATCAACGCTCAACTGTCGCGCGATGTCCGGCAAAGGTTCACGTCTGCGCTTAAAGCCCATGATGGAGGTTCGTGAAATGACCTTGAGTCCAGTGATTTTCGCGAGATGATTTATCAGTTCATCGCTCATGCCGTCAGCCCAATACTCTAAGTTCGCGTCCCCGGAAAGGTTATCGAGCGGAAGGACAGCGATGGAACGAATGCTCGCTTCGACTTGGGCAATGAAACGGTAGCCCCGCCGAGGTAGTGTTTCGATGAAGGCTGGATTTTCAGCCGAGTCCCCCAAGGCTTCGCGGAGCCTGTTAATCGCTTTGTTCAGGCCTCGCTCGAAATCGACAAAAGTATCTGAAGCCCAGACCTTCTGCTGGAGTTCGTCGCGCGTCACCAACTCGCCCGGGCGCTCCAGTAAGGCCGCCAGAACTTGGAATGGTTGGTCCTGAAGCTTTATCTTCTCGCCGTGCTTGCGGAGCTCTCCACTTGCGAGATCGGCTTCGAAGATTCCGAAACGAATCGGCGATGACGCCCGCCTGGCCTTTTCCACTCCATCCCCTTTCATACACGCAATATAGCACTCGTTATTTTCACCAGCCAGCTTGCGGTATTTAGATACCAAGAAAATCGTCGTCGTTGCGCACTAGGGGATAAACTCGCCACACACAAGGAAGCCCTAGGGGCATTGCGTTTCTTCTGCCCGAACAGAATACTTCGCCACTAAATCAGAACCTCTCGAGTTGAAGGAGGAGGACATGTCCGTTAATCGAAGAGATTTTCTCCGAATTGGGACAGGCGGCGCGGTGGCTGCATCTTTGGCCCTGGAATCATTACCGGCCCAAGTCCCTGAGAGCTCCGTCAGCACAGAAACACGCAGGATCGATTTCCATAGTCACGCCTTTCCCGCCGAGCTTTTGCGTTCACTAGGAAAGTACTACCCAGAAATAATTCACTACAAAGAGGATCCGGTACGCGGGCCGTATGCAATTCACGCTGGTACGCCCCTCCCCGCGTGGGATGATTCCCTGAGGATCAAGGACATACAAGCGGCTGGGGTAGATGTTGAGGTCCTTTCCTGTCCGCCACTCTACACTGCCCTCGATGACCATCTCCCCGAACTTTGCCGGCTGGTGAACGATAGGCTTGCGGGTTCCTGCCTTCGCTACCCAAGGCGGTTCAAAGCGTTCGCTCACCTTCCCTTCAACGATATGGATGCATTGCTGAAAGAGATGTCGCGCTGCCTGGACCAGTTGGGCTTCGTCGGCGTGTTCATCACCTCGAACATCGGCGGTCACTACCTGGATGCTCCGCAGTTCGAGGAATTCTGGCACGAGGCTGACAAGCGCCGCGTGCCAGTGTTCCTTCATCCGCTGCTTTCCCCCTGTTACCAGGATTCAGAGCAGCCGCCGATTTTCTCGTTTCCTTACGAGTCGACACTGGCAGTTACGCGGCTCATTACGAGGGGACTCTACGAGCGGTTTCCCAATGTTGTGCTTGTCGTTGCGCATTTAGGAGGGACGCTGCCCTATTTGGCCCATCGCATTGACTTGGGGCATGAAATCCCCGCGTTGCGTACGCCGGAATGGAAAATTTCTCGTCCGCCAAGCGAGTACATGAAAAAGCTATATTTCGATACCGCAATGGGCTGGAGTCGCGGCGCTTTCAATTGCGCTCGTGACTTAGTCGGGATCGAGCACTTGGTTTTGGGTACCGACTATTTCATCCGGGAAAGCGGGTGGATGGGACGGACCACGGGTTTTCTCAGCTCGCTAGACATCAAGCCAGCTGAACGAGAGCTGATCTCTTACCAGAATGCGTCGAGAATTCTGAAGCTTAGTTAAGCACCTGCCACAGCCCTGACTCCGAGGCTATCGATTGTGGCCGGGCTATTCGGAAGTAATTCCATTTTGAGCGAAGAACGCGCGAGCTTGGGAAGGAGACGATGCCCTGTACAAACTTAGGTCGAGGTTATGGGATTGTATCCCACGTCCCAACGAAACCAATCCATTGAAATGTAAGCACTTGCGAGGATCACGAGGCGGCAGAAAGCGGCAGTTTGTGTTCCAAACCTTCCTAAGTCATTTGTGATCAGCATAAGAAGCGTTTTTGAATTGGCTCGACCTACTGAAATCATTCAGAATTCGGTGGGTGTTCTGTTCGATTCCCATCGCCCGCTCCATAATGAGTCTCCTTGATTTTGCGCTTTGGCCCACCGCAATGGCCCATAGGCTCTGCAAGTAAGTTTAAGTGGAGTTGAAAATCTTGTCTAAATTAGTCTAGAGTGGCTCGCCATAGGGCTGGGTGGATGGGCGCTTCACGGACTCCTCTCTCCGTCCTGGGCTTTTCTTAATGCTTTCGATTGGCACTAACCCGTTCCGGCTCGGATGCGCGACAGTGCATTCACGGGGCGGTCGCAGTCCCCGCCTGCAGAACAAATAACGAATAAGGATGACCTACCAAAAGGAGAAAACTAATGTCTAGAAAATTCCTCGCCATTACTGTGCTCTGCCTTTTCGCAGCCTGCGCAAGCAGCGCGCAGAGTCCCACGAAAACTTACGTGATTCTCGCTCATGGACAAGGAGCGGGCAGTACGGCGTTTGCCGCTAGTCTTGGTTCGAGCGTCGTAGCGCAATACGACGAAATTGGGATCGTCATCGCGCAGTCCAACGATCCCAACTTCACCGCTCAGGTGGCCGCACTGCCCGGCGTAGGGCAAGTCGCGGAAGACCACGAGTTGCAATGGATTTCACCCAATGAAACGGTCGTCCAGGCGGACGAGGCTATCGAAGATTCCGCAGTGCTTGCCCCGGGCGCATCTGCCCTCCCGCCGGCCAACGCCGAAACCTTTAGCGAAGTGCAGTGGAACCTTCATCAAATCCACGCGGACCAGACCGCAGCCAACGGCGATCGTGGAAACGGGTTAGTGCGCGCACGGGTCGCAGTGCTGGACACCGGCATTGTCGCCAGCCATATCGATATAGCCGCGAACCTGAATCTCGCGTTGAGCACCTCGTTCGTTCCCACGGAGCCCAGCTTCGTTTTTCCGTCAAATGGGAAATTCAGCCATGCCACTCACGTCTCCGGGATTGTGGCCGCTCCCATAAACGGCATCGGTACGCAGGGCGTCGCTCCGAACGCCGAACTTGTGGCGGTCAAAGTTCTGAAAGATTCCGGCACCGGTTCCTTCGCATCCTTGATCGCAGGAATCGAGTATGCTTCCGGTCCCTCCGTCCATTCGGACGTCATCAATATGAGCTTGGGCGCGACCTTTGATCGTAGAAACGCGGGCGGCGGCGGCGACGGGCCCCTTCTCGCGGCTTTGAATCGCGAGGTGAATCACGCGGAAGCCCGTGGCGCCCTCGTGGTTAGTGCTGCTGGCAACGATGGGGTTGACTTGAACAGCCGTTTTTTTTCGATCCCGGCGCAGTCGGGCAACGGTATGGCGGTTTCTGCCACGGGACCGATCGGGTTTGGGGCGTTCGGGTTCGGTTCCCCAGCCGTCTTCGACCGGTTGGCGTCTTACAGCAACTTCGGGCAGTCAGTAATCAACGTTGCGGCGCCAGGCGGCGATGCGGTCTTCACTCCCACCACAGCCGTATGCCATGTTGGTCCCATAGCCAACACCCCCTGCTTTGTCTTTGACTTCGTGCTGAGCCCCGGCGGGAAGTTGGGAAACAGCAATCGGTACTTCTTCGCGACCGGCACTTCCATGGCGGCGCCGCACGTCTCAGGGCTCGCCGCTTTGATCGTAGGCAAATTCGGGCACATGAATCCGTCTCAGTTGCGGACACTCATCGAGCAGTCCGCCGATGACATCCTCAAGCCCGGTGCCGACCCGCAGTCCGGCCACGGCAGGATCAACGCATTGGCCGCGCTGCAATAGCATACGCGTTGAGAATTAATTTGTTGAAAGCGCAGAAGGCGGAAGCCAGATTGAAGGTTCCGCCTTCTTCTTATTTCGTCGCGTGCATTCGATCCAGGCATGTCACTTTCTTGCGCGTAACCTTCTGTTCGTCTTCTTGTCGGCACACAGTTCGCAATCGCATTAATCAAAGCTAATTACGGCTGCCCGTCTCTACATGCAATTCCCTAGGGATTCTCCCGAATTTCTTTCGGGTTCCCGAAAATGCACACTGTCACACAGACTGAGCACGCAAAGTCCCCCCGGAGTGTGCGATGAAGGACAGCGATCGCAAGATTCGTGTGGTCGTCGCGGATGATTCGCGAACAGCCCTGAAGGCGGTTTGCGCCTACCTCGAGTTCGAGGGACGGTTTGAAATCGTCGGGACTGCTAGTGATGGTTTGGGCGTTCTGCACCTAGCCGAACGCTTTCGGCCGGACCTGGTGCTTACGGACCTTAGCATGCCTCAAATGACCGGGCTTGAGGCCGCAACGCAGTTGCGCAAGTCGTTTCCGGGATTGCGCATCTTGATTTTCACGGAATTGAATGGTGCTTCGCTCCGAACCGTCTGCCTGCAGTGTGGTGCGGACGGCTTCGTGCAAAAAAGCCAGATGCCGGAAGGGCTCATGGAAGAGGTCCGTAGGGTCTTTTCCTGACAATCCGAACATGGATGGAAGGACCGCCTTCTTAATTCGGTAACGCAAAAGGGAGAAAGTGTGATGTCGACCAAGAAAATTCTACTCGTGGATGATTCCTGCACCGCGCGGCTGGTGAACCGGATGATCTTCAGTCAGAAATCAAATTACGTGCTCATTAGCGCAGTTGATGGGAAAGAAGCCGTCGAAAGAGCAAAGAGGGAAAAGCCGGACCTGATTCTCATGGATATCGTGATGCCGCGCATGACCGGACTCGAGGCATGCCGCGTTCTGAAAAAGGACAAAGAGACGGAGAGAATTCCCGTCATCCTGCTCACCACTCGCGGCGAAGAACAGTATGTGCAAGAGGGATACGCCAGCGGATGCAGCGACTATCTTACAAAACCCGTGAATGACGTCGAGCTTCTCGATCTGTTGAAAGCGTACCTCGGCGAGTAATTCGGAAAGAGCAACCCAATGCGCGACTCACTCAGAAGTAGCGAGAGGAAAATATGATAGGCACAGGAGATGGAAACCGTCCCCCGATTAAGGAGGGATGCCGAATCCAAGCTGCTGAAACGGATTCCTCGATGCACGCCGGAACGGAAGAGCTCCGCCTGCGGGTGCAGCAGCTCTCCTTGCGCGAACAGATTGAACGGAATCATTTCCTCCTCATGCGCCTCAACGCCGCCAGCGCGCGGCTTATTCAGAGCATCGAAGCAGGCGACGTTTTTGACGCCATTGCTGAAATCATCGCCAATCTGATTGGCTCCGAAGAGATTGCCGTTTTTGATTTTCATCCCTCCAGGCAGGACTTTTCCTTGGCCTGGTCGTTGGGTGTCGAAGCAGACGCCCTCAAGCCTTTCCTGTGCGGTGCCGGTATGTTCGGGCGGGCGGTGCAGCAGGGGATGAGCCAATTTCAGGAGCGTCAACCAGAAGCCGCCCTGCTGCCCTTCGAGAGGAACTTGACGGCCTGCGTAATTCTCAAATGCAGCCGGGAAATCGTCGGCGTTATCGCCATTTTTGGTCTACTCCCGCAAAAGAACGGGCTGGAATGGTCGGACTACGAATTGTTCAAATTTCTCGAAACCTACGCGGCAGTTGCGATCCAGTATCAGCGATTGCAGGGCAGACAGGTTTCGCCATGAGGCAGCATCCGTCGGCTAAAAATGCACCGCCCGTTGTCGCCGTCACGGTGTCCTCCGAGACGAACGATGCAGCTTCATCGAATTCGCACTTTCTTCATGCCGGTCAGGTTTTCGTCTCTACCCAGCCGAAATCGATCGCTCTAATTCTCGGTTCTTGTGTTGGCGTATGCATCTGGGATCCCGTTAACGCCATCGGCGGCGCCACCCACTACATGCTGCCCAGTTGGGATGGACGAGGCGTGCCGTCCCCGCGCTACGGCAGCGTGGCTATTTCCATATTGCTGCAAAAGCTTCTCGAAGCCGGCGCAAATCGCCCACAACTTCGCGCAAAAGTGTTTGGCGGAGGCTGTTTGTTCGATTCCTTGCGCGAACCGAATTCGCACAAGGAGCAGCACATTGGAAGCCGCAACGTTGAAATCGCTCTGGAAATCCTTGCGAAAGCGCAGATCCCCGTCGTTTCCACTGCTGTTGGCGTGGACCGGGGGCAACGCATTGTGTTCCGCACAGACACAGGCGATGCGGTAATCAGAGTTTTGTAGGGGAATAATGGAAATTAATCGAGAAATGCTGTTGCAATCGTTCCGCGAAGAGACCGAGGAATGCCTCGCGCAAATGGAGCAATCGCTCCTGGCGCTGGAGACCCACCCGGAAGACCGCGAGCTGATTTCCTCTTTGTTCCGCGCGGCGCACACCATCAAGGGCAACGCTTCGTTGCTGGAGTTCGACGCTCTCGCGCGATTCCTCCACAATGTTGAAGATCTGCTGGATCTTTGCCGCAACCACACCATCGCCCTGTCCCAGGAAGTGATCAATATCTTGCTTCAGGCCGTGGATGCCCTCCGCCAAATGGCCAAGCGCGCGGTCGACGGGAAAGAAAGTCTTCCTCCAGAGCACGAGGCACTGAGCGTCCGGCTTGCCGAGCTGGCCTCTGAATTCAAGGCTGTCGGAACGCCAGCAGCGCAAGAGAGTTCAGCCTCCTCCTTCGCAGAATCATCTATAGGCACGGCTACATCGAAGGCTACCGTTCAAAATCTTCGCGTCGACGTTGGCAAGCTCGACCGCATGCTGAACCTGACTGTTGAGTTTGCTATAGCCCAGGGCCGCCAGCGGCGAATGCTTGAAGAAAAAACCAGCCTGGAAGCTAGCGGGCGCGAACTTCTTGAATCCCATCACGGATTGGAAGCTTTATTCCTCGAGTTGCAAGAGCTGGTGATGAAGATTCGCATGGTCCCGGTCGGTCCCACATTCCACCGCTTCGCTCGCAGCGTGCGCGACGCCGCGCGAAAGAGCGGAAAACTGGCGCGCATGCTTGTCGTTGGCGAAGACGTCGAGGTCGATACCACTATCCTCGAACATATTCATGACCCGCTCATGCACATGATCCGGAATTCCGTGGATCACGGCCTGGAAATGCCGGAAGTTCGCCGCGCCCTGGGAAAAGACCCCAGCGGCAAAATCGTTCTGCAAGCCTTCCACGATTCCGGCAACATCGTCGTGCAGATTTCCGATGATGGCGCGGGCCTCGATCACGAGCGCATTCTGCATCATGCCCGTTCAAGGGGAATCATTCCCGAAGGCGCGCGCCTTACCGAGTCTGAGATTCACAACTTGATTTTTCAACCGGGATTCTCGACCGCCGACAAAGTTTCTGAGCTCTCCGGCCGCGGCGTCGGCTTGGATGTCGTGCGCCGAAACGTGAATGCCCTGAGTGGCGCCATCCAAGTCGAAAGCCGCAAAGGCCAGGGAACCACTTTTACCATCCGTCTTCCACTCACGCTCGCCATCATTGATGGCTTCGCCGTGAAAGTGGGGACCGAAACTTACGTAATCCCCCTCAGTTCGGTCCAGGAGTGCCTCGAACTCCCCGCGGAGAAACACGGCTCCGACGAAGGTGGCGTCATCAATCTGCGCGGCGAAGCTTTGCCCTTCGTGCGGCTCCGCGATCTCTTTGAATGCGGCGGCGCTACTCCGGCTCGCGAAAAAATCATTGTTGTTGAGTATCACGGTGGCCGCGCCGGCCTCGCCGCAGATGAGCTATTAGGTGAGCAACAGGCCGTGATTAAGCCGCTGGGGCGGCTATTTCAAGGAATTCCCGGTGTCTCCGGCTCAACGATTCTCGGCAATGGGCGCGTCGCGCTGATTCTCGACGTGCCGGCGCTTTGTGCCGAAGCAATCCATCGGAGTGCCGAACCGGTTTCGCTGTAGGGCCATTGGTTGGAAGTGCGAGGCGGCGTGGGCCGCACTCGGAACATCGTTCGAAGGAGAGTTTCATGTTGAAGAATATGTCGATTGGAAAGCGGTTAGCGATCGGTTTTGGCTTGATTGTGTTGCTCCTCATCTCCATGGGTCTTAGCGGCTATTGGGGACTCGAAGCCATCACGCGCGAAACCTTGAAGGTCCTGGAGGGCGATGCGAAAGTTGTGACGCTTGCCGCACGCGCCAAGGCCACCACGCTCGAGTTGCGCCGGTTCGAGAAGGATACCTTTCTCAATATCGAAGAAGTCCAAGTTAGGGCTGCGTACGCTGCCAAGTGGGACGCGCAGAGGCAAAAACTCCGTGACACTTTCACGGAACTCGATAGGTTCCAGCTTTCGTCGGATGACAAGACCTCCGTTCGGTCGATGCGCGAGGACTTGGCCGCCTATGAAAACGGCTACAGCAAAGTCCTCGGCATGATTCAGGAGGGTAAGCTCCACACGCCGCAGGAGTGCAACGCCAAGATCAATGAGTACAAAGATTCCATCCATCGGTTGGAGGATCTGGCCACTGAGCTGACCAACCATCACGCCGAAGTGCTGGTCCCAGCGGTCACGGAAATTGCCAAGACCACCACCACCACGCTCGTGATTTTCTCATTCGTGTCCATCTTCGTCAGCATTATCGTCACTCTCGTAATCTCTCGCGGCATCACCAAGCCCATCCAGGACGTGCTCGAAGTCGTCGAGAACATCAGCGCTGGCGATCTAACCAAGACCATCAACGCCGATCGCGGGGATGAACTCGGGCGCCTCCTCGGAGCTATGGCCAAGATGACCGGCAAGCTCAACGAGATGATCGGCGAAGTGCGCATGGGGGCCGGTTCGGTGAGTACCGCCGCCACGCAGGTCGCTTCCTCCGCCAGCGTCGTTTCTCAGGGCACCAGCGAACAGGCCGCCGCTGTCGAACAGGTAACCAGCAGCATGGAAGAGATGAGCGCTTCCATCACGCAAAACGCCGAAAACAGCCGCAAAATGGAGCAGACGGCGCGCAAAGGCGCTCAAGACGCCGGGCAGAGCGGCCAGGCCGTCCAGGAATCTGTTTCCGCAATGAAATCGATCGCGGAGAAAATTGCCGTCATCGAAGAGATCGCCTATCAAACTAACATGCTGGCCCTGAATGCTGCCATCGAAGCGGCCCGCGCCGGCGAACATGGCCGTGGATTCGCCGTGGTCGCAGGCGAAGTCCGCAACCTCGCGGAGCGGTGCCGCACTGCGGCACAGGAAATCGGTGGACTGGCCGCCGCCAACGTTCAAGTCGCCGAACGTTCGGGCGGTTTGCTGGCCGAACTCGTCCCGGCCATTCAAAAGACCGCGGACTTGGTGCAGGAAGTAGCTGCAACGTCCAGAGAGCAGGCTGCTGGCGTGAATCAGATTAATGGAGCCATCAGCCAGGTTGGCTTGGTCACGCAGCGCAACGCTGCCGGCGCAGAGCAACTCTCCAGTACTGCCGAGGAGCTCGCGTCGCAAGCCGAAGCCTTGCAGGATATGATCAGCTTTTTCCGCGTCAGTTCTCTTGATCACCGCGCTGGCAAGAAGCGCAAGGCCGACAAGCCTCATTCCCAGGACACCGCCGGCCACGATAGCCACGGTTCCTCCACGCATGCAGGAAAGCCAAACGGCGATTACGCCGAGTCATTCGCCCGTATCTAATTCGCGGAGGAACTCATGGAAATCAAAGAGAAAGAAGAAGTCATCCAACAGCAATACTTGACCTTTTTCCTCGCGGATGAGGAATACGCCATCAACATTCAGCGCGTAAAAGAAATCATCGAGTACACCACCGTCACCAAGGTGCCCAAAGTGCCCGAGTGGATTCGTGGCGTCATCAATCTGCGCGGCAACGTCGTTCCCGTTGTCGATCTCACCGTCCGCTTCGGTCTCAAGGAGCGCCCGGTAAGCAAGACGACCTGCATCGTCATCGTTGAAATCGAGCAGGACTCCGAGCGCGCTGTGATGGGCGTGATCGCCGATGCCGTCAACCAGGTTATCGATCTCGCTCCCAAGGACATCGAAGAGCCGCCCGCATTCGGCACCCGCGTGCGCTTGGAATATCTCTTTGGAATGGGCAAACTCGGCAAGAAGTTTGCCCTCATCTTGAACATCGACAGCGTCTTGAGTAACACCGAGCTGTTGACCGTTTCCACTCTTCAGTCGTCCACCGTTAATGCGTCGGTGGACGCAGGCGAAATCGCCGGGGGCCACCCAGAGGCGACGTAATGCACTCCGGAGAAGTGCCCGCGCATTCGTCGTTAGTGTTGCCTAAGCCGATTCCGGATCTCGCGGCGGAAGAGTTCCATCTTTTCCAGGCCCTCGTCCTCCGCGAATCCGGAATCCACTTGGGCGCCAAGAACCGCGCCATGTTGGTCAGCCGTTTATGGAAGAGATTGCGCGCCCTGGAATTGAACTCCTTCGCTTCCTACTACCGGCGCGTGAAGGCCGATCCTCAGGAAATGGTGCTGATGCTCGATTGCATTTGCACCAACGAAACCCATTTCTTCCGCGAACCCGCTGCTTTCGATTGTCTCCGCACGCGCGTTTTCCCCGAATGGGCGGCAGACGCCGACGCTGGCAAACGCGGCAAGACTCTGCGAGTTTGGAGCGCGGCATGTTCCACCGGCGAAGAAGCCTATTCACTGGCGATGGCGCTGCTCACATATTTTCCTCCAGCTGCCGGCTGGAAGATCGAAGTTCTTGGAACGGATCTCTCCACCAAGGTTTTGGCCCGGGCCTCCGCTGGCGTCTGGCCCGTCGAGAAAATTTCCGGCGTTCCGGTCGAATATCAGCGCAACTTCCTTCTGAAGGGCTTTGGCCCGGAAAAAGGCAAAATCAAGGCGGTCGAAGAACTCCGCCAAGTCGTTCGGTTTCAGCGGCTCAATCTCACGCGGGAACCCTATACCGTCACCGGCCCGTTGGATCTGATTTTCTGCCGTAATGTGTTGATCTATTTTCAGTGGGAAACAAAAATAAAAGTTGTCGACTCTCTTGGAAAACACTTATCCCCTACTGGATATCTGTTCCTCGGCCATGCGGAAAGCCTCCATGGCGTCGCCGACAAGTTACAGTTCGTTGCACCGAAAGTGTTCCCGTCGCTGAGGAGTCCTATGGCCCGCGGTGGGGCTCAGTGCATTCTGCAGCGCCGCGATCATACAGTTCGCGACTGAGTGACTTGCTTGCAGTTCCGCGCGCCGTTGCTGTTCGACGCCGGGTTTCATGAATAGGAAAAAACGTGAGCTCCGACAAGCATCGCGATTTCGTAGAGACTCTCACCGCCAACGCTCCGGGTGACTCCGGTGTCTTGAATGTCCTCGTCGTGGATGATTCCGCCATCGTGCGCCAAGTGCTGGGGTCCGTGCTCTCCGAGAAGCGTGGATTCTGTGTCAACGTGGCTGCCGATCCCTTCATCGCCATGGACAAAATGAAGAAATTCCCGCCCAACGTCATTCTTCTCGATCTGGAAATGCCGAGGATGGATGGCCTCACGTTTCTAGAGAAGGTCATGTCCCAGAATCCGGTGCCTGTCGTCATTTGTTCTGAACTCACCGGCCCCAGAACCGAAGCGGCCATCCGCGCTCTGGAAATCGGAGCGGTGGATATCATCACTAAACCGAAAGTGGGGATCCGTGGGTTCCTCGAAGAATCCGCCGTTCTGCTCGAAGATACCGTTCGCGCTGCGGCGACTGCCCGCGTAAGCAAATTTCGCAGGCTCCGCAAAGATTCCTCGCGCCATCATTCCGCCGATGTTGTGATTCCTTCCGTTGTCCTGCCGCAATCTTCGCAGCAACGGGAAAAGATTATCGCCATGGGCGCCTCCACAGGAGGCACAGAAGCTTTGCTCCAGGTTTTCGAACAGATGCCTCAGGATTGTCCGGGAATCGTCGCCGTTCAGCATATGCCCGAGGGCTTCACGGCGGCGTTCGCCACTCGCCTCAACGGCATTTGCCGCATCGAAGTCAAAGAAGCCGCTGACGGCGACAAAGTCGTTCCTGGGCGCGCCTATATTGCTCCCGGCAACCGGCACACGCTTGTCCGCCGCCTCGGTCCCAGCTATTTTCTCGAAGTGCGTGACGGTTCCTTGGTCTCCCGGCACCGCCCCAGCGTCAATGTGCTGTTCCGCTCCGTGGCGCAAGCTGCAGGAGCCAGTGCCGTCGGCGTTTTGATGACCGGCATGGGCGACGATGGCGCAGACGGCCTCCTCGAGATGAAACAGGCAGAAGCCCTCACCATTGCCCAGGATGAAGCCAGTTCCGTGGTATTCGGCATGCCCCGAGAAGCCATTCTTCGCGGTGCCGTGAATGAAGTTCTGTCGCTGGCCAAGATCCCCGCCGCGATTTTACGAAATACTTCCGCCCGAAAATCCTGACCCGGCATGCCGTTATGATGGCGGAGTACCGGCGCTCGTGTGTCGTACTCGTGGTAGCTTGCCGACACATTATCGCAATAGCGGAAGCCGTCTAATTCTCAGTCCGTTCTCGTTACCGACACCATTGCTCCTCGAGCGAGATCATCCCTGCAAATCTCCAAAACGCTCACCAGTAGACGCGCAAGATCCTCTGCACGTTGCCCTTCGATACGAACGCGAATGACGGAAGGGCTGGATGCTCCAGACAGCGCCAGCAGAACGTGGAAGTCGGCATCCAAAGTCACCACGGTCCAGGAGCCTGATCCGCAAAGTCCAGGATTCTCGCGTCACTCGCTTTCGCGAGCCCTATTTCTCCCACATGGACCGACTCGATCCCAACTCTCTGAAGGTGTGAAACTGTAGAACGCGGTAGGCCTTGATCGAGCAGCAGCTTCATCGAGCGTATGGCAACGGCAGCACCTTGTCGTCAATCAAGGCAGAGGCAAAAGCTAGCGCTTGCCGGATGTCCTCGTCTTCTAGCTCAGGGTATTCACGCTTGAGCTCAGCGCGATCCGGGTAGATCGCGAGTGCCTCGAGAACGCGGCGGACAGTAAGGCGGAGATCGCGGATGCAGGGCTCGCCGTTCATCCGAGCAGGATCAATCGTGATTCGTTCGAGCTTTTCCATCTGCTCCGCCTTCTCCGGACCTCGGGAACAAGTCCTTAGCAGGTCTTGCCACGACACAGTCCATCTCTGAGAATACCCGACTACCCCCCTCGGTAAGCAACAGTTTGCAAGAAATAATCCCCTTGCCGTTCTAACTCAGAGTACCGGCAGTCGTATGCCGCGCTCTTTCTATGAGGAGACCATTTTATGGGACAACCATCTTCATCCTGCGCGCCATCCTATGCACTCAATAGCACGTTCCGTCCCCGCGTCGTCCAACAAATTCACCCCCCGGTTCATCTTGCAGATGAGGAGGCTACTTGTATGCCCGCACGAATTGCATCGTTTCTCACCTGGGGAAAAGGGTCCCGATTGAGGCTCTTGGGTTCTCTCCTTGTTTTCCTATTTATTTCTGCGGCCAGCTGCTCGGCCCAAACGGCTGCTCATTCACCGGGTTGGGTCGTCTTGCCCGTTGAAGAATACCGGACTCTTCATGCGAGAGCTTATCCCACCGAACGCGAACCGGAGCCGCCTCCCGTCGAAGCTACTCTCACGCGGGTTGACTATGATCTTCGCATCGATGGTGAACT
>Ga0066682_10000164_pt1 | contig 16567 bp, 14 predicted proteins | sample GraSoiAngelo_131_FD_65628 | JGI IMG/M metagenome (GOLD analysis project Ga0066682, IMG submission 65628) | Grasslands soil microbial communities from the Angelo Coastal Reserve, California, USA - 14_0929_02_30cm | ecosystem: Environmental > Terrestrial > Soil > Grasslands | place: USA... | reverse complement strand
CACTTGCTGGCCGAAGCTGTGGGTGACAGCGAAGAGCACTCGAGCTTGTGGAACATTCCCGTGTTGGGTGGCGCTCCCCGGAAATTGGTCGCGGGAGCGGAAGCCGCAAGCGTCTCGCCCGACGGCAAGCAGATGGCCTTCTTACGCGGCGACAAGTTCAATCACTCCGAAATTTGGCTGGCGAGCACCGACGGCGGGGAGCCGCATATGGCCGTTAGCCTCCTGGGATTTGTTGTTGGCCCGCCCGCCTGGTCACCCGACAGCCAGAGGTTTGCTTATCTGAAAGACGTCTATTGGCCAGGATACAGCACCGAGGACGTGCGAATCGAAATGTACGAACCGGCCATCGGCAAAACGGATTTGATCCTTTCCGACTATCGTTTGCAATACGGGCTAGTATGGACGCGGGACAACCGCATTCTCTTCTCGCGTGCGGAAGAGCCTCCCAACCAAGGCGAATCCAATGTGTGGTCGCTGAAGGTGGATACGCGTCCGGGATGGCGCTGGGGAGCCCCGGTGCGCCTGACCAGCGGACCAGACTGGAAGCCGGTCATCAATATGTCCGCCGACGGAAAGCACGCGGTCTTCATCCGCACAAACATCGCTCCGGCCGTTTACGTCGCGGACGTGGATGCCAAAACGCGCGACATCGGCAAGCTGCAGCGCCTCACTCTCGACGAATGGCAAAGCCGCCCGTTTGAATGGACGCCCGACGGCAAGTCGGTTCTGTTCGTCTCAGAACGCGAAGGCACGTTTCATATCTTTCGGCAGCAAATCGGCGCGGCTACTCCGGACCTCATCTCGGGCGTTCAGGGAACGCCAAACCTTTTGCGGCTCAATCCGGAGCGCACCGTGATTCTCTATTTGACCGAAACCGGCCGGAACGTGGCGGACGCATCGAGCAGCGTGCCCTCGAGCCAGAACTCGAACGTTGCCGGCCATAGCGCCCCGAACACGCAGCCGGAAGGCGAATTCCAATCTCGAAGCGTGCGCCTGATGCACATTCCGCTGGATGGCGGAACCGCGCAACTTCTGCTGGAGGATTCGGGCATCAACAATTTCCAGTGTGCGCGCTTGCCTTCGCACGAGTGCCTCTACAGCAAGTACACGAAAGATGCGCTGGTCTTCGAAGAATTCGACGCCAAGAGCGGCGCGAAGAAAGAGCTGTTGCAGATTAAGGAACCGGAGTGGCAATACTACAACTGGACCCTGTCGCCGAACGGCAAGACGCTGGCGCTGGCCAAGAAAATGCGCGCCTCCACCGAAGCCGAAATCCGACTCATCCCCACGCGGGGCGGCGCCGAGCGCGTCCTCAAAGTGAAAGACTGGGCGGGAATCGCCACCATCGACTGGGCCGCCAACGGAAAAAGTTTCTGGGCCAGCGCCATGCTTCACGGAGAGATGCGCTCGCTCATTAACATTGATCTTAATGGCCGCGCGAGGTCGGTGCTTCAGGAAAACAAGCCATACGTTGGTTGGGCTATTCCTTCGCAGGACGGAAAACACCTGGCCATCTGGGAATCCACCGGCGGATCGAACGCCTGGATGCTGGAAGTCCCTCCCGCCTGGTAGTAAGAATGTAAGTGCCTTAGCAATCTTGTCAGGTGGCTTAGACTGAGCATTATCAAATGGGGCAGCTTCAGGACTTTAACACCCAGGAAGAGATGACCAGGCGCTGGATTTCGCTGGTGCCTTCGTAGATTTCAGTGATGCGCGCGTCGCGGTAGTTGCGCTCGACGGGATATTCACGGCTGTACCCGTTGCCGCCGTGAATCTGAATGGCCTGGTGGGTGACGCGCGTGGCCATTTCACTAGCGAATAATTTTGCGATCGCCGCGTCCATGCTGAAGCGCGCGCCGTTATCCTGCTTCCACGCGGCTTTGCGGTTCAGCAAGCGCGCCGCGTCAATTTCCGTGCTCATATCGGCGAGCATGAATTGAATCGCTTGAAATTGCGAAATTGGATGCCCAAACGCATGGCGCTCTTGCGAATACTTCAGCGCGGCCTCGAACGCTCCCTGGGCGATGCCCGTGGCTTGCGCGGCAATGCCGATGCGCCCGCCATCCAGCGTCGAAAGCGCCACTCTATAGCCTTCGCCTTCGTTGCCTATGCGATTGGCCACTGGCACCGCGCAATCGGTAAAGACCAACTCGCTACACGCGGTGGCGTTGATGCCCAGCTTCTTTTCTTCTTTTCCGACTTTGAACCCCGGCGTGCCCTTTTCCACCACCAGTGCGGTGATTCCTTTTTCGCCTTTGGCTGGCTCCGTGTTCACATACACAATCGCCGCGTCCGCCGCCCCGCCGTTGGTGATCCACGCTTTCGTTCCGTTGAGAACGTAGTTGTCACCCTTTTTCACCGCCTTGGTTTGCAGCGCTGCGGCGTTTGAACCAGCTTGCGGCTCGGTCAGTGCGTAGCAGCCGATTTTTTCACCACACGTATAGGGAAGCAGGAATCTCTTCTTCTGCTCTTCCGTGCCGTAGCGATGAATCGGATCGCAGTAGAGAGAATTCTGCACCGAGAGGATCACGCCTGTCGATGCGCAGCAGCGCGAAATCTCTTCAATCACGATGGTATAGGCGACGTGATCGAAGCCCGCTCCGCCTTCGTTCTCTGGAAACGCTACTGCGGTTAAGCCGAGTTCTGCCGCTTTCTTGAACAAGCCCCGCGGAAAGTGTCCGCTCTCGTCATGCTCCTTGGCCAGCGGGCGCACTTCGGATTCCGCAAATTCCCGCACGCTTTTTTGCAGCAGCTGTTGTTCTTCGGTCAGCTCAAGGTCCACGGTCGTTCCCTTGCTTTGGCAAAAAAATATCGAGCCTCATATTTTATCTCGGCGTGTCTCGCTCCGCGAAACAAGTGGCGCTTCGCCCCATCAGGCGAGCGCCTTGGAAAGACGCTCGTAGGTGGTCTGCAAATCTTCCGGGTGCACGCGTGTTTCGCCGGTCACGGTCATAAAATTCGAATCGCCGATCCACCGCGGCAGCATGTGCAGGTGCAGGTGCCCGGCGACTCCAGCTCCTGCCGCACGGCCCAGATTCATTCCCAGGTTCATGCCATCCGGCTTGTAGTCCGTTCGAAAAACAGTTTCGACCCGCTGCGCGAGCTGCATGATCTCGCACAACGTTTCAGCATCGCAAAGCTTCAATTCCGCCACATGCGCGTACGGCACAATCATGACGTGCCCCGAAGTGTAGGGAAATCGGTTGAGAATCACGAACGCTTTCGCGCCCCGATGAACGATCAGTGTTTCCGAATCTTTCTTTTTCGCCAGGGCATCGCAAAAAATGCATTCGGGCCGCTGCCCACTCGCCGCTTGCGCCATGTACTGGTAACGCCAGGGAGTCCACAGATAGTCCATCGCGACGTTTCCTTTTGCTCACAAAACTGCGCGCACAGGATAACCTAGAAAAGGCGCGCCGGAGGCACACCAATTCGCCAGTGACAGAATCGGAAACCAAACGTTTTTGGGGAAGGGAAGCGAACAGGAAGGCCTGAGCGCGGGCTAACCGCCCTGCGAGTCACCGGCGGCAGTGTGGGTGGCGGCGTTATTCACAAAATCTTTCAATTCTTTGCTGGGCTTGAAATAGGGAATCTTCTTCGCGGGCACTTCAACTTTTTCCCCGGTCTTTGGATTGCGGCCCACACGTCCCCGGCGTTCGCGGGTGCGGAAGCTGCCAAAGCCGCGAATCTCGATCTTTTCGCCCTTCTGCAAAGCGCCGATGATGCTGTCGAATATGGTTTCGACAATCGTTTCGGATTCCTTGCGAGGAAGTTCGGTCACGTTCAGAACTTCTTCGATCAGGTCAGCCTTTGTGAGTGTCGATGTCGGTTGCTTGGTCATCTTCGCTATGCCTCGTCGCGCAGTCCTCGAGGGGACCGCCTAAGCTCCCACCGCTCCACTTTGCCCGAGCTCAGTCAAGCGTATGGGTTTACAGGGGGCTGGCGTACCGCCGGATTGCCCCCCTTCCTATCACTAAAATGACCCGCAGGTAAATGAAATTATGAAGGCCGTGCCCCCGGGTCAGGCTCTCATAATCTAACGCGCCGAAAGCTTGGACTTCAGCGCATCTCCAATCGTCGCCGTCGACGAGGACTTCGACGTCGACCGATACTGTTCGATTTCCTTGCGCTCGATTTGCTTCACCGCAGCGCGATAGCTCAAGCCGATCCTTCGCGTCTCCGGGCTGATTTTGATGATCTTGAAATCGTATTCCTTGCCCGGTTCGAGCGGTCCGGCGCTCTTCAACGGGCCGGTGGTAGGGCGGTAGCCGCCCATGCCTTCATCCCGCCGCCGGCGGTCTTCGATTTCCGTGTTGTGGCAGAGCGCTTCAATGTTTTCGCCCAATTCCACGAACGCTCCGAACGTGGCGATGCGCGAAACCTTGCCCTTCACGATTTGCCCGACTCTGTGCTGCTTGAACCAATCGCCCCAGATGTCGTTGACTTGCTTGATGCCCAGGGACACCCGGCGGTTCTCCGCGTCAATCTTCAAAACTTTCGCGGTGACTGGCTCCCCCTTCTTGAAAACTTCGTGCGGGTTCTTTACGCGGCCGGTCCAGCTCACGTCGCCAACGTGCACGAGCCCGTCAAAGCCATCCTCGATTTCCACGAATGCGCCAAATTCGGCGATATTGCGAACCTTCCCGGTGATAACGGTTCCCACAGGATATTTCTGCGCGGTCAGCAGCCACGGATCAGGTTGCGCTTGCTTTATTCCCAGCGAGACACGCCGGTCGCTCGGCTTGATGTCCAGCACCACCACGTCAACGACGTCGCCCACCTTGGCAATCTTCGACGGGTGCGAAACTTTCTTGTTCCAGCTCATTTCCGAAACATGCACCAGGCCCTCGATGCCCTGTTCGAGTTCCACGAACGCGCCGTAATCCACGAGCCCCACGATTTTCCCCTGGACCTTGCCGCCTGCAGGATACTTCTCCGCCGCGTTCACCCAGGGATCCGGGGTCAATTGCTTCAGGCCGAGAGAAATTCGCTGCTTTTCCTTGTCGAACTTCAAAATGATTACGTCGAGCTCTTGCTCTGGCTTGACCACGTCCGAAGGATGCTTCACGCGGCCCCAGCTCAAGTCCGTCAAGTGCAGCAGGCCATCGATTCCTCCCAGGTCCACAAACGCGCCGTAATCGGTCACGTTTTTCACATGCCCGTGAACGATCTGGCCTTCGTTCAGCGTTTCCATCAGCGCCGCGCGCTTGGCGTGCAGCTCTTCTTCGAGCAGCGCGCGCCGGCTCACCACCACGTTGCCGCGCCGGCGGTTCAGCTTGGTGACGCGCACTTGCACTTCCGTGCCAAGCAATTCATCCAGGTTTTGCGTGGGACGCAGGTCGTACTGCGAGCCGGGCAGGAACGCGCGCACGCCAATGTCCACCACCAGACCGCCCTTGATGCGATCCACTACTTTCCCGGTGATGGTTTCTTTGGTCTTGAAGGTCGCTTCAATCTTTTCCCAGGTCCTGCGGCGCAGCACCTTCTGGTAAGAAACAATCTCGTAACCGTCTTTGTGCTCGCCCGAGCGCTGCACTTCAATGGTGGCGTTCGGGTCCGGCCGTGGAATCTCCGTCTCTGCGAATTCGGCTGCGGGAATCAACCCTTCCGTTTTTCCGCCGAGGTCCACTACGACGCCGTGTTCGGTGTACGCGACGACCTTGACCTCGATCACCTCGTGCGAAGCAGCAGCTTCCTGCTTCTCGTCATACTCCTGCATCAGCTTGCTCATCTCTTCGGAGCCGGCCGCCTCTTCGGCTGCCGCTGCGGCTTCGGCATCCACCGCGGGAGTTTCGCCGTGCGCTTCTGCTGGAGCAGGAGCTTCCGGCGTCTCCGCGGACGCTGCCGCTTGGGGTGCTGGCGCAGGAGCCGGAGTTGCCGGCACTCCATTGGCGGATTCGGCTTGTTCGGTGACCGGAGGAGCAATCTGATCGGAAGTGCTTGCTTCGTTCGTGCTTGGTGCAGGTGCGGCGGCGGCCGCGATGTTCGACGGGTTCTCGTGGTCAGGAAACATGGTTGTTGGCCTCCAGAGGATACTTCCGATGTGGCAGCCGCACTGCGGCCCCACATTTTGTCGCATAAATTCCTTGCGGAATCCCTACTAGGGTCTAGTGCAAGGTGATTGACCGGGACACGGTCAAACAGGAAATGCTGCGAACGTCACGGGGAACGCTGCAACCTGAAAAGCATACTCGCCGCCTCGCGCCTATGTCAATGAAACTACGGGGCTAGTGCCGGAACTAGGCGCGGGCGCGCCCGGCTTGCGTTTTTTCTCGTCGGAAATCAGGGGCGCATATTTCCACAGTGCGGCACATCTCATACAAGCGCGACCGCATGCGCGCTCCAATCCGCTGCTCCAGCGAATCTTCCCGCGTTGGGGGCACCAGCTTTCCGCCGGGGAGGCGTGCTGCTTCGCCTTCTGAAGTTGGGTTATCGAGATAATTGGTGGTGATGATGGTCGTTCGACTCTCGTTATAGCGAGCATTTAAGACGATCCCCACGATGTCGCGTACCCAATCGGACGGTTTGCTCGCGCCCAGGTCATCCAGCACTAAAATCTCCACTGTGCGAATCGGCTCCAGAATTCGCATCTCTGTGGATTCGCTCGCAGGATTGTAGCTCGCCTGAATTTCCTTCAGCAGTTCGCGGTAATCGCAGAACAATCCTGCGTGCCCGCGCTGAATCAGCTCTTTGACTGCCGCGACGGCAAGGTGCGTCTTCCCTACGCCGGAAGGGCCCATCAACAGCAGCCCCTTTTCTGACGACCCCGGATAATCTCGAACAAAACTCTGAGCCGACAATTTAGCTTGCTGCAAGGAGAGTCTCTCCTGCGGCGTAGACGCCACGTCGGTGCTGTAACTCTCAAAATCGCAATGCTCATAGCGCTTGGGAATGCGCGCGCGCTCCATCACGCGAACGGCGCGTTCTTGCATGCCGCAGTCGCAGGCCACCGCGACGCTGCTCGCCGCGCCATCGGCGCGTGGCACCAGCTTCCATCCTGTTCCTCGGCAAAGCCTGCAATTTTCAAGCGCCATGCGGACAGCATACGGTTGCAATTTGTTTACGGCAAGCGGTCGTTCTGGGAAAACTGTGGAAGGAACCACCAAGAGAATTGAAAATGGTAAGCTGAAAATGGTTTGAATCTTTAGCGGCGCCTATTTTATCCTGACGATGGCATGCCGCGGCGCTTTCTGTTGCACATAGGATGCGGCCACGCGCGACAATTCCTGCTGTACCACTTGCGCGAACTCCGCCATCTGTTTTTCCATCTCAATCATCTTTTCGCGCATGTTCAAGATAATTTCGATGCCCGCCAGGTTCACGCCCATGTCCCGCGCCAGCGTCAGAATCACTTCGAGCCGCTCCAAATCGGAATCCGTGTACAGCCGCGTGTTTCCCTGCGACCGCGACGGCTTCAGCAGCCCGACCCGTTCGTACAAGCGCAGCGTCTGCGGATGCAGCTTGTAAAGCTCCGCGACAGAGCTGATCATGTAACCCGCCTTGGCCCTCTTTTTCGCTCGCGCTGGCATCTTCTGTTACACTCCCGCTTTGCTGAACAAATCTTTCCGCGGATCTTCCGGAGCGACTTTCTCCAGGTCCTTCATCAAAGTTCGCACGCGCTCGTCGGTCGGCTGCGGCACCACCACTTGAATCTCCACGTACTGGTCGCCTCGCGCCCCGTTCCTCGCACTCGGCACGCCCTTTTCCCGTAGGCGCAGCGTTTTGCCGCTGTTCGTGCCCGGCGGAATCCGCACCAGCGCACGTCCGTCTATCGTCGGCACTTCAATCTTTGCGCCGAGCGTTGCCTCGGCCACTGTTACCGGCACCTGAGTGTAGAGGTCGTTTCCGCGGCGCTCAAAAAACGGATGCGGCCGCACAACCACGCGCAAATATAGATCGCCCGCCGGAGCGCCCATGGTTCCGGTGTTTCCTTTTCCGGGAACGCGCACGCGCCCGCCGTTGGCCACGCCAGCCGGGATGCGCACGTCAATCGTTTCCGTCCGGCGCACGCGCCCTTCGCCGCCGCAGGTCCGGCAAGCGGTCCGCAGCTTGCCGGTTCCGCCGCAGCGATTGCAAGGCACGTTGAACCGCATCTTGCCGGCGGCTTGTTGGATTGATCCTGTGCCATGGCACGTCGGGCAGGTTTGCGGTGAGCCCACTGCGCCCATTCCATGACACGTCTCGCAGGTGTCCATCCGCGTGATCGAAAGTTTCTTCACCGCGCCGCGCACGGCGTCCCAGAAATCGATCTCCAGCTGGTATTCCAGGTCGCCGCCCGGTTCGTGCTCCGGCTCAGCGGCGCCACCGCGCCCGCCAAAAAACTGGCTGAAGAGGTCACGAAAGCTCGCTCCACCTCCTGCGCCCGTGCCTCCGCCAAAATCAAATCCGCCAAAATCAAAATTCACCCCGGGGTCGCTTGCGCCTTCGTGTCCGCCGGGATAACCTCCCGGCGGCAGATTCTCGCTGTAGAAGCCGTACTGGTCGTACATCTGCCGCTTCTTCGAGTCGGAGAGCACGTCGTAGGCTTCCTGGATTTGTTTGAATTTTTCTTCCGCAGCCTTGTCGCCCGGATTCAGGTCGGGGTGGTATTTGCGCGCCAGCTTGCGAAACGCCGTGCGGATATCCTTCACGCTGGCCTTGCGTGGCACTCCCAGAAGTTCGTAATAGTCTTGTTTGGTTGTCGTCGCCATGCTTGCGCCTGTCTGGCGCGAATCTCTTGGTAGGGGCACGATGTACCGTGCCCCTCTTTGTTGAGCCCAAAACTTACAGTCGACAACCTACCGACACAGCTCCAAGAGTCTTTCTTTCCCGCTGTGGCCTGTCAACTGCCAACTGTTCATTTCCTTAGTTCGGCTTCTTGCTGTCGTCCACGTCCACGTACTCGGCGTCGATCACGTCGCCCGGTTTCTTCTGCTCCTGGCCGCCGCTGCTCGATGAGCCGCCAGCGCCTGCACCGGCGCTTGCTGCGCCAGCTTGACCAGCGCTGGCTTGCGACGTCTTGTACAGCTCTTCGGCGATCTTGTGCATCGCACGCTCCACGTTTTCCGTGGCCGAGCGCAGCCGCGCCGTTCCGCCTTCGGACATCGCCTTCTTGGCGTCTTCCAGGGCTTCTTCGGCTTTCTTGACGTCGGCTTCCGGCAGCTTCTCACGGTTCTCGCGAATCGTTTTCTCGGCATGGAAAATCGTGCCGTCCAGGCGGTTCCGGGACTCGACTTCCTCAAACCGGCGGCGATCATCTTCCGAGTGCGATTCTGCTTCCGTGCGCATCTTCTCGGCTTCTTCCTTGGTCAGGCCGCTCGATGCGGTGATAGTGATCTTCTGCTCCTTGTTCGTGGCTTTGTCCTTCGCGCTTACGTTCAAGATGCCGTTAGCGTCGATGTCAAAGGTCACCTCAATTTGCGGAACGCCGCGCGGCGCCGGTGGAATCCCGTCCAGCTTGAACTTTCCGAGCGAGCGGTTGTCCACGGCGAACTTGCGTTCCCCTTGCAGGACGTGGATCTCCACGCCGGGCTGATTGTCTGCCGCCGTCGAATACGTTTCCACCTTGCGCGTTGGAATCGTTGTGTTGCGCGGGATTTGCACGGTCATCACGCCCCCGAGGGTCTCCACGCCCAGCGAGAGTGGCGTCACGTCGAGTAGGAGGATGTCCTTCACCTCGCCCGCCAGCACCGCGCCCTGAATGGCCGCGCCTACCGCAACCACTTCGTCCGGGTTCACGCCCTTGTGGGGCTCTTTCCCATTGAAGAAGTTACGCACCAAGGTCTGCACCTTCGGAATACGCGTCGAGCCACCGACCAGGACTACTTCCTGGATGTCGCTCGGGGAAAGTTTGGCGTCTTCCAAAGCCAGTTTCACCGGCTTCATGGAGCGCTCGAGCAGGTCGTTCATCATCTGCTCGAGGCGCGTGCGCGTCAGCTTCAACTGCATGTGCATTGGTCCGCTTGCGCCCGCGGTGATGAACGGCAGGTTGATCTCCGTCTCCATCATCTGCGACAGCTCGATCTTGGCCTTCTCCGCCGCTTCCTTCAGCCGTTGCAGCGCCATGCGGTCCTTGCTCAAGTCGATGTTGTTCTCTTTCTTGAACTCATCGATCAGCCAGTCCACGATGCGCTGATCCACGTCGTCGCCGCCTAAGTGGGTGTCGCCGTTGGTGGACTTCACTTCGACCACGCCGCTACCCACTTCCAGAACGGAAATGTCGAACGTGCCGCCTCCCAGGTCATACACCGCGATGGTTTCGTCGCTCTTCTTGTCCAGCCCGTAGGCCAGCGCTGCCGCCGTCGGCTCGTTGATGATGCGCACCACTTCCATGCCTGCGATTTCGCCGGCCTGCTTGGTGGCCTGGCGCTGCGCGTCGTTGAAGTACGCCGGCACGGTGATCACCGCTTTGGTGACCTTCTCGCCGAGAAAGTCTTCCGCCGCGGTTTTCAACTTTGTCAGGATCATCGCGGAAATTTCCGGCGGGCTGTAGAGCTTCCCGGCAATGTCGACGCGCGCATCTTGGTGCGGTCCCGGGACCACTTTGTAGGGCACGCGGCGCATCTCTTCGCCGACCTCGTCAAAGCGCCGCCCCATGAAGCGCTTGATCGAGTAGACCGTGTTCTCGGGATTCGTCACCGCCTGCCGTTTGGCCACTTGTCCCACGAGGCGCTCGCCCGTCTTGGTGATGGCCACGACCGACGGTGTCGTCCGGGCGCCTTCCTGGTTGGGGATCACCACCGGTTCGCCGCCCTGCATCACGGCCACCACCGAGTTGGTCGTCCCCAAATCAATTCCAATAATCTTGCTCATAACCCCTCTGCCTCCTCAAACTGTTTGCCGTTTGTCCACACGCTGTTTGGGCCGTACATGGAGCAAATTCAGCCTGGTGCTAACACATTCCAAGCCCGCCATAGGGCCCAGTATACAAGTTGAGTGTAAGGTTGTCAAGTTTCTTTATAGCGATATATAAGCCATTTATTATCTGCTTGTTACGGCCTTTCTCTGGCCACGCCGTCCCGCCTCCCATCGACCGTGGTCCTTTCACCAGGGTGTTGATGGGCAACAGGAGCTCTTTCTCTGGCAACCAACTCATCTGAGGCCCAGTTTCCGGGCATTAGATATCTAATTCTGGGTCGCTGCGCTATTCTGCTGCTTTCGAGGTAGAATTCTGTAGTTCACCGTGCGGCTCATCTTATTGAGGGGTTCTGGAGGAAGGTGTGAATCGTCGGCGCATTCTGGCTGCAATCGTCAGCGTAGGTTTGCTCACTTTGGGGGCTTTGCTTCTACCTTCGCTACATAAAACCCCGCCTCCTCCTGCTATTGCACCCCCGCCTGGGCCCGCGCCGTTGCCAACGGCCTCCGCTGAGGCGCCGAAGACACGTCTGGTTTCAGAGTCCCCCGTTCTTCCGCCAGCGCCTCTAGCCACGCAAGCCGCTCCTCCACCGCCACCCCAAGCTGCAGCTACTCCTCAGGACGTCGATCCTCACAAAGCGTTTGGGTCGAAAAACGCCCCAGTGGTCATGGAAGAGTTCAGTGATTACCAGTGTCCGGCGTGCAAGACGCTCTTCACCACTACAAACCGACTGCTCATGGACAACTACGTCAGCACCGGCAAGGTTTACTTGATTCATCGCGATTTCCCGCTGGCCGTGCACGCTTACTCGCGCATTGCGGCGCGTTACGCACGCGCGGCGGCGCAGATTGGGAAAATCGAACCGGTGGAACAGGCGCTTTTTCAAAACCAGGAGAAGTGGGAGCAGTCGGGCGACGTGGACGGCACGGTTGCCAGCGTGCTCACGTCCTCGGAAATGAACAAGGTTCGCGCTCTTGTCAAGGGAGGCACGCTGGAACCGCTCATTGACAAAGATTTCGCGCTGGGCCAGATGTATCGCGTCAACCAGACGCCGACCACGGTTTTCCATTACAAGGGCCAGACTTATCCGTATCCCGGCGTCATGACCTACGACACTGTCAAACAGTTTCTGGAGCAACTCCTGTCGCAGAAATGATATCGCTATGGAGAACTGAAGAGGGGTGACCGGCACCTCACCAATGCTGCAATCCAGCCCATTCAACTTTCGCCGCGCGGTCATCTGGATCGGCCGCTTGATTCTCGGTGGAATCTTTGTGTACGCAGGCATCTCGAAGGTTTTTTTCCCCAACACCCACTTGTGGCCCATGTTCGTCCTGCGGTTCTCGATTTCCGTGAACCTCACGACTTTTGCGCAGCAGGTGGAATCGTACAAATTGCTCTCACCCGCGGGGGTAGATTTTGTCGCGCACACGTTGCCGTTCGCGGAAATCGCGCTCGGCTTCCTGCTGCTGATCGGCTGGCGGCTGAAGATCTGGACTTCCTTGGTGACGCTGATCATGCTTGGATTTCTGACGGTCGTTACCCGCGCCTATCTTCTGCACATGAACATTAACTGCGGCTGCTTCGCTACGCCAGAGCCACTTACCGGCATGACCGTCATTCGCGACAGCCTCTTCACGGCGCTCGCGCTTATGATGACCATCTTCGCGTTCATCGAAGCCCGTAGACCGCACCCTTGGTCCGCCTCGGAGAAGCCGTCTCTCTCAGCTCAAAACTTGTCATGAAATCGCTCAACGAATACCTCGAACTGGCGGCGCAGGCACACGGCCATCTTTGCGCCGGGCAAGTTCTGGGTGTGCGCCTGGCGATGCTAGGCTTGCGCGAACTCGGAATCGACGATCCCGCAGCCGAGAAGAAGCGGCTCGTCACGTACGTCGAGATTGATCGTTGCGTGACCGACGCGGTGGCCGCGGTGGCCAACTGTCGGCTCGGCAAGCGCGCGCTGAAATTCCGCGACTGGGGCAAAGTCGCGGCTACTTTTGTGGATTTAAAAACCGGCCGCGCGATCCGCGTCGCCGCAAAGGAATCCTCCAAGCAGGCGGCGCGCGAAATGTTTCCCGAACTCGCGAAGGAAGCCGGGCAGCAAAAAGCCTATGCGCAACTCTCCGACGAAGTTTTGTTCGACAAGCAATGGGTGAAAGTGGAAGTGCTGCCGGAAGATTTACCGGGCTTCAAGGGCCCGCGCGTGGTTTGCGAACAATGCCGCGAAGGCATCAATTTTAGGCGTGAAGTCGTCGTGAACGGCCGCACGCTTTGCCGCTCCTGCGCTGGCGAACGCTATTACTCTCAGTGCGAGGAATCACCTGGATGATTCTTCAGTGGACGTCGAAGGCGGCTGCGTTGGTGCGAGCTTGTGCATGGCTGGCGGGACCTAGCACCTTCAGCGCCAGGAAGGCCATTGGAAGGTAACCAGCTTCACGATCCGCATTCAGAGCTGATTACGCGCTGGACGATTCCAGCGGGTGATTATTCTTTAGGGTTGCGTGGTTCGCTGCGCATCTCGCCAATGCGGACAATGACGTAGGCGATCAAGGCGAACACAAAGAACACCAGCAGCATCCAGGCAATGCCTTGCAAGGTCTCGATGCCCGCGCGATAGAGCTCGAAAATCCATCGGTCGAAACTGAGCGAAGCGGATTGGATTTCGCGGCCTCCGAGCGTCGGGTTGATGTATTTTTCCAGGTCGCGGAGCTGAACGCCCGAGGACACTCCCACAACAAGAATGGCGAATTTCATGTACTTCGACCACGCCGCGCTGATCTCATCGGCAATGATGCGCCGCAACACGCCGTCGATCGGCTTGGTGAACAACCACATCACGGCAAGGGACACGGCAGCAGCTGCAAGAAGAGTGACGAAGAACAAGAAGAGGAACATGGTGAATCACCTCAGAGCAGATTCTTCGAACCGATTTGCAAACGAGAGCGCCTGTTGCTGGTGCTTTCTACTATAAGGGATTTACGGTTTGTTTCCTCGTTCATGGCATCAAAATTGGTGTGAGCGGTCCGCGGACTTCTTTTGTGCGTTAAGATAATATTTTCATGCTGACCCTCCCTCCGATCACGCTGCGATTGCGCAGTTTCAAGCTGATTGACCGCGTCGCGCTGGCCTTCCTTCTTCTCTGCTCCATCTTGTTTGGCACCGCCTGCGGACTGCTGTTCGTTTATGCCAGCGATTTGCCGGAAATTCGCGCGCTCGAAACCTACCGCCCGAACGTGGTCACGGAAATCTACGCCGATGACGGTCAGCTCGTGGGTAGCTTCGCCTTGCAGCGCCGCATCCTGATGACCTACGAACAATGCCCCAAAGTTCTCTATAACGCGGTCACCGCCATTGAGGACCAGCACTTCGAAGAGCACTGGGGCATCGACTTCCCGCGCATGTTTACCGCGGCGCTGCGCCACCTGACGCGGGGCCGCCGAGCCGGTGGTGCCAGCACCATCACCATGCAACTTGCCGGAAATCTTTTTCTGGACCGCAGCGACATCAGCTTTCGCCGGAAAGCGGAGGAGACGCTTCTCGCGCTGCAAATCGAGCGGCGCTACAGCAAGCCGCAAATCTTCACCATGTATGCGAACCAGGTGTACCTGGCGCACGGCAATTACGGATTTGCCTCTGCCGCGCAATTTTATTTCGGCAAACCGGTCACTGATTTGAAGCTGCCGGAGGCGGCGCTGCTTGCGGGAATGATCAACGGGCCAAAATTTTCGCCCCTGCTCAATCCGGAGGGGGCGCTGGCGCGGCGCAACCTGGTGCTGCGTCGCATGGAGGAAGAGGGGAAAATAACCCCGGTGGAAGAAACCGCCGCAGTCAAGTCACCGCTCGGTCTCCATCTCCAGTATCCGCGCAACGATCTCGCGCCATATTTCTTCGAAGAGATCCGCAAATACCTTGAAGCGACGTACGGCACCGAAGCGGTTCACGAGCGCGGCCTGCGCGTCTACACCACGCTGAACACGAACATGCAGCGCGTGGCCAACCAGGCACTGCGCGATGGGCTGCATGCCTACGAGCGCCGCCACGGCTGGAAGGGCAACCTGCCCAACGTCCTGCGCGACAACTTGGGCAAGCTGGACACCTATGAGGACGAGGATTGGCACCACGCGATTGAAAAGGGAAGTTACGTCACGGGACTGGTGTTGAGTGTGGGCGAGCACGACGCGGTCATCAAAATAGTCCAGTATCGCGCCATTCTCTCTCCGAGCGACTTTGCCTGGACCGGGCGCAAGAGGCCTGCGGAATTGCTCAAGGCGGGCGACCTGGCGCAATTCTCGATTCAAGAATTGCGCGGCACCACCGCGCGCGTGCAGCTCGAGCAGCAACCCGGCCCACAGGGTGCTTTGCTGTGCATCGACAATGCCACCGGCGAAATCAAAGCGATGGTCGGCGGCTACAGCTTTGAGGACTCGAAATTCAACCGCGCCACGCAAGCGTTCCGGCAGGTCGGCAGTTCCTTCAAGGTCTATGTTTATGCCGACGCGCTGGAAAAAGGTGCGACGCCTTTCGACACCATCGTGGATCTGCCGTTCACGACTATCAGCGGAGGGCAACCCTACACGCCGCACAATTACGACGAGAAGTTTGAGGGCACGATCACGTTACGGCGGGCGCTGGCCGGTTCGCGCAACGTCCCGGCCGTGAAACTGGCGGAAAAAGAGGGCATCAACACGGTGGTGGACATGGCGCGGCGCTTCGGCATCACCACGTCGCTGCCTCCGTATTTGCCATTGGCCCTCGGCGCCGCGGATATGAAATTGGAAGAGCATGTTTCAGCCTTCACCGTGTTTCCGAATGACGGCATCCGGATCGATCCCTACATGATCCGGCGCGTGACCAGCTACGATGGCGCGTTGCTCGAGGAGGCGCATCCGGAAGTGCACGATGTGCTTTCCCCGGAAGTGGCGAGCACGATGACGGCGATGCTCGAGGAAGTGATTCAATTCGGTACCGGCGTGCAGGCGAAAGCTCTGGGGCGCCCCGCCGCGGGAAAAACTGGGACCACGCAGGATTATACCGACGCGTGGTTTGTGGGGTTCACGCCGCAGATCACGGCGGGCGTGTGGGTGGGCTTCGACGACAAACAAATTTCTCTCGGCAAGCGGGAGACCGGCGCGCGCGCGGCCCTCCCAATCTGGCTGGAATTCATGCAAGGCGCACTCGCGGGAACTCCGGTGACGGATTTTCCGAATGTCGTTCCCCTCGAGCAGTTGGCGGGTGAACACCAGCTCAATTTGACTACTCCCGACACTGCGCCGACCGAGGATGAACCTGCTCCGCCGAAAGAAAAGCCACCGGCCATTGCGCCCGTGGTTAACAGCACGACGAATTCCACTCGTCAAAATCCGTCCAACTGAAGCGGTCTCTCTGGCGAATTTAGAACGGGTCCATACAGATACTCGTATAAATCTCGCGACAGGAGGTACGGCGTTTGGAAGCACGGAATACGCTCCCCAGAACGAATGAACACGCCTTGTTGATAACTCATTCTTCTTGTAGGCGTTGAAGCTTGTCTTTTTATTCAGAAGGTGCGGCAGGAAAAGTGCAGGTAACGAGGGCACCGAAACAAGTGGTGTGAAGCGAGAGCAATCCGAAGAATCACTCGCAGACGGCGGCTGGGGAACGAGGCATTGCGCAGCAGTATCCGCTGCCGTTTTTCCCAGAAGAAAGTAACCACGACCAAATCGAATGCATGCACTCGCGCGAGCTGCGAGC
>Ga0066682_10000152_pt1 | contig 16874 bp, 12 predicted proteins | sample GraSoiAngelo_131_FD_65628 | JGI IMG/M metagenome (GOLD analysis project Ga0066682, IMG submission 65628) | Grasslands soil microbial communities from the Angelo Coastal Reserve, California, USA - 14_0929_02_30cm | ecosystem: Environmental > Terrestrial > Soil > Grasslands | place: USA... | reverse complement strand
TGACCGCCGGCCAGGCTCCGGCGCCGTCGCCGCCGCCGCAGCCCCCCACTTTCAAGGTCCGCGTCGACTACGTCGAGGTCGATGTCGTCGTGACCGATCGGCAGGGCCAGCTCGTCCGCGATCTGAAGAAGGAAGACTTTCAGGTCCTCGAGGACGGGAAATCGCAGGTCGTCACCACCTTCACCCTGGTCGATATTCCGGTCGAACGGGCCGACCGCCCGCTGTTTGCCAGCGCGCCGATCGAACCGGACGTCAAAACGAACGAGAAGCCGTTCGACGGCCGTGTGTACGTGATGGTCATCGACGACCTCCATACGCGCTTCGGGCGAACGCAGCGCGTGAGGGGCGCGGCGAGGCAGTTCATCGAGCGCCGTCTCGGCGCGAACGACCTGATGGCGGTGGTGCACACGGCGGGTCCCACCGACGGCAACCAGGAATTCACGAACAACAGGAGGCTGCTGCTGGCCGCCGTGGACAAGACCAGCGGACGCAAGCTGGATTCGGCGACCGCGGGCAGGACCGACGAGTTCAACCGCACGAGGGACCTGCGCCAGTCGGGCGACCCGGTGAACGATCCGAACGACGCGGAGCGCGGGTTCAACGCGCGATCGACGCTCGACACGCTGCGGAACGTCGCCGACTGGTTCGGCTCGATACGCGGCCGTCGCAAGTCGATCCTCTTCGTCAGCGAGGGGATCGACTACGACATCCACGACATGATTCCGGCGAGCGGGTCCAACCACACCAGCGCATCCATGGTCCTGGACTCGACGCGCGACGCCATCGCCGCGGCGACGCGGTCGAACGTGGCGATTTATGGCATCGACCCGCGCGGGCTGACCGACCTCGGCGACGAGTCGATCGAGATCGGCTCGTTCCCGGACGACACGTCTCTCGGCATCGGCACGGGCTCGCTCATGAACGAGCTCCGGCTCGCGCAGGACAGTCTGCGGACGCTCTCCGAGGAGACCGGCGGGTTCGCCGTCGTGAACAAGAACGACTTCTCGACCGCCTACCAGCGCATCGTCGAGGACAACAGCTCGTACTATGTCCTGGCCTATTACCCGCCGGACGCCAGGCCGGGACGGTTCCACAAAATCGATGTCCGCGTGACGCGTCCGGGACTGACCGTCCGCGCGAGGAAAGCGTACGTCGCGCCGAAGAAAGCCGACGCCGTTCCGACGGCCGGCAAGAGCCCGTCGACGCCGGAGCTGCGGGAGGCGCTCGACAGCCCGTTGCCGATCAGCGGTCTGGCGATGCACGTGTTCGCCGCGCCGTTCAAGGGCGCCGCGCCCAACGCGTCGGTGCTGCTCGGCGTGGAGCTGCGGGGACGCGACATTCAACTGACCCAGAACACGAAAGTGCTGCTCTCGTATGTCGCGATCGATGCGAACGGCAAGTTCAAGGGGGGCAACACCGACTCGCTCACGATGACCAACTTGCGGCCCGAGACCAGGTCGCGCATCGAGCAGACGGGTCTGCGCACCCTCAACCGCCTCGACCTGCCGCCCGGGCGATACCAGCTGCGCGTCGCCGCGCACGACTCGAGCGGCGGCAACGTCGGGTCGATTCAGTACGACTTGACGGTGCCCGACTTCGTGAAGGCGCCGTTCAGTATCAGCGGGCTCGTCCTGACGTCTGCCGCCGGCTCTGCGCTGCCGACGGCGCGGGCCGACGAGCAGCTCAAGCCGATGCTGCCGGGTCCGCCGATCGCCCTGCGCAGCTTCCCGCAGAACGACGAGATCGTCCTGTTCGCCGAGGTGTACGACAACGCGGGCGGCACTCCGCACAAAGTCGACATCACCGCGACGGTGACGACCGACGAGGGCAAAGTGCTGTTCAAGACCGACGAAGTGAGGGACTCGACCGATCTCGGCGGGGCGCGCGGCGGGTACGGCTACACGGCGAAGATTCCGATGAAGGATCTCGCGACCGGCCTCTACGTGCTGAAGGTCGAAGCGAAATCGCGCCTGGGGAACTCGCCGGTCGCCGGGCGCGAATTGCGCATTGAAGTGACGCCGCCGGTGGCTGGACGATGAACGCCGCCGGCGCGCCGGCGGTTGTCCTGATGACGCAGGTGCTGGCGCTCGCGGGAATCCTGGGGCAGCCACCGGCTCGTGGCAGGCCTCCGGACTTCATGATGTTGGAAGCGCCGAACACAAGGACCATCGAAAAGGGCGATCAGAGCAACGTCGACGACGCGAAGCAGGTCCTCGTCCGCACCGACGGGGAATGGACGCGCCTCTGGCAGCAGCACTCGCCCGAGCGGCCGCGGCCGGCGGTCGATTTCTCGAAGGAGATGGTCGTCGGCGTCTTCATGGGGAGCCGGCCGCACGCCGGCTTCAGCACCGCCATCGTCAGCACCACGGCGGCGAACGGCGCGCTGATCGTGCGCTACACGGAAACCCTGCCGAAGCCCGGCACCGTCAGCGCGCAGATCCTCACGTTCCCGTATCACCTGGTCGCGATCGCGAAGACGGACGTGAAGGATGTGAAGTTCGAGAAGGTGCAGTAACGATTTCTTACTTTTTCGGAGCCGCCTTCTTCGCCGGGGCCTTGGACCCTGACGTATTCACCACCGACTCCTTCGGCGCGTCGAACGACTTCACCGGGTGCGTCTTCACCGTACCGTTGGCGTGCGAGAACATGTACTGGTTCGCCTGCATCTTCGCGTTGTAGGGCGTTTCGATCTTGACGGTCTGGACTTCTCCCGGCTCCAGCCGATTCACGACGCCCTTGCCTCCGGTGACGAGGCCGCCGCCCTTGTCGTACCAGGTCTCGTCGATCGCGAGGCGCAGGATGGGGGCGTTCGAAATGTTCTTCACCTGGAGTGTCGTGACGACCATCTCCTTCTCACGCTTCGTCGACGGCTTCGTGAACTCGACGTCGGCCTGCCCCTTGAAGGCCGGCGCGAACTTCTTGCCCGCCAGGATCGACTTCATCGGCGGGGCCTGAGGGGGTTGAGCGAAGACCGCGGCCGCGACGAAGCTGGCGCCGACGAGCGTCGCGGCGAGAGTCAGACGCGCGCGATTCATAAAGTCCTCCCGGAAGCAGACGAGCTGAAAGGTGGAAACGGGCCGGAATTATATCAGCTAAGGGCCCGTCACGGCGCGGGTTAAACCCGTCGGATTACATTTCGCCGTTCCAGTCCTCGGGTTCAGGGTTGACCGCACGGAAAATCTCCATATGCCATTTGCCGCCGCCCCACGGCTCGATCACCTCGGCCGCGACGACGTCGACCAGGATCTCGGAGAACAGGCGGCCTTCCGGATCGCCTTCGAGGTGGTAGGCCGGCTCGTCCCAGCCGAAATTCGGGTAGAGCATCAGCGTCAGAAACAAGTCGTACCCGTCGTCCACGACGATGAGCTGTCCGCAGGGGCGCTTCTGCGTCGAGTGATAGATCAGGTACTTCTCCGCGCTGTGCGCGCGGATGTAACGCTTCAGCGCGAACTCGCGCGCGACGATCTCCTCGACGGCGATTTTCTTGTCCCAGCAGTCGCGGCAATACTTCTCCTCGCCCCGCGGCTCCGAAACCTCTTTCGCGCCGCAGAGCGCGCATCGCGATTTGACGACTGCCTTGCGTGGCATATGGTGAAGTCTAGCACCATGGCACGACCGGCGCACGCACGCAGGGCTCCGCCATCCGGCGATGAACTTCCGCGACTTCGCGGCGATGAAACGGCTGACGGTTGATGGCTCGGGGCTGGACGCTATCGCCTATCGGGCGACCGTGTTTTTCTCGAGCGCGGGCACATACATCCTCTTGACGTATTCCTTCACCATCCGTCGCGCCGAGAAGCGCGGCGCAACCGTTCGAATCGATTCCTTGACGGTCGCCAGCCAGCGGTGCGGGACGAGGGCGGCGTCGCGCTCGTAAAACGCCGGGACCACCTCTTCCTCGAGCAGCCGATAGAGCGCCGCCGCATCCGCGAAGTCCACCGCGTCCGGGTTGTCGGGGTGCGCCCCGCCGTCGATGACCCAGCCGTTGGTGTTGGTATAGCCCTCCGCCCACCAGCCGTCGCCGATACTCAAGTGCGGGACGCCGTTGATCGCGGCTTTCATTCCGCTCGTGCCGCTCGCCTCGAGCGGCTTGCGCGGGTTGTTCAGCCACACGTCGCAGCCCTGGGCGAGGAAATGACCCACGTGGAGATCGTAGTCGTCCACGAGCGCGATGCGCCCGCCGAACATCGGATCGAGTGCGCGTTTGTAGACCCGCTGCAGATGGTGCTTTCCGATCTCGTCGGCCGGATGCGATTTCCCCGCGAAGATGATCTGCACCGGCCGCCCGTCCGCATTGAGGATGCGGGCGAGGCGCTCGGGATCGTAGAAGACGAGCTCCGGCCGCTTGTAGCCGGTGAAGCGGCGCGCGAAGCCGATCGTGAGCGCGTCGGGCTCGAGCAGCGAGCCGGCCGCGACGACGCGCGGGATGCCGACGTGCTCGACCATCCATCGCTGCCGCGCCCGGTCGCGGATGAAGGTGAAGAGATACCGCCTCAGGGACTGCCGGGCCCTCCAGAGCTCCTCGTCCGGAATGGCGAGCACGCCATCCCAGAGCGCCGGATCGTCGTGGCGATCGAGCCATTCCGATCCGAGGTATTTCGTGAACAGCTCGACCATCTCGCCGGCGATCCATGTCGGTACGTGCACGCCGTTGGTGACGGCCGAGACGGGGCGCGCGGCTTCCGGCAGATCCGGCCACATCGGCCCGAACATGGCGCGCGTCACTTCCCCATGCAGCTGACTGACGGCATTGGTCGAGCCGGAGGACCGGATCGCGAGCGCGGTCATGTTGAACTGCGGACCGCCGCCATTGTCGTACGCGCCGAGCGCCAGGAAGCGATCGCGGTTGGCCCCGAGCGTTCCCCAGCAGCCCGCGAGATGCTTCTCGACCAGGTGAAAGGGGAAGGCATCGTGTCCGGCCGGCACCGGCGTATGCGTGGTGAAGATGGTCGTCTGCCGGATCTCCTCGAGCGCCTCGTCGAACGTCGAGCCGTGCTCGATCAAATCGCGGATGCGCTGCAACACGACGAAGCCGGCGTGACCCTCGTTCAGGTGGAAGGCGCCCGGTTGCGCTCCGAGCGCCTTCAGCGCACGGACGCCGCCGATGCCGAGGATGATCTCCTGCTGGATGCGCGTCTCGCGATCGCCACCGTAGAGGCGCGCCGACAGCTCGCGGTCCCACGGCGCGTTCTCTTCGAGGCTCGTGTCGAGCAGGTACAGCCTGACCCGGCCCAGGCGCACGCCCCAGACCGCGACGAGCACCGAGCGGTCGCCGAGCGGCACGGCGGTGATGCAGGGCTTGCCATCCGGCGTCAGCGCCGGCTCGATCGGTGCGTCGGCCCAGTTCAGGCGCTCGTAGCTTTCTTCCTGCCAGCCGTCGGCCGACACGTGCTGGTGGAAATACCCCTGCGGATACATGAACCCCACGCCGATCAGCGGGACGCCGAGGTCGCTCGCCTCCTTGCAATGATCACCGGCGAGCACGCCGAGGCCGCCGGCGTAAATCGGCAGCGACTGGTGCAGGGCGAACTCCGCCGAGAAGTACGCAATCGAATGGCCGTTGCCATGGGGCAGCGTGCTCCACCATGTGTTGCGCGCCGCGCGCGCATCCTCGAGCGCGGCGATGGCGCGATCGTAGATCTCGAGGAACGCAGGGTCCGCCGCCGCCGCTTCGAGCTTCGCGCGCGGCATGATCCACAGCATCCGGACCGGGTTGTGGGCGGTCGCACGCCATGAGCCGTAGTCGAGACGCCGGAACACCGCGCGCGAGTCAGCGTGCCAGGTCCACCAGAGGTCGACGGCGAGATCGTCGAGGCGGGCGATACGCGCAGGAAAGGGCGGAAGGCTTGAGTATCGAGTCATTTGTCACACGCGCCGACGAGGGCGGCGAACGTCGCGAGATCGATGTTGCCGCCGGAAACGAGGACGACGACGTTGCCCATGCCGGCCCTGCCGCTGAGCCCGGCCGCGATCGCGCAACCGGCCGCGCCTTCGGCGATGACCCGCGCCCGCTCGGCGACGAGTCGCATGCCGCGCGCCACCTCGTCGAGGGTCACGACGATCGAGCCCGAGAGCAGCGCGAGCAGCGGCCACATCGCCGGCAGCACCGACTTGCCGCCCGCGCCGTCCACGAACGACGCCCTCCAGTTTTCGAAATAGACAGGACGGCCGGCCTCGAGCGACGCCGCGAGCGGCGCGGCCGTCTCGGGCTCGGCGGCGTAGATGCGCGTGCCGGGCTTCAGCTCCCGCACGGCCGCGGCCAGCCCCGCGAGCAGCCCGCCGCCGCCAAGCGGCGCGACGATCGCGTCGACGTCGGGCAGGTCCTCGAGGATTTCGAGCCCTGCCGTCGCATTGCCGGCGATGAACTGGTCGTCGTCGAAGGGATGCACGAAGTGGCCGGTCATGCGATCGGACCCGTGCGCCTCGACCGTGCGCCAGCATTCGTCGTACGTGGCGCGCACGATCGACGCGCCGAGCCGCTCGATCGCGCGGATTTTCGTCTCGGGCGCCGTGTCCATCACCATGACGGAACAGCGGACGCCCGCCTTGCGCGCCGCGAACGCCACGCCCTGCGCGGCGTTGCCCGCGCTGACGGTCCAGACGCCGCCCCGCAGCTGTTCGGCCGTGAGCTGACGGACGACGTTATAGGCGCCGCGGATCTTGAACGAGCCGATCGGCTGCAGCATTTCGAGCTTCAGGTACAGCGGCGGCAGTGTCGCGCCTGCACTGTGACCCGTGGCGGCGTCCGGTGGAAGATCCACGCGAATCAGCGGCGTGCGAATCGCGGCCGCGTAGACGGCGGTGGCCGCTTCGCGGATGGCCGAGAGCGGGATGTGGCGGGCGGGGACCGTGATGGCCAAGGCGTTCGGATCGTAGTCGCCGGAGCGGACGAGCGTCAATGGCACGGGGCGATCCCGTCTCATCCATAAATGGAGCGCCGTGAAGCCCGTCGTCGCGCTGGCGATCGGACGCCCGTTCAGGAAACGGCGGCCCCGAGCGGTGCGTGGAGCGCGCGTTTCGAAGGCCTCAGCCCGAAGGTTTAATTGAATCAGGCCTTGTGAAATCGAGTACTTAGCCGAGCGTGCGGTCAATGAACGCGGTCAGCTCCTCGATTGATCCGTACCCGAAGGTCGCACAGTTCGGGTCGCGGTTGCCGGTAATGAGGCGCGAAATCGCGTGCCGGCGGCCGCGATCGTAAAGCAGCACCACGCGCTGGCGGCTCGCGTGCGCTCGACCGAGCACGTAGCCGACTTCGAACCCCACGCCGTAACTCGATCCCGACGCTTCCGCGACGAGCACGTCGCATCGCGTCAGCCAGTCCAGGTCGCGGCAGAACACGTCGCCTTCCGTCAGCCGCGCTTCCGCGGCTTCCACGTCGTCGGCGAGCAGATGCTTTGTCTGCACCTCGTGGCCGTGATGCTCGAGCCGCTCGCAGATCGCGCGTCCCGCGAGCACACCGCTTCGATCTCCGCGAACCGTACACGCCAGATAGATGCGCATTTACCGTTTGCCGAGCAGCTCGCGCACGCGTTCGACGGGGATCGCTTCCGCCGTGCCGATCGCCGAGCGGACCGTCGTCGCCTGGAACAGCGAGTTGTACACCGCTTCTTCCGTTGCTTCCAGCGCGGCTTCGAACAGCGGCGACGTCGCGTCGGTGGGCAGCACCACACGGGCGCGTGCGGCCGTTTCGTTGAACCGGCTGCGCATCTCGGGCGACGTCGAGAACGCGATCGCGAAATCGCCGCTGCCGTTGCTGTAAGACGATCCGGTGCGACCGAGACCGAAGACGGCGCGTGCCGCAAGGCGGCGCAGGTCGCGCGCGTCGAGCGGCGCATCGGTGGCGACGACGAGCATGCAGGAGCCGTCGGCTGGCGCTCGTCCCTCGCCAGGCCTGTCCTGAGCGAGACGTTCATCCTTCGACAGGCTCGGGATGCGCGGCGAGTCGAAGGGCCTGTCCTGAGTGAGACGCTCATCCTTCGACCGGCTCGGGATGCGCGGCGAGTCGAAGGGCCTGTCCTGAGCGAGACGTTCGTCCTTCGACAGGCTCAGGATGCGCGGCGAGTCGAAGGGCCTGTCCTGAGCGCGACGCTCGTCCTTCGACCGGCTCGGGATGCGCGGCGAGTCGAAGGGCCTGTCCTGAGCGAGACGTTCATCCTTCGACCGGCTCGGGATGCGCGGCGAGTCGAAGGGCCTGTCCTGAGCGCGACGCTCGTCCTTCGACAGGCTCAGGATGAGCGGCGAGTCGAAGGGCTCAGGGCGGGCGGCGGCGGACCGCCGGCCCGGCGGCTGCAGCGACTTGTAGATCGGGACGCCGCCGATCGTCAGGTTCCCGCCGAAGTTGGTCTGCGCGAGCACGCCGACCGTGTAGCCACCGAGGTCGCTCGCAAGCCGTCGCGACGAGGTGCCGATGCCGCCCTTCCAACCGTAGCAGACCGTGCCGGTGCCGGCGCCGACGGTCCCTTCGGCCACCGCTCCGGTCCTGGCGCTCCTGATGGCCTCGAGCACGTGCTCGCGCGTGACGTGGAGCCCGCGAATGTCGTTCAGCCCACCGTCGTTCGTTTCGCCGACCAGCGGGTTGACCGATCGCACCTGCTCGTTGCCGCCCTGCGCGATCGTGTAGCGCACGACGGCGTCCATCGCGACGCCGACGCTCAGCGTGTTCGTCAGGACGACCGGGGTCTCGATCGTGCCGAGCTCGTTCACCTGCGTCGAGCCGGCCAGCTTTCCGAACGCGTTGCCCACGAACACCGCGCCGGCCACTTTGTCCTGGAAGACGTTGCCGCCGTGCGGCACGATAGCCGTGACGCCGGTCCGCACGCGATCACCCTCGATGACCGTTGTGTGCCCGACGCGCACGCCCTCGACGTCCGTGATCGCGTTGAGCGTGCCGGGCGGGTAGATGCCCGGCGTGATGCCGAGGTCGCGCGCCCGCGGCCTTGTCTGACTGACGACGATAACCGCGGAGGCGGCCGAGATCAGGAGCACAAAGAGGACGCGCTCAAAGATTCTCTGCGTTCTCTGCGAGCCGGGTTCGCCCCGTTGCGCTGTCATGCGCCCAGCGCCGCCACCTGCGCTGAAAGCCGATCGAGGCGTTTCATGATCTCGTCGTGCCGAGTCGCATCGGGCGTCGGCTTTTTGGCCAAGAAACAGATGCTTCCACCCGGCTCGAGCACTGCACGATCGACCTCGTCGAGCGAAGCGAGCCCCTGCTTGTGCGCCGCCGCTTCGAGCTCCTGCAGTGTGATCAGCTCCTGGCGAAGACGATCGGGCTGGATCACGCCGTTCTCGATCAGCACGTCCGGCGCGCCCTCGACCAGCTGCTCGAGCTTGTCGTGCCCGTAAAGAAAGCGGACGACGGCGTAGTTGAGCGCCAGGAGCGTCGCCGCACCGATGAGGCCGCCGGTGACGCTGTTGTCATCGCCGATGATGGCGTTCTGGACCGTGTTTGAGAGCGTCAGCAGGACGACGAGGTCGAACGGGTTGAGCTGCGCGAGCTCGCGCTTGCCCGCGAGCCGCAGGCCAACGATCAGAAAAAAGTACACCACGATTGGCCGCAGGATCTTCTCGGCGATCGGCAGGCCCAGATGAAACATGTGCTCGACAATGGTCATGGGCATGAGGTGCATTATTGCGCTGGTCGCGACGGCTGATCATCCATCTGCGATCGCGACGCAGCCCCCGAACAGCTCGTAAGGTTGGTCTAAAGGGCTGAAGACAATTCGACGACGAAACGACCTGAAGATGAAGATTCGGTCAAAAGCCTAAATAGGCTATGGACTTCTCATAGTCCAGATGTTACCGTTGCGCCAACTCGACAGCATCGGTTAGATCAATCGATTATCCAGTCATTTTGATGATTTGATGATTGCAGTCGTCGTCTTCCCCACGACGATCGGCAGGAGCCTTGCGTTCACGGCGCTTTTCCTGGCCGTCGTCGCCACGGCGATCCTGACGCGCGCCCAGTCGGCGCCGCTGCTCACGACCGCCATGCCCGGCGCGCTGAGCGACGGCACGATGCTGCTCGCCAACGGCTGGCGCCTTGCTCCGGCGGGTCGCCATCTCACCGTCGGAACGCTCCCGCTCAACCTCGCGCTCTCGCCCGATGGCCGCTACGCCGTCGTCACGAACAACGGCCTCAACAAGCCGTCGTTGACCGTGATTGACGTCGCCAACTGGTCGGTGAAGACCACGACAGTCGTGGATCAAGCCTGGTACGGCCTGGCGTGGCATCCCGACGGCACGAAGCTCTATTCCTCGGGCGCGGCGCAGAACACGGTTCGCGAATTCGTCTTCGCCGACGGCGTGATCACGCCGTCCCGCACGTTTACGCTCCCGGTGGCGACCGGCGACACGTTTGCCGGCGGCATCGCCGTGAGCCGCGACGGCCGCAGGCTGTTCGTGACGCGTGTGTTCGCGATGACGCTCTCGGCGATCGACCTCACCACGGGCCTCGTCACGAAGACGGTGCAGCTGCCCAGCGAGCCGTATGCGTCCCTGGTCTCGCCGGACGGACAGCTGGTGTACGTCTCATTGTGGGGCGGGTCGGCGGTTCAGGTGTACACCGCCGACTCGCTGCTGCTGGTCAGCGAGATGATCGCCGGTGACCATCCCAACGCCATGGCGCTGTCCGCCGACGGCAGGCGGCTGTTCGTGGCGTGCGGCGGCAGCGCGGCAGTCTGGGTGTTCGACACGTTTTCGGGCGAGGCGATCGAGCAGATCTCGACGAATCTGTTTGCCGAGGCGCCGCCGACGTCGACGCCCAATTCGGTAGCGATCTCTCCGGACGGGCGATCGATGCTCGTCGCGAACGCGGATATCAACGCGGTGGCGGTCGTCGACATCAGCAACGGCGCAAAGAGCTTCTTCGAGGGCTTCATCCCGTCCGGGTGGTACCCCACCGGCGCGGTGTACTCCCGTGACGGCAAGCAGATCCTCATCCTCGACGGCAAAGGCTTGACGCCGGTTGCAGCCAACCCGCTGACCGGCGGCATCGAGAGGCGGCTTCTCGGCGCCGTGTCCATCGTGCCGACGCCGGATCGCACCACGTTGTTGGAATTCTCGCGCAAGGTCTACACGCTGTCGCCGGTGTACACGAATACGACCCTGATGAACCCGGTCGGCGTGCCCGTCGGATCGCCGATCCCGCGCGTGGTGGGCGGCAGCTCGCCGATCAAGCACGTGTTCTACGTCATCCGCGAGAATCGCACCTACGATCAGATCCTCGGCGATCTCGCGGAAGGCAACGGCGATCCCAAGCTGACGCTCTTCCCGAAGGACATCACGCCCAATGCGCACGCGCTTGCGCAGACCTTCGTCCTCTTCGACAACTTCTACGTCGACGCCGACGTCAGCTACAACGGTCACTCCTACTCGACCGCGGCGTACGCCACCGACTTCATCGAAAAGATGTGGCAGACGACCATGGCGGGCCGTGGTGGCCCGGACCTGGGCGAGGGCGGCGGCTTCATGCGCGGCCCGTTTGGAAACATCAGCGCGCCGAGTCGGGGCTACCTGTGGGACTACGCGCGGCGCGCGAACGTCAGCGTCCGCAGCTATGGGGAGTTCGTCCAGCAGGTCAAGCTGCCCAACGGCGAGGTGAACGCCGTCGAAAGCGTGCCCGGCTTGAAGGGCGCGGTGGCGCCGACCTTCGCCGGATGGGACCTCGACATCACCGACCAGAAGCGCGTCGACAACTGGCTCCTGGAATTCCGCCAGTACGAGGCCGCGGGCACGCTGCCGCAGCTCTCGATCATCCGCCTGCCGAACGATCACACCGCGGGCACGCGCACCGGGTCGCCGACGCCCCGCGCGATGGTGGCCGACAACGACGTCGCGCTGGGCCGGATGGTCGAAGCCGTCTCCACCAGCGTGTACTGGAAGGACTCGGCGTTCTTCATCCTGGAAGACGATGCGCAGAGCGGACCGGATCATGTGGATTCCCATCGATCGGTGCTGCTCGTCGCAAGCCCGTTCGCCAGGCGCGGGTTCGTCGATCACACGTTCTACACGACGTCGGGTGTGCTGCGGACGATCGAGCTCATCCTGGGGCTCGGCCCGATGAGCCAGTACGATGCGGCGGCGACCCCGCTGTTCAACGCGTGGTCGGGCACCCCCAACCTCCTCGCCTACAGCCGGCTCCAGCCGCGCGTGGCGCTCGACGAAAAGAACCTGGCCTCGACGTTCGGCTCAGCCTTGTCGCTCGCGATGGATTTCTCGATCGAGGACCGCGCTCCCGAAACGCTGCTCAACGATATTGTCTGGCGCTCCATCCGGGGCGCGCACTCGCCGATGCCGCCGCCGCGACGCAGTATCTTCGTCCGCCCGTCGTCGGCCGCTCTCGACGACGACGACGACGAGCACGAACCGTAACACCGCTCGGGCGCGAGGCTTTCAGCCGAGCGTCAGCGAGCGGCGACGGTTCGCCTGAAAAGGCTCGCCCTCCCGAGATCCCCAAAACCGGTGAACATTGGGGGATCTGGTAATCTGGTAATCTGGTAATCTGGTAATCTGGTAATTGATTACCCGATTACCCGATTACCCGATTACCCGATTACCTGATTACCCGATTCTCGACTGCCGCCGCGGCGCTCATCGTCCTCGCGTGCGCGCTGGCCGTCGCTTGCACGCGCCTCCCACCGCCGCCCTACGAGCGTGCGTTCGCCGCCGACGTTCATTCTCCACGGCTCCTCGAGACCTCCAGGGAAATCACCGTTCCGCTCGGCGTCACCAACCGCGGTCGGCGGGCGTGGGACCCGGCGCGCACCCACGTCTCGTACCACTGGCTCTGGCTCGTGCCACGAGAGCTCGCGCGGCGCTCGCGGACCGTGCCGTATCACGACGGCATCCGCACGGAGATCGGCGATCGGCCGATCGCGCCGGGCGAGCGGCGTGCACTGCAGGGACGGCTGCTCTCGCCGGCGCTCCCCGGAATCTACTGGCTGCAGTGGGACATGGTGGAGGAGGGCGTCATCTGGTTCGCGCAGGTGGCGCCGCGGCAGCCGCGCACGCTCGTGGTCGTTCTACCGCCGCCAGCGTGGCTGTTCGCGCCCTTGCCAATGCTGGTCGCGCTCGCGGGGTTGTTCGCATTGAGCCGGCGACGGATAGCTGAGAATCCTTCCAAAGCCGCATCGGCGGGAACTTGCTTCATTCGCGGCGACATCGGCTTTAGAAGATGTCTGGCAGCCGTCCCCGACGTCATCTGGTGCGCGACCGCGCTCTCGACAAAGCCGCTGATCCTCGCGCACGAGGCGCTGCTCGAGCCGACGGCCGTGTCGTACTGGCTCGTGATGGCCGTCGCGCTCCTGGTTCCGGTGCCGGCCCTGCTGATTCTGCCACGTCGCGTACGGCCGTGGGTGCTGTTGGCGGCCGGCATCTTCGGGTCGCTGGTAATCCTCGGCGACGTCGTGTACTACCGGTTCTTCGGCGACGTGCTGTCGATGCCCGCGCTGCTCGCGGCGCGGCAGACCGGCCGCGTCTGGGGCTCGATCGGCACCCTCATGACGCCCGGCCTCGCCTGGCTCGTGCTCGACTGGCCTTTCGCCTGCTGGCTCGCCGTCAGGCTGTCACGGCAGCCGGGGCCGAGGCCGTCGCTGCGCGACCGGATGCTGACCGCCGCCGCTGCGCTCGCAGCGATCGCGACGGCCGGCGCCGCGTTGTCGGCGCCCGCGGCCCTCGCGTCGGCGCCGCTCGACCAGATGTTCCGCGCACGCTCGGTCGTCGAGCAGTTGGGACCATTCGCCTATCACGCCTACGACGTGTGGAACTACGTGCGCGCGACGCGGCTGCGGCCGCCCGTGACGGACGCGCAGGTGAGCGACGCGCTCGCGTGGCTCCTCGAGCGCGCGCCCCTTCGTGAGGGGCCGTCCGCGGCAGGTTTCGGGGCCGCCCGCGGCAGGAACCTCATCGTCGTCCAGGTGGAGTCATTGCAGGATTTCGCCGTCGATTTCCGAATGAACGGTCAGGACGTCATGCCGTACCTGCGGCGCTGGGCCGGTGACAGCCTCCGCTTCACCAACGTCACCGACGAGACGGGCGAAGGACGGACCTCGGACGCCGAGTTCACGACGATGACGTCGCTGCTTCCGCTCGATCATGGCGCCGTGGCCTTCCGTTTCCCGGGCAATCATTACATCGCGCTGCCGCGTGTGCTCACCGGGCACGGTTATGCGACGCTATCGGCCGTGGCGTTCGAGCCGGGCTTCTGGAACCGTCAGGTGATGCATCCCGCGTACGGTTTCCAGCAGAGCCTCTTCGAACCGGACTTTCAGTTGACTGAACAGATTGGCTGGGGCCTGAACGACCGCGATTTCCTGCAGCAGATGGTGCCGCGGCTCGAGCGGCTCCCCCGGCCGTTCGCCGCGTGGCTCATCACCCTGTCGTTGCATCATCCGTTCGACGCGTTTCCCGATCGGCACAAGGTGCTGAAGCTCGGCGAGCTCGAGGGGACGCCGTTCGGCAACTACCTCCACACCATGCGCTTCTTCGATCAGGCGCTGGAGGATTTCAAGGCGGCGCTCGCCCGCGACGGCCTTCTCGAAGACAGCCTTCTCGTCGTGTTCGGCGATCACGACGCCGGGTTCGCGCGCAATGCCGGACTCTCCGCGACGATCGGCATCGGCGCAGACGAGGCGGCGTGGGCGCTGAACGATCGCGTGCCGCTGTTGGTCCGCATCCACGGCGCGAACAGCGCCCCGCGCGGACTGACCGGCGCCAGATCGCTGCCGGCCGGCCAGACCGATGTCGCGCCGACGCTGCTCGCGCTGCTCGGCATCGATCCCGCGCCGCTGCCGTACTTCGGCCGCAACCTCCTCAATCTCTCCGTGACGTCCGGCAGTGTGCCGGTGCCGCGTCCGTACGGGGACTGGCTCGATGCGAGCCATTTGTTTCTCTCGCGCGGCTCCGCGTCCGACTGCTACGACCTCGCCCGCCGCATCGTCGCGGCCGCAGCCGACTGCAGCCGGGCGGACGCGACCGCCACCCGCGCACGCGCGCTCTCCCGGCTCGTGGTCGTCGGCGATCTGCAGCAGCGGCTCGGCGCGCTGCTGGCCGCCGCCATCCAATGACGGGAACCATGCCCGTGCGTGCGAGAGACCGGACATCCGCGTGCGGTGAGCCGGTCCCACCCGCCCCAGCCAGACCGTCTGCTCACGACACTATGATGAGTGCGATGCACCGTGTCCGCTTGCGTGTGTTCCCCCCCGTGCTGGCGATGCTGATGGTCTCGCTCGCGGCGCGTCCGGTCCACGCGCAGGATGCCCCGCCGCGCATCGGTCCGTTCGTCGTCGATCTGCATGGCACCATCCCGAGATTCCCGACCGACGACGTGCTGCTCGCGCAAAGCCGCGGGATGGCGCTGGCGGAGCTGCCGGGGTCCGGTCTCGGCCTTCAGGTGGGTGTGCATCTCTATCTGCTCCGCTGGCGCGCCGTCACCTTCGGCGTCGGCGGCGAGCTGGCCGCCAGCCGTGCGCGCCAGACGCCGGCAGCGCTCTCGGCCGAGGCGATCGCGGCGGGCATCCAGCCTGTGCGTCCGGCAGAAGAACGCTTCACGTCGATCGCGCCGCAGCTCTCGTTCAACTTCGGCACCGGCCACGGGTGGAGCTATCTGAGCGGCGGAATGGGCCAGTCCATCTGGTCGATCGTGCCGGAAGGACAAGAGGACTATCCCCCGGATACCGACAGGCTGAAGACGATCAATTACGGTGGCGGCGCGCGCTGGTTCATCAAGGCGCACCTCGCGTTCAGCTTCGACGTTCGCTTCTATGCGATCAATCCCGGCTCGGCCTACACGTTTTCTCAAAGCCCGCGGACGAGGCTGCTCGTCGTCGGCGCGGGGGTGTCGGTGAAATAGTCTCATGCCAGCGCCCTCGCGAGGGTGATTGAGTCGTCGTTCCAGATATCGCGGGGCTCCGCCGCCGAGCGCGCGAACATCCACAGCCGGACGCGCTCGTCGTCGATCTCGAGGAGGTCGGCGAACCGGCGGATCGTGACGTCCGGAGCGGCGAGCATCCGCCCCCTGCAGTTGAAGAGATGTTGCGTCGCGTCGTAGGCACGATCCCCGACAAACGGCTTGGGGTCGATGACGAGCCATGGCTCCCGCTGCGCCCGCAGGACATTGCCCGCGTGCAGATCGGTGGCCAGCAACACGTCGTCGGATGACGGACGAGCCAGTTCCTCCAACAGGCGGAGACCTTCCCGGGTCAGCGCCGCATCGGCCCATGTGGGGGCGGCCGCGATCGTCTCGTCTGTCCAATGAGCAGTCATCGCAGAGAGTGCACGGAAGGGGTGCGGGACCGCCGGCCTGCGCCAGAGACGCCGGAGCAGCCCGGCGATGACGACATCCTGTTCCAGCTCCGGCAGCTCCCGGAGCGCGGTGCCAGGTTCGCAATACTCCAGCAGCAGGGCGTTGAGGTCGGCATCGGCTTCGAGCAGGCGCACCGTTGGGTCACCATCCCAGAAGCGCAGTGCCTGGAGCTCGTGTGCCGCTTCCATGTGCGGCATGCCGAGTTTCAGCACGGCGCGGGTGCCGTCGCCGCGCACGGCGGTCGCTACCCAAGCGCAGCTCGCGTCGCTGCCGTCGAAGGGGGCGGCCAGCGACAGCGACCACTTGTCTTGCAGCTCGCGGATGGCGCGTGGCAGCCGTTCGAGCCAGATACAGCGCTCCGGCCTTCCGCGGCACGCTGCCGCAAGTCGCTCAGGGACCAGCATCTCGTGTCACGTGGTGCTCTCGACGGCTGAAGGACTCCGTCGACCCAACGATCGCGCTTCAGCCGCGAAGGCGCTTACGCGACGCTCGTGTTGCCCGCTGCTTCCGCCGCGCCTTCGTCGGCTGCAAGCGTTTGTTGGGCGCCTCCACCGAGAACACGTCCTCTGGGTCT